>Ga0208361_1000048_pt1 | contig 49593 bp, 38 predicted proteins | sample LakMenEpi05Aug10_FD_150670 | JGI IMG/M metagenome (GOLD analysis project Ga0208361, IMG submission 150670) | Freshwater microbial communities from Lake Mendota, WI - 05AUG2010 deep hole epilimnion (SPAdes) | ecosystem: Environmental > Aquatic > Freshwater > Lake > Epilimnion/Euphotic zone ... | reverse complement strand
CGCCCCAGCCGAAGGCGAAATCCACGCCCCAGCCGAAGGCGAAATCCACGCCCCAGCCGAAGGCGAAGTCCGCACCCCAGCCGAAGGCGAAGTCCACGCCCCAGCCGAAGGCGAAGTCCGCACCCCAGCCGAAGGCGAAGCCCAAGGCCCGCCCGCGTGCGCGCCGGCTCGACAAGGTGATCCTTCTGCCCGTGCGCAATGCCGTGATCTTTCCCGGCGTCGTGCTGCCCTTCGGTATCGGCCGCGAGCGCTCGCTGCGAGCGATTCAGGAAGCCGTGCGCGTGCAGCAGCCGATCGGCGTGCTGATGCAGAAGGACGCCACCAAGGACGATCCTGGCCCGGACGATCTGTACGGCGTGGGCACGCTGGCCGAGGTGCTGCGCTACATTCACACCGATGACGGCGCACACCACGCCGTGTGTCAGGGACGCGCGCGCTTCCGCGTGAAGGAAATCACGCAGACCGAGCCCTTCCTCGTGGGGCGCATCGAGTGGATTTCCGAACGGCATGCCGAGGACAAGGCGCTGGAGGCGCCGTTCGTGGCCTTGAAGGAGCAGGCCCGGGAGGCGCTCGAGCTGATGCCCGGGGCGCCCGAGGAACTGAGCCACGTGATCCAGAACGTCGGGACGCCCGCGCTCCTTACGGACATGGTCGCGACCTTCCTGGAGATCACGCCTCCCGAGAAGCAGCAACTGCTCGAGACCGCGGATGTGCGCGAGCGCATGGAGCGCGTGCAGCAGCGCCTCGCGCACATGATCGAGGTGCTGAAGCTCTCACGCGACATCCGCACGCGCACCAAGGGCGTGCTCGACAAGGCCCAGCGCGAGTACTACCTGCGCGAGGAACTGAAGACGATTCAGAAGGAGCTCGGCGAGGAAGGCGCTCACGAGGCGGAACTGGCGCGTCTGGGCGAGCGCCTCGACTCGGCCGGATTGCCGGGCGAGGCGCTGGAGGATGCCAAGAAGGAACTCAAGCGACTCGAACGCATGCCCTCCTCATCGGCCGAGTACGCGATGCTGCGCACCTGGGTGGAGATGGTCGCCGATCTGCCCTGGTCCAAGTCCAGCGCCGAGGCCATCGACCTCGCTCGTGCGCGCGAGATCCTCGAGGCCGATCACTACGGCCTGGAGAAGGTCAAGACGCGCATCCTCGAGTTTCTCGCCGTGCGCAAGCTCAAGCCCGACGGCAAGAGCCCGATCCTCTGCCTCGTCGGTCCGCCCGGCGTCGGCAAGACCAGCCTCGGACAATCGATCGCCCGCGCCACGGGGCGCACCTTCGTGCGCCTGGCTCTGGGGGGCGTGCACGATGAAGCCGAGATCCGCGGGCATCGGCGCACCTACATCGGCGCGATGCCGGGGGGCATCCTGCAGAGCCTCAAGAAGGCCGGTACCAACAACCCGGTGTTTCTGCTCGACGAACTCGACAAGCTCGGACGCGGCCCGCACGGTGATCCGGCCTCGGCGCTGCTCGAGGTGCTCGATCCCGAGCAGAACAAGGCTTTCCGCGACAACTACCTCAACCTGCCCTTCGACCTGCGCCGGGTGATGTTCGTCGGCACCGCCAACGTGATCGATGAGATTCCCAGCGCGCTGCGCGACCGCTGCGAGGTGATTTCGATCCCCGGCTATGTCGAGGAAGAGAAGCTCGCCATCGCGAAGGCCTACCTGATCCCGCGTCAGTGCGCCGAAAACGGCATCACTCCGGAGCAGTGCGCGATCGAGCCCGAGGCCGTGCGCGGCATCGTGCGTCACTACACGCGCGAAGCGGGCGTGCGCAGCCTGGAGCGCGAGATCGGTGCGCTGTGCCGCCGCGCGGCCGCCAAGGTTGCGGCGGGGGATGCGGCCGGCGTCCGCTTCACCCGCGAGAATCTGCATGAGGTGCTCGGACCCGAGCGCATGGAGAGCGAGGTCTCGCTGCGCACTTCGACCAGCGGTGTCGCGACCGGACTCGCCTGGACGCCCTTTGGCGGCGACATCCTGTTCATCGAGGCCACGCGCATGGCGGGCAAGGGACAACTCGTGCTCACCGGCAAGCTCGGTGAGGTGATGCGCGAGAGCGCGCAGGCGGCCTTCAGCCTGGTGAAGTCGCGCAGCCGCGAGCTTGGGATCGAAGCCCGACAGTTCGAAGGCAGCGATATCCACTTGCACGTTCCGGCTGGCGCCATCCCCAAGGACGGCCCGAGCGCCGGCGTCACGATGTACACCGCGCTGGTCTCGCTGCTGACCGGCCGCAAGGTGCGCCACGACGTGGCGATGACCGGCGAGATCAGCCTGCGCGGCCTGGTGCTGCCGGTCGGCGGCATCCGCGAGAAGGTGCTGGCCGCGCTGGCGAGCGGAGTTTCCACGGTGATCCTGCCGGCGCGCAATCGCCACGACTGGGACGAAGTGCCGAAGAGCGCGCGCGAGCAGTTGGAGGCCGTCTGGGCCGGGACGGTCGATGAGGTGCTGGCTCGCGCGCTGCTGGAGCCCGAGCGCGTCGTGCAAGCGGCCACCTAGCGCCCGTTTTTTGCGCGAGGCTCGCCCGCAAGCAGCGTCCACTCCGGTGGATGAAGCTCCTCTGCCACCTGATCCACGAACTGATGCCCGCGCTGTGCCTGCTGTGCGACGAGCCCGTCGGGCCCGATGAACTCGCCTGCGCGCAGCACCGCTTTCCTGTCGCGGACAGCGTCGGCGCGCGCTGCGCCCGCTGCGCCCGCGCGCTGCCCCGGGGCTTTCCCGAGGGCTACGACTGCGCCGAGTGCCTCAAGTCCGCGCCGGCCTTCGCTGCGGTGCACTGCGCCGCCGACTACCATGGTCCGGCGCGCGAGTGGTTGCTGGCCTTCAAGCACGGCGGGCAGGCGGAACTGGCCGATTTTCTCGCCCTGCAGCTGGATGCGCGCCTGCCCAGACCCGCGGGCCAGGCCGAGCCTGCGCTGCTGGTGCCCGTCCCGCTGCACCGCTGGCGGCATCTGGCGCGCGGTTTTGATCAAGCCCACCGGCTGGCGCGCGCGCTGGCCGAAAGGCGCAGTCTGGAATGCGTGCGAATCCTGCGGCGCGTGCGCTCGACCCGGCCGCAGGGCTCAGCTCTCGCGCTCTCGCGTGAGTCCAACGTGCGCGCCGCCTTTCAATTGCGGCGTGGAGCGCAGGAGCGCATTCAGGGCCGCTGCGTGTGGCTAGTCGACGACGTGCTCACCAGCGGTGCCACCGCCGACGAATGCGCACGCTGTCTGCTCCAGGCCGGCGCCGCGCGGGTCGAGGTCGTGGTGGTGGCCAGAGCCTGAGGCGCGCTTCTCACCAGTCACCCTTGTACTCGTTGTGGCCCTTTTTCTCCATCGGGCGCAACTCTTCGGTCAGCGTCTTGTTGGCTTCCTCCCACTTGCCCGCGAGGATTTCCTGCTCCAGCTTGCAGGTCACGGCGAGGGTCTGCGCCATCATGGTGCGGTAGCCGGCGAGCGTCGCGGCGCGCTCGGCCTCGGGCTTGGTCTTGACGATCGGGGGTTCCTGATCCTTGGCCTTGTGGATGGCCGCCTGCAGCGCGCTGATCGTCTTCCAGGCGTTGGCATCCTTGGCCCCGATCTCGCGACCCAGACGCTTCATGCCGGCCTTCATCGACTCCATCGCTTCCTCGAGCGGGCCGCCGCCGTCGGCGAGCGCCGCGGGGGCGGGGGCAGGACCGCTGGCCTTGGCCGAAGTGGCCACGAAGGCCAGGCCGCCGAGGCCGACGAGGAGCGCGATGGGCAGGAAGAGCGACTTGGAGAGACAGCAGGTCATGAGTAGCGCCGGGTGGAGTGGGTCAGGTGGGTGGGACGGGTGAGCGTGTGAAGCTGGATCCTAGCGCAAGTGCAACCCCGCTCGCATCTGTTAGTCTCGCGCCATGAGCCGCTTGTACGTGGAGCCCTTTGGCGGGTTGGCGGGAGACATGTTTCTCGCCGCCCTGCTCGATCTGGGCGATCCCCGCTGGACGCTGGGCGATCTGGAAGCACTCGCAGAGGCCCTGCTGCCGGGCGCGGTGCAGTTCCGGCTGGCGAAGGTCTGGCGCCAGAACCTCTCGGGCGCGCACCTGGATGTGCGCACGCCGGAGTCGAACAGCCAGCCGCATCGCGGCTACCGCGACCTGGAGCGCATCATCGCCGCCGCGGGCCTGCGGGAGACCGTGCAGCAGCGCGCGCTCGCCGTGCTGTGGGCCATCGCACAGGCCGAGGGCCGGGTGCACGGCTGCGCCCCCGAGGAAGTGCATTTCCACGAGATCGGCGCCGTCGACACCCTGATCGATGTCTGCGGCGTGGCGCTGGCGCTGGAGCGCTTGGAGGTGCGCGAGGTGCACTGCGCGCCTCCGCTGCTGGGAGCCGGCACCGTGCGCTGCGCACACGGCGAGATGCCAGTGCCCGCGCCTGCGGTGGCGGAGTTGCTGCGCGGACGGGCGACGCGCCTTGGGGGAGCGGGAGAGCGCCTGACGCCCACGGCCGCGGCTCTGCTGGCGGTGCTGTGCGAACGCTTCGAGGAGCCGCGCTCCTTCGTCGCCGCGCGCATCGGTTACGGAGCCGGCACGCGCGATCCCAAGGAGGGCCCGCCGAATCTGTGTCGCGTGCAGCTGGAGACGGCGTCCCAGAGCGTGCCCCTGCGCACGGAACTCTTCGAAGGCGCCGTGCAACTCGACGACATGCGCGGCGAGGAACTGGCCCCGGCGCTGGAGGCGATCCGCACGGCGGGCGCGCTCGATGCCTGGTGGACGGCGGTGGGCATGAAGAAGAATCGGCCCGGCGTGCTGTTGTCCTTCCTCGCGCGCGAGCCAGAGCGTGCAGGCATCGAAAACGCGGTGCTGCGGCACACCAGCTCGCTGGGCCTGCGCTGGTGGCGCATCGAGCGCGTGGAATGCGAGCGCGAGAGCGTCACGGTGCGCGTCGACGGCTGCGAGATCCGCGTCAAGCTGCGCCGCCGCGGGGAGGCGGCGGGGGGGGCGGAGCCGGGCGATCTGGATCTGTCGCCGGAGTACGAGGATCTGGCGGCGGCCTGCGCGCGGGGGGAGCGCGGGGAATGCCCGCAGCGCTCGCTGCGCGACTGGGAGCGCCTTGCGATCGAGGCTTACCGCTCCAGCCGCTCGTAGACCGCGATTTCCGCCGCAATCCGCTGAGCAAAACTGCACTCGCGCACGACGCGCGCGCGCGCCGCCGCGCCCAGCCCGCTCCGCAGGGCCGGTGATTCGAGCAGCTCGCCGAGGCCGCGGACGAGCGCCTCGACGCTGCCGGGCTCCACGAGGCGCGCGTCTTCGCCATCGCGCAGGAACTCCGCCAGCCCGCCGCAGCGCGTGGCGAGCACGGGCAGCTCCAGCGCCATGGCCTCGAGCACGACATTCGGCAGGCCCTCGCGCAGCGAGGAGAGCGCGAAGAGATCAAAGCTCTCGAACAGCGCGCGCGTGTCTTCCTGAAAGCCCATCAGGCGCAGGCGCTCGCGGTGCGGCGAGGCCGCGATCTGCGCGCGCAGGCTGGCTTCCTGATCGCCCTCGCCCGCGATCCACAGCTCGAAGTCATGCCCGCGCTCCAGCAGCGCCTCGCAGGCCCGGATCAAAAGATCAAAGCCTTTTTCGATCGAAAGGCGCCCTACGGCGCCGATCACGAACGCGGCCTTGTGACGGACTCGCGGCTCGCTTTGCTCCGGCCGGCAGCGGCGGCGAAAGTGACCGGTGTCGATGCCGTTTTCGATGCGGCTGAGCCGGCGCGGGTCGACGCGCGCGCGCAAGGCGGCTTCGTAGAGGTCCTGGCTGACCGCCATCACCGCGCGCGCGCGGCGCAGGCACCAGCGGTCGATCGCGAAGTACAGCGGCGTCTTCCAGCTGGGCTTGACCCAGCCGTGCATCGTGGTGACGAAGGGAATCGAGAGCTGCTTCGCCACGTAGAGTCCGTAGAAATTGGACTTGTAGTCGTGGCCGTGCCAGATGCCGACCTCGCGCTCGCGCGCGATGTCGACGAGGCGGCGCAGCGTGCGCGGATCGAACGGATACGGATCGGGCACCAGCACCAGCTCGCACCCCGCCGCCTCGGCGCGGCGCTGGAGCACGGCGATGCCCGGATCGCCGGGGGCGTGCAGGTAGAGCGCGAAGGCCGAGTAGCGCGAGCCCTTGAGATGCCGAGGCGTAGCGAGGATCGTCTTTTCCGGCCCTCCGCCCGTGCCCGAGACGATGCGCGCGTGGGCGACGACGATCGGCTTCTCCGCTGTGGGCGCGTCCTGCACTACAGGTTGCGAACGAAACGGTTCTGGCCGTCGACGAGGATCTGCGTCGGGCCGCTGGGCCGATCCGCGATCTCGAAGGTCATGATGATGACCTCATCGCCGGGCTTGACCAGCAGCGCCGCCCCGCCGTTGATCTGGACGATGCCGCTTCCCGGCTCGCCGATGAGGGCGTAGGTCTCGAGGCGCGCGCCGTTGGTGTTGTCGACGATCAGCACCTTCTCCCACTCGCCGATGCCCGCCCGCTCCATCAGTTCGGAATCGAGCGTGACCGAGCCGATGTAGTGGATGTCGGCTCCGGTGACGGTTGCCTTGTGGATCTTGGATCGCAGGAACTGGCGCATGGATCGGAGAGGCAAGAGACTACCCGCGCGCCTGTGCGCCTGCCAAGGCGCGCAGGCCGGCGCTCAATCGCGCCAGCCCGGCTTCGACCATCTCCGGGGGCTGCGGGCAGCCGACGCGGATGTGCCCCGGCGCGCCGAAGAAGTGGCCCGGCACGACGTCGACGCCGTGCTCGTGCACCAGCCGCTCGCACAACTCGCGCGTGTCGGCGACGCCGCGCACGCGCGGGAAGGCGATGAATCCGTGTTCGGGGATCCACGCATCGATTTCGGGCGTCAGGGCCAGAAAGCGCTCCCAATGCGGGCGCGAGTGGGTGCGCAGGGTTTCGATTCCCGCGGCCAGCGTGTCGAGTGCTTCCAGAGCGCGGGCGAAGGCGCGCAGACTGCTCGTGGGCGGATCGACATAATCGAGGAACAACAGGTCGATCAGGCGCTCGCGCTCGTGCGCGAGGCCCTCGCCGAGAACCAGCCAGCCGGCGCGCAGCGGACCGAGACCGTAGGCCTTGGTGAGGCTGCCGATCGAAACCCCGTTGGGCGCCAGCAGCGCCGCGTGCGCCCGTTCCTCCGGCGGCACCCATTCCATGTAGACCTCGCACACGATCAGCGTGTCTACGCCGCGCGCCATGGTCTGGATGTCCGCGGCCGTGCTCAGGCTGCCCGTGGGGTTGTGCGGATTGGCGAAGAAGGCCGCGGTCGGGCCCCCGGCGCCGATGGTCGCCGCGCCGATCGCTCCGGGCGAGAGTCGAAAGCGCTGCTCCAAGCGTCGTTCCACGGTCCACAACTCGGCTCCCAGGCGCCGGGGCAGCGCTCGGAACGGCTCGTAGGAGGGGCTGTCGGTCACCACGCGCACGCCGGGGCCGAACCAGGCTTGGGCGGCCAGATGCATGCCCCCGGAAGCACCCAGGCAGGCGATCACGCGGCGCGGATCGATGTTCCAGCGCTGGGCGAGCCGCTGCTCGACCTCGGGCAGCCAGGTCTTGCGCGGGTGTTCGAGGTCGATCGGCGGCAGGTCCGCGAACACAGCGGGATCCGCGGTGGGCAATCCGGAGACCGAGAGCACGTGTGGGGTGCGACCCGCCTGGGTCTGAGCCCAGCTCATGTAGGGGAAGTAGGGCGGCTGCATGGAGCGCAAGAGCCTAGCCAAAGCCGTGGATTGCCGCCGCTCCGACCGCTAGGATCCGGTCCGATGCGCCGCCGGACGCGGCGCGAGGGGAAACATACCGTTCATGACTCGAGTTGCCATCACCTTGTCCTTCTTCACGCTCGTCTGCGGCAGCCTGGCTGCCGCCGCGCAACCCAGCACCACCGCCGTGGCGAGCCGCGCGCTCGCGGCTCAATCGACGCGCTATGTGCAGGCGGGTGCCGACGGCACCCGGCTCTACAACATCGCCGACACCAAAGGTGCGCTCCTTGTGAGCGTCGGCAGCGGCGCGCTGCTGAAGGTGCGCAGCGAGAACAAGGAGGCCGGCTACCTCGAGGTCGAGCCCGCCGAGCCCGTGACGGTGTGGGTTTTTGGTCGGTTCCTCGAAACCACCGAGGAAACAGGGGTCCTGCGCGTGCGCGGCACGGGCGTCAACATGCGCCCCAAGCCGAGCACCTCGCTCGACAACAACTATCCCCTGTCGCGCTCGCTGACCACCGGCGATCGCGTCACGATGCTGACGCGCAGCAATCCGGAGAAGGCGCTCAGCGAGGATTGGGTGCAGGTGCTCGCACCGGTGGGCACCACGCTGTGGTGCCGCAGCGGCGAGACCAAGGATGCGGGTGCGGACGCGGCGACGAGCTTTGCCGCGGCGCAGACCGCCGCGCTCGCCAAGCGCACGCAAAAGCAGCCCACACCCAAGTCGGGCAGCACGGAGAAAGCGGCCGAGAAGCCGGCTGGCGGCGAGAAGCCGGCCGTGCGCGGCGAACTCGCCGAGGCTGAGGCGCTTTACGAAGCCGCGCGCACTTCGGCCGCTCAGGACTTCACGGCCGCCAAGGCGGCCTACAGTGCATTCCTCGCGAAGAGCCCGACGGGAGCCGGCGCCGAGCAAGCGCGGAGCCAACTCGAGCGCATCGCGCTGCACGAGGAGGTGCGCCGCCTGAAGTCGGATCGCAACGTGCTGGAGTCTGAGCGTCAGGAGCGCCTCGCGCGCGCGGAAACGCAACTGCGCGAGGCGAGCCTCGCCAACGATCCCTTGTGGGGTCGCTTCCAGGCCCGCGGCTGGCTGGAGCGCGCAGGCGATGGCTGGGTGATCCGCTGGGCCGGCAAGCCGAGCACCGAACTCAGCTGCAGCAGCGGCCGCTACGACCTCTCGAACTATGAGGGTTGCCAGATCGGCGTGACCGGCGCCTTCGTCAAGAGTGCCACCACGGGCGCGCCCGCGCGCGTGGATGTGCGTCGCATCGAGGTGCTCGACGGCCGTGCCGGGAAGCCCTGATTCGCTCCCTTGGTGGCGGCGCATCGCCGAAAGCCTGCGCCGCCTGTTCGCATTCGAGAGCAAGCGCTATCTGTGCGACACCTGCAAGTACGACTACGGCAACGCGTGCACCCGCCGCGAGCGGCCCAATGCGTTGCAGTGTCCTGATTACAAGCGGAAGTGAGCGTCGGCCGTGAGCGCGGAAGACGATTCCCGCCGCTGGCAGACCAAGCAGGCCCACTACCAGGATCCCGAGGTCGTCGCCGGCTACGACGCCGCGCGCTTTGAGTCGCTGCGCTCACGCGGCGACACGGCGCGCATGCTCGCCGCGGTGCGCCGGCTGCTGGGCGCGGAATGGCACGCCGCGCGCAGCGTGCTCGACATGCCCTGCGGCACCGGCCGCTTCCTGCCGGGGCTCGCGGCCGAGGGGCGCACGCTGGTGGCGGGCGATCTTTCGCTGCCGATGCTGCTCGCCGCCGGCGAAGCTTCCGCGCGCCGGGTGCGCGCCGACGCGACGCGCCTGCCCTTCGGGGATGCGAGCTTCGATCTGGTGCTGTGCATGCGCTTTCTCTTCCACGTGCCGCCCGCGCTGCAGCTGGAGGTGTTGCGCGAACTGGGGCGGGTGACGCGCGGCGCGCTCGTCGTCGATGTGCGCCACTCGTGGGCTTTCAGCGCCCAGAGCCGCCGACTGCGCGGCGCGCTGTTCCGCCGTCGCGTCAGCCCGCGCACCAGCCCGTCAGGGATCGATCCCTTGTTTCTCGCCGCTGGACTGGAGGTGCACGGCAAGCACTGGTTCGCGCCGGGCTTCAGCGAGAAGGTTCTGGTGCTGGCTCGCCCGGTTCGAGCGAGCTGAGTACCCGCGCGCGCAGCTCCGCCAGCCGATCCTCGCGGATCGCGGCTCGGATGCGCTCCATCAGAACATGGAAAAAGCGCAGGTTGTGCAGCGTCAGCAGCATGCCGCCGAGCATCTCGTCGGAGTTGCACAGATGCCGCAGCACGCCGATCGGATAGCGGCGGCAGGCCACGCAGTCGCACTCCGGATCGAGCGGCTCGCGCGAGGTGCGCCACTGCTGGTTGCGCACATTGATCTTGCCGCGGCTGGTGAAGGCGTTGTGGTTGCGCGCATGGCGGGTCGGCGTGACGCAGTCGAACAGATCGATGCCGCGCTCGATGGCATCGAAGAAATCGCCCGGAGTGCCGACGCCCATCAGGTAGCGCGGCTGGTCCTCGGGCAGCAGCGGGGCGCTCAGGCTGACGGCCCTGCGCGCCTGCTCGCGCGATTCGCCGACGCTGACGCCGCCGACCGCGTAGCCGACCAGATCGTGGCGCAGCGCATCCTCGACGGAGCGCGCGCGCAGATCCTCGAAGATGCCGCCCTGCACGATCGCGAACAGCGCCTGGCCGCTCGCTTCGCCGCCGTGCTGGTGGTGTGCTTCCACGCACTCTTGCAGCCAGCGCGCCGTGCGCTCCACGGCGAGCTCGCACAGGCCGCGGTCGGCGGGATCGGCGGGGCAGTGGTCGAAGGCCATCGCGATGTCGGCGCCGAGCTTGCGCTGGATCGCGATCACGCCGCGCGGCTCGAAGCGAATCGGCTTGCCGTCGACGATCGAACGCAGGCTCACGCCGCGCTCGTCGATCTTGGCGAGGTGGCCGAGGCTGAAGACCTGATAGCCGCCCGAATCCGTGAGGATCGGCCCGTCCCAGTCCATGAAGCGGTGCAGGCCGCCGAGTTCCGCGACCACGTCCTCGCCGGGCCGCAGGTGCAGGTGGTAGGTGTTCGCGAGGATCATCGTCGAGCCGACCGCCGCCAGATCCCGCGGAAATACCCCCTTGACCGTGCCCTTGGTGCCCACCGGCATGAAGGCGGGCGTGGGGACGGGGCCGTGGGGCGTGTGGAACACGCCGGTGCGCGCAAGGCACCGCGACGAGCGCGCGTGCAACTCAAAGCCGAAGCCGTGGCGCAGGTTCATCGTCGCTCAGGCTAGCGGAACCACTCGCCGCCGCTCTGCTCCTTGCGGCCGATCGCGAGCAGTCCCGCGGGCGTGATCCGGCGGCCGCGCGCGGTCTTGTGCACGAAGCCCATGCGCAGCAGATGCGGCTCGAACACCTCCTCGATCGTGTCCTCGCTCTCGCCGACCGCGGCTGCGATTGTCTTGAGGCCCACGGGCAGCTCCGGGGTCTTCGACAAGGCCGCGAGGATGCGCCGGTCCAGATCCTCGAGGCCGTTTGCGTCGACGCCTAGACGCGCCAGCGCTGTCTCTGCGAAGGCGCGGTTGACACGCGGCACGCGTTCAACCTCTGCGAAATCGCGCACGCGCCGCAGGAAGCGATTGGCGATGCGCGGCGTGCCGCGCGAGCACTCGGCCAGTCGCTGCGCTCCCTCGGACTCCAGTTCGACGCCCAGCAGACCGGCGGAGCGGCGCAGGATCGCGACCAGTTCCTCATCGCTGTAGGGGATCAGACGCTCGGCGATGCCAAAGCGCGCGCGGAAGGGTGCGGAGAGCAGGCCCTCGCGCGTCGTCGCCCCGACCAGCGTGAAGGGCTCCAGCTGCATCGGCACCACGCGCGCGTGCGGACCGGAGTCAATCGTGAACTCGACGGAGAAATCCTCCATCGCGGTGTACAGGTACTCCTCGACGGGCGCCGGCAGGCGGTGGATCTCGTCGATGAAGAACACGTCCGCGCGCTTCAGCTGCGTCAGGATGCCGAGCAGGTCGCGTGGCCGCTCGAGCGCGGGGCCGCTCGAGGAATGCAGCTGCGTGCCCAGCTCGCGCGCCAGGATGCGCGCGAGGCTGGTCTTGCCGAGCCCCGGGGGACCGGAAAACAGCACGTGGTCCAGCGGCTCGCCGCGGGCCCGGGCCGCGCGGATCGAGACCTTGAGGTTCTCCAGCACCCGCGACTGGCCGACGAACTCTTCCAGCGAGCGTGGCCGGAGGCTGGCCTCGGGATCGCGGCCGCCCTCGCCGCCCTCGCCGTCGCCCTCTTCCAGCGCGCTGGGATCGAAGACCTGTCCCGGGGGCTGTGCCATGGGCGGCGAGCATAGCCCCCCAAACCGGGTGGGGCGAGGGCGTAGCGGAGCCCAAATCCAGCCCCTCACGCTTGACATGGGGGGGTGGTGCCAAGACACTTCTCCTACCCCTCCGGTTCTTGCCCCCCCCTCGGTGCAGGAGCGCACGCGCGTCGTGCGCCTCCGCTCCACCCGCCCCGGCGCGCCCGTGGCCGTGTAGCACCGATTCGGCAGGCCCTCGGTGGGTAACCCCGCTCCCTGACACGGATACATGCCCCCGATCGCCGGCCCCCAAGGCTGCCGGTCTTGGCTGGCACGAAACTTGAACCGACCGGCCGCTCCGGCTTCCTATGGAAGCCGCCGCGCCGCGCCTGGTTCGAGCGCGAACACCACTCCGAAGATCCCCTGAAACGATGATCCAGACCCGGTCGACAATCGTCCTCCTTGGCACGGCCCTGCTGCTGATTCCCGCCTGCGGTGGCGGTAGCTCCAGCACCTCCAAGCCCTCGCTCGATCTCAGCCAAGTATCCAACGGATTTGGCCAGATCCTGCCGCATACCGCGCTCAAGCTGGACGCCAACGGGAACCCGACCTCGACGCTGATCTCGATCCGCACGGAGGAGGATCTGGTCGCCAACGTCACCTCCGGCAACCCGATCCTGCCCGCCCCGCAGTTCCCGACCACGGCGATCCTGCCCTCGGGTTTCGCGGGCAACCACTTCATCTACGCCGAGTTCACCAGCGACCTCGACATCACCAGCGTGCTCGATGGCTCCCCCGGAGCCCAGCCCACGGGCAGCCTCACGGGCACCGTGACGCTCAATGCGATCGACCCGATCTCCGGCTCGATCCTGCCGGTGCAGGCGCGCGCGTTCATCAACGGCCGCACCTTTGCCGGCTCGGTTCCGCCCAACACCAACCCGCCGCAACTGCCGCTGCAGACCTGGGTGACGCTCGATCCGACCAGCGGCCTGCCGATCGCTCCTACCGTGGATGGCGGCAACCCCGGCGCGGGCTTCCCCGGCGTCGGCGCCTCCTACTTCACGGGCGCGGAGAAGCTCGTCTCGCCGCGCACGGTGGTGTTTGTCGCCGACACCGACGGGGACCTCTCGACCTTGGAAACCTTCCCGACGGGACGCCAGATCCGGCTCAAGATCTCGACTTCGGTCAAGAACACGTCCGGCAAGTTCATGCAGCGCCGCGCGACGGGCTCGACCACGGTCGGTGCCGATACGCTGCGCCCGGAAGTGGCGCGCACGCCGCCGCCGCTCAACAACCCGCTGGTGACGCCGTCCAACGGCTCGGTCGGCGTCGATCCGCTGACCACGATCCGGGTCGAGTTCACGGAGGCGATCCAGCCCTGGTCGCTCGGTTCGCTGCCCAATGGTCTGCCGCCGCTGCCGAGTGCCGCGCTGGCGATCAACTTCGGGCCGCCGACCGCGCTGGTGAGCGTGCCGTTCAGCGTGCTGCCGGTCAGCGTCTACGATCTGACCGAGTATGAAATCCTCCCGGCCTTCAACTTCCCCGGCGAGGGCCCGGTCAACCAGCCTTGCGGCGTGTTCAACGCCGTGACCCTCAACATCAACGCCGCGCAGTTCCGCGACCTCTCGGCCAACAACAACCTGCTGGGCGGCGTCTCGGCCTTCACCACGGGCGAGGGCCCGGGGCTCGTCAACGCGCCGGTGGCTCCGGACACGATCTACATCGGCCGCACGGGCGCTGTCCCCGGCCTGTCGGTGATCGACCTCAACGGCTTCGGGCAGTCGACTGGCAACCCCACCTTCAGCCAGCAGAACCCGCAGTACGGCAACTCGAATTTCCCGAACAACCCCAACGTCGCGATCCAGGGCTCGGCCCTGCGTCCGCCGCTGCAGGCGGGCAACTGCACGATCAACGGGGGATCCTCGGGCGTGTTCACGCTGACCCGGGACTCCAGCCTCAACGATCTTCTGGTGCGCGCGCCCGTGCTGACCGCCGTCGGCGACATGATGCTGGGACACTCGCTGGACAGCACGTTCAACAACGGTCCGGCTCCGTTCGGCTGCCAGAGCGGCGGCGGCAACCTGTGCGCCTTCGACCAGATCAAGATCATCAACCCCACTCCCAACGGCAACACGCTGATCCCGACGCCTGCCCAGCAGGCCAACGGCGTCATCACGCCCGGCGCCGAGAATCTGATCTCCTGGGCTCCGCACCCCAACCCGCCGCCGCTGGTCTTCCCGCCGATCTGCATCTCGCCGTACATCGGCGGCCAGGAGCCTACCTCGATCGACGTGACCGCGACCAACAACCTGCTGGGTCCCGGTGATCCCTTCGGCCAGCCGCTGGCGAACCCGATCCCGGTCCCGCCCTCGGGTCTTTTGAGCCCCGAGCAAAACAACTTCTTCCAAGGTCCCTCGTACAACCAGACGGTGGTGACGGCCTGCTTGACGTACATGGTTCGTCAGCAGATCGGTCAGTACCTGTACTGCATCGACCGCGGTCGGCGCGAGGTGGTGGTGCTCAACTCCAACCGCATGACGGTCATCGACCGCATCGCCACGCCGGACCCGACCTCGCTGGCGATGAGCCCCAACCTGAGCCTGCTGGCGGTTTCGAACCAGCTCTCGGACATCGTGAGCTTCATCGACATCGACCCCAACTCCGCCACCTTCCACACCGTGGTGCAGGAGACGCTGGTGGGTTCGCGCCCGCGCGGCATCGCTTGGGAGCCGGGCGATGAGGACGTGCTGGTGACCAACGAGGCCGACAGCACGGTCACGATCATCTCGGGCACGGCGCTGACCGTGCGCCAGGTGGTCAGCTCGCAACTCAACGAGCCCTTCGAAGTCGCGGTGACGCCGCGCCAGCTGTGCTGGGGCTTCAACCGGCAGGTCTACTTCGCCTACATCATGAACCGCAACGGGCGGGTGGCGATCTACGAGTCGGGTCCCAACACGGTCAACGGCTGGGGCTACGACAACGTGATCGGGATCGCCGACTCGACCTTCCGCCAACCCAAGGCCATGCAGGTGGATCCCACGGACCTGCGTTCGGCGCTGTGGATCGCGCACCAAAACCCGATCAACATCGCGACCAACACGCCCTTCCCGGGTCAGGAGTCGGTCGGCGCGATCTCCAAGCTGGTGATCGAGACCGCCATTCCGGGAGCGCTGCCGCTCAACGTGCAGTCGCTGACGATCCCTCAGTTTCGCGACATGTATCTGGGCGTGCCGGTGTCGCTGGGCAGCGACAAGCTCTCGGGCGTGCCGGTGGATCTCGCCTTCGACAACATGCGCAACCTGTCCGGTCTGCCCAACACGCTATCGACCTTCACGGGCAACACCTCCGTGCCGGTCAACGGCAAGGGTCTGGTCAAGGCCGCTTGCCCCAACGTGCTCAACGCCAACGAACCGCGCTACCTGTTCGTCGCCGTGCCCACGCCGCTCTCCGGCTCGGGTGTGGTCGACGTGATCCGCATCGACCAGGGCAATGCCAAGGTGGACGTCAATCCCTTCTTGGCCGGCATCCAGTCTGTTCCGGCTCCGAATGTGCAGGTGCTGATGGACTACTTCCGTCAGTAAGCGGCTCCCTTGCCAACACGGCGCGCGGTGCGCGGGGGGCGGATCCGCTCCTCTGCCCACCGCGCGCGTCCTTTGGAGAGCGGCTATGCTCCAGCCCCCATGCCTGATCCCAAGAGCGTCCAGAGCATGTTCGCGCGCATCGCGGGCAGCTACGACCTGCTGAACCGAGTGCTTTCGCTGGGCATCGACCAGCGTTGGCGCAAGCGGCTGCTGCGCCAGTCGGGCATCCAGCCCGGAATGACGGTGGTGGACGTGTGCTGCGGCACCGGCGATGTCGCGCTGCTGTACGCGCGCGCCGGCGCACAGGTGATCGGCCTGGACTTCACCCATCCGATGCTCGAACGCGCCGAGAAAAAGCGCGGCAAGCGCGCCAACACGCTGTTCGCGGATGGCGATGCGATGAATCTCCCGGTGGCTTCGGGCGTTGCCGATGTGTGCTCGGTTTCGTTCGGGATTCGCAACGTGGAAGAGCGCGGCGGCTGCATGCGCGAGATGAAGCGCGTGCTGCGCCCCGGAGGTCAGGTGCTGATCCTCGAGTTCTCCATGCCGCCCGGCCGCGTGTTCGGCTGGATCTACCGCACCTATTTCACGCGCATCCTGCCAGGCATCGGCAGGCTCGTCTCCAAGGATGACGACGCCTACTCGTACCTGCCGCGCACGGTCCTCGCCTGGCCCAAGCCGGCTGAACTCGAGGCTGAACTCGAGGCCGCCGGCTTCACCGAATGCGGCCACGAACTGCTGAGCTTTGGCATCGCCTGCCTGCACTGGGGGCGGGTTCCTCGGGCGTGAAGGAGCCGTCGCGAGCCGAGCAGCCGTTGGCGCTGGGTCTCTTGGCGCTGACGCCCCTGCTGGTCCTGCACGAGCTGGCGCGGGGAGCGGGGCTGGGCGCGAATCTGGCGCAGTACTGTCTGACGCTGCCGCTCCGCCTCCTGCCGCAAGCACAGCTTGTGCTGTGGGTGGCGATCGCGCTCTTGGCTTGTGGCTGCCTCGTCTGGCTTTACCGCAGTGACTACGCGCTGGTGCCGCGGCTGCTGACGATCCTCAAGGAAGCGCTGCTGGCGGCGGTTTCGATGGGGCCTTTGCTGCTCGGGCTGGCCTGGCTCCTGTCCGTGCCCGGCGATCTGGCTCATCTGCGCCTTGGGGAGGTCGGCACTCCTACCCTGTCGCTGGTCGCGCTGCGGATGGGCGGGGGGGCCTGGGAGGAACTGCTGTTTCGCTGGCTGCTCTATTCGCTGCTGTACCTGGGCTCGCGACGCGGCCTGCTGATGCTCCGCTGCAGCGCGGATGCAGCCACACTGGGTGCCGAGGTCCTGGCCTTGGTCGCCAGCGCGCTGGCTTTCGCAGCCGCCCACCTCAGCACGGTGGTCTACGTGCTGACCGGTCTGCAGGGAGGCGAGCCCTTCGACCCCGCGACCTTTTCGTGGCGCTGCCTGGCAGGCCTGAGTCTGGGTATCCTGTTCCGGTGGCGGGGCATGGGTGTCGCCGCCTGGACACACGCTTTCTTCAACCTGGCACTGTCGATCGGTGCCGGGGTGGATGTCTTCCTATGACGCGCTACTTCGTCGGCATCACCGGGGCCAGCGGCCATCTCTACGCCGATCGGCTCGTGCGCGCCCTCGTGGCGGGCGGGCATTCGGTCGATCTGTGCGTCACCTCGGCCGGAGCCAAGGTGCTCCAGCACGAACTGGGCATCGACTCCGGGCGTGAGGGCCGCGAACTGGCGCGCGCGCTGCCGCAGTGGTTTGGTGCCGAGACGGCGGCGTCGCTGCGCGCCTTTCCCGAGGACATGATCGAGGCGCCGCCGTCCTCGGGCACGGCGCTGACCGGCGGGGTGATCCTGTGCCCGTGCAGCATGGGCACGCTGGCGCGCGTCAGCGTGGGCTTCAGTTCCAATCTGGTCGAGCGTGCGGCTGATGTGGCGCTCAAGGAGGGCCGCAAGCTGCTGATCGTGCCGCGCGAGAGCCCGCTGTCCGAGATTCACCTCGAGAACATGCTGCGCATGGCGCGGCTGGGCGCCAAGATCCTGCCCGCGATGCCGGGCTTCTACCATCGGCCGCAGTCGATGGAGGATCTGGTGGGGCATCTGGTGGGCAAGATCCTCGATTCGCTGGGCGTGGCGCACTCAGGCGTGCGCTGGAAGGGCACCGATCCACAGCCCGAGCCCGGCGTGGAGCGCACGCGCTGATGACGGCCCTGCGCGACTACGCCGGCCTGGTGCGCTTCAGCCACTCGATCTTTGCGCTGCCTTTTGCGCTGAGCGGAGCCTGGCTGGCGGCGCGTGGCGTGCCTGCACCGCGCATTCTCGCGCTGGTGTTGGTCGCCGCGGTGGCGGCGCGCACGGCCGCGATGGCCTTCAATCGGCTCGTCGATGCCCGGATCGATGCCCGCAATCCGCGCACCAGCATGCGCGAGATCCCCGCCGGCAAGGTCAGCCCGCGCGCGGCTCGCGCGCTCGTGATCCTGAGCGCGGCCGTGTTCCTCGCCGCGAGTTGGCTGCTCAATCCGCTGGCGGGCTGGCTGTCGATGCCCGTGCTGGGCGTGCTGTTCGCGTACAGCTACATGAAGCGCATCCACTGGAGCGCGCATTTGGTGCTCGGGCTGGCGCTCGCCATCGCGCCGCTGGGGGCCTATATCGCCGTGCGCGGAGCGGTCGAGCCCGATGTCTGGCCGGTCGTGTGGCTCGCGCTGGCGGTGTTGACCTGGGTTGCGGGATTCGACCTCATCTACGCCTGTCAGGACGCAGGTTTTGACCGGGAGTCGGGGCTCTGCTCGATCCCGGCCCGCTTTGGCGTCGCGCGCGCCCTCGAGGTCTCGATCCTGCTGCACGCGCTGACCATGGCGGCGCTGGCGGCGGTGGGCTGGAGTGCGGGGCTGGGCTGGATCTGGTGGGTGGCGGTGGCGCTGGCGGGCCTGTTGTTGTGCTACGAGCACTGGATCGTGCGCCCCGATGACCTCAGCCGGGTCGATCTGGCCTTCTTCACGCTCAATGGCTGGGTCGGCGTCGGGCTGTTCCTCGGGCTGCTTCTCGATACTCTGATGGCGGGCAAAGCCGGATGAAAGAGTCCAAAAAACGCGAAGCGACCCCGCTGGAGGAATTGCAGCGGCTGCGCACCGCCCTCGGCGGTGCGCGCGCTCCGCGCGCCGTCGTGCTGCGCGGCGATGAGCGCTACTTTCGCACGCTGGCGATGGACCGCGTGCTGGCCTTCGCCAAAAAAAAGCCCTGGGAACTGGCGCGCCATGACGCCGAGGATCCGGACTTCTCGCTGCGCGGACTGATCGACGATCTGGTCTCACCCTCGATGTTCTCCTCCGAGCGCGCCGTGTTCGTGCGCGCCGGTGCTCGCCTGCTCAAGAAGGAAGGTTCGCAGCCCTCCGAATTCACGCGCGCGGCGCTGGCTTTTCTGGAGGACAAGTCGATCGGCGGGCTGCTCGTGGTCGACGCGGAAGGGCTGCGCGCCGACCATGCGCTCGCCAAGGCCGTGATCGAGCAGGGCGGAGTGGTGCTCGCGCTGCGGCGCCTGTGGGACACGCCGCCGCCTTGGGATCCCGATCCGCGCAAGACCGAACTGGTGCAGTGGACCGTGCTGCGTGCGCGCGAATTGTCGGTGACGCTTTCGAGCGACGAGGCGCTGTACATCAGCGCAGCCACGGGCAACGATCTCTCCGCGATCGACACGCAGCTTGAACGCGTGGCGCATCGCGGCAAGGAGAGCGTGCGCAGTCTCGTGCCCTGGAACAGCGGCGCCTCGCCCTTCAGCGTCTGTGACGCGCTGCTCGCGGGCGATGCGGCACGCAGCCTCAGCGGGCTGGAGGCGCTGTTTCGCGGCGGATTCCAGGGCCGGGACGGCGAGCGCGAGACCGATGCCGCGGCGCTGCAGGCGATCCTGCTCGCGACGCTGCGCACGCGCGCGGCGAAAACCCTCGCGGTGGCACTCGATCCGCGCAATCTCGCGACGCTGGCCAATCCGCGCGAGCAGGCCGAACTCGAGGCTCGTGCTCGACTGCGCAAGGCCGCCGGCTGGCGCCGACTGCACGAGGATGTCCTTGAGCTCGAGCGCCGGACGCGCAGCGCGGCGGGCCTGGACATTCACGAACTCTTCGCTTTTGCGCTGCGTCACCGTCTCGAGCCTGCCGGCAGAAATGCGCCGCAGCGCGCGGGAGCTTCGCGATGAGCCTGCCGACCTCCGCTCCGCGCATCGCGCGCCTCGAGGAGCACATCAAGAATCAGATCGCGGCCGGCGAGGTGGTCGAGCGGCCCGCGTCGGTGGTCAAGGAGCTGGTCGAGAACTCGATCGACGCGGGCGCCACGCGCATCGAGGTCGAGTTGGAAGAGGGCGGCGTCAAGCTGGTGCGCGTGCGCGACGATGGCATCGGCATCCATCCGGAGGATCTCGAGCTGGCGCTCGCGCCGCACGCGACCAGCAAACTCGCGCGTCCCGAGGATCTGGAGCATATCGCCTCGCTGGGCTTCCGCGGTGAGGCACTGGCCTCGATCGCCTCGGTGGCGCGCCTGCGCATCACTTCTCGCGCGCGCGGCGAGGCTCGTGCTTGGCGCATCGATGCCGAGGGTGGAGTCAGCTCGCCCGTGATGGAGACGGGCGGCGGCGAGGGCACGCTGATCGAGGTGCGCGATCTGTTTTTCAACGTGCCTGCGCGGCGCCGCTTCCTCAAGCAGACGGCCACGGAGCTGGCGCGCTGCCTCGACGTGCTGCAGCGGCTGGCGCTCTCGCACCCTGGCATCGCCTTCGTGCTGCTGCACGACAAGAAGCGCGTGCTCGACATCGAGGGGGCCTTCGATCTGGCGCAGCGCATCCGACGCGCCTTCGGCGCCGAGCTCGCCAGCGCGCTGCTGCCGGTCGAGGAGCATGCAGGCGGCATGACGCTCAGCGGTTTCGTCGCTCCACCGCGGTTGGCCCGCGCGGACACCACGCGGCAGATGTGGTTCGTCAACGGCCGCTTCGTGCGCGACAAGCTGCTGCTGCGCGCCCTCAAGGAGGGCTATCGGGGCTTCCTGTTCGACACGCGCCAGCCCGTGGCCTTCCTCAATCTCGCCCTCGATCCTGCGCGCGTGGACGTCAACGTTCATCCGCAGAAGTCGGAGATCCGTCTGCGCGAGGAGCGCGCGGTATTCGGTTTCGTCGCCGCCGCCGTGCGCGAGGCCGTCAAGCGCGGCGATCTGGCGACTCCGGGTGCGTCGCTCGTGGAGAGCGCGCTGCGCCGCGCGGCGGTCCCTCCGACCCCTGAGATCATCTTCCCAGAGCCTCCGCCGCGCGAGGCTTTCCGGCTGGAGCTCCACGAACGCCCGGGCGGAGCGGCCTTCGAACAGCCCGCACCCGCCGCCGCTCCACTCGCGCCGCGCGCCGCGCCGGCTCCGGTTTCGGCCGAGATGCTGGTGCAGATCGCCCGCACGTACATCGTGCGGGCCTTGCCCGAGGGCTTTGAGATCATCGACCAGCATGCGCTCCACGAGCGCATCACTTTCGAGAGCTTGCTCGCCGAACTGCAGGCCGGATCCTGCGAGCGCCAGCGACTGCTGCTTCCGGAACTCGTCGAGCTCTCGCGCGATGAAGCCGTGCTGATCGCGGCCCATGCCGCGGATCTCGCCCGACTCGGCTTTGAGCTCGAGGCTTTCGGCGGCGAGACCGTCGCGCTGCAGGCCTATCCGGCGCGTCTGGAGCGCCTGCGGGCCGCGGAACTGGTGCGCGCGATCGCCGCAGCGCTTCAGGAAGGCCGCTCGCTCTCCCGCGAGCGCCTGCTCGAGGAAGTCCTGCACCGCGCCGCCTGTCGCGCCAGCGTGATGGCGGGCGACGCGCTCGAGCAGGAGGAAATGCGCGCGCTGCTGGAGCGGGGGCGCGCGCTGGAGTCCGACCAGACCTGCGTGCACGGGCGGCCCACGCGCATTCGCTTCAACCTCGCGGACCTGGAAAAGGCCTTCCTGCGCCGCGTCTGATCCAAAGGAGCTTCCAGATGTTGTTCGCATTTCTGTTCGCGCTCTCCCTGCTGGAGGAGCAGGATCCGAAAGGCGTGCTCGTCCGCAAGGATTCGGCGCAGCCCGGCTACACGCTGATCGCGCCGCTCAACTCATCCTTCATTCAGCTCGTCGATCTCGATGGAACGATCAAGCACAGCTGGAAGGTAGAGGGCCGACCCGGCGGTGCGGTGTATCTCGAGGAAAAGGGGGCGCTCCTGCGCAGCAGGCAGATTGAGCCCAATCCGCGCTTCCACGGGGGCGGCATCGGCGGGCGCCTGGAAAAGATCAGCTGGGACGGCAACCTGCTGTGGGACTTTGAGCTCGCCACCGTGGAACTGACGCTGCACCACGATTTCTGCCGCCTGCCCAACGGCAACCTGCTGGCGATCGCCTGGGAGCACCTTGAGCCCGAGGATGTGCGCGCGCTCGGCCGCGATCCGCAATACATCGATGAGGAGGGGCTGTGGACCGATGTCGTGCTGGAAATCGAGCCGAGCGAAGGCGGCGGCGGCAACATCGTCTGGCAATGGCGCAGTGCCGAGCACCTCTTGCAGGATCGCGATGACAAGCTCGCCAACTACGGCAAGCCCGCTGACCATCCCGGCCGCATCGACATCAATGCCGACGTGCGCTTCCTCCCCAAGCAAGAGAGCGCCGAGGAACGCCAGCGGCGCGAGGCGCGCGAGCGCGAGATGAAGCGTCTGGGTTACACCGGCGGCGACGACCACAAGCCCGCGAACTCCGCTGCGAAGGCTGGCCCCAAGATCACGGCGGACTGGCTGCACACCAACGGCATCAGCTACTTCGCCGACGAGCAGTTGATCGCGCTCTCCGTTCCGCACCTCGGGGAGATCTGGATCATCGACCATGCCACGACGATGGCCGAGGCCTCGGGTGAGCAGGGCGGACGGCGCGGGAAGGGCGGCGCGTTGCTGTACCGCTGGGGCAGCCCGCGCAACTACGGAATGGGCGGCCGGAGCGCCAAGACGCTTTTTTATCAGCACCATCCCACCTTTGTGCCCACCGCGCAGGGTCTGACGCTGCTGCTGTTCAACAACGGCAGTGCTCGGCCGCTGCAGGAGTACTCCAGCGTCGAGCAGATCCTGCTGCCCTTCCGCTCCAGCGAGGGTTTCGTGCGCGAAGCGGGCAAACCCTTCGGGCCGGCGGAGCCGCTCTGGATCTACAAGGACCCCGAACGCTTCTTCTCAGCCTTCATCTCCGGTGCGGAGCGACTCGCCAACGGCAACACGCTGATCTGCGAGGGCGCCAAGGGCCGCGTGTTCGAGGTCACGCCCGCCGGCGAGATCGTCTGGGACTACTGGAGCCCGCATGGCGGCGATCTGCAGCCCTCGGAACAGGGCGGCAAGGCGCCGCCGCGCGCGCTGTTCCGCGCGACGCGCATCGCGCCGGACGATGCGCGCCTGCGAGGGCTCTTCTAGCGGGCAGGCGGCAGGAAGGTCGCTTCCTCGAAGCTCGGCTCGAAACTCGAGTTCTTCTTGAGCCAGAACTCGATGCTCGGACGCTCCTCGAAAGCGGAGCGCTGCTCGTCGCGCATGTGCAGCGCGACCTCCTGGGGAACCACGCGGCCCTCCTGCGTGCGGAAGGCGCCACAGGCCAGCAGCAGCCGCGGCACAGCTCGCTGTCCGTCGAAACTCGACACGACGCACAGGCGCGCCAGCATGGTCTTGGCGTCCATGCCCAACTCGACGATCGTCGCGTCGGTCGGCTGCCCGGGGATCTGGAAATCCGGCGAAGCCAGAGCCAGCCACAGCAGTCCTTCCGTGCGGCGTGAAGCGGGCAGTCCGGCCGGCGCCTGCTCCAGCACGCGGATCTGGCTCAGCCGCAGGCTCGAAGGATCGCTCAGCGAAACGAAATTGCGCGAGAGCTTGGCCCATTCCTCTAGCTGGCGACGGTCCTCGGCCAGTTCGCGTCCCACCAGCGGCAACACTTCCCGCCGCGCGGCGTCGATCAGGAAATCGCCCTTGGGGCCGCGCAACAGCTCGCGCTCGTTGCTGGTGGTGAAGCGCACGAAGCCGGGTGAGGCCCAGCGATAGCGCAGCGGTCGCAGCGCCTCGTTGGTCTGGCCTTCTTGGCGGACGCGCACATCGAGCGTGACATCGAAGCCGACGATCGGCTTGCGCACGGCATCCTTGGGCCAGGTCGCGGCGCACAGGGCCTCGTAGCGGGATCGGGCCTCGGCGCTGGTGCCCTCGGGGATCACCCCCGGCTTGAGACCGGCCGACGCGGCCGGATCGGGAGCCGGCACGCCCTCTCGGGGCGGCGGGGGCGGTGCCGGCGGTCCTTGCAAGAGGCACAAGAGCAGGCTGGTGAGCATCGAGTGTGAGCGTACGAGCGCCGCGCCAAGCCTGCTAGGATGTTTCCACAAGCCTTGCAGGAACCGCTTCGATTTCTGATCGGGCCGACGGCCGTGGGTAAGAGCGCGGCCGCTCTGGAACTCGCCCGCGAGCACGGACTGGAACTGCTCTCGCTCGATTCCATGCAGGTCTACCGGGGCATGGACATCGGGACCGCCAAGCCGACGCCCGAGGAGCGCGCCCTCGTGCCGCACCACATGCTCGATCGGGTCGGGCCCAAGGAGCGCTACGACGTCTCGCGCTACCTCGGTGATCTCGCCGCGGTGGAGGCCGAGCTGGGCGCGCGCTCGGTGCGTGCCGTCCATATCGGGGGCACGGGCTTTTACCTCAAGGCGCGGCTGGCGGGCTTGTTCGAGGGACCGGCGGTCGATCTCGCGCTGCGCGCAGAGCTCGAAGCCCGCCATGCCGAGGAAGGTGCCGCGGCCCTGCATGCCGAGCTTGCCCGCGTCGACCCGCTGAGCGCCGCGCGCCTGCACGCCAACGACAGGAAGCGCGTCGTGCGCGCGTTGGAGGTCTACCAGCAGACAGGCCGACCGCTCAGCGCCTGGCAGGAGCAGTGGAGCCGTGCGCCCCTGTCGGCGCGCATCGTGGGCTTGCGCATGCCCGGCGAACAGCTCGACGTCCGCATCCTCGCCCGCGTGCGACAGATGCTCGCTCAGGGCTGGGTGGAGGAGGTGCGGCGCCTCGATACCGAGGGCTGGCTCGGTCCAACTGCCTCGCAGGCGCTGGGCTACGCCACGGTGCGCTCGCTCGCTCGGGGGGAGCGCACGCTGGAGGACTGCACACTCGCCATCGCGCTCGCGACGCGTCAGTTCGCCCGCCGCCAGCAAACTTGGTGGCGCAAGTTCGAGATCGCGTGGATCGACGCACAGGCGCCGTCGCTGACCCGCGCGATCGCGCGGGCTTGGGAGCTGTAGCTCGCGGTCTCCACCAAGCAGCAGGTCCGGCTGGGGCCGGACCTGCGCAGGCTCCAGTCACACGCCGCATGCGGCGCGTGACTGGTACAGGAACGGCTTGCGGACTACTGCTCGCTGGCGCGCTCGAAGCCCAGACCGTCGTACAGGAAGCTCGTCGTCACTTGTCCCAGAGGGCGGGTGAACTCGTTGACGCCGGCGAAGAACTCATCCCCGCCGCCTTCCTCGAAGGTGCCGATGATCGAGTCGATCGGCAGCGGGACGAAGGCCCCGGAGGCACCGTAGATGATTGCGCCCATCGCGATGCCCTCGTAGTGGATGTAGTTCTCCGGGTGGGGCACCAGCGAGTTATTGGGGCGCGGAGCGAAGGACGCCGCGTCGTAGGGCTGGAAGGGGTTCTCGGGGTTGTGGTGGAAGAAGTGGCGGCGGATCGTCCAGTTGATCGAGCGCTTCTTCTCCCAAGCGAAGTCGCGGTAGTTGCCGTCAGTCGCGGGGTTGTAGGAGAGGAAGTGGCGCGACATGCTCGGGGCCACGGAGCGCTCCGACCAGTGCTGGTTGACGTACTGGGCCTGAGACTGGCAGCCGCTGGCGATCAGCAGGCTGGCGGCACCGAGGAGGGGGAGGGTCTTCATGGGGGGGTAGGGGATCCGCTGGTGGTTCGATCCGCTGGCGGGGTGTCTCGCCCGCTGGCGCGATGTCTCGCCCGCAGGCGCGGTGTCTCGCCCGCTGGCGCAACACAGCGCCGGCGGACGCGGCTCGCGGGGGGTGTGAGTGTCGGGTGCGAAGGGGGGAATGTCCAGACCCTGCTAGGGGTGGATTTCGTCCTTCGGTGCGCCTGCTACCCCCGCAGGGGCCCTAAAGTAACCGCCCGATGCCCAGCGCCGCCCCCCGGATCGGCCTCTTCGGAGGCTCTTTCGACCCGCCCCACGCCGGGCATCTGGCCGCTGCCCGCCGGGCCATGGCGGGCTTCGGGCTCGAGCGGGTGATCTGGATGCCCGCCGCCCGCTCGCCCTTCAAGCTGGCTCACCGCGGCGGCGCCAGCGGGCCGGAGCGGGCCCGGCTGGTCGAGCTCCTGATCGCGGGCGAACCGGGCATGCAGTTGTCTCGGCTCGAGCTGGAGCGAGGCGGCGCTTCCTACACGATCGACACGGTCGAAAGCCTGCTCCGCGAGTTGCCCGAGGGCACCCAACTGCACTTGATCTTGGGCGCGGACAATCTCGAGGGCCTGCCGCACTGGCATCGTGCGCGGGAGTTGCTGGAGCGGGTGCAGCCGATCGTGCTGACGCGCCGCGGCAGCGCACCGCTCGACGAAGCGCTGGGGCTGGCCCGCCTGGGCCCGGAGCTGAGCGCCAAGCTGCGCGCCGGCGCGCTGGCGATGGAGCCCGTCGATCTGTCATCGACTGAACTGCGCGCGGCACTGTGCGGCGCGAGTCAGGCACCTGTAGGGCTCGCGCCTCAGGCCTTCGACTACATGCGCGCCCACGGGCTCTACGGAGTCGCGCGGTGAACGCGGTCTGGCTGGCTGCGGGGAGTTTTGCGCTGTGCGGAGTGCTGAGCACGTGGCTGGCGCGCTCGCGCCTGGCGGATCGCGCCGAGGCGGCGCCCGCACGCAAGCTGCAGCGCGTGCCCGTTCCACGCGTCGGTGGCCTGGCGCTGCATGCGCTCGCCTGCTGTGCGCTGGATGGGACCCATTCGCTGGCGCTCAGCATCGCGCTCGTGGTGGGCGGGATCGACGATCTGGTGAGCGGCGGCCTGACGGCGGGCTGGAAGCTGCTGCTGCAACTGTGCGGCGCGCTGGCGATCGTGGCGATCTGGCCCGCGGCGTCCTGGTGGCATGTGCCGCTGATCGTCGTGGCCTTCAATCTCGCCAACACCTTCGACAACAGCGATGGCGCGCTGCTCGGCCTGAGCTGTCTCGGCGCGGCCCTGTGCGGCGCCCGGGAGCTGGTGGCCTTGACGGGCGGCGTGCTGCCCTGGAACACGGCTCTGCGCCGCGATTCCAGCGCGCCGCGCGCCTATCTGGGCGACAGCGGCAGCCATTGGCTGGGAGCCTGGATTGCGCTCGATCCGCGACTGTGGCCGCTGTTGTGGCTGCCGGCTCTGGATCTGGCGTGGGTCTGCGTGCTACGCGTGCGCGCCCAGGTGCCGCCCTGGAAGGGGGACCGCTCCCACCTCGCGCAGGCCCTGGATCGACGCGGATGGGGACTGTGGCCGCGGCTGGCGCTGCTGCTCGGCATCGCGCTCCCGCCCCTGCTGCTGCCGCTGCAGATAGGCCTGGCTGCGAGTCTTTGCGCCTACATCGGCGGGCGCATCCTTGCCCGAGAACAGGGCGCGCCGGATAATCCCCGACCCCCGATCCCGTGAGCTATCCACGCACCGCGCTGATCTCTGACTTGCATTCGAATCTGCCTGCGCTGGAGACGGCGCTGGCGGATGCCCGCCTGCGTGGGGCCGAGCGCTTTGTCTGCCTCGGCGATGTGATCGGCTACGGTGCCAAGCCGCGCGAGTGCCTCGATCGCGTAATGGAGTTATGCGTCGCCGAACCGCGCGACGCCGCTGGCGATCCCGCCCGGGTGCTCTATCCGGGCCTGTGCCTGCAAGGCAACCATGAGCTGGCGCTGCTGGAGAGCGCCGAGGACTTCAATCCCAAGGCGCGCGCCGCGATCGAGTGGACGCGCGCCGCGCTCGGCGGCCCGGACGGCGCCCGCTACTGGGATTTCATCGGCGAGCTGGTGCCCGCGATGTGCGACAGCCTCGCCATGTTCGCGCATGGCAGTCCGCGCAACCCCGTCAAGGAATACATGCTGCCGCGCGACGCGCAGGACAAGCCCAAGCTCTCCGCCAACTTCGCGGCGATGCAGCAGAACGGCTGCTCGGTGTGCTTCGTGGGCCACAGTCACGTGCCCGCGATCTACTTCGAGGATGGCGAGCTCGTGCGCCCGCAGGGCACCATGCTCGAGCTGCCGCTGTCGCTCGATGCCGGCCGTCGCATGATCGTCAACGTCGGATCCGTGGGCCAGCCGCGCGACGGCGACCCGCGGCTTTCCTATGTGCTGTTCGACGGCTCGACCGTGAGCTTCGTGCGGCTGGAGTACGACCACCGTGCCGCTGCGGACGCGATCCGCGCCGTGCCCGAACTGCCCGAATATCTGGCCGACCGACTCGCGGTGGGCCGCTAGGACCGCCGCACAAGGCGAAGGACTTTCTTGGACAAGCGCATCTTCATCGTGCTGCCGATCTGCCTGGTGATCGTCATCGGCTGGCAGCTGCTCTGGAACCACTTCAACCCGCCGCCGCCGCGCCTGACGCCGCCCCCCCCGGCCGCTTCGACCGCGAGCGCTCCGGGAGCGGCGGACGATCGGCTCGCGCCCAAGGAGAGCGCGCCAGCCGCTCCCGCCCGCGAGTTGCGCGGTTCGGTGCAGCGCGCTGCGAGCGAGCAGGAACTGCTGATTCAGGTCGGCGAAGCCGGCCAGGCGGGCAGTTTTCGGGCGGTGTTCACCAACAAGGGCGGCACGCTGAAGAGTCTGAGTCTCGGCGATTATCCCGACCGCGCCGGCCGCTCCGCCGAGGAGCGCCTCGACAGCGCCAACTGGACGCGCGTGCTTGAGGAGGTGGAATCCAATCAGGGTCGCACGCGCTCGCTGCAGCTTGCGGCGAGTCTTTCGGCGCGCGAGTACATCGACAAGCCTCTGGAAGAGGAATTGTGGGTGGCGCGCGAGCTGACGGAGGCCGACGGCGGACGCGGCGTGGAGTTCACGCTCGCGCCGGGAACGGGTGTCGTGCTGCGCAAGCGCCTGCAGTTCCGGCCGCAATCGCACGATCTGGACCTTCAGTTTGAGATCGAGAATGAGAGCCTCGAGGCGGGGCCCAAGCCGATCGGCTTCGTGCTGACGCCCGCGGCCTGCATGCCGCGCGACAGCCAGGACGCCTACTACTACGAACCCCAGGCGCTGGTCTGCGCGCCCGAGGAGGGCGGCACCCGGCCCCATGTTCAGGTCCAGATCCGCGACGAGGGCGGCGGCCAGCTGCAGGGTGCCTTCACGATCCCGCGTCCCCCGATCCAGTTCGCGGGCGTGCAGAACAAGTACTTCGCCGTGCTGCTGCGCGGTCAGGACGCTCTGGCGCAGAACAGCCTCAAGGGCGCCAGCTGGCGCGCGCTGCGCGACGAGGCCTGGCTGCGCAAGGACCCCGCAGCCAAGCCCTGGCGCCAGATCGTCACCGATGTGCAACTCGAGCTGGCGCTGCCCGCCAAGGGCCAGAAGCAGGTCTGGAACTACAAGCTCTACGCCGGACCGAAGGATCGCGATCTGATCGTCGCCGCGGATCCCGCCGCCGCCGCGCTCGTCGATCACGATCTGGGTTTCTTCACCACGATCGCCTACGTGCTGCTCTCCGTACTGGAGTTCTTTCACAAGCTGGTCGGCAACTGGGGCCTTGCGATCATCCTGCTGACGGTCGCGGTCAAGGGACTGCTGTTCCCGATCCAGCGGCGCTCGCAGACGGCGATGGCTCAGTACCAGACCAAGATGAAGCGGCTCCAGCCGCGCATCGAGGAAATCAAGGAGCGCTACAAGAATGACCGCGCCAAGCTCAACCAGGAGCAGGCCAAGCTGATGCAGCAGGAGGGCGCCTTCCCTCCGCTCGGCGGCTGCCTGCCGATGTTCCTCCAGATTCCGGTCTTCTTCGGCCTGTTCTCGGCCCTGCGCGTGGCCTTCGAGCTGCGTCAGGCCGATTTCCTGTGGATTCCGGACCTTTCGCTGCCCGACCACACGATCTACCTCGGCTGGGACTTCATCGTGCCGATCGTCGGATGGGACATGAACTACTTCAACATCCTGCCGCCGCTGATGATCGTCATGTGGATCTGGCAGCAGAAGGGCATGCCGATGCCGGCCGACGAAAACGCCGCGCGCATGCAGAAGATGATGATGTGGATGCCGATCATCATGGGCGTGTTCCTCTACAACTACGCTGCCGGGCTGTCGCTCTACATGATCACGCAGTCGGGCATCGGGGTGATCGAGCAGAAGGTGATCCGCAAGTACTGGCCGCTCGATGAAGCGGAGAAGCCTTCGCAGAAGGGTTTCCTCTCCAAGATGATGGACCGCGCGCAGGAGGCTCAGAAGCAGGCCGAGGAACTCAAGCGCCAGCGCGGGGCCAAGCGCGGGCGCTGAGTTTCGCGCGAAACCGCCTCTTCCTCGCCATGCTCGGGGACACGATCGTCGCGCAGGCTTCACCGCCCGGTGCGGCCGAGCGCGCGATTCTGCGCGTCAGCGGACCCGCGGCGCAGGCCATCCTGCGCCAGTTGTGCCTCGATCCGGAGTTGTGCTGCCCGCGAGGCGCGCGCAGCCTGCGGCTGTTCGACGGCGAGGGCTGGGTGAGCTGCCTGTGCCTGTGCTTCGAGGCGCCGCGCTCGTACACGGGCGAAGACACGCTCGAAATTCACATGCCCGGAGCGCTGCCACTGGTCCAAGCCATGCTCGAGCGCATCCAGCAGTGCGGAGCGCGCGCCGCCGAGCCGGGAGAATTCACCCGTCGCGCCTTTCTCCATGGCCGCATTGATCTCAGCCGTGCCGAAGGCGTGCTGGCGCTGATCGAAGCGCGCACAGAGGAGGAGCGGCGGGCCGCGTTGGAGTGGCTTGGCGGGGGACTGGAACGCGAGGTGCACGCCATCGGGGCCGCACTGCTCGATCTGCGCGCGCTGTGCGAGGCGGCGTTGGACTTCGACGAGTCCGACACGGCCGCCGTGCGAGCACAGGAGCTTGCGCCCCTGTACGCCGATCTGCGCGCCCGCATGGCGCGCGCCAAGGCGCAGGAAAGCGAGCGCAGCGTGCGCGGCGAGCGCGGCCGAGTGGTGCTCGCGGGCGCACCCAGCGCAGGCAAGAGTTCACTGTTCAACGCGCTGCTAGGCGCCGAGCGTGCGCTGGTCGATCCCGCGCCGGGCACCACGCGGGATGCCCTGCGCGAGGATTGGCAGCTTGACAGGCATGCGTTGCTCTTGTGCGACCTGGCTGGCCTGTCGGAATTCCCCGCCGATGAGCTGGATGCGCTCGCGCAGGCCCGCGCTCGCGAGCTGGTCGCAGAGGCCGATCTAGTGTTGTGGATCGCGCGCGCCGATGCGCCTGAGCTCGCTCGCCGGCCCGCAGGGAGCCTGCTCGTCTGGTCGCAGATCGATCGACCGCAAGCCCAGCCCGCGCCGTCCGGGGCGATTGCGGTTTCCGTACCCACAGGTGCGGGGCTGGCGGCGCTGCGCGCGGCGATTGCGCACGAATGGCAGTCGCAGGGTGGCGGACTTTTGGGTGCTTTGCGCGCGCGCCATGCCGCTGCCTGGCAGCGCGCCGCCGAACATCTGGAGCGCTCCTGGTTCCTGCTGCAATCCGCCGCAGCGTTGGAATTGTGCGCCGAGGAACTGCGGCTGGCACAGACGGAAGTGGAGAAAATCAGCGGCGAATCGGGTGTCGAGGATGTGCTCGATCGGATCTTCGCACGCTTCTGTCTGGGGAAGTGATGGACAGGTCTCGAGCGGACTGAGTACACTGCGCGCGTCGCTGGCATCCCGCCGGCGTGAATTCACGAGGCTTTCATGTCCCTGATGTGGCTCTGCGCCCTCCTGCTTCGCGTCCCGCAAATCCCCGCCGCAGCCGATTCGCCGCAGATGGTTGGGCCTGAACTTTCTGGCCGAATCCTCGCTGAACGAGTGGAACTCCCTGCTGGGAAGACCTGGATTGTCTCTGGAGATGTGGAACTGGAATCCAAGACGGACATTCTCATTCGGGGTGACCTGATCGCCCACCTTCGATCCCCGGCCGAGCGGCGCTCGGATGCGCCAAGGATTGTGCTGCGAGCGTCCCAAGTGATTCATGTGACCGGGTCGGTACTGGGTGCCGACGGTCAGACGGGCAGGAATTCAGGTTCCGCCGAGCGCTCGCGAGGGGGGCATGGCTCCAGCATCCTGCTGGACGCGCCCTTGATCGTCATTGAGGGCACCGTCTGGTCTGGTGATGGCGCGCCTGGTCGTGCCGGAGAAGATGGGGGCTTTGGTGGGGATCTGGTTTTGGATGGCAAGTGTCTCGGCGTGAGGCGTCCATCAGGCACAGTGCATATTCGCACAGGCAACGGTGGCCACGCGGGTGCGGCCGTAGATCTTGCTGCACCAGCGCCGATGGCGGGTCGCGGTGGCAATGTTGTGTTCCAGAATCACGAGCGTATCGACGCTTCGAGTGTCCAGCAGCACCGCGCGAGACTTCGCATCGGGGTTTCCACTCCAGCGATCGAGACTTCGAAAAAGGCTTTTCGCCCGAATCCCTGCACGAATGGGACCGAGGGAATGGATGGCCTGACCGGCGTCATGGGAACCGGCGGTCAGGGTGCGACAGGTGCGAACGGAACTTCGCAGTCGCCGCAAGGGGGGCCGGGAGGCAACGGGGGGAATGGCGGTACCTACTCAGGCACTCCTACCGCCGGTGAAGCCGGGGGCACCGGTAGCGATTGCTGTCCCGACAAGGGCGGAACCGGTGGGACCGGTGGGGATGCACCCCGCTTTGAGGGAGGATCCGGAGGACCGGGAGGCACCGGCGGATCCGCCTATTGGGACGCCATGGCCAATCCCCCTGGCTATTCCGCACCTGGTGGCACGGGAGGGCCTGGGGGAACGGGGGGTGGCGGTATCGTGAATTTTGCCGGCCGGGGTGGAACTGGAGGGCCCAAGAACGGAGATCCGGGCATCGGTGGAGCTGGGGCTTTCGCTGCCGGTGGCAACGGGGGGGCTGGCGGAGTGGGCGGACGCGGAACTCCCGCGGGAGATTCGGGCTCCCCCGGCTCCAGCGGGGGGAACCAGACAGCGCAGCAAGCTCCCAGCGGCGCGCACGGCAACCCACTCTGCCCTTTGTAAGGAGTTCGCAGCATGCACAGATCCTCGTTGCGCCCTCGCTGGCTGCTCGCGCTGGCCGCGCTGTTCCTGCTGCTCGGCATCTGGCATGCCCATCGCTCACCGCTCATTGCTTTTCGTCCCGCAGCCTCCGGCTCTGTTTCCGCTTCGATCTCCGCGCCTCAAGGTGATCGGACAGAGGAAGCGCCTCTGCCGACCCGCCAGATTTCACTGCCGGCCCACGAGCCATCGCTCATTCTCTCCGCGCCACAACCCAATCAATTGCAGTTGACCCGCCGACCGCACTGGCTGCTGGTCGGGAAAGTCGTCGGACCTCAGAGCATCCTCGAACGTTGCCATGCGGAAGACATCGGCCATGTCGTACTCTCCTATGACACGGGCTTTGCCGAGACCGATCGGCACAGACTGCGCGCCGGAATCGCAGCGGATGGGAGCTTCAGTCTGGATCTGGATCCACTGACGACCTCCGGCTCTCGCTCGCGGTCCAGTGGTGCGGGCCCGTTCCTTCTGGAGTGGCGCAGCACGACCAGTCTGGCGCCAGCTCGGCGCATTGCGCTCGATTCGGCGGTGGATGCCGGCCCGGACGAGGCGGGTCGTCCACTGCGGGTGCTGGAGGCACGCCTCGAACTGCGTGCGGCGGCGGGTCTGCGCGGACAGGTGTTGTCCGCTGACGAGAAGCCCGTTGCGGGCGGCAAGTTGCTCTTGGTGCACCCGGCGGGAACGGCTCGCGCCTATGCGCTGGTCCAGCAGGCTCGCACGGATGCGAACGGCGGATTCCGTCTGGTGGTGGACACATTCGAGCCGCTGCTATTGGCCTGCGTCGGGCCCGACGACGCGCCGCTGGTGGTGCCCGTGAGTCCGGAGGCGGGAGTCGAGCAGGACCTTGGGATGCTGCGCTTGCCGGCTGGTGCCGCCTTGGAAGGACATGTGCGCATGAGCGGGGATGCCCCGGCCCCGACGATGATCTCGGCCACGCTTTCGCGCACAGATCCAAATGGCACGGATCCGCGCGGCACGGATCCGCGCGGCGTACCCAGCGGCGATGCCGGCGTGTTGCTGCTGTGGAGCGCTCAACAGGCGCAGATCCTTCAGCGCGAAGCGCGCGTTGCTCCCGATGGCCATTTCGTGCTGAAAGGCCTTGCCCCGGGACTGCAGAGGGTCAGTTGGGCATCCAGCGCTGGATGCAGCCTGCCCGGACTCGAGGGGTTTTCGACGGAAGTGCTTGCGCCTGCGCGCGGTCTGCAGCTCACGCGGGCCGACTCCCTCATCGCGTTCGAGGTGCAAAGCCGGGGCGTACCGTGTGATGATGCCGAGGTCTTCATGCTCGCTGAGCCGCACCCTGTGCGCTGCATCGTCGATCCGGCGGGGCGCACACAGTGGATCGTGCGCGCGGGCGTTGAGTACCGCTTTCGCATCCAGCGCCCGGACTGCGAGCCCGTGCTTCGGACGCTGAGGGGACCAGATGTCGGCACCACGGTCCGGTGTGTCGTCGAACTCGCGTGTCCGGGCAGCGGAGAACTGCTGCTCATCTGGGAACAGAATCTGCGCGGCGAACTCGTGCGCCGCGCGCGTGTGCGAATCGTGGACGCGAACGAGCCGGACTTTCAGACGCGCGAGTGGTTCGGTGACTACACGCGATCCGGCGTGCTCGTGCAGGACTTCCCTGCAGGCCTTTGGAAGATACGCGTCGAAACGGGAGGGACTTGGAACGGGTACATGGAGACGCTGCTGCCTCAGGAGCCCACAGTGCGGGTGGATCGCGGCCGGCGCGTCCAGGTACGCATGCCTGTGGAGCGCGGCGCTGTCCTGTGTCTGGAGAACGCACAGGCGCAGAGCTTGAAAGTGGAGCGCATCGAGGGCCCAAAAGGCCCCGTGAGCCTGGAGCGGCTCTACTTTCCTCACCGCTCAGCCGTCGCGGGCGATGCGGAACTCCCCGCCGGCACCCGGGCCGTGCTGATCCCCCCGCTGCCGGCCGGTTCCTACCGGGTGGAGGCCCGTCTGGCGGGGATGGGGGAGCCAAAGGTGCGCACCGTGCAACTCCGGGCCGCTCAGGTCACGGCGCTGCCCTGGTGAGGGCGGCTGCAAGCTCACCCAAGCCGCCCGACGCGCCCTCGACGAAGGCTTGCAAGTCCCTGTCCATCAACGCGTTGCCGTCGAGGCCCCGCGCTCTGCGACTAGCCGGCAGAGCGGCCTTCTGCTATGCTCCCGCGCCTCGTGTGACCACCATCGCTTCCGGCCCGCGCGCCTTGTACCCCAACCGCTTGGGGTTGCTCCCCCCCCCTGCCCTCCCATGAACTGCCCCCGCTGCAAGAAGGACAACGACCGCGTGGTCGACTCGCGTTCTTCGCTCGAAGGCAGCGTCATCCGGCGCCGGCGCGAATGTCTGGAGTGCTTTCTGCGCTACACGACCTACGAGCGGATTGAGGAGACCCCCCTGCGCGTGGTCAAGAAGAGCGGCGAGCGCGTGCGCTTTGACCGCGAACGCGTGCTGCAGGGCATGCTCAAGGCCTGCGAAAAACTCCCGGTGTCGAGCGAGGCCATCGAGGCCGCGGTGGCGCGCATCGAGGCGCGCTGCCAGGAGGAATTTGATCGCGAGGTCGAAAGCTCGGTGATCGGTTCGATGGTGATGGAGGAGCTGCGCCAGCTGCATCAGGTGGCCTACGTGCGCTTCGCCTCGGTCTACCGCGAGTTCACCGATGTCAGCGAGTTCCTCAACGAACTGCGTCCGATGCTCGACGAGCGCGCCGCCCGCGACGGCGGGGAGCCGCGCCCGTGAAGATCCGCCGCGTGAAGAAGCGCGATGGGCGCGAGGTGCCCTTCGACAAGCAGAAGATCGCCGAGGCCGTGGGCAAGGCTCAGTCCGCCGTCGGCGAGCAGGACCCGCTGTTTGCAAGCGAGGTCTCCGATGTCGTCGAACTGGCGCTGCGCCGGCGCTATCAGGGCATCGAAGAACCCATTCCGGGAATCGAGGAGATTCAGGATCTCGTCGAACTGGCGCTGATCGAGCTCGGGCATGCGGCGGTCGCCAAGGCCTACATTCTCTACCGCGACCGGCGGGCCCGGATCCGCAACGTGCTTGCCGTGCACGGCGAGGAGGCGGGCTCTGGCCGCGCGCCGCGCGTGCAGGTGGCGGGCGCGCTGGAGAGCTGGAGCAAGGGCCGCATCGTGGCCGCGCTGATGAACGAGGCCGAACTGCCGCGGCCCACGGCCGAGACCGTCGCCGCGAACGTGGAGGCGCGCGTGTTCGACAGCGGGCTCAAGCGCATCTCGACCGCACTGATCCGCGAGCTGGTCGACAACGAGTTGGTTGACATGGGGCTCTCACAGGCCCTGCGTCGGACGCGCGCGCTCAGCGTGCCGCGCCATGATCTTTCGCGCTGGCTGGCCGAAGATGGCGCGCAGCTGGAGCAGGCCCTCAGCGGCCGGGTTCTGGAGCGCTACGCGCTGGAGGATCTGTTCCGCGAGGAAAGCGCGGATGCGCTGCTCTCGGGAGAGTTCTGGATCGAGGACCTGAGCGCCTTTCACCAGCCGTTGTCGCGTTCGATTCCGCTGGATCTGTTCGCGCGGGCGGGGGCGCCCTCCGAGGGCCTGTTCGGAGAGCTGGCGGAGATCGGCGCCGAACTGGCTCGCGTCCGCGACACGCTGGTGCTCGACGATGTGGCCGGCGAACTCGGTGCCCTTCCGCGCACGCTGCTCGGGCCGCTGCTGCGTGCGCTGGAGGCGCTCGCGCTCGCCCAGCAGCGCCGCATCGAGCTGTGCTTTGCGCCCCTGTCGGGCTCGGCGCGCGCTTCGGCCCAGTTGGCGCGCATCGTGGCCGAGTTGTCCCGGCTGGAGCCGGAGAATGCCCGAGCGCTGCAGGCCAGCATCGCGATCGCCGATCTCGCTTCGCTCGCGGCGGAGGACGCCGAGGCCGGGGCCTGCATCGCCCGCGCGCTGGAGTGCGGCCGCGTGCTCCCGAGCTGGCAGGCGGAGGAATCGCGCGTCGCGGGAGCGGGTCTGGTGCGGGCGCCGCGCGAGCGCGGCGTGCTGACGCTGGCCAGCGCCGTGGCGCTCAATCTGCCGCGCGCGGCCCGTCGCGCGGGAGCCTGGCGCGAGGACGCGTTCTTCGAGGAATTGGCGCGGATGCTCGAGCGCGCTCTCGATGCGCTGGTCGAGCTGGAGCGCGGCGCTGCCCGCGCGCGCGAGGCGCGCAGCGTGCTACGCGGCCGCGTGCAGCAGTGCGTGGTCCCCGTGGGCCTCGGCGAGGCGCTGCGGACGATGGGGGATGGCGAGTTGCGCGGCGAGCAGCATGCGCGCGTGCTGGCCTTCCTGGCGGAGGCGGTCAGTCGGCTGGGCGAGGCGCGCGGCCTCGCGGTCGTGCTCGCCCCGCGGCATGGCGCGCGTGCGGCGCGGCGCTTCGCGGCGCTCGATCGCCTGCAGTTTCCTGCGCGCCAGCCGCTCCTGTTCGGCGAACAGGCCGAGGCCCCCGCGGAGCCTGAGCAGTACTCGACCGGCTTCGAGGTTGGGCGCCTCGGCGCGGCGCTGGGCATCGCCCAGCTGGCGCTGGTGATGAACGCGGTCAGCTGCGGACAGATCATGCCCGAGCGCGGCTGGAGCCTGCAGCAGCTATCGCAGGCGGACGAGCTACGCGCGCGCACGCGCGGCGCCGCCCACACGCTGGTCGTGCTGCCCGGCGCGCTGCCGCCCTCGGGCGATGCCCAGCCGACCCTCTACGACTCTTCTGTTTCCACTGTCCCCGTAGCGCGCACTTCGCAGACCTGACCACCCACATGCGTCTCAAACGACTGGAGCTCTTCGGCTTCAAATCCTTCGCGGATCGCACCGTCTTCGAGTTCGGCCGGAACGATGTCACGGGCGTCGTCGGCCCCAACGGCTGCGGCAAGAGCAACGTCGTCGACAGCGTGCGCTGGGTGCTGGGCGAAACACGCCCGACCTCGATGCGCGGCGCGGAGATGACCGATGTGATCTTCAAGGGCTGTCAATCGCGGCCGGGCATGTCGGTCGCCGAGGTCAGCCTGATCCTCGACAATGCAGCGAGCACGCTGGAAGGCCGCGGCGCAGAGGTGTCGATCACTCGCCGCGTATTCCGCAGCGGCGACGGCGAATACCTGATCGATGGCGAGAAGGTGCGGCTCAAGGACATCCGCGAGATGCTCTTTGACACCGGGCTCGGCAGCCGCGGCTACTCGGTGCTCGAGCAGGGCAAGATCGACGCGGTGCTGTCGGCCAACCCGCTCGAGCGTCGTCGGATCTTCGAGGAGGCGGCCGGCATCAGCCGCTACCGCCAGCGCCGCGTGGAGGCCGAACTGCGTCTCAAGAAGGTCGCCGAGGACATGCAGCGCCTCGATGACGTGGTCAACGAGCTCGACAGCCGCGTTCGCTCGCTCAAGATCCAGGCGGGCAAGGCCGAACGCTTCGTCGAGGCGCGCGACGAGTGGTCGCGCATGCGAACGCGCTGGATTTCCCACCGCAGCCACGTGCTGCGCGAGCAGCTCGACCAGCTGACCCGTTCGCTGGCCGCCATGGAGCAGGCGATCGGTGAATTGCGGGGGCTGCGCGAGGGAGCCGAATCCGACGTCAGCTCACGCGACGCCGAGCGCGGCGTGCTGCTCGCCGAGATCGAGCGGCTCGTCAGCGAAGCCGGTGCTCTGGCGGCCGAGGGTCGCGCGCTCGATGAGCGTCGCGCCCAGTTCGCCAATCGCGCCGCGCAGGAGCGGCAGGCCGGCCGGGACGAGGCCGGACGCGCGCAGCGACTCGGCGCCACGCACGCCTCGCGTGCCGCCGAATGGTCTGACCTGCGGACGGAGGAAACGCGCGTCGAGGTCGAGGCCCGCGAGGCCGCCGTGGTCGCAGAGGAGCTGTTCCGCGAGCTTTCGGCGCTCGAGAGCGCCTGGCGCGAGTGGAAGGAAAAGGTGCGCCACCAGAACGAGGCGGTGCTCGGTCTGCTCGACCAGCGCACGCGCGCCGAGAACCGCGCTCGCTCCCTCGCTGAAGCCCTGCCGGTCACCGAGGAACGCCGCCAGCGAGCGGCCGCGCGCGCCAGCGAGGCTCAGGCAGCCGCACAGCGCATGCGCGAGGAGCTTGTGCAGGCTCAGGAACGCAGCGTCGCGGCCGGAAACGAATTGGCGGAAAAGGACGCGGCACGCAAGGCGCTGGCGCAGCGACTGGCGGAAGTCGCGACCTCGATCGGCGAGAGTGACCGCGAGAAGAACCGGCTGGAGCTCGAGAAGACGCGGCTGGCGAGCCGGATCGAGTTCCTGCTCGATCGTGAGCGCGATCTGGAGGACATCGGCAAGAGTGCACGCAAGCTGATGGAAGGTGTTTCCCGTCAGGGCGAGCCGTGCAGCAAGGAGGAGCTGCTCGGACTGGTCGCCGATCACCTGTTGACCGACACGGTGCATGCACGCGCGCTCGACGCCGTGCTCGGCCTGCGCGGCGCGGCGCTGATGGCTCAAAACCGCGCCGCCGCGCAGAAGATCGCGGCCTGGCTGCGCACGCGGGAAAGCGGCCAGCTTTCGCTGCTGATGCCGGCGGGAGCGGCGCCTGCACCCCTGGAGCGCGAGTTGCCGCCTGTCGGCCTGCATCAGGGCCGGCTGCTGGAGCACGTGCGGTGCAGCGCGGAATGCCGTCCGCTGGCGTCGATTCTGACCGGAGACGTGCTGCTGGTGGCCGATCTCGAGCAGGCCTTCGCGCTGGTGGGCGCGCATCCCGAGTGGCGTGCCGTCACGCCCGAAGGCGAAGTCGTCGACGCCGCCGGCATCCTTGCGGGTGTGCGCAATCTGACGCAGGGCGCCGTCGGTCGCCGTTCCTCGGCCGCCGAACTGAAGGCCGGCGTCGCGGCGCTGGAGTCGCAGCTCGCCGCCGTGGAAGCGCGTCGCAACGGATTGGTGCAGGAACGCCTGGCTCTGCAGCGCGACTGGGAGCGCTCGAGTCAGGAACTCGAGGCGCGCCGCACGCAGCGGGCCCAGGCCGAAAGTCAGCTGGCCACGACTCGCGCGCGGATGAGCGATCTGGAGGCGGCGGAGCGTTCGCAGGCCAACGAAGCCGCGCAGATCGAGCGCGAGATCGAGCGTCTGCAGGCGGAGCTTTCCACATCCAGAGCCAAGGAGGAGAGCACGCGCCTCGCTTGGGATGAGGAGCACGCGCGGTTGCTCGCCATGGAAGCGGAACGCGCCGCCAGCGAGGAGGCGCGCAGCGCCACCGCGACGCGTTCCTCGGACGCGCAGGTGCGCGCCGCGCGGGCGCGCTCCGAGCACGAGGGCCTCTGCCGCCGTGTGCGCGATCTCGCGCGCGGTGTCGAGGAGCTCGAGCTGGAGCGCTCGCGGGCTGCCCGCTTGTCCGTGGAGCACGAGTCGGCCGCCGCGGAGCTGGAATCGCAGTGTTCGCAGCTCGCCGAGCAGAGCAAGCTCCTGCTCGAGCAACGTTCTCGCGCGGAGGAGCAGCTCGGCGGCCTGCGCACACGCGCGGACGAGAGCGGCACCATCGTGCTGAGTCTGCGCGAGCGCGTCGATGCCGTCACCCGCGAGCTCGAGAAGCGCAGCGAGCGACTCTCGGCCGCGCGGCTGGAGGAGCAGCGCCTGTGCCTGGAACTGGCCGAGATCACTCGCCGCGCGGAGGAAGAACTCGGCGCGACGCTGGCCGTGCTGGCGGAGGGCTTCACGCCCGAGCCCGAACTGCTCGAAGCCGGTCGTCTGGAGCAGTTGGAGACCGAGGTGCGCGAATTGCGCGCCAAGCTCGACAAGATCGGGCCCGTCAACATGGAGGCGATGAGCGAACTCAGCGAGGTGGGCACGCGCGCCGAGTTCCTCAAGGCCCAGCGGGCGGATCTGGCGGCCGCGCGCGCATCCCTCGACGAGACGGTGCGCACGATCGACGGCGAGTCCAAGCGCCTGTTCGAGGAAACCTTCAAGGAGGTGGCCGAGAATTTCACCCGCATCTTCCGTCAGCTGTTCGGTGGAGGCCGTGCCGAGGTGAAGCTCGAGGAGGGTGTCGACATCCTGGAAGCGGGCGTGGACATCATCGCGCGCCCTCCCGGTCGCGAAATGCTCTCGATCGGTCTGCTTTCGGGCGGTCAGCGCACGATGACGGCGCTCGCACTGCTCTTTGCGGTCTTCGAGGCCCGGCCCAGCCCATTCTGCATCCTCGACGAAGTCGATGCTGCGCTCGATGATGCCAACATCGATCGCTTCCTCGCGATGCTCGCGGGCTACGCACAGAGCACCCAGTTCGTCGTGGTCACCCACAACAAGGGCACCATGGCCGCCTGTCAGGCGCTGTACGGAGTGACCATGGAGACCAAGGGCGTTTCGCGGCAGGTTTCGGTCGAGCTCAGCGAAGTCGAGCGCTTCGTGGATGCTCCGGCCGGTCGCAGGACCAAGTCGCGCACCGCGGTCGACGCGGAGAGCGGCGAGCCCGTGGTCGAAATCGTCGCGAAGCCACCGCCACAAGCAGCGCCCGAGCCGATGCGCTCCGAGCCTCCGACCGTGATCCCCGAAGAGCCCACCGTCGGCTAGCGGCTCAGCGCGGGCGTCGGAATTCCTGCTCCACCTTCGGCAGGCTGGCGAGCACCAGCCTGCCGATCACTTGCAGCGACGCCTGCGAGCAGTGCTCGAGCGTGTCCTTCGGGGTGTGCCAGTAACTGTTGCGCGGGCCGTAGTCCAGATCGATCAGGTCGACGGAGGGAATTCCGACCGCCATGAACGAGAGGTGGTCATCGCGGATCTCTTCCGCCCGTCCATCGACGTGCCGCTGGTAGCCAAGCTCCCGACCCGTCGAGAAGAAGATCTCGAGCAGCCGGCGATCCGAATACAGATCGCGCATCAACTGCAGGTCCTTGTCGCCGACCATGTCGAGCAGGATGAAGGCGCGTACCCGCGAGGCCATCCCACTCTGCTTGAGCTGCGCGGCATGATGCCGCGAACCATAGGTGTTGTCCTCTCCGGCCCAGTCCCAAAGGATCGCCTCTTCGCCATCGATGAACAGAAAGCGGTAGTTGAGATCGCGAGCACCGTTCGCCGCGATCACCCGCGACAGCTCGAGCAGCACTGCGGTGCTCGAGCCGGCATCGTTGGCTCCGAGGAAGGGCTCGGCGAAATGACCTTCGGTGATCTTCGTGTCGAAGTGGGAGCCGAGGATGATCCACTCCGCAGTCGCGGGGTTCTTCGCCGGCAGATCGGCGTAGATGTTGGCGAAGGCGAACTCGCCCTTGGGGGTCGGCGACTTGAAGTCCTCGCGCACAGGCTTGAGGCCGTGGCTCTTCAGCGTCTCGGCGAGCCATGCGCGGGTTTTTTCCAGCGCGGGTGAACCCGCCGGTCGCGGTCCGAAGCTCACCTGAGTCTCCAGATGCTTCCATGCGCGCGCGCTGTCGAACTCGATTCCGGCCGGAGCCTTGGGCGCGTCGCAGCCGGAAAAAATGACCGTGGCAAGGGGCAGGAGCAGCAGGGCGAAGGGCGTCGGCATGCGCATGGTGTAGCGAGGCGGGGCTCCCGATGCCACCCGGGCGAGGTTTTGGGGAGGTTGTCTCACGCTGCGGCAGCCAATTCTCGATGAGAGAGGCGGAGGATCCCCACGTTCCCCGCCATGGCCCCCATGCAAGAGCACACCCCCCTCATCCAGCGCATCGAAGACTCCGTTTCCCCCGACCGCTGGCGCGCACTGCACTGGGAGGGCAGCTTCGAGGACTACCTCGAGCTGGTTCAGGAGCGTCCTGAGCTGGCCCGCAATGCCTGGCAGCGCATCTCGGACATGATCGAGAGCCATGGCTGCATTCCCGGCAAGCAGGGCCGCGCACCGCGTTGGAAGCTGTTCGACGATCCGCACGGTCAGGGAGCGGACGCTGTCTTCGGGCTCGACTCGGCGCTTGACCAGCTCGTGCGCACGATCCGAGCCGGGGCTCTCGGTCTTGGACCGGAACGCCGCGTGCTGCTGCTCCACGGTCCAGTGGGCTCCGCGAAGAGCACGATCGCGCGCATCCTGAAGCGTTCGCTGGAGGCCTATTCGCGCACCGATGAGGGCGCCTTGTACACCTTCGAGTGGGTAATCGACGGTGAAACCACGCCTTCGCCCATGCATCAAGATCCGTTGCTGCTGATTCCTGCGGAGGCGCGCGCGGGGGTCGAGTCCGAGCTCAACCGGCGCAACCGGCGCGAGTACCGCCTGGAAATCCAAGGGGAGCTCGACCCGGTGAGCCGCTTTCATTTCGAGCGCCTGATGGAGCGTTGCCAGGGGGACTGGAAGAGCGTCGTGGCTCATGTACGAGTGCGCCGCCTGCTGCTCTCCGAGCGCAATCGGGTCGGCATCGGCACCTTCCAGCCAAAAGACGAGAAGAATCAGGACTCGAGCGAACTGACGGGCGATCTCAACTACCGCCGCATCGCCGAGTACGGTTCGGACTCCGATCCGCGGGCCTTCAACTTCGACGGCGAGTTCCAGGTCGCCAATCGAGGCCTGCTGGAGTTCGTGGAGGTGCTGAAGCTCGATGTGGCCTTCCTGTACGATTTGCTGGGTGCCACTCAGGAGCACGCGATCAAGCCGCGCAAGTTCGCCCAGACCTCGATCGACGAGTTGATTTTGGGGCACACCAACGAGCCCGAATACAGAAAGCTCGCCGGGAATGAGCTAATGGAGGCCTTCCGAGACCGCACGATCAAGATCGACGTGCCCTACAATCTCGCCGTCGGCGACGAACTCGAAATCTACCGCCGGCAGTTCGCGGGCCGAGGCTCGCCCCTACGCCCGCTGGTGCCGCATGCGCTCGAGATGGCGGCCCTGTGGTCCGTGCTCACGCGGCTGGAAGAACCCGCCCACGCCTCTCTCAGCCTGCTGCAGAAGGCGCGGCTGTACAACGGCGAAGAAGTTCACGGCTTCCAGCCCGCTCAAATGCGCGAAATCCGCGAGGCTGCCGTGCGGGAGGGGCTCGCGGGCATCTCGCCGCGCTACGTTCAGGACCGCATCGCCACCTGCATCGCGAGCTCGCGAGGTCCGGTGACGCCCCGCATGGTGCTCGACGAAATCGAGTCGGGATTGCGTCACCACTCGCTGATCGTCAGCGAAGAAACGCGCAAGCGCTATGTCCAGCTGATCGGTCTGGTGCGGGAAGAGTACGAGACCATCATCCAGCGCGAGGTTCAGGCGGCAATCACCGCCGATCCCGAGGAGATCCGCTCGCTGTGCGCCAAGTACGTCGACAACGTCAAAGCCTGGGTCACGCGCGAGAAGGTTGTCGATCCGGAGGGACGCGAAAGTGAGCCGGATGAACGCTTGATGCGCGGCATCGAGGAGCGCATCGAGATTCCCGAGACGCGCAAGGGTGATTTCCGGCACGAGTTGATGAACTACATCTCGGCCGTGCGGCTTGAGGGCGGAGTGTTTGACTACCGCGACAACGCACGCCTGTGCCGTGCGCTGGAGAGCAAGGTGTTCGAGGACCGGCGCGACACGATCCAGCTGACGACACTGGTCTCGCAGGTCGTCGACCCGCGCGTGCAGTCCAAGATCTCGGAGATCCGCGCGCGACTGATGCGTCAGTGCGGATACGACGAGGCCACGGCGGACGAGATTCTGGCCCAGGCAGCCGGACTGTTCGCCCGCGCGGAGCCCAAGGCCGCGGCCTGAGAGCCTCACGCCATGAGCCTCTCCAGCATCGAGCGCGACCGCAACCGTTTCCGCGACATCGTGCGCGGCCGTCTGCGAGTGGATCTGCGACGGTTTCTCTCGACTTCCGAGTTGCTCGGTCGGCGCGGACAGCGCTCGATCTCTATTCCGTTGCCCCAGATCGAACTACCGCGCCTGCGCTTCGGGGAGAATCCGGCTGGCGGCGGCGGCAGTGCCGACGAAGCTGGCGAGGGTGGTCAGGGGGACAAACGCACCGGCGAAGGCGGCGGCCAGGCCGGAGACGGCGAGGGCTCGCATCTCTACGAGGTTGAAGTCGAACTCGAGGAGCTCGCGCGCATGCTGGGGGAGGAACTCGAGCTGCCTCGCATCGAGGCCCGAGGTCGACGGCAGCTCGACAGCGAAGCGAGCCGCTGGCGTGGAATCTGTGAGCAAGGGCCGGCTAGCCTGCGGCACTTCCGTCGCACCTGGCGCAATGCGCTGAAGCGCAGCATCGCTTCGGGAAGCTACGATCCGCTGCTTCCCAGGATCGTTCCGCTGCCCGAGGACGAACGCTTCCGGATGCGCAAGCCCGAGCCGCGTCCACACTCATCGGCGGTGATCTTCCATATCATGGATGTCAGCGGCTCGATGGGGCGCGAACAGAAAGAGATCGTGCGCATCAAGGCCTTTTGGATCGACACGTGGCTTCGCAGTCAATACAAGAACATCGACGTCGTGTACATCGTCCACGACGCCGTCGCCAAGGAGGTGGACTCCGACTCGTTCTTCCACCTGCGCGAATCGGGTGGCACCAAGATCTCTTCTGCCTACGAGCTGTGTCTGCAGAAGATCCAGGAGCATTACCCCCCGGAGGACTGGAACATCTACCCGTTCCATTACTCTGACGGAGACAACTGGAGCGCGCGCGACACCGAGCGCTGCATTTCCCTCCTGCGCGACGAGCTGCTGCCGCGTGTCAACCAGTTCTGCTATGGACAGGTGAAGAGCGCCTACGGATCCGGCCAGTTCAAGAAGGAACTCGACACGGCTTTGCCTCAAGCGGAGCGTCTGGTGACAGTCAACGTCAACGACCGCGATGGCATTCGCGCAGCCATACGCGCTTTTCTGGGGAGCGGTCGGTGATGATCCCGACGCGCACCCTGGATGCGGATCTTCGCCGCGAGGCTGTGCGAATCGAGGCCCGCGCTCGAGCCCACGGGCTGAGATTCTTCGACCTGCTGTTCGAGATGGTCGACGCCAATGCGGTCAACGCCCTGTGCGCGATGGGCGGATTTCCGCTGCGCTACCCGTCCTGGCGCTTCGGTATGGAGTACGACCGACTCGAGAAGGGTCGGCACTACGGTCTTTCGAAGATCTATGAGCTCGTGATCAACAACGATCCTGTACATGCCTATCTGGTCAGCAGCAACTCGCGCATGGAGCAGAAACTTGTCATGGCGCACGTCTGCGGACACGCGGATTTCTTCGCCAACAATGCTTGGTTCGCGCCCACGGATCGCCATATGCTCGGTCGAATGGCGGAGCACGCTGGCCTCGTGCGCTCCATGATGGAAGAGCATGGTCAGGATGCGGTGGAGCGCTGTCTGGATCAGTTCCTGTGTCTCGACACGCTGCTGGATCCGCACGCCGCGCTCGCCGAGCATCTGCGGGCGCGCTCGCGAGAGGAGCAGCGCGGCGGGCCAGTCGAACGCGCGCGCCGCTCGCTGGATGCCGCGATGGGGGGCGTGAGCGGCCGCATTTCCGAAGAGCGGCCTCGATGCTCCAGTTGGGATGTGCTGGCCTTCCTCGTTGATCACGCGCCGTTGGCTGCCTGGCAGCGCGAGTTGGGGCGCATCGTTCAGGCCGAAGCGCGCTATTTCCTCCCGCAGCGCATGACCAAGATCAGCAACGAGGGCTGGGCCTGCTTCTGGCACAGCCGGATACTCACCGGGGGCATCCTCGAGCCCTCGGAAGTGATCGACTTCGCCGACTGCCATTCGGGTGCCACCGCGGCCGCAGCCGGCGCGCTCAATCCATACCGTCTGGGGCTGGAGCTGTGGCGCTACGCCGAAGCTCGCGGACTGGACCTGTTCCGGCTGCGACGCGCGCACCATGACGCCGGCCTGATGGAGGCCGTGGTCGACGAAAACTTCGCGCGGCACTCCAGCCTGTTTGCCCCCGCCTGGACTCCCGAGGGCTTGGAGCGCGGCGGCTGGCAAGCGTTGCTCGCGCGATTGGTGCGCGAACTCTCGTGGGGCGGGCAGCCGCGCATCGAGCTGGTGGATTCCAACCACGGGGGAGTGGGCGAACTGGCCCTGCGCCACCACCACGACGGTCGCGATCTGGATCTGGCGGCTGCCGCCGAGGTGTTGAAGTCAATCGCGATGCTGTGGGGGCGTCGGGTGTGGCTGCACACCGAAGAGGAGGGTCAGACGCGCTGCCTGGTCAGCGACGGTCGGGAGGTGCGGCTGGAGGGCAGCGCCTCGACGGCCGTCGCCTAGGACGGATACTGCTCCCCTTTCGGGGACTCGGGGAGCCGTATCCCTAGGGAGCGTCCATATCGAATGCGCCAGCCGTGACCCGCTCCCAGCCATAGCGCTCGTGGACCTGGGCCTGTCCCGCGCGTGCCAGCTGCTCGCGACGCGCCGGATCGTCGAGCAGCGTCTGAACGGCCGCGCAGAACTCCTCGGCGCTGTCGGCGAGCAGGATCTGAGTTCCATTCTCGAGTTCGAGACCCTCGGCGCCCACGCGCGTCGAGACGACGGCGCGCTGCAGCGCCAGCGACTCGAGGATCTTGAGTCGCGTTCCCCCGCCGATTCTCAGCGGCACGATCGAGAAGTCCCCGCTTGCGACGGCCTCGCGCACATCTTCGACGCGGCCGGTGAAGCGCACGCGCCGATCGCCGAACTGCGCCAGATCCGGCGGCGGATGCCGACCGACGACGAGAAGTTCCAGCGCGGGATTGCGCTCCACAAGGCGGGGCCAGCAGTCCGTGAGGAACCAGCGCACGCCGTCGGCGTTCGGCAGATAGTCCATGCCTCCGCAAAAGACCAGCCGCCGCGGCTCGCCGGTGCGCGGCGGCGCCGGCTGATTGCGCTCCAGGTCGACCCCGTTGGGAACGACGCGCACGCGTTCGACACCCCAGACGCGCAGTTGCTCGCGCTCGGGCTGCGAGCAGACCAGCACCCGCTGGGCGAGCCTCAGGATGCGCGGCTCGATGGCCGCCATCTTTCGCCACTGCAGGTGGATGTAGGCGCGCGTCAGCGGGTTCGACGTCTGCTCGCAAAGACGCTGGTACAAGCCCGTCAGCAGGTTGTGCGTGTCGATGCTGGTCGGCGTGCCGCGCGCCAGAGGACCGAGTTCGAGCAGATACTGCGCGGCATCGAGGTGGTTGAAGTGCACGCGCCGCAGATCCGCGCGCCCGAGGTGTTCGCAGAGGCTCTTCAGCAGGGCGCTGGAGTGGTTCTTCGGTAGCGGATGGGGGCGGCGGGTGAACAGCGAGCGCAGCAGGCTCCACAGCTTCCAAGCCGGCGAGCGCCGCGCCGCGAACAGTTCCAGATCGATGCCCTGTTCCCGCAGGGCCTGCGCGCAGGCTGGATTCTCGGGCGCAGGGGCCAGCACCGTCACCGGGCCCTCGCGCCGCAGGGCCGCCAGCATGTGCCAGCTGCGGATCTGTCCCCCGTCATCGAGCGGCCAGGGCAGCTTCTCGGTCACAAACAGTGCTCGTCGAGTGTCCAAGCGAGACGATCATGGCAGGTCCCGGGCGCGCTGAAAAGGCCATGGCTGCGTACTGCTCGCGGAGCCTTCTACGCACTTTGGGAGAGGCGCAGAGGGCTGGGGATTGGCGAGCATGGGGGCATGTGGAACCTGCTGCTTCTCTGCGTGGCTCCGGCGGCTCAGGAGCTGCCCGCCGAACTGCCTCTGGTCTGCGACCAACTCGCGCGCCGCGCCCTGCGGCTGGAAGGTGTACCAGGGCTTTCGATCGCCGTCGCGCAGGGCGAGACGCTCGGGTTCGCCCGCGCGTACGGATTGGCCGACCCGGTGGCCGGGCTGAGGATGGAGACCGATACGCGTCTGCCGCTCGGTTCGCTCGAACGTCCGCTGCTTGCGAGCCTCGCCCTCAGCGCGGTGGCGGAAAAGCGCCTCTCGCTCGACGCGCCGCTCTCCCAGTGTCTTCGGGGAGCGCCTGAGGCCTGGGCCGCGATCACGCTGGAACAGCTACTCAACGGCACCAGCGGTTTGCCTTCGACGAGCGATCTGGTCGGTGCGCTGGCCGCCCGCGAGCGGGCGCAGGCTCTGGATCGTCCCTCCTTTCTTGAATTCGCCGGTGGATTGCCGCTCGCCTTCACGCCGGGCACCCGGCATGTGCACGATACGATCGCTTGGCGCCTGCTGCCGTGGATCCTGAGCGATGCGTTCGGCGAGCCGCTCGAGAAGCTTCTGGCGACCCAGTTGTACTCCGTGGCCGATCTCGAACACACGGGCGCTTGCCCCGAAGCGCTGCGGCCCGTCGGTTACGCCCGCGATTGCCGCGATCTGGACACCGGGCGCGAGCGGCAGCTGTTCGCCGCCAGTGAGCCGCTCGAAGTGCGCGCGGGTCTGTGCTCGACCCCCGCGGATGTGCTGCGCTGGTGGGCTGCCGTGCGTTCCGATCGGATCCCGGCGAGGCGTCTGCTGGAGAGCGGTCGCTTTCTGGACGGCCAGCGCACGGGCCACGGCATGGGCCTTGCGATCGAGCGCTTGGCGAGCGAACCGCGCTGGGTTCATGATGGCGGCATCAGCGGCTTTCGCGCTTCGCTGGGTGCGAGCGCGAGCGGCGAAGTCGCCGTGTGCGTGATGGCGACCTGCGCCAGTGCGGGCACCGGCGATATCGAGGAGGAGATCGAGCGCTTCTGCGCAGGGCTGCCGCCCAAGTCGGATCTGGCGCTGCCGGTCGATGCTGCGCGGGCAGCCGACTGGATCGGTGACTACCTGCTCGGCACGACGCGCATCAAGTTGTTCCTGCGCGACGACAAGCTGGTCTACATGAGCCCCGCCGAAGAACTGGAGCTCTCCTCGCAGGGTCTCGGGCGCTTCACGGCGGGGGAGCTGGAGCTGGTGATGCAGCCGCAAAGCGGACGTGCCGAAGGCTTCTCCGAGCGCCGCAAGGGTGCGGAGTCGCGCGCCAGACGCCAGTAACCGAGACGTCTGGAACCGAGACGTCTGGAACCGAGACGTCTGGAACCGAGACGTCTGGAACCGAGACGTCTGGAAGCAAGACGTCTGGAAGCAAGACGTCTGGAAGCAAGACGTCTGGAAGCAAGACGTCTGGAAGCAAGACGTCTGGAAGCAAGACGTCTG
>Ga0208361_1000046_pt1 | contig 51181 bp, 37 predicted proteins | sample LakMenEpi05Aug10_FD_150670 | JGI IMG/M metagenome (GOLD analysis project Ga0208361, IMG submission 150670) | Freshwater microbial communities from Lake Mendota, WI - 05AUG2010 deep hole epilimnion (SPAdes) | ecosystem: Environmental > Aquatic > Freshwater > Lake > Epilimnion/Euphotic zone ... | reverse complement strand
AAACAAGATCACTTCTGGATCTACCTCGGCTACAAGAACTACATCCGGCCGCGCACCAACCGCGACCACCGCCCCAGCGCCGCCAGCAAGCTGGGGCTTCTACCCAGACGCCTCAGCATGGCGGAAGCGATCGCCTGGAAAGGACGTTTTTCGTTCGCCCACTAGGACATTGCTATCTGGAGTCGAAGTCCCCGGATGGGGAGCAGTATCACTGTCGGCGCTGGCGCCGGATCCCGCGTCGGCCCTGACCATCATCGGGTGTCATGGTCTCGTAAGCCGGCAGCTCCAGTTGCGCTGGATCGAGCTTGGAGAAGGCCGCGTCGATTCGGGCGGCGGCATCCTCGCGCTTGGCCTCGCGCAGCTTGGCACGCAGCTGTTTGCCTGTGTCCACGGGCGAGAGGTTGAGTCCGTCGAGAAAGGCGGCCGCTTCGGGACGGCGGTCCAGAGCCTGAAGGAGTCCTTCGAGCGCTGCGTCGAGATCCCCTTGCTCCATACGGATGCGGGCGCGGCCCGCCAGCACCAGTGCAATGTAGTGGTCCGAGTTCGCGCGACTCTCCGGGTTCTTCAGGATCGAACTCTCGAAGTAGGCCATGGAGCGCGTGTATGCCTCGATAGCCTCGGCGTCCTTGCCGCCCCGCTTGTCGTACTCGGCTTCCACCAGAGCGGCATAGCCTGCGTACCAGACCTGAGCCGGGCTCGCATCAGCGGCCGCGACACGGCGGACGTAGTAGTTTGCGAGTGCCTCCGTGCCGCGCTCCGCGAGGATGCGACCGCGCTGGCGGTCGTGCAGCAGCCATGAGTCGGGATAGCGGGCAAGCCCTTCCTCGACGATGCGGGCGGCGGGACCGGAGGCACCGAGCGCGCGCAGAAAATCGTAGTGCGCGACGATGTCGACATCGGAGCCCAGCGGATGCTTGATGATCAGGCCGTAGGTGTTGTGCACATCGGAGAGCCAGGTCGACGGCCATTCGCGCTTCGCCCGCACGGCTTCGAGAATCTGACGCTGGCGTCCCTGCGCGAAGATCTGCAGCACGAACAGCGCGCTCTTCGAGCTGGCATCCTGAGGTAGCGAAGCCAGCGCGGCCTCGGCGCGCTGCATGGCTTCTTCCTTGGTGCCCAGCTCATGCTCGGCCACTGCCAGCACGCTGTTGACGGCCCAGCCGGTACCGCCGAGCGAGGCGCCCTGCAGCGCGGCTTCGCGCGCGTCCTGCAGGAACGCCTTCGCAAGACGCTTCTCGGTGCCCGGGTCCAAGGCGAGTTCAAGCGTCGCTTCGGCGTAGTCAAGGCGCGGCTTGGGGTCCTTGGGCTGCGCACCGAGCGCCTGCGAACTCATGTCGAGGCGATACTCGACGGCCGCGCGAGCACTGCCCGGATGGAAGGGACCGGAGGCAGCGAGAGCCTTCGACCAGGCCTCGGCATTGACGGCACCCTGGCGTCCGTCGAGCCCCTGATACACCGCAGCCAGCGTCTGCGCGCGCGGAAAGCTCTGGCCGAGCCGCACGAGCGCAGCGACCAGCGACTGCTGCTCTTCGGCGTCGAGCGGCACGCGCAGGGCCTCGACGATCAGGTCGATCGCGCCCTCCTGCGTGCTCTGAGCCAAGGCACGGCGCGCCATGCGCGCGAGGTCGGGGTCCAACCCGAACAGCGCCAGCCGCAGAACGTCCAGCGGGGTGTCGCCGCCGGTGGCGGCGGCGCGGCTGAGGATCGATCGACGCGTCTCACGATCGGAGCTGCGGTAGGTCTGTTCGACGAGGATCCGGTCTTCGGCCGCGCGGCTGGCGATGCGATCGAGCAGCGGCCGATCCGTGATCGGCGGATTGGGCTTTTCCTCGCGCAGTTCGATGCCATCGCGCACGGTGTTGAACACGGTGTCGGTGTCCCACGCGTAGTAGACGTCGTACACCTCCTCCTTCTGGTGTTCGACCATGATGTGGCGCGGCGCGATGCGCTTGCCCTCGAAGTACTTGTCGTAGAGCCCCGGCTCGATCGCGATGTGCTCGCCGCAGGTGACGCTGCCGAAGCGTGGGCAGAGAATGCGGTTCCCCTGTTCATCGTAGTCGCGCGGGTTGTGGCGGTAGACGGAGGCGATGACGCAGATGTAGGGCTCGTAGAGCTTGGCGATCTCTGGCTGGCGGTAGCGCACGCCCGCGTAGTGCTCGCTGGCGATCTCGCCGTCCATGTTGACCACGATCAGAATCGGCTTGTTGGTTTCCCTGGCAACGGCCTGAGCGTCCTCGAAGCTGCGCTGGAAGGGGATCAGGACGGGCTTCTTCCAGTCCTCGGCCGTCGGCGCGAACCACATCTGCTCGCGCGTGGAGCCCTGGGGCAGCGCCGCAGGGCTTTGACGCTGGTTGGGACCCGCGCTGGGCGCACCAGGAGCGGTCGGGTTGCCCTGCGCGCGCGGGTTGGGCGTCACGGGCGTGCCCTGTCCGATGTTGGGTTCCTGGGCGGAGACTGACAGTGCAAGAATCAGGGTGGCGGAGAGGATCGAGCGCATCATAGGCAGGCTGTTCCATAGCCTAACGCATCGGAGAGGTCACTTGCCGCGCGAACCCCGACAGAGGATGCTGGTTGCGTGTTTCTCTCGCTCCTCCTCCTCCTTGGCCAGGAAGCGCAACCCCTGAGGCCCGTTTTGCAGGCGGGTTCCGCGCCCGAGGATCTCAGCGGGAGCGGCCGCCTGTTTGCGGAGTGGCATCCGCAGGAAACCGTGCTCTATCCGGGGCAGAGCGGCCGCGTTCGGCTGGTGCTGGGCATCGAGGAAGCCCTGCTGCGCGAGCAATCGCTGCCGCTGTTTCAGGCTCGCATGGACTGGTCGGTGCTGCTGCGCGGAGCGCTGTGTCTCGAACAGCCGGGCGAACACAGCGGCGAACGCGAGGGCCTTGGGATCGAACGCCTCGAGCCGACGGCCACAGGCGTGAGCCTCGTGCTGGGCGAAACCCGGGTCATGGCGGAGCAGGTCGGCACGCTGGAGCGTTCCGGCCACCGTTATGAGGCGGTGGCGCTGGAATGGAGCGTGCGCTCGAAGCTGCCGGGCGAGCATGCGCTGGCGGAACCGGTCGTGCGGCTGGCCTACGCCACCGAGTTTCGCGAGGACCTGCTGCAGGGACGCGTGCCCATCGATCGGCGCGATGCGCTCTGGCGCGGACCGCGCGCCGCGGTACGCATTCGGGATTGGCCCGGCCCCGGACAGCCCGCGGGGTTTCGAGGCGCGCTGGGCACGCAGCTCAGGCTCGAGTGGGAGGCGGAACCGAAACGAGTGGCCAGCGGGGATGTGCTGCGCCTGCGAGTGCAGCTTTCCAACCCGGGCGATCTCGATCCCGAGGTCCTGCCGTGGATCGCGTCCCGCAAGGGCCTCGACAGCATCAGCCGATCCGTGGCTTCGCGCGATCGGCAGCTCGTGGGCGAATACGAGTTGCTTGTGCGCGACACGCGCGCACTGCAGCTGCCGCTCGCCGAGTGGAGCTATCTGGAGCTCAGCGGCGGCGAACCCCGCTACGTGACGCAGGCCCTGCAGCCCGCACTGGAACTGGTGGACTCGCCCCTGAACGAGCCCGCATCCCCTTCGCGAGCGCAGTGGTGGTTCTTCTTGGGTTCGCTCGGTCTGCTCGGCGCCGCCGGGATCGTCTATCTGCGCCGCAAGCCCCCGATCGATCCGGATCTGCAGCGCTCGCGAGTGGCTCTCGCCACCTTGCGCGAGCAGCTCAAGCGACCCGAGGCCCGCCTGCGGCCCGCGTTCGAGCTGTTCCTCGCCCTGCGGCTGGGCGTACCTCTCAGCGGCTTGCCCCGGCAGGCGCTGGCGGAGCAACTCGTCGCGCGCAAGCTGCCGCCGGAGCTCGCAGCCAGCCTCCAGACACTCCTGCAGCGACTGGAGGTTGTGGATTTCGGCGCTGGCGACGCGGGGAGCCTGCATGGGCAGGTGCAGCAGTTGGCCGAGGCGGTGGCCCTCGCGGATGAGGAACGCGTCGTAGCTGCAGCCAAGCGCCGCTAGTCTGGCGGGCAGCGCCGCGCTCCCCGATACTCTCCCTCCCCCACATGGCTTCTCCTTGGCGATCCTGGCTCGTCGGAATGCTGCTGATCTCGCTGGCGGCCGCGAGCCTGCTCTTCAGCGACCTCGATGCGCGCCGATCGAGCGCGGCTCCACCCGAGCGCAGGACGCGCATCGCTCTGGCCTATTTTGCGCCCGAAGTGACGGTCGAGGAATGCATGCAAGGGCTGCTGAAGCAGCTGGAGCGCGAAGGCTGGACCGAGGGGCGCAATCTGGATGTGCGCCGCGTCCACGCGCAAGGCGAAATCGTCAACATCGTGCCGATGCTGCAGGCCCTTGACGCGGAACCGCTCGACGCGATCGTGACCTTTTCGACGCCCGTGCTCGCCAGCGCGTGTTCGGTGATTCGCCAGCGCAAGATCGTGCTGACGTACTGCTTCGATCCCATTGCCGCGGGCGCCGGCAAGTCGCTCGATGACCACCTGCCCTTCCTCACGGGCATCGGCTCTTTCCCTCCGCTCGAGCGACTGCTGGAGACGATCCAGTCGATCACGCCGCCACGCAGGCGCATGGGTGTCGTCTACAACGCCTCGGAAGCCAACTCATCGAGGCGTGTGGAGGCTGCGCGCAAAGCGCTCGCCGGCAGCGCGCTCAAGCTCGATGCACTGGCGATCTCGACCGGCAGCGAGGTGGCGATGGCCGCTCAGGCGCTGATTGCGCGCGGGGCGGATTGCCTGTGGGCGGTCGGCGACAATACGGCCGTTCAGGCGATCGATGCGCTGATCCGGACGGCGCGCGACGCGCGCGTCCCCGTGATCGCGGATGATCCCACGCATGTGGACAAGGGCGCGATCGCAGGCATCGGCGTCGCCTTCCACGAAGTGGGCCGACTCACCGCACCCGTTTTGGCCCGGGTGCTGCGCGGCGAGGATCCCGCACGCATCCCGATCCAGCAGTTGCAGGTGCTCGACATTGCCTGCGACCCCGCCGCGGCGACCGCTCTGGGCCTGAGCCTACCCGAGGCACTGCTGCGAGAGGCCAATCGAGGTCCGTATGTCCGCGTTCGCGAGCGAGCGCGGACCCTCACTCCTGATTCCAGAGACGGGCAGGACGCACGATGACGCTGCTGCTCGGCGCGCTCGCGATCGGCCTGATCCTCGCATTGCTGGGACTCGGCGTGTTCCTGAGCTTCCGCGTGCTGAATTTTCCGGACATCACGGCCGACGGATCCCTGACTCTGGGCGCGGCGCTGGCGGCGCTGATGATCGTGTCGGGATGGGATCCCGCGCTGGCCACGGGCGCCGCTTTTCTGGCGGGCTGTGCCGCCGGTGCGCTGACGGGAGTGATCCACACGCGCCTTGGCGTCAACGGGCTGCTCAGCGGGATTCTGGTGATGACCGCGCTGTACTCCGTGAACCTGCACATCATGGGGCGGAGCAACATTTCGCTGCTGGATGCCCGCACCGTCCCCATGTTGTTCGGCCAGCATTGGGCGGGCCAGGAACTGTTCATCTGGGGCTGGCGCGTGCCCAGCAGCGATCTCGCCGTGCTTGCGGGACTGCTGACCATGACCTCGGTGAGCGCCGGGCTGCTGTTCTGGTTCCTCAGGACGCAGGCAGGAACGGCGCTGCGCGCCAGCGGCGACAACCCGCAGATGATGCGCGCGCTCGGCGTGGAAGTGCATGGCCAGATCATCCTCGGACTGGCTCTTGCCAACGGCTTGTGCGCGGCCTCGGGTGCGCTGCTGGCCCAGTTTCAGGGCTTCGCCGACGTGCAGATGGGCATCGGCATGGTGGTCTGGGGATTGGCCAGCGTGATCATCGGCGAGGCTCTGGTGGGACGTGCGGGGATCGGCACGCTGATCGTCGGCGCGGTGATGGGCTCCGTGCTCTTCCGACTGCTGGTCGCGATCGCATTACGCTGGGGGCTGGATCCCAACGATCTCAAGCTCGTCACGGCCGTCTTCGTACTGCTCGCGCTGATGGCCCCGCGCTGGATCCGCACGCGGTCGCTGGCGAGGACGGCATGAAGGCGCTCGAGATTCGCCAGCTCACCAAGTCCTTCCGGGTTGGAGACGCCGGGCAGGTGCGGGCTCTGGACGGAGTCGACCTCGAGCTCTCGCGCGGCGAGCGGATCGCGCTGATCGGCGCCAACGGCTCGGGAAAATCGACGCTGCTGGGCGCGATCGCCGGCAGCGTGGACTGCGATGCGGGAACGATCGTGCTGGAAGGCATCGATCTTGGGCCGCTGCGCGAGCACCGGCGGGCGGAGTGGATCGGACGGGTCTTCCAGAACCCGTTTAGCGGCACCGCCGCCTCGATGAGCATCGCCGAGAATCTGGCGCTGGCCTCGAGACGAGGCCAGTCTCGAGGATTGAGCTGGGCGCTCTCGCGACAACTGCGCGCCGAGATCGCCGAGCGCGTCGCAGGTCTCGGCATGGGGCTTGAGGAGCGTCTCGACGCGCCCATCGGCAGCCTCAGCGGAGGCCAGCGCCAAGCGCTGACACTGCTGATGGCAACGTGGCGCGTTCCCCGGCTGCTGCTGCTGGACGAGCCTTCGGCGGCGCTGGATCCGCTCAGCGCCGCCAAGCTCATGGAGCTGACCCGCGAGCGCGTGGAGCGCGACTCGATCACGACCATCATGGTCACGCACTCCATGCAGCAGGCGGTCAATCTGGGCGGCCGGGTCGTGCTGATGCACCGCGGCCGCATAGTGAAGCAGTGGCCGGCGGGCGCGGATCCCGCCGCTTTGCTGCTGGCATTCGAGGAACAGCGCCTGCACGAAGAGTCGGCATCGGAAACGGGTGGGACGATCCGCTAGGATCGGAAAGCCCCGATGCGACTTTCCGCCCCACCGACGCGAGCCGAACACGATGTCTGCATCGTGGGATCGGGCCCTGCGGGCCTCGTGCTCGCCCGGGAGCTGCAGGATTCGGGCCTGCGCGTGCTGGTTGTGGAGAGCGGCGCCGAAACCGCGACTGCCCGCGGCAACCGTTTGCGCGCCGTGACGAGCGAGGGAATTCGGATCAAACCCTTCTCGCGCGAGCGGGTGTTCGGCGGCGCGTCGACGACGTGGGCGGGACTCTCGAGCCCACTCGACGCGATCGATCTGACCGCGCGCGAGTGGGTCCCGCTCTCCGGCTGGCCGATCGCTCCCGAAGAGCTGCAATCGGGGTACTCGCGGTCCGCCGAGCTGCACGGCTTCGCCTCACCGAATCAGCTGAGGCTCGATGGTCCGCTGGCAGGGTTGCGCTCGAAGGGCGACTGGCATCCGCGCTGGGATCGCATCGAGGAGAAGCTGTTTCTCGCTGCGGCCCCGGCCCAGAATTTTGCCGCGCTCCACGGCTCGATCTTCGCGGGAAAGTCCGCGGATCTGCTGCTGGATACCAGCGTCGTGCGGCTGGATACCGAACGCTCCAGCGGCCGCGTCCAGCGGGCCGTGTTCCGACGCTCGGATGGAACCGAAGGCGCGATCCATGCCGGAACTTTCGTGCTCGCCACGGGGGGCATCGAGAACGCGCGGCTGCTGCTGCTTTCCCGTGACGCCTGCGACCGGGGCCTGGGCAACGAGCAGGATCAGGTCGGCCGCTGCCTGATGAACCATCCCAAGAACTATTGCGGCGAGCTCACCTTCAGCGAACCGCTGCGCAGCCTGCCCTACTTCTTCGGCTGCATGCACGCGGGCTTCTCCGGTTACGGCGGTCTGCGGCTCGCGGAAGCGTTCCAGCGCGAGCGACGCGTGCTCAACAGCTACGTGCGCATGGAGCCGTTATTCCCCTGGAGCGATTCGCGCGGTGTCGAGGCGCTGGTGACGCTGGCGAAGCGCAACCGCCTGCTGATCGGCAGCGTGCAGCGACAAGGCCGGCGCGGCACCGTCGAGCTTCGCGACTATGCCGAGACCGGCGACGACTCGGTCTTTCAGGAAGAACTGCGCGCGAGTGTTCTGCTGGGACATGTGCTGCAAGACCTTCCGGACGTGCTGCGCTACGCATGGAGCCGAACGGTCTCCCGGCGCAAGCCGCGTATCCAGGCCGCACGTCTGCGCAATTTCATGGAGATGCAGCCAGATCCCGAAAACCGGGTGCTGCTCGACGAGCGGCTCGATGAGCAGGGAGTGCCCTTGCCCCTGGTGCGACACACGGTCAGCGAGCTTGACCGCCGCTCGCTTCTGGAACTGCACCGCCAGCTCGGCGAGGAATTGCGCGCCAACGGGGCGCGGCTCACCAGCCCGCTCGCGCAGGCCAGCCCCTGGCCGGTCGATGCGGACGCCTCCCATCACATGGGTACGACCCGCATGGGGCATGATCCGCGGACATCGGTGGTCACGCCCGACCTGCGCGTGCACGGCGTGCCCAATCTGTATTGCGCCGGCGCCAGCGTGTTTCCGACCAGCGGTTGCGCCAACCCGACCTACACGATCGCCGCGCTGAGCATCCGGCTGGCCAGGCATCTGACCGGCGAGGCCCGCTCATGAGTTCAAGAACCAGAGTCTGGATCATCGGTTCGGGCAAGCGCGTGCGCGAGACCGCCCTTCCGGCCTTCCTCAGGGCCGAGGAGCACTTCGAGATCACGAGCGTCTGGGCGCGATCGGAGAAAGAGCTCGACATCGACGGTCGGCGTCTGGCCGTGCGTCCCCTGGAGCAGTGCGCATCCGCGCAGACGGAACAGGTCGATCTCGTCTACGTAGCTGTCGGCAAGGCGGCGACTCATGTTGTTCTGGAACGCCTGCTGGCGCTGGGGGCCGGCCGTGCGGATCTGCTGATCGATACGCCGGTCTTGGTCTTCAAGCACTTCCGACACACGCCGCTGCTTGCCCGCTTCCGCCGCTCGTGGGTGGCCGAGGATTGCGCCTATCTACCCTGGATCCCGCTCGTGCATGGCGCGGTCGAGTCGGGCATGATCGGCCGGCTGCGCTCGGCGCGCTTTGAGCACTCGGCTTACGCTTACCACGCCAATTCCACGCTGAAGGCGCTGGTGCCCGGGTGCGCTCTGCTCAACGCGCGGCGAGTGCGACTTGGGGAAGGTCAAAGCGAGCGCCGCTTTCAGTTCACGCGCCAGTGGAGTGCGAGCGTGGTCGATCCGCGCGACTACGCCCGCGGACGTTTTCGGATCGAGGGCGAGAAGGCCGCGTTGGCGGACGCGGGCGAGGGTCTGCGCATCGGGCTGGAAGGCATCGACACGCTGCGGGCGGGCGATCTGACTCATCCCCTCGATGAACGCGAACAGTGGCTGCTGGGCGCTTCTTGCCGAGGCTTGTCGCTCACGGCCGCACAGGAAGCGATGAAACGCGTCGGATTCCTGCGGCTGCTGCGCTCGATTGCCGCGGGCCGCGGTGCCTACCCGCTCGCGGACGGGCTGGATGACATGCTGTCCGACTACTGGCTCGAGAAGACCGGGCGCTGGTGGTCGACGCCATTGACTAGCGTTCGCTCCCCGCTGGCTCGGGGGCTCTACCGCGCGGTCAGCACGCTGGGCGCCCGCTGACCGCGCGCTCAGACGATCATTCCGGCCGCCACCGTGGCATTGGTGGTTTCGTCGATCAGGATGAACGCGCCGGTGGCCCGGCTGCGCTGGTAAGGGTCGTACATCAGGGGCACGGTGGTGCGAACCTTGATCCGTCCGATGTCGTTGGCCTCGAGCCTGTCCACCCCGGGTTCGCGGTGTCCGGTGCGAATGTCGAGCTTGTACTCGATGCTCTCGACCATGGCGCGCGCATTGCGCGTGGTGTGCTTGATCGCGTAGCGACCCCGCGCCTGGAGCGGCCGGTCTCCGAGCCAGCACACCCGAGCGTCGAATTCCTGCGCGACCGTGGGCCGGTTTCCAGGCCGACAGAGCATGTCCCCCCGCGAAACATCGACGTCCTCCGCGAGTCGCACGATCACGCTCATCGACGGATAGGCCCGGTCGACGGGACAGGGATCGCCATCGGAACCGATGACGTCGATGCCAGCGACGGTCGTCGTCTCCCCGCTCGGCAGGATCAAGACCTCGTCACCCGGCTTGAGCACGCCTCCCGCGATCTGACCGGCATAGCCGCGATAGTCCGGGAAACGGCTCGATTGCGGGCGCACAACCCACTGCACCGGAAAGCGCACGTCCTGCAGGTTGCGGTCGCTCGCGATGTAGACATGCTCCAGATGGTGCAGCAGCGTCGAGCCCGAGTACCAGGGCATGCGCTCCGAACGGTCGACCACGTTGTCGCCGTTGAGAGCGCTCAGCGGAATGAAAGTGACATCCTGCACGTCGAGCCGGCTCGCGAGCGCCCGAAGATCGGCCTCGATGCGGCGGAAAGTGGCTTCGTCATGGCCCACAAGGTCCATCTTGTTGACGGCCATCACGAGATGCGGGATGCGCAGCAACGAAGCAATGTAGGCATGCCTTCGAGTCTGCTCCAGCACCCCGTGGCGCGCATCGACCAGCACGATCGCCAGATTCGCCGTGCTGGCACCGGTGACCATGTTGCGTGTGTACTGGATGTGGCCCGGCGTGTCCGCGAGTATGAACTTGCGGCGCGGCGTGGCGAAATACCGGTACGCGACGTCGATGGTGATGCCCTGCTCGCGCTCGGCCCGCAGTCCGTCGGTCAGCAGCGCGAGGTCGGCCCGTTCATGGCCGCGTCGGCGGGAGGCATCCTCCACCGCGGCGAGCTGATCCTCGAAAATGGACTTGGTGTCGTGCAGCAGGCGGCCGATCAGCGTGCTCTTGCCGTCGTCCACGGAACCCGCCGTGGAAAGCCGGAGCAGGTCGACCGGGTCGGCGTCCGCGCCCGAGGAATCGGGGCCGTGCCGGGAAGGCTGGGGCTCGGCCATCAGAAGTATCCCTCTTTCTTGCGGTCTTCCATGGCAGCCTCGGTCGCCCGGTCATCCGCTCGGGTGGCTCCCCGTTCAGTCACGCGCGCCGCGGCGACCTCGTCGATCACTTCTTCGAGAGTGGCGGCGCCGGATTGCACCGCTCCCGTGCAGGTCATGTCCCCCACCGTCCGGAAGCGCACGGTCTCGGTGAAGAGATCCTCGCCCGGCAGGCGTTGAACGAAGGGCCCATCGGCGTACAGCATCCCGTCGCGCCGAAAGACCTTGCGACGGTGGGCGAAGTAGATCGAGGGCAGCTCCATGCGCTCGAGGGCGACGTACTGCCAGACGTCCAATTCCGTCCAGTTGGAGAGCGGGAAGACGCGCAGGTGCTCGCCCTTGCGAATGCGCGCGTTGTAGAGCGACCACAGTTCCGGACGCTGGTTCTTGGGATCCCACTGCCCGAACTCGTCGCGATGGGAGAAGATGCGCTCCTTGGCCCGGGCCCGCTCTTCGTCGCGGCGGGCGCCGCCGATGGCGGCATCGAAACCATGCTCCTCGATCGCATCGAGCAGCGTTACGGTCTGCAGGCGGTTGCGTGAGGCGCGCGGTCCAGATTCCTCGCTGACGCGGCCCCGGTCGATGGAATCCTGCACGCTGGCGATGATCAGCCGCTCGCCGATCGCCGCAACCGTGCGGTCGCGGTAGTCGATCACTTCCGGAAAATTGTGTCCCGTGTCCACATGCATCAGCGGAAAGGGGAACCGCGCCGGGCGGAAGGCCTTCTCGGCAAGCCGCAGCAGAAGGATCGAGTCCTTGCCCCCTGAGAACAGGAGGACCGGCCGTTCACGCTCGGCAGCCAGTTCGCGCAGGATATGAACGGACTCGTCCTCCAGCGCGCGCAGATGGCTGCGAGAGAAGGAAGGTTGTTCTTGGTTGACAGGCATGGGCGGTTTCCGGTCTGGCCAGCATAGCGCATCGAATTCGCGCCTTCACGCCGCGTCCATGGGTGACGGGCCGGTCCCTGGGCGCCGGCCGCGGATGCGCTCGCGCCGGACGCGGCTCAGCGATGGACGCCAGGGGCTTCATGGCCCGTGGCTTCGACCCACTTCTCGTAGTTGGAGTGGAAGATCAGCGGCTTCTTCGAGACGCCGTCGCCGCCTCCGCTGAGATCGAGCACGCGCGTCGCAAGACCCTTCAGAAAGCCGCGGTCGTGGCTGACGAACAGCATGGTCCCGTCGAAGCTCTCGAGCGTCTTGACAAGCATTTCCTTGGTTGCCAGATCGAGGTGGTTGGTCGGCTCGTCCAGCACGAGGAAGTTGGGCGGATCGAACAGCATCTGGGCCAGCACGAGCCTCGAGCGCTCCCCGCCGGAAAGCACGCGGATGTGCTTGTCGATGTCATCACCGGGAAAATCGAAGGCGCCCAGCAGGCTGCGCTTGGAAGGCGTGGTTGCGATCGGGAAAGCCCTGTCGATCTGATCCCAGACCGTGATGGCGGGATCGAGGATCTCGAGAGCCGACTGGGCGAAGTAGCCGAGCTTGACGCTCGCTCCGACCCGGACCTCACCGCTGTCCGCCTGCGTCACGCCCGCGACCAGCTTGAGCAGCGTGGTCTTGCCGGCGCCGTTGACGCCCATCACGCACCAGCGCTCGCCCCGCTTGATCTCGAAGTCGAAGTTGTCGTAGATCACGCGCTCGCCGTAGCGCTTGTTGAGTCCCTTGACGACCAGAACGTCGTTTCCGGAGCGCGGAGGGACACGAAACTCGAAGGGAACCAGCTCGCGCTTCTTGGGCGGCTCGAGCTTCTCGATCTTCTCCAGCTTCTTGACGCGCGACTGAACCTGCGCCGCCTTGGCGGCATGGCGTTCGAAGCGCTCGATGAAGCGCTCCTCCTTCTTCAGCATCGCCTGCTGGCGCGTGAAAGCCGCTTCCTGCTGAGCGGCGCGCACCTCGCGTTCGCGCTCGTAGAAGTCGTAGTTGCCGCCGTAGTTGACGAGTTCCCCGTTGTCGATCTCCAGAAGCCGTGTCACGACGCGGTTCATGAAGTCGCGGTCGTGGCAGGTCATGAGGACCGCGGATTTCGAGTTCCGCAGGAACTCCTCGAGCCACAGGATCGACTCGATGTCGAGGTGGTTGGTCGGCTCGTCGAGCAGCAGGACCTCGGGTTCGCCGATCAGAACCTTGGCGATCGACACTCGCATGCGCCAGCCACCGGAGAGCAGGCCGACATCGGCGTCGACCTGTTCCTCGTGAAAGCCAAGCCCGGACAGGACCTCCCGAGCGCGCGATTCGAGCTCGTAGCCTCCCAACTGGAGGTACTCGCCCTGTACTTCGCCAAAGCGCGCGAGGATCTCGTCCATTTTCGAAGCCTGATCCGGGTCGCCCATCGCCGCCTCGAGCGACTTGAGTTCGTGGTGCAGATCACCCAGCCGACCGCTGCCCGCGATCGCCTCGTCGATCACGGTCCGGCCGGAAGCCTCGCTCGCATCCTGGCGGAAATATCCGACCGTCACGCGCCTGGGCACGGAAACCTCGCCGTCATCCGGCGTCTCCTCGCCCATCAGCAGGCGGAATATGGTCGACTTGCCCGACCCGTTGGGGCCGACCAATCCGACCTTTTCGCCCGGATTGAGCTGAAAGGTGGCGTCGACGAGCAGCGCGCGACGACCGTAGTGCTTCGAGACACCGCTGATCGCGATCATGGCTGCGAGGCGCGGGAACTACAGTCCGGATCCGAATTCGGAAGGCTCATGCTCCCGGCGAGGCTTCGGAGCGTAGCTGCCCCGATCAATCGGAGGCGGAAGCGGAGCCCGGGCGGTGTTCTTGCGCTGGTTCGAGGGCCCGCGCTGCGGTGCTCCCGCGCGGCGGGCGGGCGGCCCGCCACGCTGTCGCGGTCCGGCGGAGCGGGCTCCCTCCGCACGGGCTGCCGGCCTGCGCGGCAGCAGCTCGGAAGCCTCTTCGGGTGCGGTCGGAGCAGGCTTGAGCTTGCCGCCGGGCACGGAGGCGTGCGGGATCTTCTTCTTGGTGCACTTCTCGATGTCCGCGAGCAGCGAACGCTCCTCGTCATCGCACAGCGAAATGGCGATACCGGTGGCGCCGGCCCGTCCGGTGCGGCCGATGCGGTGCACGTAGCTCTCCGGCACATGCGGTAGCTCGTAGTTGACCACGTGGCTTACGCCATCGATATCGAGTCCCCGTGCCGCGATGTCCGTGGCGACCAGAACGCGGATCGAGCCTTCGCGGAAGCCCTTGAGCGTGCGCTCGCGGTTGTTCTGCGATTTGTTACCGTGGATGGCTTGGGCCGGGATCCCGTGCTGATTGAGCGCGCGGGCTACCTTGTCCGCGCCGCGCTTGGTGCGCGTGAAGACAAGCGCCCGATCGATCTCCTTCACGGAGAGCAGGCGCACCAGAAGATCCGACTTTCCGCTGCGGTTGACGAAGTAGACCGACTGGGTGATCGCGTCCACCGTGGAAGCGGGAGGCGCGACATACACCTTGACCGGTTCATGGAGCATGCTGTCAGCGAGCTTCGCGATCTCGGGCGGCATGGTCGCCGAAAAGAGCAGCGTCTGCCGCTTGGGAGGCAGCTTCGCCACGATGCGCCGCACATCCGGGATGAAACCCAGATCCAGCATGTGGTCCGCCTCGTCGAGCACCAGCACCTCGACCTTGTCGAAGCGCACGAAACCCTGTCCCATCAGATCGACGAGACGGCCGGGGGTGGCGACGAGAACATCGACGCCGCGCTGCAGCGCCGCAACCTGCGGGTTCTGCCCGACGCCGCCGTAGATCACGGTCGAGGCCAACGAGATGCCCTGGCTGTAGGTGCGGAAACTCTCCGCGACCTGCGCGGCGAGCTCACGGGTCGGAACCAGCACCAGCGTGCGCGGACACTTGGGCGCAGGACGGTTCTTGTGCGCCATCAGGCGCTGGATGATCGGAAGGGCGAACGCGGCGGTCTTGCCGGTGCCTGTCTTGGCGCAGCCGAGCAGGTCCTTGCCTTGCAGCAGGTGCGGGATGGATTGGAGTTGGATGGGCGTGGGCTCGGTGTAACCGGCGGCCTGCACGCACTTGAGCAGGGGCCCGGCCAAGCCGAGCCCGTCGAAAGTGTTCATCAAGAAAGCGATCAGCGCCCTCAGGGGGCGCGCGCCGTAGCTCCTCAGGGGCGGTCCTTACCGCCCGCTCGAAAACGAGGAGCCCTTCGGCAGAATGAGCGGGAGAATGTAGCACACAATGGGCGTGTGCGACCCACAATCCCGCGACGACCCGCTTCTAGGGCTCTGGACGCGCCGCGAAGGGGTCGATTGCCTTCCAGGGCTGCTCCTCGTGCATGTCGATCACGGCGGGCCCGTCAAAGCGGTTCTCCGAGAGGATCGCGAGGAAGGTCACGGGCTCCGCGAACACGTTGTAGGAACCGTGCACCTCGTCGCGGGGCACGTGAGCCAGCTCACCCGGGCCGAGGATCCGCTTCTGACGGCCGACCCACTGCTCGACGCGGCCGTCGAGAACATACAAGAGCTCCTCGAAGCACGGATGACGGTGGAAGCGATGCGCGGCACCCGGCGGCATCCTGACCCTCACCAGCTGGAGCCGCTCCGCATGGACCAGGCCCGGTCGCGCCAGCCACTCGTGCTTGCCCCATGGCAGCATCTCGACCTGTGCTTCCTTGGAAGTGACAAAGCAGAGAAAATGTTCGCACATGCTCAGCGCGTCCGTTTCGCCTTCCTGGCAGGCAATCTCAGGGCCTTGAAGTCCTCGATCTGCTTCCTGATCGCGATTTCGGTCGGCAGTCGCTCGGTCGAGCTCGCTCCGTAGAAGCCGTCCATGCCCTCGACATGGTCCATGATGAACTGCGCATCGGCGGGCATGGCGATCGGGCCGCCGTGACACAGGCAGATCACATCCTTGCGGACCTTCTTGGCTGCATCCACGATCGCCTGAATCAGCTTGACGCAGCTCGCGGGGGTTTTGACGCTTCTGGCGCCGATCGATCCGCCGCTCGTGCAACCCATGTGCGCGACCACGATGTCCGCGCCCGCTCGAGTCATCTCGACTGCTTCATCCGGGTTGAAGCAGTAGGGCGTGGTGAGCATGTTCATCGAGTGAGCGAGCTTCACGCAGTCGACTTCAAGGCCGTAGCCCATGCCCGTCTCCTCGAGTGTGCTGCGCAGTTCGCCTTCGATCAGTCCGACGGTCGGAAAGTTCTGGATGCCGGCGTAGCCCAGCTCCCGCAGCTCGCGCAGGAAGAGCTTCGGCATCATGAACGGGTCCGTGCCACACACACCCGCGAGCACGGGCGTATGCCTGACGACGGGAATGATCTCGAAGGCCATCTCCTTCACGATCTGGTTCGCGTTGCCATAAGGCATCAGGCCCGCGGTCGATCCCCGGCCGGCCATCCGATAGCGACCCGAGTTGTAGACGATCAGCAGATCGATGCCGCCCGCTTCCTCGCTCTTGGCGGAGATTCCGGTTCCCGCGCCGCCGCCGATGATCGGTTCACCGCGCGCAATCTGCGCGCGGAATCGCTTGAGGATGCCTTGACGGGAGTTGTCGACGGTTTTGTTCTTAGCCATGGGTTCCATCAGCGGGGCAAAAGCCAGCGGACGATGTTGGTATAGAGAGTCTGGTAGGCGCGATGCTCGTGAGCGGCGCCGTCGTGGCCAAGCGAGAGGCCGACGATGCGCCCCTTGCCCAGCGTGCGCAGCCACAGCACGGGGTAATCCCGGCCGCTGGAGAGCGAGTAGCCCTGGAGAAGCACTTCGCTCTTCCCGGCGGGATCGAGTTCCACGCGGTAGAGCTCGTCGCGGATCCGGAAAGGATGGTCGACGCCTTTCAGCAGTTCGTGCCGGGGAGCGAGCGCGCGAACCTCGAACTCACCATAGTCTTCATGGCTGCGGGCCCCCCCTCCGACGAGCTGCGCGTTGAACTCGGGCCAGTCAGTCCAGTTGAACCAGGTGGCCGGGTGCACGACGAACAGTCCGCTGCCCTGCGCGACATGCTCGCTGATCCGTCGGCGCAGTTCGGGTTTCTCGATGGGCTGATTGTTGGTCAGGATCAGCAGCTTGGCGAGCGGGAGCTGGGCTTCGAATTCGTCGACATCCTCGGTGAACAGCGTGCTCGTGAAGTCCGCCGCTCGCAGCGTGCCGAGATCCGCCTCCCCGAACCAGCGCCGGAAATCGTGGCTGGAACCGCCGCCGAGAATCAGGACGTCGGCGGGGCGAACCTGACGCGGTCCCTCGGGAGCCGCCACGAAAGCTCTGGTTGGTGCGCCAGGCAATTCCGCCGTCAGCGCGACGATCGTGGGAGCGAACAGGTTGTCGTAGCTCGAGAGGGTGATGGAGCGTACGACGGCCTTGCGTGAGGGTATCACGCTGTGGAAGCGCACCTGACCCCAGCTGTCAGGGGCGAGGAATCCCTCGACATACTTCGAACCGGGGACGTCGTTGCGGCTGATCCAGTCGCCGAACTCGACCCCGTTGTGCATCACATGCTCTTCGGTGGAACCGTCGGCGTAATTCCAGACCCACTTCAGGATCTCCGTCTTGGCGCGATGGAATGGATGCCCCCAGGCGGCGATGCCCCCGAGGATGTGCACGGCCTGCACCTCGAAGCCCACGGGCACTTCGACGCTCTGCGGCGCCAGGCGCTTGCACTCCCAATCGCCGGCTGTACCGCCCTTCAGCACGATCACGTTGTTGCCCGAGCTCGTGCGCGCGGGATCCAGCAGCTCGAAGGGCACCTCGAACACCGTGTCCATTCCGAACTTCTGGGGCTTGAGAATCTCCCCGCTTTGGCGCCGGTCGTAGATCCCATCGAGGGAGTTGCGAGTGACGGCCGCGGAAAGATCGAGCAGCCGGAAACCTTCCGTGCCACTGGCAAGGAAAGCGATCAGATCGCGCAGACCCTTGGCGCCGAGGCTCTCGAAACCGGCCGGCATCGGCGAGCGACCGGTATTCCTGAGGACGGCGATCTCGCTGCGCGCGATTTCCTTCTCGCCGCCGTTCCAGCGCAGCAGGATCGAATCCGCGCTTTCCCTGGCGAGCACACCGGCGAACAGTTCCTCATCGACGGTTTGACAGGTCCACTCGGTGTAGGCTTCCTCCACCGCACGGTTGGGATCGAGAATCACGGGCAGCAGATCCTTGGCCCCATGCGCGCCCATTCCCGTGATGTCCGGGCCGACCTTGCCGCCCTTGCCGTTGACCATGTGGCACGCCGCGCAGTTGGCCTCGAAAAGCTGCTTGCCATGCACGGGGTCGCCGCCGGGCTGATCCACCTCGGGCAGCAGCCGCGCGATCAACACCTGCGCCTGCGAAGCGCCGGCACCAGCGCGTTCGAGGACCGCCTTCGCCTGAGCGGCGATGTTCGCATCCGGGTGCGTGCGCAAGCGATGCATCTTCTGCGTTCCCAGCGCGCGCGCATCGAGCTGGTTGGTGTCGATGGCTCTCAGGAGCGCCTCCGCCCCGGAACTGCGCGCAATGAGCCTGCCAAAGATCCGATCCTGCACCTGGCCCGAAGCCTGCGGGTAGGCGCGAATCAGGGCCTGTGCGGCCTCGACGCAGTCCGAAGCCCCCAGCGCATCGACCAAAGCAACCTGATCCTGAAGCGGGGCGGTAGGACTAAAGAGCCTGCTGGCGGAGCCGACCGCGGCGGCACGGCGCTCGGGGATAGTCAACAGCGTGCTCAGCGCGAAGCGGCGCGCCTCGCGGTTCATCGCTTCGTCATCGAGCATGCGGCTGAGCCGCTCGCCCAGCTCACCTGTGCGATTGCGCAGAACACCGGTGCTGTCCCAGGCCGAGACCAGCCGCATGGCAGCCGCGGCGGTTTCGATCTGGGGATCGCCGAGCAGCCGGGTGATGGCCTCGGCGAGTTCTCCTTCGATCTTCGGCCTTGAAGCGGCGGGAAGATCTCTAGCGAGCACATCGATCACGGGCGCGCTGACCGTGGCGTTGAGACCGGCCGTCTGGGCGATCGCCTGCACGATGCCGGCGGCTGCCGCCGCATCCTTCCTGCGGGCGGCGCGTCGAGCGAGTTCCGTGCCCAGCGAACCCGAATCGGCGCCTGCGGAGGCGACGAGGGCGCGGAAGGACTCCAGCGGAGACCGCCCGGCGATGCGCAGGGCGGCATTCTTCGACCAGCGATCCTCAAAGCGCGACCAGTGCGCGGCAATCGAATTCGCGGATGCCTCGTCGGCGCCCAGATCGCCCAGAGCCACCAGCGCCTGGAGTCTCACCTGCGGTTCGCGCGCATCGAGTTGAGCGAGCAGTTCGCGCCGAACGGCCTGGTCGGCGGATCCGGTCTCCCCGGCGATGCGCGCGGCGGCCGCTCGCACCGCCGGCTCCTTGTCGCTGAAGATGCGCTTGAAGTCGGCCGGCTCGAGGCCGCCCGTGCGAGCCAGCAGCCAGGCACCCGCGAGCCGCGCAGTCATCGCGCCGGATTCCAGCGCCTGACGCGCTTCCTTTCGCGCGCTCTCGCCGCTCGTCTCCGCCAAGAGTCGCAGCGCATTGCCGCGGATCACGGAGTTGGCGCTCGCAAGGCCGACACCAAGATCGCGTTCAGCCTGCTTGTGCTGCACGCGCCAGATCCTACCGTGCATGTGGTCGCGATCCGGGCGCTTGGCTGCGTTCGTCGGACCATGCTCGGGTCCGCGCGTATCGTTGTGCACGATCGCCTGGTTGTAAAAATCGAGCACGTACATCGCACCGTCAGGACCGACGCGCATGTGGACCGGTCGGAACCACAGGTCGCGGCCCGCGAGAAACTCAGGATTGCGCGCCTTGGCGGCCTTGAAGGTCACACCGTCACGCGCGAGGACGTCGTGGTGGACGATGTGGACGGTGGGCTCGGCCACGAAGTGGGCGTTGCGCCATTCCTTGGCGGGCCAGGCGCCTCCCGTGTAGAGCAGGCCTCCGGAAGCCGCCGTGAATCCCCCCACGAAGTCGATCTGCGCATAAGCCGGATCCTTGTGCGTCAAGATCGGCTCAACGCGATCGTGATCCGGACAATCGGCCCAGCTCTCGACATCGCCCATGCGGCCGTCGGCGAACACGCGCTCGGGCACGACCACATGGCGGAGATGCGCGCCGTTCGCCATCGTGAAGAACAGCTCCTCCTCGTCGGAAAAATCCAGCCCCCACGTGTTCGACCCGTAATTGGAGACCATCTCGATCGCGCTGCCATCGGGCCTGAAGCGGAACAGGCCGTTGCCGATATGTCCGAAATCCTTGCCAGCCGCGTTTCGGATGTTGCGCGAGCCTCCGCCGCTGTACCCCTGAGTGGCATAGATCCAGCCGTCGAGGCCCCAGCGCATGTTGCTGAACGTGGCATGGGTGTCGCCGTAGCCAAAGCCCGAATACAAGACCACGCGCTCGTCACAGGCATCGTTGCCGTCCGTGTCGCGCAGCAGCAGGATCTCCGGGGCCTGAGCGACGATCACGCCGTCCTTGTGGAAGACCAGGCTCGTGACAAGGTCCAGTCCCTCGAAGAATACCTGCTTGCGATCCATGCGGCCGTCGCCGTCGCCGTCCGTGAGAATGGAAATCATGTCCGCCGGCGCCTTGCCCGAGAACTTCGATTTCTCGGGGTAGCCAACGGTTTCGGCGACCCACATGCGGCCGCGCGGATCCCAGTCGATCGATATCGGCTTGACGACTAGCGGCTCGGCGGCGGCCAGCGAGAGCGCGAACTGCTCGTGCAGCTCCAGCTCCGCAGCGGCCTTGGAGGGCTCGATCGGACCACCCGGCGGATAGCGCACGGAGACCCGCTCTTCTGGCGAGACCAGCAGATCGACATCGCGCCGTCCGGCCCAGGCGATGCCGCGCAGCAGCAGCGCGCGCCAGCCCGGATGCGAGAAGGAAGTCCACTCATGGCCTTGAATCGAAACGAAGGCTCGATAGTTACCCTTCTCGAAGATCCAGGTCTGGGGCGAAGCATCGAACACGGAATGGAATCCGCGAGCGAGCACTCGCGCAGCCGGATCGAGGTGAAGATCGGTGTACAGCTCGTCGTTGAAGCGAAAATTGCCCGCGTCAGCCGTGATCGGGTGTTCGCGATCGGTGAAATAGAGGTCGGTCGTGCCTTCATGCCACTTGGCATGCCCGTGTTCCCAGGCCCCGCCGATGACGCCCTTCCACCACTGGGGATCGTCGCCGCAGACCGCGTCATGAATCGCGACGATTCCGCCGCCGCGCTCCAGGTAGGACTCGAGGTTCCTGCGCTCCTCGCCGTGAATCGAGCCGGCATCGGCCGCGTACATCACGAGAACGTCCGTCCGTGACAGTTCCTCCCGCGTCGGGAAGCGCACAGCGCCCTCGACAATGGCGCCGCGCTGACGGAGCAGCCCGCTCCACTCGCGAACCCACAGTTCGTGCTCATGCTGGCCGGGACCGTGTGTCTTGGGGCCTCCGCGCAGGAAGATGTGCAGCGGTTCCTGGGGCGTGACCATCGACAGCGCAGCGAAGAAAAGGGGCAACATCGCGCCCGATTCTATCCCCGCCGGCCGGAGCGAAAAGCTCGCTAGTCGAAGATCTCGAGCCGTGGATTGCGCACGCGCAACTCGGTCGCCGGACCGGAGTGCAGTTGAAAGGCGACCACGCCACGTCGCAGCCCCTCGGGATCCTCGAGATCGACGCACAACTGACCGTCGATCCAGGTGCGCACTTTCGAGCCGCGTGCCTCGATCGCGTAGTGGTGCCATGCGCCCGGCACGAAATGGGCAGCATCGAAGCTCGAGTGCAGCAGGCCGCGGCGATGTTCCTCGTAGAGCTTGCCCCACCAGCCGGGGCCGATGTCGGCCTGATAGCCCATGACTTCGCGCTCCGGCAGTTCCACGGAGCGGAACTGAATGCCGCTGTTGCCCTCGTCGCGGACCAGCTGCACGTCCAGCTCAAGCCGGAAATCGCCCAATTCCAGCTCGCCGATCAGGAATTCGTTCCGCGCAAGTCCGGTGGTGCTGCCGATGAGTTCCCCGGCTTCCACACGCCACGAGACTCCGTCGCCCCTCCAACCCTGCAGCGTCCGCCCGTCGAAGAAGCTCGCGGCATTGGCCCGCGTGCCTCGGATCGGCGTCTGACCGGGCGATCGCAGGTAGGCGATCAGGTCGCGGGCTTCCTCGAAGCTCAATGCCTCGAGCTGGCCTTCCGGCATCAGCGAGTGGGGCGCTCGCTCGCGTTTCTCGATCTCGCGCTTGTCGAGGGTGATCCGCTCGCGCTCGTTTTCGAGCGTCAAGCTGTTGTCCGTCTCCGAACGCAGCAGACCTTGGAAGAAGCGTCCATCCTCGGTCCACACCAGCGTTGCCAGATAGTCCTGTCCGATCACCGCGCTGGGGTCGATTAGGTTGGTCAACAGATAGTCCAGATCAGCGCGGTTGGAGCCAGTCAGCTCCGGACCAAGCCCTGCGCCGCGACCAAACAGTGCGTGACAGTTCTGACAAGTTCGCGAATAGACCTCCCGTCCGCGCGGCAGATCGGCCCGGGCGAGCGCCTCGGCGCTGAGCCGGGCCTTCCACTCCTTCACCCGCTGAGCCGCCTGCTCTCCGGGACTGCGCACGCGGCCCCAGACGCGCTCGAGTCGCTCGCGCAAAGCCTGATCGCCTGCCGCATGCAGGTTCGTCGCCGCCAATGCGTCGAGCGCGCTCCTCGGCAAGCGGCCATCCTCGATCGCGTCGAGAATCCGGGCCCCCAGTTCCGGACGCTCTGCGAGGCTGCGCATCGACTCCACGCGCTGTTCCTCCGGCAGGCTCGCGTAGCGCTCGAGCAGCATCACGGCCGATTCGAACATTCCGAAGGCACGCAGCGCAGCGACGGCGAGCGCCGGCTCGTCGAGCAGCGCCGGCAGCAAAGGCTCGAGTTTCGGATCTCGAGCATCCACCAGTCTGCGGAGCGCTTCGAGGCGTGCATCCGCGCTGAGCCCTCGATCCTGCACGCGCTCGCGCAGGCGCGGCAGCTCGCTCGTGTCGCCGAAGGCCAGCAGCAGCGCCGCGCGATCTTCCTGCCGGGCGAGATCCAGAGCGAGTTTCTCCATCAGCGACTGCAATCGCGCCGGCGCCTTGAGTCCACGCTGCTCGGCGAGGCCGGTGCGCACTTCGCTCAGCATCCAGGGCCAGTCGCTTGGATCTGCCTCGCCGTCCAGGAAGGCGAACAGGGCTTCGTGGAGCGCTGGATCGGCCGCGGCCCGGCGCAGGGCGAATCGGCGCAGATCCGACAGCCGGGAACGCGACAGCATGCGCAGGCTGGCGGGCGCATCGAGCGCCAGCAGCGGCTCAGCCGCCATCCAGAGCATGGCGGAGAGGTAGGGATCGTGTTCATCTTCGGCGCGCTGACTCAGCGCCTCGACCAGCGCGACGCGCCGAGCGACATCGATGCGCTGCGCCGCCGAGGCCAGCGCCAGGCGGACACGTGGCGATGCGCTGGTGCGCGCCAGCTCTTCCCATGCGGCCAGCGTCTGTGCTTCGACCGCGCGGTCTTCGCAGGCCAGCCGGACAGCCCAGCTGACCACCGCATCGTCGGGATCGCCGAGCAACTTCCGCAGGCGTCCCTCCTCGATGCCCTTCGCCGCATGCAGAGTCCAGAGCGCCTCAAGCCGCCCTGGACCGGAACCGTCGATCCGGGTCTCGAGCACAGCCGCGACCTGCGCACCGATCCCGCGCTCCTGCAGCAGTCGACGAGCGTGCCGCGCCGCCCACGCATTGGGGTCCGCGATGCGCTCCGCGAGCTCGCGCGAGGCCAGAGCGCTCAGTCGCACTCGCGGCTTCGACCACGCTCCGTAGCGCAGCCGGTACAGGCGCCCGTTGCCGCGATCGAAACGCGTGGGATCGTTGAGATGGCAGGCCTGCGCGTCATACCAGTCGATCACGAACACTTCGCCCATCGGGCCCTGCGCCAACGCGATGCCTCGAAACCACTGGTCATTCGCAAGCAGCAGGTCCGCGGCATGCGAGGCCACGAAACTCGAGCCCCGCGGCGTGAGCAGGTCGCGATTGATGCGGTTACCGTGGATGTTGTTCATCAGCAGCGCGCCGCGGTACTCCTCTGGAAAGGCCTCCGCCTGATACACGAGCGCGCCCGCATGGGCATGTCCTCCGCCGTAATCGCCGGATCGATTGTTCCCGGCCCAGGGGTTGGCCCCCGTCCAATGGCGGTGATCGGCGATCGTGTCGAGCTCGCGGTACACATGCGTCTCGAAGTGAGCGCCCGCCTGGCGGACGTAGCGCCCGCCCTGAACAACGTGAAAGGCGTGCGGGATCACGCATGCCGTCAGAAAGAACTCCCCCTGCGCGTCGTAGTCGAGACCCCAGGGATTCGAGGTTCCATGAGCGAAGACTTCGAACTCGCCACGCACCGGATGGAAACGCCACACACCGGCGTTGAGCGGCACACGCTCGTTCTCGGCTGTGCCCGGCTTGCCGACCCGGCTATGGGTGAAGACGCCATGACAGCCGTACAACCAGCCATCAGGACCCCAACGGAAGGAGTTGAGCGTCTCGTGCGTGTCTTGAAAGCCCCACCCGTCGAGCTTGACGATCGGAGGTCCGTCCGGCTCAAGATCGCCGTTGGTGTCCGGAATGAAGAGCAGTTCGGGAGCGGCTCCGATCCACACGCCGCCGAAACCGACCTCCAGTCCGCTGACGAGGTTGAGCCCGTCCATGAAAACGCTGCGAGTCTCGTAGTCTCCGTTGCCGTCACGATCCTCGAAGACCACGATGCGGTCCTTGCCCTGACCCAGCGGAGCCCGCACGGGATAGGTGTGCGCCTCGGCGACCCACACTCGGCCGGCGGCATCGACCGTGAGAGCCACGGGCTGATGCAGACGCGGTTCGGCGGCGATCAAGTCGACTTCAAAACCCGGAGGCACGCTCATCGCGGCGCGAGCAGCCTCGGGTTCCAGCCCGGCATGGGGCACTTGGTCGGCAGCCAGGATCGGCGGCGTGTCCTCGGAACGCTCCCGTGCGGGCTTCTCATGGTGGAAGCGCAGGTCATCGAAGTTGATGTGACCCCAATGTCCCGTGTGCTCGTCGACCAGCACGACGCAGAGCTCCCGCCCTAGCCGTGCGGAAACGTCAAAAGTCACGCGCTGCAGCGATTCGTAGTCGGCAGCGCTGGTCTTGTGCAGCAATTCGTCTTCCGGAAAGCTGCGCAGCTCGACGCGCGTCTGCTCGCTGCCACCGCCGCCGACGAGGAAGCTGACCCAGGGCCCCGTGACGGGAATCGGGTCGGACACCAGCCGGCCCGTGGCACCATCCCCGCGCTTCTCGTAGCCACCGATCCAGTACTGGCCCTGATGGCGGCTGGCCTCGCGCTGGCGCGCCGTGGCAGTGTCGCCGCGCACAGGCTGTCCCGTGAAGGCCTCGCCCGTCGCGGTCCAGCCGTACAGATCGCCGCGTTCGAAGTCGAGCGTGACGATGCGGCGCGGCGCGGACTTCCCCGCCAGCTCGGCTGCCGTGCGCTGCCACAGCACGAACACGCCGCGCTTGTTGACTACGAGAATGTCCTGATCTTGATCCTTGTCGATGTCGCCGACGGTCACGGTCGTTCCGACACCGCTCTCATCATCGGCAAGGTGCGGCACATAGCGCGCACCGTTCCCGTCACGCACCAACTCGTACCAGTAGGTCACCGACTTCGCTCCCGGTTGGCACTCGCCGTCCGGACCATGCGACCACCAGCGCTTGCCCGTGACGACATCCGCCAATCCATCGCGGTTGACATCACTGAGCGCCAGCGCATGCAGCTCGCAGAAACTGACCATCGCGGCGCTGTCCTCCGGCTTGTCGGTCATCACCTTCTGCTCGAGGAAGCTGATTTTTCCGTTCTCCCGCACTTGGCGGAACCAGGAGAGACCGAAGTGGTGCGCTGCGAGGCTTGTCACGATGTCGTTCGCTCCGTCACCGTCCACATCGGTGATGAGCATCTGCGCCCCCCCTTCCTCCGATGAGAAGCTGAAGGCCGAGTATTCCCAGGCCGGATCACCTGCAAGCGACGCGGGCTGGCGCAGCCAGCCTTCACGCCAGCACACATCGGCCCGGCCATCCCCGTCGATGTCACCCACACCCAGTCCATGCGTGAACGGGCCCAGCCTTTCCATCGCTGCGCTGATGCGGTGAAACTTCCATGGTGCGCGCGGCTGCGCCGGATCGAGCTGGGCAAATCCGAAATACGCACCGTCCTGGCACACCAGTTCCGGTAGGCCATCCCCCGTGAGGTCCGTGAACGCGGGCGATTCGTTTTCCACGCGCTCGTGAATCACGAAGCGCTCCCAATGTCCTTCTGCGTTCTGCGGGTTGCGCAGCCAATGACTCGCCTGTCCGGGAAATCCGACCGTCACCAGATCTACCCAGCCATCCGCATCCACATCCCAGGGCCATGCAAAGAAATGCTCGGAATAGCCGTACGGGTCGTAGCCCTTCTCCGGCAGCAGCTCGCGCTTCTCGGTGTACTCAGGCCCCCTCCACCAGCAGGTACCCGCGACGATGTCGTGAAACCCGTCGCGATCGAGATCAGCGAACGCTCCGCCTTCGGCGTGGAAGGTGGCGGTCAACTGCTGCCGCTCGAACAGCGGCTCGGTGACGGAGATCGGCTGAAGCCCGGTGATCTCACAAGCGGCGAAGCAGGAGGAGAGAACGCACCACGAAAAAAATCGGGAGGCCTTCATGAGGCCGCCATGATACGGCGGCGAAGCGACTGAAGGTGTGCTTCGCAGGAGCGAGTCGTGTGGGATCGCTTCCGCGCGGGAAGCGCTGCTCGAGCATTTCGATGCCCGTCGCTACGGGCACCGCCACCAGCACGCGCCATCCCAGATCGAGCACGCGGGCGTGTCCCGACTCACGGCCGGCAGTCACCGGGGCAATCACGAAGTCAGTGGTGTCGCGGCGCGCCATCCGTCGCAGCTTCCACACCGCCTCATCACCCTATTGCTCGAGCCACAGCAGGCTTTCTCCCCGCCTAGCCCTTCCGCCATGTCAACCCGGCCCAGCACATTGCAACGCGCCATTTCGACGGAAATCCAGTGCTGATCCTGTGAAGAACAGTCGACGAGGATCACGCGAGCCATTCCGCCAGCTTCCGTGCAGCGCAGCACGCGGATCTGATGGCCCTGGATGATCACCTCGGGTCCGTGGACCGGGCACACGCGGAACTCCATGCCATTCGGGAAGGTCGTCAGCGCGCGGGGTTCGCGCTGATCGGGAACATGGGCCACCGTGATGCCGCGCACCTCGCTCTCTGAGCGGTCGCAAAAGGCCACGATGCTGCCTTCGCCCCAACGCGCCAGAGAGGTGGGACAGCAATCGCAGGCCCGCTCCTCCACGAGCAGCTCGGCCCCGCCACCCAGAAAAGCATCGAATCGTCGCGCGTAGAAACGGGTGGCACCGCCGGCCTCCTCGTGCGCCCGACCATCGAGCCAGACCGTCCACGCCAGCCGCTCCCTGTGCCGGCGATCGACACGAAGCCATGCTCGCCCGCGCCATTATCGGTGTGGATCCGTTCGGTATGACCCGTTGCGCGATGCTGTTTTCCGTTACAGGCACCGTAGTCACAGGCTCACTCCCCGATCACCGGCAGATAGGAGAACCACATGCGCGAGTCCGCATCGACACTCGCAGCGGGCACATCCGCCCAGTTGACGAACGAGAGTTCACCCTGCGCGACAGGCGGTGCGTAACCTATGAGACATCCGCGATCCGTTCCACGCGGCCTTCATTCGGCAGCACATACACCAGTCGCGCATCCGGTCTCCAGGCCGGTGGGCGCGCGCCGTCGATCTCCGCCAGCCGCTGTCCGGTTTGGTCCGGTGAATGGCTGCAACCCGCAGTGAACGGCCCCAGCAGCGTGAGTTTAGAACTCGTAGTCAAAGGCAACGGCGCCATCGAGCCCACCTTGCAGCAACGGTAAGATCATTGCCTTGCACTTCTCGTGTTCGGGGTGCGGCAGGTAGATGTCTCGCGAGGCAGCATCCTGGAACACCATCGAGAACCCGTGGGTGTAGCCCTTCTGGAAGTTCTCCGGCGAGGAATAGGGACCTCCATGAAAGCTCAGCAGGCCGGGGATGACCCGGCGCAGCGCATCGAGCGCGGCGAACGCACGGTCAAGCTCGGCGGACGAAACGTCCTTGCGGATCTTCAGCAGGACCATGTGCATGATCATGCCGGCAATCCTAGCGAATCGCGTCGGCAACCTGTTTGGGGAACACCTCGTGAGGATAGTGACCGGCCCCTGGGATGATGACCGTCCGGGCTTGCGCAAGGACGCGCTGGAACTCCTTGAGGAAGCGCTCGGGCCTGTAGGCAATGTCCTTTTCTCCCCAGATCAGGGTCACAGGCTTCTTCCACTGCGACAGTTGCTCGAAGCGCTGCCCGTTCTCGTCGCGGCACAGCTGCACCATGCCCACCCAGGCCGCGGAGTGCGCGCAGGAGAGGTACATCTCCTGCAGGCGGTCAGGCGGGATGGGACCGTCGAAGTGAATCGCCAGCGCGGATTCGACGCGCTCGGGCGTCGAGGCCAGCCACCCGTACCGCGCGATCGACCACTCGCGCATCTTCTCCTCTTCGCTGAGCCATTCGCCGTCGCGGCGGGCAGGGCCGGAGGAGTCGATCAGCACCAGCCGGCCTACCCGCTCGGGAGCGTCGAGTGCACAACGCCACGCGAACTCCCCGCCGTAGGAGTGGCCGATCAGCGTCACATCGCGCAGATCCAGGGCTTCGAGGAAGGTGCGCACCTGATCGGCGCAGGCCTGGAACGTGACCTTGGAAAGCTCCTGCGGCGCGTAGCCGTGGCCGATCATCTCGAGCAGGTAGACCTCGCGATCCTGCGCGAGTCCGCCCGCTCCCAGCGCGAGCTCGGTCCAGTGCTCGGCCGCAGCCGGGGTACCGTGGACGAAGACCAGCTTGGGCTGCCCGGAGTTCTGCGGCCCCAGCCGGTACCAGCGCAGCTCAAGATCGAGTTTCTGGCCGTCGAGCACCGCGGGCACGGTTTGGGTCTCCAGCTTCAGCCCCGACAGAGCCTGATTCTTGCCCAGCTCGCGGATGCCCTGCTCGACTTCCGTGCGCGAGACGGAGCGGCAGCCGAGGGTGGCTGCGAGCAGCAGCAGGAGTAGCGCGAAGAAGATGGAAAAGGTACGCATGTGTTCAGTCAGAGAAGAGGTTGGCGACGCCGATCGATTGGCAACGTGCGCAGCCGTACAGCCGGCGCTGCGCACTTTCGGCCTGCAACACTTCGATCGTACCCTGGCATCGCGCGCAGGTCTGCCCAGCGCGCTCGTAAACGAGCGGATTCCAGCGCCCCCCGCTATGGTAGCTCTCGCGGGTGACGGCCTGCAGCGCATCGAGCAGGCGTGCGAGCTGCTGCGGGGTCAGGCTCCTGCATGCGGAGTGCGGCGCCAAACCGGCACGATATAGCGCCTCGCAGCGTGCGATGTTGCCCACTCCCGCCACGACATGCTGATCGACGAGCGCCGCGGCGATGCGTCCGCGCGCGCGGGCGAGCGCGATCAGCAGCTCCTGGCGCGGGAAGGGCTCAGCCATGACATCGGGCCCCAGCGTGCCGACCAGGGTCTCCATGCCCTCGCGGGTCATCAGCTGGAGCACCTCCCCATGGACGTTGGCGATGCGACGCTCACCCATTCGAAAGGACAACCACAGGCCTTCGGGCAGCGGGTCCTCGAGGGCCAGCGCCCTCCAGCGGCCGTCCATGCGCAGATGGTTGTGCAGGCACAGCCCGCCCTCGAATTCGAGGAACAGATTCTTGCCCCGCGCACGGACTCGCTCGATGCACCGGTGGGCGAGCTGCTGGGCCAGCGGGCGCAGCTCCTCGGTCCAGCCCTCGACTGCCAGCGGGCTGCGGCCGCCCAATTGCCGCTCCAGCCACTCGGCGCGCAGCAGTACTTGGGGTCCTTCGGCCATGGCGGGACAGAGTCTCTGTTCGCCCGCGGCATCCGGTTGGTTGCAAACAGCATCCGCAACGGGTGGCGGGACGAAACCCTCCTCATGGAACGCATACCGGAGTCGGTCTGGCTGCGCCCGATCGAGGGCCTGCATCTCAAGGGAGCCAGCCTCGATGCCGAACTGGAGGGCCCGGCGCGACTGCTGGTGTTCCTGCGGCACTTTGGGTGAACCTTCTGCCGCGAACGCGTTCGCGACCTGCGCCGTGCGCGCGAGGAGCAACAGCCGATCCCCGCCGTGCTCTACGTCACGCTCGGCGATCGCGAGCAGACCGAGAGTTTCTTTCGCCGCTTCGATCCGAGCGCCTCCGCCATCGCGGACCCCCGGGCGGTTCTGTACGAGGCCTTCGGCCTCGAGCGCGCGGACGCGGGACAGATCGCGGGCCCCGCTGCCCTCGGTTCCCTGCTGCGGGCACTCGCCAAGGGCAACGGGGTCGGTCTGCCGGTCGGGGATCCGATGCGGCTGGGAGGCGAGTTCCTCGTCCTTGGGCGTGCGATCCTGATCGCCCACCGCGCAGAACATGTGGGCAACCACCTGCCGCTGGAATCCCTTCGAAACTGTTGTCCACAAAGTGCATCATGAATTCACAGATCTTGACCGCCTCCCTGCTCTCCTTGCTTTCCCTGCTGGCGGGCTGCTCGAGCACCAAGCCCAACCGCGTCCCGGTCGGTGAAGGCTTCCCGGTCGTGAAGGGCAAGAGTCTCAGCGGCGAGTCAACGGAGCTTCCGACGGCGCTGGCTGGCAAGCCCGCGGTGCTGCTGGTCGGCTATGTGCAGGGCACCCAGTTCGATCTCGACCGCTGGGTGATGGGCCTGATGCAGGCCAAGACTCCGGTGCGGATCCTGGAGGTGCCGACCATCGACAGCCTTGTGCCCTCCGTGATCTCCGGCTGGATCGACTCCGGCATGCGCAGCGGCATCCCCAGCGAAGACTGGCCGGCCGTGGTGACGGTGTACGGCTCCGAAGCGGGCAAGATCACGGCCTTCACCGGCGAGCAGAGTCCGCGCAACACACGCGTGCTGCTGCTCGATGCCCAAGGCAAGGTCGTCTGGTTCCACGACCGCGGCTACTCCCCCGCCAAGGCGATCGAACTCGACGCCGCCGCCCGCGGGTTGTAGCGGCCCTCGAGCAGATCACTTTCCGGGCAGCTCGACCGCGCTTTCGAAACGGTAGGTCCCGGCGCGCACATCGAGCGTCGCCTTGCCGCCCTGAACGAGGATGGGCACGACGTGCGGCGCGGCTTCGGCGAGCGGCTTGCCGCTCTCCTGAATGTCATCCAGCGCTCGGGCCGGAAGGATCACCGTGGCGCTGGTATTGGGTGGTACCGTGAGGTTCAGGGTGAAGCGCTCGCCCTGCAGCGTCCACTGCGTGTCGATCACGCCTCGAATCGAGTGGTAGCGTCCGCCGCCCGTGGGAATCTGCACGCCGCAGCGCGGATGGACGATGAAGCGCGCGTATCCCGGTGCCTGCGGATCGGGCTCGATACCCGCGACGCAGCGCATCATCCACTCGCCCACGGATCCGAAAGCGCAGTGGTTGAGCGAGTTCATGGAAGGGTCCTGAAAGCCGCGCTCCTTGGAGTAACCGTCCCAACGCTCCCACAGCGTCGTGGCGCCCTGATCCAGCTGCCAACCCCAACCCGGGAAGCTGCGATCCCGCACGATGCGGCTGGCGAGTTCGGCTCCGTTGGAATTGGAGAGCGCCATCAGAGCGGGCAGCGTGCTCAGAAAGCCGGTGGTCAGCTTGAAGGGACGCTTCTCCACGATCGCGCTCGATAGCTTGGCGTTGACCTGCGGGACCAGATTGGCCGGCACGAGGTTGAAGGCCAGCGCGAGCGCATATCCGGCCTGAGTGTCGCCGGGCATCGTCCCGTCGGCCGCGAGGAAGCGCTGCTGGAAGGCCGAGGCCACGGCATCGCGCATTTCGAAGGCCTTGATCGCGATCTCATCCTTGCCGATGCCCGCAGCCAGCTCGCCGATCAGCTCGGCGGAGTGCGCCCAGTAGGCGGTGGCGAGGATCTCCTTGGGCACCTCGCAGCCCTCGGTGTTCCAGCCCGGAGCGCGGATCTGGCTGCCGTTGAGCCAGTCGCCGTAGTCATTGGCGCGCTCGTTCGCGAAGATGAAGCCCGGGTTCGAACTGCGGATCGCGTCCAGCCAGCGCGTGGCGAAGGGCAGCATCTGTTCGGCTAGGCGACGGTCTCCATAGACAAGCCACATCTGATAGGGAACCAGAGCACCCGCATCCGCCCAGCCGGGACCACCCGTGAAGTACAGATTCTTGTCGAAGGGATGCGGCGCGATGTCAGGGAAGCGGAACTCGGTCGAGTAGCCGTCGCGCACATCCTGCATCCACTTGGTGAAGAACGCGGACATGTCGGACATGTACATCGCAGTCGGAGCGAACACCTGCACATCGCCGGTCCAGCCCAGACGCTCGTCGCGCTGCGGGCTGTCGCTGGGATGACCCAGATAGTTGGAGTGCAGGGTGTGGCCGATGTTCTTCCAGAGCGCGACCAGCGTCGGGTTGTTCGAGCGGAACTCACCCGCATTCGGGGCCGAATTCGAGATCACTCGCGCCGAGATTTCGACGGGGACGGCGCTCTGAACCTCCACGTACCGAAAGCCGTGGTAGGTGAAGCGCGGTTCCCAAGTTTCCCGGCCGGCGCCCTTCAGCGTGTAGCGGTCCGTTTGGCGGGCCGTGCGCAGATTGTCGGTGTACAAGGCCCCAGTCGCGTCGAGCGCCTCGGCATGCCGCAAGGTCACGACCGTGCCCGCGGGTCCCTCGACGCGAATCCGGCACCAGCCGGCGAGGTTGCGGCCGAAATCATGAATCCACATGTTGTCGCCGCGCTTTTGCACGCCGACGGGAGCGATTTCCTCCCGCACCGTGACGGGCAGGTTGCGTGCCGCATTGACGCCGGGGCTGAAGCCCGTCACCAGCGCGGCCTTGCGCCATGACTTGTCATCGAAACCGGGCTGATCGAAGCCCTCGAGTTCGCGACGCGCGTCGTACTGCTCTCCGTCGTAGATGTCGGCGGCGAGGATCGGGCCGCTCAGCGTGGACTTCCACTCCTCATCCGTCGCGATGACCTCCGAGGATCCGTCGGCGTAGTCCAGGCGCAACTGCGCAAAGAAGCGCGGCTTGCGGCCGTAGATCCCGCGTCCGGGCAGATCCTCGAACAAGTGGGCCAGTCCCACCCGCCCGGAGTACCAGCCATCGCCGAGCAACACTCCGATGGCGTTGGGCCCCTCGCGCAGCATCCGGGTCACGTCGAAGGTGCTGGCGTACGTGCGCGAGCGATAGTCATTCCAGCCCGGTGCGAGCACCTGCTCACCGACTCTGGCGCCGTTGATGCGCGCTTCGTACAAGCCTTGTGCGGTGCACGAGAGCCAAGCGCGCTGGGGTGCCGCGCGCAGCGTGAATTCACGTCGCAAGCTGGTCGCAGGAATCGGCGCCACGCCCGATCCGGCAACCGATTCGCGGACTCCGTCGACCAGCGCCTCCGCGCTCCAGCCCTCGCCGTCGAGCGCGTCGCTGACGGTCACGGGCTTGCCACGCGACACGACCTGTGTGCCGTCCAGAAGCTCGATTTCCGCCAGTTCCACCGAGTACTGCCCGTCCTCGGCAGGGCGCATCGCAGCAATTCCAAGGCGCATGTAACGAAACCTCATGCGCGAGGTGTTTTCGATCTCGATCGGTCCGCTGTCGGGGATGATCAGATTCGGTTCGCTCTTGTCGCGCTCCACGCGCAGGGCGGTCTTGAAGCTGTCGAACTTGGGATCGTCCGAAACGAACACGCGCACCTTCAGCGGAAACTTCTCGCCGCGCTTGCCCTGCGTGACCGGATAGAGCCGGGTGCGGTCGAAGATCCCGCCCTCCCCGAGTTCGATCATGATCCACTTGTAGTCATCCCCCGCCTTGGAGGGCTGGGAGCGCCAACCCATCGAGCCCTTGCGATAGGGCGGCTGCTCCGTCGGATCCTCGATCCAGCGCGCCGACCAGTCGGGCAGGCTCATCGCGCCGGTGCTGAAGCTCGCCTCGGCGCTCCACGGGGAAGCCTGGTTTTCACCGTCGTAGCTGCGAACCTTCCACCAGTACTGCGCCCAGGGCTCGAGGGCGACGCCGGCGTAATCGATCTGAGCGGTCGCGCTGGAGACCACCTTCCCGCTGTCCCAGATCGAGCCGTTGTCGGACTGCAGCTCGGCCGGCGAGCGGGCCACCAGGATCTGATAGGCGCTCTGGACCGCCCCGCGACGCGGGTCGGAGAGTTCAAAGGAGAAGCGCGGCTTGCGCTCGTCGATCCCGAGCGGGTTTTCCAGATAATCCAGCCGCAGGTGCCCCGGCGCGGCGGACTGCGCGCAGACCGGGTGGAGGGGGGGCAGAAACAGGGCCAGCAGGAAAAGACGGGACAGCATGTTCAGGATGGCTAGCCTACTGCTTTCGGCCGCCTGAGCCCAAGTACGCGAGTCAGGCCCGCAAGCGCAGGGGATTCTCCCTCGAATCGCTCCTTCGAGGGCCTACGATCGGGTCGCTCCGCGTGGATGCCCCCCCGAACGCCTGGATCGAGATCGCACGCAGCGCGGATGCGCGCGTCGTGCGGCATTGGGCGCTGGTCCTCCAGTCCATCGGGGTGCCCCACTCGATCAGCCAGCAGCCGGGCCTGCAACTCCTGCTGGTGCCGATCGATGCGGCGGCGCGGGCCAGCAACGAGCTCAAGCGCTACGAGCAAGAAAACCGCGGCTGGCCGCCCCGGGAAACGCTGCCGAAACCCAACTCCGACGGCATCGTTCTTGCGGTCGGTTATGCGCTGCTAATCGGCATCATGCACCTCGCGGTGCTGCGTGATCTGTTCGGCCTCGACTGGAGGGAGATCGGCAGCGCCCGGTCCGCGCAGATCTGTGCGGGCGAGTGGTGGCAGGCGATCACCGCGCTGTGCCTGCACGCGGACATCGTACACCTGGCTGGCAACATGCTTTTCGGCGCACTCTTCGGACTGTTCCTCGCCCAGAGCGTCGGATCCGGGCTCGCGGCTCTGGGCTTCGTGGCAACTGGAGCAGCGGGCAATCTGATCAATGCCTGGGTGCAGGACGACACGCATGTCTCGATCGGCGCTTCGACAGCGGTCTTCGGCGTGCTCGGAGCGCAGGTGGCGTACGAGTTCGTGCGGCGCAAGGACGGCCGGATGCCCAATTGGAAGAAGCGTATGCCGCTGGTGATCGGCCTGATTCTGCTGGGTATGCTGGGTATGGGCGGCGTCAGCCACGACGTCAGCAACATCGAGGCCGAATCCCGTCAGCTCCAGCAGCTGCTGGAGCGCACGGATGTGATCGCGCACATCACTGGCTTTCTGTCAGGTCTGCTCTACGGCGCCTTGCTCGGATGGCGCAGGAGACTGCCGCCGTTCCGCGATTCAACAGAAACGATACTTGGCGCTTGCGCGGTGCTTGCGATCGTTTACGCATGGGTTGCGGCGTTTTCCGCGCGGTGAGGGTGCCCGCAGCGGAAAGCACGCGCATACTTGCTTCATGATCTCCGGGATCGCGAAGACATGGCGCACCGAGCTGCCGGTGCTCCTCATGGGAGCCGGCTACTTCTTTCTGCTGCTGGCGAGCTACTACATCCTGCGGCCGCTGCGCGAGACGGAAGGCACCAGCGGCGATTCGCTGCGTCTGGCAATGCTCTTCACGGGCACGATGTTCGCCATGCTGGCGATCGCGCCGCTCTTCGGCTGGCTGGTGAATCGATATCCGCGCGAGCGCTTCATTCCCTTCGCGAATCGCGCCTTCGCGGTCCAGATGCTGGTCTTCTGCGCGCTGTGGCGTTCGCATGCCGAGTTGCCGGCCTGGCTGTCCGCGACGTTCTTCATCTGGGTCAGCGTCTTCAATGTCTTCGTCGTCTCCGTGTTCTGGAGCTTCATGACGGAGACCCACACGCTCGAGGAGTCGAAGCGCCGCTTTGGTCTCATCGCCGTGGGTGGAACGCTGGGGGGGATCGCGGGCGGCTGGATCACGAAGCAATGGGTGGCCGAGATCGGACAGGCCAACCTGCTGCTGGTCTCGGCGGTCTTGCTGGAGGGAGCCACCTGGTGCATGCTCGGAATTGCCCGTCTGCGCCCGGCCCGCCCCCGGACTGCGCTGCCGACGCGGACGGAAGATGCCGAGACGGGCGGTGTGTGGAATGGGCTGATTCTGCTGACGCGCTCGCCCTTTCTGCGCGGGATCGGACTGCTGGTCCTGCTGAGCAGCGCGATCGGAACCATCCTGTACATGCAACAGGCGCAGTTGGTGCGCGAGGCCGCTCCCGACAAGCTGGAGCGCGCCGCACTCTTCGCCCGCATCGACATGTGGACGAACACGGCCACGCTGTTCGTCCAGATCTTCCTGACGGGCACGATCATCCAGCGTCTGGGGATCGGCTTTGCCCTGCTGGCCCAGCCGGTAGCCGCCTGCGTTGCACTCGCCGTTCTGGCGCTCCATCCGGTGCTGCCGGTCCTGATCGTCCTGCAGATCATGCTCCGCGGGCTCCAGCACGCTCTGGCTCGCCCCGCGAGGGAGATGCTCTTCACGAGCGTGGGCCGCGAGGCGCGCTACAAGACCAAGAACTTTGTCGACACCTTCGGATTCCGCACCGGCGATCAGGTCGGCGTCTGGGGATTCGACGCCCTGTTCCGGATGCTGGCCCTGCCGCTGGGAGTCGTTTCGGCTTGCGCGGCGCCTTTGGGACTGGCATGGCTCGCAGTCGCGGCGTGGCTAGGTCGCGAAGTGCGACGCCGCAGCGAGGAATAGGCAGGCGCGCGTCGATCGCGGGACACTCGTCGAGTAGGATCGTGCACCTGTTCTCGAGTCCATCCCCCCCACCCTGAGACCAAGAGCGCCATGGCCAACCTAGGCTCTGCTGCGGACAACTCGTACCAACAAGATGACGGCCCGACGATGCTCGGGCACCCCACTGGACTGTTCGTCCTGTTCTTCGCCGAACTGTGGGAGCGCTTCTGCTACTACGGCATGCGCGCGCTGCTGGCACTGTATGTGGTGCAGCAGTTCAACGTGCCGCAGGATCAGGCGTCGCTGTCCTACGGAGCCTTCACCGCGCTGGTCTACGCGCTGGGTGTCTTCGGCGGCTCGGTGGCGGACAAGATCCTTGGCTACCGCCGCTCGATCGTTCTTGGTGGCCTGCTGATGGCGATCGGGGAGTTCTGCCTGCTCGTGCCGACGCAGAGCATGTTCCTGCTGGGCCTCGCCGTGATGGTGGTCGGCAACGGCCTCTTCAAGCCCAACATCTCGACGCTGGTCGGCAAGCTCTACAAGCAGGGCGACCCGCGCCGCGACGGCGGCTTCACCATCTTCTACATGGGCATCAACCTCGGCGCCTTCCTCGCGCCGATCGCCTGCCAGTGGATTTCAATGCAATTCGGCGAGAACGGCCAGCCGGATTACCGTTACGGCTTCATGGCGGCGGGCATCGGGATGCTGCTCGGTCTGGTGGTCTTCGGCGCCGGTGCCAAGCACCTCCGCGACCACGGACTCGCGCCCGCGGGGCGGGAAGGCCTGGGCCCGATCGTTCAGGTCACCCTCGGCTGCATCGTCTGCGTGCCGCTGATCTACTTCCTGCTCTCGCAGAAGGAGGTCGTGGGCTACAGCCTGCTCGTGCTGGGAGCCGGCATCGTGGCCTACCTCCTGTACATCGCCTTCCAGGGCGATCGGGTGATCCGACACCGGATGTTCGCATTGCTGCTGCTGCTCTTGTGCAATATCGCCTTCTGGGCGAGCTTCGAGCAGGCGGGCAACTCGCTCAACTTCTTTGCGAAGAACCACATCATCGATCTGCAGCTGGGCGGCTGGGTCATGCCCTTCGAGTGGTTCCAGTCGGTCAACGCGATCTTCATCGTTCTACTCGGACCACTCTTCTCCGCGTTGTGGGTCTGGCTGGATCGCAGCAACCTCAACCCCTCGATCCCGCTCAAGTTCGGTCTCGCACTGCTGCAGGTCGGACTGGGTTTCATGCTGCTTCTCGCCGGCATCGGCGGCGCTGATGCTCAAGGGCAGGTTCCCTGGACCTTCCTCACGGGCCTGTACCTGATCCACACGACAGGTGAACTGTGCATCTCGCCCGTGGGGCTTTCGATGGTCACCAAGCTCGCTCCACCGCAGATCACCGGCATGGTGATGGGCGCGTGGTTTGTCTCGATCGCACTGGCCAACTACGCGGCCGGCCTGTTCTCCAAGATCGCGGGTGAGGCCAGCGTGGGCGCCACCGGCGGGGTCGAAGCGCTGGGCGGCTACGAATCGGCCTTCGTCCCGATCGTGTGGATGACCATGATCGTCGGTGGCCTCCTGGCGCTGTTCTCTCCGCTGGTCAACAAGCTGATGCACGGAGTGAAGTGATCCCATGTCATCCGCAACGCTTTACAAGTCCCACATCGCCGCCCGGCAGCACGCTGCCGAGGCGGCGCTCGCCGCTGCCGGCTTCGATGGGATGGTGATCCAGGCAGGCATGCCCTTCACCTACTTCGCGGACGATCAGGACGCTCCCTTCCGCACGACGCCGCACTTCACGCACTGGGTGCCTCTGGACGGGCCGCATCACCTGCTCTACATCCGGCCCGGCAAGCGCCCGCTGCTGGTGCGCGTGCGCCCCGAGGACTACTGGTACGAGCAGGCTCCGCTGGGCACTCCGTTCTGGCTGGATGCCTTCGAGTTCCACGAGGTGCCCGATCTGGGCAAGGCCTGGAAGCTGATCCAGAAGTCAGGTCGTACCGCCTACATCGGAGATGACCCCGCGCGCAGCGGCATCGCCGTCGAGCACTGCAATCCCGAAGCACTGGTCAAGCGACTGGACTGGGACCGCGCCTACAAGACCGAGTACGAGATCGAATGTCTCGAACGCGCGACGGTCGCGGGGGCGCGCGGGCACGCCGCGGCGCGCCAGTGCTTCCTCGAGGGCGGCTCGGAGCTGGAAATCCACCATGCTTTCGTCGAGGCGGTGGGCTGCACGGACCGCGAATTGCCGTACGAAACGATCGTGGCGCTCGACGACAAGGGGGCCATCCTGCACTACTGCGGCAAGCGCACGCAGCGCAACGGCAAGGTGCTCCTGATCGACTGCGGTGCCCGACACAACGGCTACGGCAGCGATATCACGCGCACCTGGACCTCACGCAGCGCCGACACGCTCTTTCAGGAACTGCTCCGCGGCATGGACCAGTTGCAGCGCGAGTTGTGCGACATGGTCCGTCCGGGATTGCCGTACCTGGCGGTCCACGAGGCGGCGCACGTCAAGATCGCGGATCTGCTGCACAAGCACGGCATCCTCAAGGCGGGCGGCGCGCAGGCCGTGGCCGACGGACTGACCGGACCCTTCTTCCCGCACGGTGTCGGCCACTTCCTCGGTGTTCAGGTGCACGATGTCGGCGGACGTCAGGCGGCGCCTGAGGGCGGCGTGATGCCGCCGCCGAAGTCCTTCCCCTACCTGCGCACAACGCGCATGATCGAGGCGAATCAGGTTTTCACCATCGAGCCGGGCATCTACTTCATCGAGATGCTGCTGCGGCCCTTCCGCAGCGGACCCAAGGCGAGCTCTGTTGACTGGCGACTCGTCGATCGGCTTGCTTCGCACGGCGGCATCCGCATCGAGGACAACGTCGTGGCGATCCCCGGCGGACAAAAGAACCTCACCCGCCCCCATATCTGAATCAGCGCCCATGTCCCACCCCTACGATGTCCTGCAAGCGATCGAGCAGGGCAACACGGCACGCCTCAAGGAATTGCTGCAAGAGCAGCCTGAACTCGCCGGCGCACGCGACGAGCAGGGCGTCTCGATGGTTGTCAGGGCGATGTACCGCCACAACGGCGATGCGCTGGACACGCTGATGGGACTCGCCCCTTCGGTCGACGTGTTCGCCGCGGCGGCGTTGGGTGATGCGCGCCGGCTGCGGCCGCTGCTGGACGGGGATGCCTCGGCCGCGGAGTCCTTTCAGGGGGATGGGTTCACGCCGCTGCAGCTGGCCTGCTTCTTCGCCTCGAAGGACACGGTGGCACTGCTGCTGGAACGCGGCGCCAATCCCGAGGCGGTTTCGCGCAACGCGATGGAGCTGCGCGCGATCCATGCCGCGGCCGCTGGCCGGAGCCCGGAGGTGATGCAGCGACTGCTCGCCAGCGGTACGAGCGTCCATGCGCAACAGCACGGCGGCTGGACGGCGCTGCACGCGGCCGTGAACAATCGGGACCACGCCATGGCGCAGGTGCTGCTGGCACACGGCGCGAATCCGCGTCAGGAGAATGACTTCGAGCAGACCCCGCTCGATCTGGCGCGCGAAAAGGGCGACGAAGTTCTGCTGCGCCTGCTGGGAAGCTGAGAGAGCCGATGTCGCAAGGCTCGATCCTGCGCAAGTTCGAACTCGAGCTCGCCGACGCCGATCGGGGAGTCTACGAGTCTCTTGAGCTGCGGCTGGCGCAGCACAAGAGCGAGTCGGATGACTACCTCGTGACCCGCATGCTGGCGTGGTGCCTGTGCTGGGAGCCGGAGCTGGAGATCGCACCGGAGCTCTGCCAGGCCGAGGAGCCGGCGCTGTCGGTGCGCGACACGCATGGCCGCATCCGACTGTGGGTGGAGATCGGGCTGCCGACCGCGGAGCGCATCCACAAAGCCTCCAAAGCCGCCGACCGGGTGCTCGTCTTCCCCCACCGCAGTCCTCAGGCACTGGAGAAGAATTGGGCTGGGATGCGCATCCACAAGGCCGAAGCCATCGAGGTCGTGGTGCCAGAGCCAGAGCTCGTGGCCCGCCTCGCGGGCGCGCTCGATCGCGGCAATCGCTGGCACGTCACGGTGAGCGACGGCGAGCTAATCGTCGACACGGGCCGAGGCACCGTCCATGGTCCGATTCGGCGTTTCCGGCCGCTGGAATCGGGCGACTGAGGCCTCTAGGCTCGCGGCATGATGCCGCGTGCCGTGCTGCTGTGCCTGTGCCTCTCCCTGCTGGCTCTCGTCGTCCCCGCCCAGAGCCTGCAAGAGCGCTTTGACGAGGCTGCTCGCGACAAGGCGGCGATCCCCGCACTGATCCGTCAGGGCAGCGCTGAACTGGCCGCGCTGCTCGAAACCGATCCGCACCGTGCGGCGCTGCTGGCCGACACGCTGGAGCCGTGGTGCCGGCGCGTGTATTTCAGCCCGGAGAATATATCCGGCTCGGAACCACTCGGAATCGGAGCCCATGCTGTTCAGAAGGGCGATTTGCCCTCGAAGATCGCAGGCGCGCACCGCATCGGCGCGGGCATGCTGGGCTATCTCAACTCGGGTTTCGACGAGCGCAAGCTGCGCGTCGGCCAGAAACTCAAGATCATCGATCTCTCAGACCGCAGCCTGCGCATCGAAGTGCGCCGCGATCTCTTCCGCATGTTCGTCTGGCGCAAGGCACCCGGCGGCAAGGGCGAACTGCTGATGGCGACGATGCCCGTCGGACTCGGCGCGGAAAAGTCTCCCACGCCAGCGGGTGCCACGAAGATCACAAAGCGCGTGCTGAATCCGGTCTGGACGCACCCGGAGACCAAGAAGGTCATCCCGCCCGACGATCCGGAGAACATCCTCGGCGGCTATTGGATCGCGCTGTCCTCGGAGGGCATCGGCAAGGAAGGCATCGGCTTCCATGGCTACACCGGTGAGCCCAGCGCCAACTGGATCCAGAAGCCGGCATCGCATGGCTGCGTGCGGATGCTGCAGCCCGATATCGACCGCGTATTCCATTTGGCTTTGGAAGGCACAAGCGTGTCGTTGACGCACTGATGAAGGCGATTGCGCTGGTGGCGCTCGGCGGAGCGCTGGGAGCCGTCGCACGTCTGCTCGTCACTCGAGCTTTGCCGGACGCGTTTCCTTGGGGCACGCTGGCAGTCAACCTTGTCGGGTCCTTCGCCATCGGATGGCTGCTCGCCAGCCCCGCTTCGCGCGTGGCCGGTACGCCGGAGCTGAAACTCCTGCTCGTGACCGGCGTGCTCGGCGGATTCACGACATACTCCGCGTTCAACCATGAGACTCTGGCGCTGTGGAGCGCCGGACTGCGCGCAAGCGCCGCTCTGTACTGCTTCGGGACGCTCGTCGGCGCTTGGGCGGCCGGTCTGCTCGGCATCTGGGTCGCTCGCGCGACCAGCGGATAGAATCGGGGAGTGGAGATCTCCGCGCTTCGTGAACGTCTTCGAGGTCTGGGCGCCAAGGCTCAGGCGGAGCGCTTTTTCATCGAGGCGTTTGTGCGCGGTCAACCCGTGGACGAGAGCGCCGATCGCCGGCAGGCCCGCTTTCCGGCGACTCTGCGCGAGGCCCTGCCGGCACTGCAATCCGAACTTGAGCAGACAGCCCGCGTGGTGGCCGAGCACCCCGGCGAGGATGGCTCGGCCCGGCTTCTGGTTCGCCTGGCCGACGGGCAGGAAGTCGAGAGCGTGCTGCTGCCGCGCGACGGCCTGTGCGTCTCGACGCAGGTGGGCTGCGCTGTCGGCTGCGTGTTTTGCATGACCGGGAAAGCGGGCCTGATCCGGCAGCTGACGGACCTGGAGATCGTGGCGCAGGTGGCTCTGGCGCGGCGCATGCGCAAGGTACGGCGAGTGGTGTTCATGGGCATGGGCGAACCCGCGCACAACCTCGAAGCCGTGATATCCGCGATCACCCTGCTGGGCACCGAAGGCGATCTGGGTCACAAGAATCTCGTGTTCTCGACAGTGGGCGACCGCCGCGCCTTCGAACGACTTCCGAAGGGGCCTGTCAAGCCGGCGCTGGCGGTCTCGCTGCACACGACCAAGCCGAACCTGCGGGAGCAGTTGCTGCCAAGGGCTCCGCGCATCTCACCTGGAGAGCTCGTAGCGCTCGCTCAGGACTACTCGCGCGCGGTCGGATATCCGATTCAGTACCAGTACACCCTGCTTGAGGGCGTCAATGACGGCGACGACGAGTTGGAGGCACTCGAACAGCTCCTGCGCGGACAGTACGCCGTGATGAACTTCATCCCCTACAACAGCGTCGAGGGAATGCCGTGGCGTCGCCCCGGCCTCGAGCGCGCGCGGGAGATGGCACGTCACCTCCATTCCCGAGGCATCCTCACCAAGCTGCGGCGTTCGGCGGGTCAGGATGTCGACGGCGGCTGCGGACAGTTGCGGGCGCGCGCGGCGCACCTGCGAGCCTCGCGGACTCCGCGCACAGACTAGCTCGCGGCCGGACGCTGTCTGCGCTTGCGCGTGGCGCCCTTCGCAGCAGGCTTGCCCTCATTCTTCGCCGCACGCTCCTTGGCCTTTTCGCTGCGCTCGGTGCGCTCGGCGTCCTTTTCGTCAATGCCGGCGGCGCGCCAACCCTTGGGCGGCTTCTCGCCGCGCATTTCGAACAGAAAGCGCGAGGGCATGCTCTCAATGCGGGTTCCGTACTTGGACCGCGACTTGGTCCAGGTCACGGTGAGGTGCTTCTGCGCGCGGGTGATGGCGACGTACATCAGGCGCCGCTCTTCCTCGATCGTGTCCTCGGCCACCGAACGCAGGTGCGGCAGGATGCCCTCTTCCACGCCCGCCAGATAGACGCGCGGGAACTCGAGGCCCTTGGACGAATGCACGGTCATCAGCGTCACGGCGTTCTTCTTCTGCCCCTCGCCTTCGTCGCGCTCATCCTCAGCCGACAGCGTCAGATCCTCCAGGAAGGAGGCCAGCCCTGGCTGCTTTCCGCGGCGCACATGATTCTCGGCCATGTCGAGCACCTGGGTGACCGCGCCCCAGCGATCTTCGCGCATTTTCGGGTCAGGATAGGCGCGGTCGACTTCCGAACGATAATCCACGGCCTCCAGAAGCTCGCGCATCCAGTGCACCAGCGTGCGGCCGGGATCCTGCTCTCCAAAGCGCACCAGCTTTTCACGCAGGAGATGCACGGACTCGACGGCCGCCTGCGAAAGACCTTCGATCTCGCTCGCGCGCGCAAAGGCCTGCGGAACCGTGATACCGTGCTCGGTCGCAAAGGCCAGCGCCTTCTCGATCGTGCCCTTGCCGATGCCCCGCGGAGGGCAATTGAGCACACGCAGGAACGAGGGTTCATCCAGCGGGTTCTGAACCAGACGCAGGTAGGCCAGCACGTCGCGCACTTCCTTGCGATCGAAGAAGCTCATCCCTCCGATCAGCACATAAGGCACGTTGCGCGTGCGAAAGCTCTGTTCGAACACGCGGGGCTGCGTGTTGGAGCGGAACAGGATCGCGCAGTCCATGTAGTGAAACAGCCGCTTGCGCACCCCTTCCAGAATGTCCAGTGCGATCCAGTCCGCCTCGCCGGCCTCGTCCTCGGATCTCAGGTATCGGATCGGCTCACCCGAGCCCTGCGCCGAGCGCAGCACCTTGCCGTGACGCTTGGGATTGTTGGCGATCAGCTGGTTGGCGGCATCCAGAATGGGCGCGGTCGAGCGGTAGTTGACTTCGAGTCGCACGACCTTGGCCTTGGGAAAATCCTTCTCGAAGGAAAGGATCTTGGTGACATCCGCACCCCGCCAGCCATAGATCGACTGGTCGTCATCGCCGACCACGCACAGATTGTGGTGACGCCCCGCGATCGCCCGAACGATCTCGTACTGCGGTCCGTTGGTGTCCTGATACTCGTCGACCATCACATAGCGGAAGATCCGCTCGAGTTCCTGGCGGACCCGCTCATCCTTCTGGAGCAGCCTGCAGGCCATCAGCAAGAGATCGTCGAAATCAACGAGGCGCGCGCGTTCGAGGTGCTCCTGATACTTGGCCCAGGCGCGACCGACGAGCTCATCCCGATCGTCCCCTGCGCCTGCCAGCACGCTTTCGGGCGTGGCAAGTCTGTTCTTGAGGAGGGAGATGCGCGCCTGCAGGGCAGCCGGTTGCAGCGTGGCATCGCCGATGCGCAGTTCACGCAGGGCTCCGCGCGCGGCGCTGAGCTGGTCGGATGCGTCACAGATCGTGAAGTTCTGCGGCAGTCCCGCAGCCTGATGGTAGTGCCGGAGCAGCTTGACGCAGAAGGAATGGAAGGTTCCGATCGTGAGCAGCTCGGCGCGCTCCTTGCCCACGAGGGCGCCGATGCGCTCGCGCATCTCTCCAGCGGCCTTCTTCGTGAAGGTCATCGCGAGGATGTTCTCGGGCGCCACGCGCTTCTCGAGCAGATGCCCGGTGCGCAGTGTGATCACCCTCGTCTTCCCCGAGCCGGCGCCCGCGAGCACGAGCACCGGACCCTCGGTGGCGAGCACAGCGGCACGCTGCCCTTCGTTCAATCCCTTCAGCAGGTGCTCCATGCGCGGCGCGAGACAGTAGTGAGACTTCAGAGCCTCGTCAATGCGTCGCGAGCGAGCAGATACGTGCTTTCTTCGCCTGTTCCGCGCTCGATGGCCCTGGCAAGGAACTTCCGCGCTCCTTCGCGATCACCGAGTACCCGGCGGCGGGCTCCCAGAAACCAGTAGAGCCGCGTGAGTTCCACGCGCTCCGTGCTGCGCCGGTCGAAGGCGTCCAGCAATTCGGACTCCGGCATCACGCCGGCGTAGAGCGCCGCCATCATTCCTTCCAGGGGTGAACCCTGCGCCGACTGCGGCGAGTCAACCCACTTGCGAAGCTGGTCGGTCGCGCTCTTTCCCTCTCCCTGAAGCCCTCGCGCGATCCACAGGAACAGCTCCGCTTCGGCGCGTCCGTCCGAGACACCCTTGGCGAGCTCCTGAAAGGCGCGCTGGGCTTCCTCGTAACGCCCCGTCGACAGCAGCAACTCCGCGTGGATCTGGCGCGTGTTGCTCTCACGGTCGCCCTGAACCATCAGAATCTGGGCATCGTCCAGCGCCTCCGGCGTCCGGTTCATGCGCCAGAGCAGGAACATGCGGGCGCGGCGGGCTTCCAGGAGCCCTGAATCGAGCTCCAGACCGCGATCCAGATCCGTCAGAGCCGCCTTGAAGTCGCGTTTCTGCAGCAGAGCTTCGGCGCGGATCGCGTACAGCAGCGCATTGGAGCTGTCCTTGCGGAGCGACTCGGTCGCGCTTTCGACGCACTCGTCCCACTGACCGCGTCGGAGCGCTCGCAGCGCTGCATCCTGCGCCAGCGCGTGCTGAATGTCCTCCGCACTGCTCGCGCGCCAGGGAATCAGCGCGCCAGCGACGAACAGTGCACCGATCAGGGGCAAGATCCGCTGCGCTCTTCTGGGAGTCAGCTTCGGGCTGTCCTCAGGGTCCCGATCGCACAGCCGTGCGCCGATGTAGCCGCAGGCGAGTCCTCCGAAGTGCGCGGCGTTGTCGATGCCGGGAACCAGCAGCCCGAACAGCACGTTGAGAGCCAGCAGAAATAGCATGTTCCGCATCACGGGGCGGAACAGCGACTCGGGGATGGTGTCCTTGTGCGCGCGAAAGAAGGCGATCAGTGCGCCCGCCATGCCGAACACCGCTCCGGAAGCGCCCGCGGAAACCGCATCGGGCCTCCAGAGGATGCTGAGGACTGAGGCGCCGACCGCGGAGCAGCCATAGATCAGCAGGAATGCCCCGCTGCCGTAGATGCCTTCGACCACGCGAAGCGAGTGCATGGCGAACAGGTTGAAGGCTAGGTGCAGAATCCCGACGTGCACGAAGGCACAGGTGATCAGTCTCCACCATTCGCCCTGCGCCACGAAGGGGCCGTGGTTGCCGCCATTGCCCAGCACTTCTTCCAGCGATGGATCCAGGAGGGACACTCCCCGCAGCGCCATCGCCGCCATGACGGCGAGATTGATGCCGAGGATCCACGAGACGGCGAAAGTGCGTTCCGGAAGCCTGATCGGGAACTCGCCCAGCAGCTCGGAGCCGATGCTCCGCCTCGGCGGCAACTCCCCTTGCGGCTGGTCTCCGGGTCCGTTCATCAAGCAGGCGATTCTAACCGCATCCCGCAGGGTGTCACGAAAGCTTCCCGCAACTCAGCTGCATGGACACAGGGCCTGCCGCGCGCCACACTTCGCAAGCCATGAGCACCGTCGCCTTGCTGCCCTGCGTGGAACTCGAACCCGCGAAACCCGCCCAATGGTCGGTCATTTGGATGCACGGGCTCGGCGCGGACGGACACGACTTCGCTCCCGTGCCGCCGCACCTCGGCATTGAGCATCGACATGCTGTGCGCTTCGTGTTCCCTCACGCCCCGCGCATGCCCGTGAGCATCAACAACGGATTCGTGATGCCGGCCTGGTACGACATCCGCGACGGGGATCTGCGCGCGCGGCACGACGAGCAGGGCATCGCCGCTTCGGCTCTGCGGATTCGGGCGCTGATCGCGCGCGAGATCGAGCGCGGCGTGCCTTCGCAGCGCATCTTCCTGGCTGGGTTCTCTCAAGGGGGCGCAATGGCCGTGCATGTCGGCCTGCGACACGAGCAGCCGCTGGCCGGCATCCTGGCCCTGTCGACCTATCTGGTCTGCGCGGACTCGCTGGAAGCTCAATTGCAGTCAGCCAACCGCGGCATCCGCTGCTTTGTGGCCCATGGCCTGATGGATCCGATGGTGCCGATCAGCAGGGGCCAGAATCTGCGCGAGCGATTGACGCAGTTGGGCTGTGAGGTCGAGTGGCACACGTACCCGATGGAGCACAGCGTCTGCGAGGAAGAGCTGGCCGACATCGGCAGCTGGTTCAACCGCACCATGGGATACTGATCCTGTTCCGTGGACCTCAGCTCGTGATTGCAAGGTCCTGACTTCTAGCCGTTCCCAAAGCCCTACCGCCGCCCCTTCAACCAAGACCCAAACACCAGGGGAGCCAGCCGGGCCTGTCGGAAGCGCTCGGACGCTGTCCGCAGCCCCCGATTGCGCCGCACCAGCGGCGAGATGGGCATGCACAGCTCCGCGAACCGGGAAGCGGGAAGCGGGAAGCGGTGCTGGGCTCTGGCGGCGAGTCGGCCTCGGGTGAGCTTCCAGATCACCGGATCGGAAACACGCCCTGGATACAGATGAGGACGGCGAGAGCGCCTCCGCCTCGCAGAGAAAAACCAGTTTTCCCGTTTCGATTCTGCCCCCGCTTGGGGAGCAGTATCCCCTACTTGGCACTACGGCCTTTGCGCACCGGCGGTGCATTCCACGGATCCTCCGGCCAGGAATGCTTGGGGTAGCGAGCGCGCAGATCCTTGCGCACTTCGAAGTAGGCCGACTTCCAGAAGCTCGCCAGATCGTCCGTCACCTGCTGAGGCCGATAGTTGGGCGCGAGCAGATGCATCAGCACCTTGACGCGTCCACCGGCGACGCGCGGGGTCTCGGCCATGCCGAAGACTTCCTGAATCCGAACCGCGAGCACAGGTGGCTTGCCCGCCTCGTACTTCAGCGTGATGGAACTGCCCGTGGGCACCGTGACGCGCGCCGGCGTTTCGCGATCGAGTGCCTGCTGCAGCTTCCAGTCGAGTCGTGAGCGCAGATGCCCGGCGAAGTCGCCACGCCGGAGGTCCTCGAACGAGCGTTTGCCGGCCGCGTAGCTCTCCAGATCCTCGAGAATCCAGCCATCCGTGATTTCGGGCACGGAAAGCTCCGGAATCCAGGCTCGCAGACAGCGCAGGCGCTCGATCAGTTGCGCCACCTCCGGCTCCGCCAGCGGCAGAGCGCGTCCAGGATCCTGACGCGCCGCCGCAGCCAGCGCGCTCGCTGCCAACTCCGGCGTCAGCGCGGCCTGCACCTCTTCGAGCAGCAGGTCCAGGAAGTAGCGCCGCTTCCAGGCGCCCACGCGCTCCGTGCGCGGGTCAAAGCCTGCTTCGGTGCGCATCGCCACCAAGGCCGGATCGAGCCAGTCAGGCTCGATCCGCGCCGCCAGACGCACTTCAGCCTCCGAGCGCTCCCCCGCTCGCCCGGCATCGAGTTCCACGGCCAGATAGAGCTCGCCATCCTGCACCGCGCTGAGCGGGGAGAGCCGCACGCCCCGTCCACCGACCATGACGCCGCGCTGCCGATCGCCAGCGCGGCGGGCGACCACACGGTCAGGGTAGGCCGCCAGCAAGGCTTGGCGCAGCGCGAGTTCCGCCTCGGCATCCGTCGCGGCGCTCTCCGGCGCCTCGCCGAAGACCCGTTCGGCATCACGCAGGAGCCCATCGCGCGCGCGCAGCACGAAGTTGGCTGCACCCTTGTTGATTTCGCCCAGATCGCTCGCCGACCGGCCGCGCTGCTCCCACGCTTCCAGCGCGAGGACTCGATCCCACAAATCGCAGTCGGAGTGGTGTTGCGCACTGCGCACGCCGCGCGGCCCGCGTCCGAACGGATCACGCTCGGAAAGCAGGGCGCCGACGAGCGCCGCCTCGCGCAGGACCCCGCGCCGATGCCCTTCGTGCAGAAGCCGTGCAAGCCGCGGATGCAGCGGAAAGCGGGCGAGCTCGCGTCCTAGAGCCGTCAGCGTGGCCGTTTCCTCGCCTGTCCTCCATTCCGCCGCCCCCAGATTCGTCAACAGGCTCAGCGCGCGCTCGAGACTGGAGCGCGGAGGTGCTTGGAACCAAGGGAACCGGAACGCCTCGTGTTCGCCGAACGACAGGAGTTGCAGGACGCTCGCGGAGAGATCGACGCGCATCAGCTCCGGGTCATCGTGTTCGGAGAGCGAACGCTGCGCGCGCTCGGTCCAAAGACGCAGACAGACGCCCGCCTGAGTTCGCCCCGCCCGACCTGCGCGCTGATCGGCCGATGCGCGCGAGATGCGCTCCAGCTCTAGCCGATCGAGCCCGACGCCGACATCGAAGCGCAGCACCCGCGCGAGGCCTGTGTCGACGACCGCCGTGACGCCTTCGATGGTCACGGAGGTCTCCGCCACATTGGTCGAGAGCACGATCTTGCGGAGCGCACCCGGTCGCAGCACGGCATCCTGTTCGGCAGGCGCCAGATCGCCGTAGAGCTCATGGATCCGCACCCCGGCGCGCTCGGCGCGTCCGCTCAGCTCCTCATGCGTGCGCAGGATCTCGCCAACGCCCGGCAGGAAGACCAGCACATCGCCGCGCGTGGCCTGCAGCGCGCGCATCGCGCCAGCCGCAGCCTGCACGGGGAGCGGCGCCTCGCTCTCGGTCTCGCTGTACTGAATGTCGACGGGAAAAAGGCGTCCCTGGCTTTCGACGACCGGTGCATTGCCCAGCCATGCCGAAAGCTCCTCCGTCGCCAGCGTCGCCGACATGACCACGAGCTTGAGATCCGGACGCGCATCGGACTGGACCCGGCGGGTCAGCGCCAGCGCAAGATCCGTGTGCAGGCTGCGCTCGTGGAACTCGTCGAAGACGACGACGCCCACCCCCTCCAGAAACGGATCATCCTGCAGCATCCGCACCAGCAGGCCCTCGGTCACGACGAGGATGCGCGTGCGCCGCGAGGCCTTGCGCTCAAAGCGCACCTGATAGCCGACCTCGGCGCCCAGCTCGACGCTCATTTCCTCGGCCATGCGACGCGCCGCGGCCCGTGCTGCGATGCGCCGCGGCTCGAGCATCACGATCTGCCGGTCCCCGGCCAGACCGGCTTTGAGGATCGCCGGCGGCACCCGCGTGGTCTTTCCGGCTCCTGTGGGCGCGCGCAGGACGACAGCCTCCCGCTCGCGCAACTGCGCCAAGAGCTGCGGAAGGACTTCGTCGATCGGCAGCGGTGTCAGGGCCATGCAGCGCTTGTTGTACCCGATGCCCGGCCCGACCATGATGGGGCGTGTGAACGCGACCCTCGTCCACCGCACCGATCTGTCACCGCGCGTTGCGCTGTTCAGGATTCGCCCCGAGGCCCAGCCGCTGGCGCCATTCGTACCCGGTCAGTTCGTGCAGATCGGGCTGCCCATGGAGCTCCCCTCACGCGATGGAGTCAGTCCGCCGCGCGTGCGCGTCCTGAAGCGCTCCTACTCGATCGCCTCTGACCCGGGCGATTCGGAGGACTACGAGTTGTGTGTCGCGCTGGTGCAGGGTGGCAAGCTGACACCTGAACTGTGGAAGCTCCCCGTCGGCAGCCAGCTCTGGATCGACGAACAACCGATGGGGCACTTCACGCTCGAGGGCATCCCCAAGGACAAGACCCTGTTGTGCATTTCCACCGGAACCGGGCTCGCTCCCTTTGTTTCCATGCTGCGCGAAGCCCGGCGCACGGGCAGTCCGCGCCGCTTCGTGATCCTGCACGGCGTCCGCGAGAGCAGCGATCTGTGCTACCGCGAGGAACTGGAACGGCGCAGTAAGCTCGAGTACTCGACGACCTATGTTCCCGTCGTCTCGCGCGAGGAGTGGCCCGGCCTGCGTGGCCGCGTGCAGAGCGTGCTGGCCGACGAGGGCCTGTGCCGCCGCTTCGGCATCGAACTGGACCCGGCTCGGACGCACGCCCTGCTGTGCGGCAACCCCGACATGATCGTCGAGGTGCGGGCGCTGCTGGAGGGGCGCGGTTACCGCATCGACAGTGCAGCCGACAAGGCAGGTGGCGATCTCGGCGGCATCCGCCTCGAGCGCTACTGGTGAGCGGCAACCCCGACAGGATCGTCGAGGTGCGTGCGCTGCTGGAGGGGCGCGGTTACCGCATCGACAGTGCAGCCGACAAGGCAGG
>Ga0208361_1000045_pt1 | contig 51361 bp, 47 predicted proteins | sample LakMenEpi05Aug10_FD_150670 | JGI IMG/M metagenome (GOLD analysis project Ga0208361, IMG submission 150670) | Freshwater microbial communities from Lake Mendota, WI - 05AUG2010 deep hole epilimnion (SPAdes) | ecosystem: Environmental > Aquatic > Freshwater > Lake > Epilimnion/Euphotic zone ... | reverse complement strand
GCGTCGAGCGCCTCCAGCGCGGCCTTGAGGCCTTGTTCGATCCCGGTGGCCTCGGCGGCAGGAGCAGCCGGGCCCGCTGGCGCAGCCGGTGCGACACGGCGACGCTGATCGGCAGGTCCGGAAGCCGACTGCTTGGCGCGGCGCGCAGCCTGAATGCGGGTCGCTTCCGCTTCCAGATCAGCGGTGGGCTTCTTTTGGGCGGAGATCAGGCGGCTGCGGTAGAAAAGCAGGAACTCGTCGCGGTCGAGCAGACCATTGCCGTCACCATCCGCGGTTTGGAAGGGCTGACGGTCCGTGTTGAAGGCTGCGTACTCGGCGGCGCTGATCTGCTTGTCCTGATTCTTGTCGAGCGCGGCAAAGGTGCTCTCGGCCTCCCTGACGTGCGAGCTGGGGTTGTCTTGTCGGGCGATCAGCGGAGCGTTGAGGGCGAGGGCGAGGATCAGGGGGAGTTGCATGGCGTGATCGGCCTCCTTGGCCGCGATGGAACGCTGCAGGGTCAGCGAAGAGCATGCCATTCTGGAAGCGTGCGCAGGAGTACCCGCAAATCCATGCTGAGCATGGACTTACACAAAGATCACGGACTTGCCCCCCGGTCCTCGTCCTCCCAGGAAGACAGGCCGCGGTGCGCCCGATACGGTGGAGGGGACATGCGCGTCGCTCCCTTCCTGCTGGGCATCTCGATCGGCGTCAGCGCCATGCTGCTGTGGCGCGGGCAACCCGAGCCGGATGTGGAGCTGTACCGCGAGTTGCGCGACTTCATCGAGACGAATGCGCTGGAGGAGCGCCAGCCGCAGGAATTGCTGGATCATGCGCTCAAGGGCATGGCGGAGAGTCTGGATCCTCACTCGCGCTATCTGGACCAGTCGCACACGCGCCTGCTCGAGCGCGAGACCGAGGGACGCTACCGCGGGATCGGCGCGATCTTTCGCCAGCCGATCGCCCGGGCGCAGATCCTATACACGCTGCCCAACTCCCCGGCTGCCAAGGCCGGACTGGTGCCCGGGGATCGCCTCACCCGCATCGGATCGCTGGCGGTCGAAAGTCTGGGCGAACGCGGCCTGCGACAGGAACTGGGGCGGGAAGACGCGGGCGAGTTGGAGTTGGAGGTGGCTGCACGTGATGGTGCCGTGCGCACCGTGCGCCTGTCCAAAGCCAGCTTGGTCGACCCGAGCGTCACCGATGTGCGCATGCTCGATGTGGAGCACGGCATCGGCTACGTCGCACTGCACTCGTTCAGCCATGCGACGCCCAGCGAGTTCGACGCCGCCTTGCGCGATCTGTCAGCGCAGAACATGCGGGCGCTCGCTCTGGATCTGCGCGGCAACGCGGGCGGCGTACTGAGTTCCGCAGTCGAAGTGACCCGACGTTTCCTGACGCGCGGTGTGATCGTGCGCACGGAGGGCCGAGCGCGCACCAGCGTGCACCATGCGGAGAATACGCGCGCGGCCTACGCGGGTCTGCCGTTGGTCGTGCTGATCGACGAGGGCAGTGCGAGCGCCGCCGAGGTGCTGGCGGGAGCGCTTCAGGATCACCGACTGGCCGTGATCGTGGGCGAGCGCTCGTGGGGCAAAGGCAGCGTTCAGACACTGCGGCGCTTCCCGGAGCACGGCACCGTCGCAAAGATCACGACGGCACGCTACGAGACCCCCGCTGGCCGAATCCTCGAGCGTAGTCTCGATCCGCTCGGGCGCGGAGGCATCGAGCCGGATCTGTGCGTGAGCATCACGGAGGAACTGCGGCGATCGATCCATGAACGGCTGGCACGTCCCATGCCCGACCCCGGCGCCTGCGAGGTCCTGCGCGAGTGGGAGGCGGAAGAGGGCACGGTGCTGATCCCCCACTTCACGGTCGACGCGCAGCTGCGGGCAGCGCTCGATCTGCTGCTGGGGTCACATCCCCGTCCTCAAGGCAGCGGCGAAGGAATGTCCTCGCGATGAGCGCGCTGGTGCTCGGCATCGAATCCTCCTGCGACGAGACCGCGGCGAGCGTGGTGAGCGATGGACGCACGATCCTGTCCTCGGTGGTTCACAGTCAGGCCAGCCTCCACGCCCGCTACGGCGGCGTCGTGCCCGAGATCGCAGGGCGCTCCCATCTGGCGCAGATCATGCCCGTGATCGAGAGCGCGCTGGCCGAGGCTAGAGTCGGGCTGCGCGATCTGGATTGCATCGCCGTCACGACGCGCCCGGGACTGATCGGTTCGCTGCTGATCGGCGTCAACGCCGCCAAGGCGCTTGCCTGGTCGCTCTCCATGCCGATCGTCGGAGTCCACCACATCGAGGCGCACGTCTACGCCGCAACGATGGAGCACGAACCCGATCCCTGGCCCTGTCTGGCGCTGGTGGTTTCGGGAGGCCACTCTTCGCTCTACCGGGCGGTTTCGCCGCTGCAGATCGAATGTCTAGGCGGAACGCTCGACGATGCGGCGGGCGAGGCCTTCGACAAGGTCGCCCATGTGCTAGGTCTGGGTTATCCCGGCGGTCCGCAGGTCTCCAAGCTCGCCGAGCAGGGCAATCCGCGCGCGGTGCGCCTGCCAATCTACAGTTCGGGCGATGGACCGCCGGCCTTCTCGTTCAGCGGCTTGAAGACCGCTGTGCTCTACCATGTGCGCGGGCCGAACATGGCTCGCGCGCTCCCGCTGCCCGAAGAGATTCCCGATCGCGCCGACATCGCCGCTTCCTTCGAACACGCGCTGGTGCAGGCGCTGATCAGCGAGACCGTGCGCACGGCCCTGCGGGAGGGCTTCACGCGCGTGCTGGTCGCCGGAGGAGTGGCCTGCAACCGGCGCCTCCGACAGGAAATGCAACTCCGTGCAGCCTCGCACGGGATCGCGGCGCTGTTTCCTTCGCCGGCCTACTGCACCGACAACGCGGCGATGATCGCGGGTCTGGGCTACCACCACTGGCGGGCGGGCCACGCCGCCGGTCTGGATCTGGACGCCTCGGCACGCTGAGCGGGCGACAAACCGCAGGCCGTCCGCTATGATCCACAGCCAATTTGGGCGAGAACGGACTGCGCGAGATTCTGGAGGCGCTCCGCGACGGCCGATTGGGCGTCGAGGAAGCCCTCTCCCGTTTGCGCAGCTTCCCGGTCAAGGATCTGGGCCACACGCAGCTCGATACGCACCGCGAGGTGCGCTGCGGCGGACCCGAGGTCATCTACGGATCAGGCAAGACGCCCGAACAGATCGCGGACATCGCCGCCGCGATTCTGGAGCATCACGAGCGCCTGCTGGTGACGCGCATCGCGCCTGAGGCTGCCACGCTCGTGATGCGGCGCATTCCGCGGGCGATCCACTGTTCCGTCTCGCGCACGCTGCGGGTGGAGCGACCGGGCGGCATGGAGGGCCGAGGTCATGTGCTGGTGGTCTGTGCAGGCACCTCGGATCTGCCGGTGGCGGAAGAGGCCGTCATCACGGCCCGCATGCACGGGGCACGGGTCGAGACGCTGCGCGACGTCGGGGTCGCTGGAATCCACCGTCTGCTGGCTCATGTGGATCGGTTGCGCTCGGCGAATGTCCTGGTCGTGGTGGCGGGCATGGAGGGCGCCCTGCCCAGCGTCGTCGGCGGGCTCGTCGACAAGCCCCTGATCGCGGTCCCCACCTCCGTGGGCTACGGAGCCTCCTTCGGCGGATTGGCCGCGCTGCTCACCATGCTCAACTCCTGCGCCTCGGGCGTGGGAGTGGTCAACATCGACAACGGATTCGGAGCGGGCCTGCTGGCCGCGCGCATCAATGCTGGCGCCCATGCGCCCCAACTGGAGTCAACGCGATGAAGAAGGCCTGGATTGCACTGGAAAATGGCCTCGTTCTGCAAGGCCACTCGGTCGGGGCCGACGGCGAGAAGGGCGGCGATCTGGTCTTCAACACCGCCATGAGCGGCTACCACGAGATCCTCACCGACCCCTCTTACGCCGGACAGGTCGTGATCATGACCTATCCTCTGATCGGCAACTACGGCGTCGCGGACGAGGACTCCGAAAGTCCGCGCGGATGGGCGGAAGCCTTCGTGATGCGCGAGATGTCGTCGGTCGCCAGCAACTTCCGCGCGAACTCGACGCTGATGGACTGGCTCAAGCGCAACGGCATCGTCGCGATCGAGGGTGTCGACACCCGCCGACTCACCCGCCAGGTGCGCGAGGGCGGCACGCTGCGGTGCGTGGTCTCGACCATCGACGGCCATCCGGCTTCGCTGGTGGACAAGGCCCGGCGCATGCCCTCCACGGACAATCGCGATCTCACGATCGGAGTGTCCTGCGCCCGACCGTACTCCTGGTCGCGCGGCTACGAGGACTCCTATCCGGATCTGCTGCCCGCCATGCCATCCAATTCGAGGCTGCGCTGCGTGGCGTACGACTTCGGGGCCAAGCACAACATCCTGCGCAGTCTGGTGCACTGTGGTTTCGAGGTGACGGTCGTCCCCAACCACACCACGGCGAGCGACGTGCTGGGCATGGATCCTGACTGCATCTTCCTTTCCAACGGCCCCGGCGACCCTGCCGCGGTGAAGCCCGCCATCCATGCGATCTCGGATCTGGTCGGAAAGAAGCCGATCTTCGGGATCTGTCTGGGCCACCAGATTCTGTCGATCGTGTTCGGTTCAGAAACCCGAAAAATGCCTTTCGGTCATCATGGCGCCAACCATCCGGTGCGCGATCTGCTCACCGGCCGAGTCGAGATCACCAGCCAGAATCACTCGTATGCGGTCGAGGTCGACACGATGCCCAAGGACGTTGAGGTGACCCACATCAACCTCAACGATCAGACGGTCGAGGGTATGCGCCACAAGCGGCTGCCCGTGTTCAGCGTGCAGTACCACCCCGAAGCCGCGCCGGGGCCGATGGACAGTGCGCATCTTTTCATGCGCTTTCGCGAGAGCGTGCTCGGCCAGCAGTCCAGTACGTTCGCCGTCCGCTAGCCGGCGTCAGAGCATCGCCATGGGATCGACGTCGATCGCCATGCGCAGCTTGTGACTGGGCAGCGTCCACGCCCGCAGAGCTGCGCGCACACGCGCCACAGCTTCGCTGCCAAGCTTGGCCTTGAGCAGCACGTGGCGGCGGTGGCGACCGCGCAGAAGCGCCATCGGTGCTTCCGCAGGCCCGAGAACGAGCCCGCCGGGCTGCGCATGGGCGCGCATCTGTTCGGCGATGGCCTTGGCGGCATCGGTCACCAGACCGAGATCCTCCGAATCGATGACCACGCGCAGCAACCGGCCGTGCGGCGGGTAGCCCAGTTCCGAGCGCAGTTTTGATTCCGTGCGCGCGAAGCCTTCGTAGTCATGTCGCGCTGCCGCGAGGATCGCGGGATGGGTCGGGGTCGAGGTCTGAACGACGATGCGGCCGAGCAGCTCGCCGCGGCCGGCGCGTCCCGCCACCTGAGCGAGCAACTGAAAGGTGCGCTCGCTGGCACGGAAGTCGGGCAGGTGCAGCGCCAGATCCGCGTCGACCACGCCCACCACGGTGACCCGCGGAAAGTCGAGCCCCTTGGCGATCATCTGGGTGCCGACCAGAACGTCGATGTCCCCGCGTCCGAAAGCCTCGAGTGCGCGCTCGTAGTCCTCGCGCCGCAGCATCGTGTCGGAATCCATGCGCAGCACGCGCGCCTCGGGCAGTAGGCGCTTCAGAGCGCCCTCGACCCGTTCGGATCCAGCTCCTAGCATTCGCGGGTTCGGTGCACTGCACTGCGGACACTGCGTCGGTATCGGGAGCTCCTCGCAGCAGGCATGGCAGACCACCCGGCGGATCCGGCGATGGAATGTGAGGTTGGCATCGCACTGCGAACAGCGCACCGTTTCGCCGCAGGCGGCGCACCACAGCACGGGCGAAAAACCGCGTCGATTCTGGAACAGAATCGCCTGTTCCCGGCGCCCGAGCGCTTCGGAAAGGAGCGTGGACAGCCGCCTCGAGAACAGCGGAGGGCCCGGGCCGTCGCGCTTCTCGCCGCGCATGTCGACGACCTCGATCGGCGGGAGCGCTCCGCCGTGGATGCGCGTGCCCAGAAGGATTCGCTTCAGTGCGCCGATCTCCGCTCCCCGCCAGCTCTCCAGCGAGGGCGTCGCGGATCCGAGCACACATACGGCGCCAAGTTCGCGTGCGCGCCGCAGCGCCACTTCACGCGCGTGGTAGCGCGGCGTCGACTCCTGCTTGAAGGAGGGTTCGTGTTCCTCGTCGAGCACGATCACCCCGAGATCGGGCACCGGGGCGAACACCGCCGAACGGGCTCCCACGACCACCCGCGCGCGCCCCTTGCCCACGCCCAGCCACATCGAGCGGCGCTGCGCCTCCGTCATGCGGCTGTGCAGCACGGCAACCTCGCCGAAGCGCGAACGAAACCAGCCGACCGTCTGCGGCGTGAGGGCGATCTCGGGAACCATCACGATGGCACCTTTGCCCATGCTCAGCGCGGCTTCGATCAGGCGCAGGTACACCTCCGTCTTGCCGCTGCCCGTGACGCCCTGCAGCAGGAAGGCTCCGCCCTTGCCTGAACCGAGTGCCCCCCCAAGTTCGCGCACGGCGGCCTCCTGAGCCGCGGAAAGCTGATCCGGCCGCTTGCGCACCACGCTGCCGCTCGCCAGCGGATCGTTGCGGGACGCGGAGCGCTCGATGTAGGCAAGGCCTGCTCTGGCGAGCGATTTGGCGACACTGTCGGTGACATTCAGCCGACGACAGATCTCGCGTAGCTCGATGCTGCCGCCGATCTCACGCAGGGTGCGCAGCATGCGATGCTGTTTGGGCTGGCTCGACTCCAGCGCTTCCATCACGCTGCTCTCGATCTCCTCGCGCGCCCGGATCGTAACCACCTGCAGGGCGCCGGCCTCCCGCTTGAGGGCAGTGGGGAGCACGGCCGCCAGCGCCTCGCCCCACGAGCAGGCGTATTCCTGCGCCATCCAGCGCGTCAGCTCCAGCATCGAGGCATCGAGGCTGGGTTCATCCTCGAGCAACCTGTGGATCGGCTTGATGCGGGTCGCCTCCGGGGGCGGACTGGTTCGCGTGGCGACGATCACACCCACCTCACGGCGCGGCCCGAAGGGCACGGCCACGCGGATGCCCGGTTGGACCCTTCCCGCGCAATCTGCCGGCACCGCATACGTGAACAGCGCATCCAGCGGCCGATCGATGGCGACCTCCACGTAGAGATCCGCCTTCAGCGGCGTCGCCGGAAGGGGCGCTGCCTCTCGCTGCGATTCGCCTCCAAACAGCGAACCGGTGAGATCAGGACGTCGCGCCAAGCTCTCTCCTCAGGGGCAGGCGCAGGGGACCGCATGGCAGCGCGGACAACCTTGAGCGTATTTCCTGCGGACGGCCTGCTCGAGATCGACTCCCGCGATCGAAGCCATGCTCGAAAGCCAGGCGAACACATCGGCAAACTCGCCCTCGAGTTCCTCGCGCCTGTCGCGGCGCAGGGCGCGGGTCAGTTCGCCCACCTCCTCGCAGAACCACATGTGTGTTCCCGCCAGTCCGCGTGCGGAATCGCGCTGGTAGTAGGTGTCCTCAATCAGCTTCTGAAATTCGCGAATCTGCATGTGCGGGCCGTCCTCAGGCGGGACGTGATACTGCGACGATCGATAGGTCGGTAGGCAAGGGCGTGCCGTCGGCATGCGCCTCGATCCCGGCGAGCACTCCGTCAAGCATCGCCTCGGTGGAGCGCGCCGAGTGCTGTAGGACCAGCTTGAAGAACTCCTTCTCTCCCAGCTCGACCCCATCGGCATTCTTCGCTCCGGGCGCTCCGGTGGTGGCGCTCAACAGGCGATCGCCCGGCTCCAGAGGAACTTTCACGGGCTTGAGCGCCCGCTCGAAGACAGGTCCCTTGTCGAGGCCCAGCGCAATGCCTTCGGGATGCACGACGCGAATCTTCCCATCGGCACCGGTGTAGCGCACGAGCGGCAGCTTGTGGCCCGCGCAGGCGACGGTGGCCACGCCTTCCCGGGGATCCACGAGCACGAACATCGCGCTGACGAACATGCCCCGCCGCAGATCACGCGCCAGCGCTCGGTTGGCACGCGCGAAGGCCACCGCGACGTCCTCGTGATGCATCAGTTCCGCGCGCAGGTAGGAACGGGCGACGGCACCGATCATCGCGCCCGGCACTCCGCGACCCGAAACATCGCAGATCAGGAAGCCGACGCGGCCATCGGGGTATTCGAGAAAGTCGTGAAAATCGCCGCCTGGGGTCGGAGAATTCACGTGCCGGGCAGCCAACTCGTGGCCGGCGAGTCTGGGCATGGCCTGCGGCAACAGCGCCTCGCGCACATCGGAAGCCAACGAGAGTTCGCGTTCGCGCCGATCCTGCTCGAAGGCCGCCTCGCGAGCCTCCTCGAGGTCAGCCGCCATGCGGTCGATCGAGCGCGCCAGTTGCATCACCTCGCCTCCGGCGCGCACGCGGGTGCGGTGCCGCAGATTGCCCCGCGCGATCTGCGCAATGTCTTCGACGATCAGGGCCAGAGGATGCGAGACGCTTGTGCCAATCACCCACGCAACCAGCGCGCCCACCAGAATCACCGCCAGGGTCACTCCCAGGATCAGGAGCGGCAGCCCTTCGCCGGCCTTTTCGCGCAGTGTTTCCGGGACAAACAGCTGGTGTCCGTCCTTGAAGCCATCCTCGTATCCGTGCTCATAATCCTGGTTGTTCTCGTAGCGGCGCGGATCTTGAAGGCGATGCCGATCGGTGTCCTTAGCGCGGTACAGCCAGCCCGTGGTCTTGTTGTCCTTGGTGAGCACCACATCGATGCGCTGGAGGGCTCCCTCTTCGAAAGACTCCATCTTGCTGCCCGCGATCGGCTGGTAGGCAGTATCCGTCGGCTTCCCGCGTAGCTTGACGGCCTCGAGGAAAGCCAGTTCCTGGGTCTTCTCCGCCTGTGCGACGGCGCGCGCGTACAGAAAGGCCCCGGCTGCGGCCATCACCAGCGCCAGAGCCAAGCTCATCGTCAGGGAGAAGCGGGTGCCGAGACTCGAACCGCTGCGGCGGCGTTCGCCGCCCTTCCTGTGCGCTGCCATGACGCTCAAAGCCCCACGTTCCAAGGCGCCTCGGGGAAGAGCCAGCGCATCAGCAGCATCGCCGCCAGCGCCCAGATTCCCGCGAAAACATCATCCAGCAGAATGCCATGACCGCCGCCGATGCGCTCCATCGCGCGCGCCGGCCAGGGCTTGACGATGTCGAAAAACCGAAAGGTGAAGAATGCGGTCGCCAGCGCCAAATACGAAGGACCGCTCCACCACAGAATGGTGATCAGATAGCCGATCACCTCGTCCATAACGAAGATGCCCGGGTCCTTGCGGCCGGCATAGCGTTCAGCCCATGTTCCCAGCGGCGCAGTCAGCGCATACAAGCCGATACAGACCGCGAGGGCCCAGACAGGAAACAGGCTGCCGGTGCCCGCGAGAAGCCATGCGATCAGGACGCCGCCGAGCGTTCCGACGGTGCCCGGCGCGACGGGCGAGCAGCCGAGGAAACCGCACGAGACGACGGCCAACTTGAGACGGTCCATGGGACTAGCTGCCTCCGTCGAGAATCCACTTGCGGGTCTTGCCGAGATAGGAAATGCACGAGCCGATCGTGGTTGCCAGCGTCGCCCAGACCGCCCAATGCCCCACCAGCGTCCAGAAGCGCAGAGTCTCACCCTCGAACCCGAAGGCATGGATGCCGACCACGACCCCGACCGCGATGCACTGGGCGAACATCTTGAGCTTGCCGAACCAGTCTGCGGGAAACTGCACACCCAGACTCTCGACGTAGCCACGTATGGCCGTGATCAGAAACTCGCGCGCCACGACGGCGACGACGACCCAGGCCGGAAAGAAAACCTGAGACCAGGGCATCACGGCCAGGAACACCATGGCTCCGATCACCAGCACCTTGTCGACGAACGGATCCGCGATGCGCCCGAAGGCTGTCACGTGATTGCCCTTGCGGGCGAGATACCCGTCCAGCACGTCGGACAGGGAGGTGACGATGAAGATCCAGAAGGCCCATTGCAACAGACCGCGTTCGCCCGCGAGTTCCTCGACGGACTGCATTCCATGCAGCGCGAAGATCCCGAACAGCGCGATCGCTCCGACGAAGCGCAGCGCAGTGATCCGATTCGGCCAGTGCTGGAATACACCCATGCGAGGCGGGTTCACCACCGTGCGCGATCAGCGCTTGCCCGCGGGCTTGCAGACAAGGTTCGATTCGGCATCCAGTGACTCGACCCGGGCGCGGATGATATCCCCCACCGAGGCCTTGGAGCTACGCACCATGGCCACAAGATCGACTTCCGGGGCGTCCATGACTCCCCGGCCGACAACGGTGGAAACGCCCGCGTGCTGTTCGTCAACGAGGATCTCCAGTTCCTTGCCCACCCAAGCCGTCTGGGTGCGCCGGAGCACCTCGTCGCGGGCCGCGATCACGGCCTGGTAGCGCTCCTGTGCGACGTTGGCGGGCACGCGATCCGGCAAGTCCCAGCCGCTGGTGCCCTGCTCGGGCGAGTACGTGAAGGCTCCCAGACGGGCCAGCTCGTATTCGCGGACAAAAGCCGCGGCTTCGGCCGCATCCGCATCCGTCTCGCCGGGAAAGCCGAGCAGCAGGGTCGTGCGCAGCGTGATGCCCGGCACCTCCTCGCGCAGGCGGTCGAGCAGCTTGCGGACCTGATCGCCCGATCCGGCCCGCCGCATCGCGCGCAGCATCGGGGTCGCGATGTGCTGCACGGGGATGTCGAGGTAGGAAAGCACGTGCTCGTGCTCGCGCATCAGCTCCGTCAGCCGCCAGGGGAAGCGGTTGGGGTAGGCGTACATTACACGGATGCGCGGCTTGTCCGAGAGCCGGGCCAGCGCCTCGACGAGATCGGGCAATTCCTGTCCCATGTCGCGGCCCCAGGCCGTCGAGTCCTCTGCCACGAGCACCAGTTCGCGCACGCCGCTCGAACACAGCTCCTGCGCCTCCGAAACGACCGCTTCGAGCGGCTTGGAGCGGTGCTTGCCGCGGATCGAAGGGATCGCGCAGAAGGAGCACAGGTGGTCGCAACCATGGCTGATGCGCAGGTACGCGTAGCTGCTCGGGGTTGAGAGCAGGCGCGCCCCGTCACGCTCGGGCTCGCGCTCCAGCGGACCTTCGAGGTACCTCGGCACGCCGGCCTGTCCTTCCGACAGCTCCTTCACGGAACGGGCGAGCTTGCGGTAGTCGCTGATCTCCGCGAACAGGTCCACCTCGGGGAACTGCTCCGCGAGTCCCTGCTTGTAGCGCTGCACCAGACAGCCCGCGACCACGACATGGGCCAGTTCGCCCCGCCGCTTGCGACGCAAGAGGTCGCGAATGGCGTTTTCGGATTCCTCGCGAGCCGCGCCGATGAATGAGCAGGTGTTGAGCACCACCGTGCCCCCGCTGCCGGGCTCGTCGGTGATCACCAGGCCCTCTTCCGCCATGCGACCGAGCATCAGCTCCGAATCGATCAGGTTGCGTGCGCAGCCAAGATGGACAAGCGCAACGAGGTTGGGATCAGGCTGCGGCTCCGGCCGGCTCTGCTTCTGGGTCTTCTTCTGGGCCACGAGGCGGGAATCCTAACGCAAGGGACCACTCGCGTGGTCCCTTGCGCTCGATTCCGATCGAGGCGGCAGCGGGGGTTAGTCAGCCCGAACCTTTTCCAGCCACTGTTCGCGAGAGAGCAGAATGTCCCGGCGTTGGCCTCCGAGGTAAGGGCCGATCAAACCGAGTTCCTGCAGCTCGTCGAGCACCTTGCAGGCATCATCGAACTCCATCGAGTACTTGCGCTGCAACATCGAGACCGCCACCCGGCCATTTTCGACGAACAGGCAGCCAATCTCGCGCAGGAGCCTGGCCCGTTCCGGGTCGATCGCGGGCAGCTTGTGCGCGCGGGCCTCTGGCACGGGCTGGGGCTGGAGCACCACCTGCGGCTCGCTTTCCTGCTCCGCGATCCGGGCGGCTTCTTCGGGGAACAGCTCCAGGCTTTCCTCGGCCGGGGCAAAATCGAAGATCGTGGTCTGCGCGATCGGAGCGCGGGCGGGCGCGGGCTCTGGCTCGGGTGCCGATTCGGACTCGGACTCTGGCTCGGGTGCCGACTCGTCTTCGATGGCCGCTTCGCCAGCAGCCGGCGTCAGGACCTCCGGCTCGTCCTCGAAAACCGGCTGCGTCTCCAACTCGTCCTCGAGGACCGGCGCTTCGAGTTCCGACTCGGTTTCCGTCACCGCATCCACGGCCGCCTGCAACTCGAGCACTTCCTCCTCCAGCTGGTCGAATTCGGCGAGGAGTGCCGTACTCCCCGTCTCCCACACGGGCTGGATCGGCGTTTCGCTCACCGGTTCCACCAGCGGAGGCTCATCGCCCTCGGGGCGCACGGCCTTGATCACGGAGAGCGGCGTGCCATAAGCATCGACCGGCTCATCTTCCGCGGAGAGCCCAGTGGTCTCCCAGGAAGGCTGGCTCGGCAGCGGCGCAGGCTCGCCCAAGTCTCCCTCGAGTTCGGCGGACTCCGCTTCCTCCTCGACCTCGGAGGGCTCCGCGAACAGCGGCTGGACGCCCTCGGGCAGCGGCTTTCGCTCGGGCTTGGCTTCGAGGGGCACCGCACGGCCCGTGTTCACTTCCAGCGGCTTGGCTCCGGCCGGTATCTCGCCCCGCAGGCGCACGTCTTCTGGATAGGGCGAAGCGATCGGGACCGGCTGCTGGGCGAGCGCACGCCGCCCTGCTTCGAGTGCGGCTTCCAAATCCGCCGGAACCAGGCCCGCCGCCTCTTCGCGGGACACGCCCGTATCGGCTGCGGCCTTGCCGCCCAGCGACTGGCGCACTTCCTCGGGCGCATCGCCCGCGTCCTCCGGACGCAGCCACACGTACCAGCCGATGCCGGCGGCGATGGCCGCTCCGGCGAGAGCCCCGACCATGGGATGCGTGGCGCTCGCCAGCTGCCCTCCGATCAGTGCGCCCAGGAGGCCGCCCGCGCGTTCTTCGAAGGCGCCGAACACGCTCGCGGTTCCGATCAGGAGACCTGTCAGACCCAGTGCATGCCGGAAGACGAAGGCTTCACCCTGAATCAGGAAGGTGCGCGCGCCGACGAAGGCCATTCCGGCCGCGAACAGCAGCGTGGCCCAGGCGCCGAAGGAGTTTACGAAGGGCTCGGCAAGGGCCGCGGTGCCGGAGTAACTCGACAGCGGTCCATCGCTGGTTAGCACCAGCACCATCAGGACCGAAACGAGGGTTCCCGCGACGAACAGGAGCAGTGCTCCGCCGTCGCGACGGGGGTCAAAGGGACGCTTACTCATCGTTGGTGTTGTCATCGTTGGGCGCGTGGATTTCCTTCACGCCGTAGGCCTTTTCCCAGTCCTCCAGCGTCATCAGGATCTCACGCGACTTGCTGCCCTTGTGCGGGCCGACAATGCCGTGTTCGGTCATGATGTCGATCAGTCGTGAGGCGCGCGTGTAGCCAATGCCCAGCGCGCGCTGCAGCAGGCTCGCTGAACCGCGCTTGGTCTTCAGGATCACGCGCACGGCATCGTCAAAGAGTTCGTCTTCGTCAGGCATCGAGCCGGACATCTCGCCGCCAGCCTGCTTGGCGCCGGTCGCAACCTGAACCAGCTCCTGGCTGAAGCTCTGCGCCGAGTCCTTGCTGACGAAATCGACTAGCTTCGAGAGCTCGGAATCCTCCACCAGCGCGCCTTGAACGCGCTTGAGCTTGGAGCCGCCCGGGGGCATGAATAGCATGTCGCCGTTGCCGAGCAGCTTGTCGGCGCCGGAATCATCCAGGATCACGCGACTGTCGATCTTGCTCGCGACCTGGAAGGCGATCCGCGTCGGCAGGTTGCCCTTGAGCACCCCGGTGATCACGTCCGTCGACGGCCGCTGCGTGGCGACGATCACGTGGATGCCGACAGCACGCGATTTCTGGGCCAAGCGCGTGATGGCCTGCTCGGCCTCCTTCTTGGACGTCATCATCAGGTCGGCCATCTCGTCGATGACCACCACGATGTAAGGCACCTGGCGCGGGGTGCGCGCCTCGTCGAAGTGCTGTCCCAGGCGCTTGCGCAGTTCTGCCTCGCCCAGCGCGTTGTAGCCCTTGATGTTCTTGACGCCCGCGTCCTTGAAGAGCTCGTAACGGCCTTCCATCTTCTCGACGGCCCACAGGAGCACCTGTGTCGCCTGACGCGCATCGGTCACCACCGGGCACATCAGGTGCGGCACGCTGGCGAAGGTCTGCAACTCGACCATCTTGGGGTCGACGAGGATCATCTTCACTTCCTCGGGCGAGCGCGTCATCAGCAAGCTCGCAAGGATGGTATTGATGCACACCGACTTGCCTGAGCCAGTTGTGCCGGCGATCAGCAGGTGCGGCATGCGCGCCAGATCGCCCACCACCGGCCCGCCCTCGGCGTCCATGCCGAGGAACAGCGGCAGCGAGAATTGCTTGGGATCGTAGGCCGCCTGCGTCACGAGTTCGCGGATGCGCACGACGCGGCGCTTGGAGTTGGGCACCTCGATGCCGATCGTATCGCGGCCTGGAATCGGCGCGATGATGCGCACGCTCTGCGCACGCAGCGCAGCGGCGATCTCGCTGGAGAGTTGCGTGACGCGGTTCATGCGCGTGCCCTGCGCAACGCTCAGCTCGAACATCGTCACCGCCGGTCCGATCTGCGCGCCGACGACATTGGCTTCCACGCGGAAGCTCTTCAGCGCATTCTCCAGCTTGGAGGCACATTCCTGAACGAAACCGGCATCGGTCTGGCCACCGCCCTCGGGCTTGATCAGAAGATCGAGCGGAGGGAGCTTCCAAGGGCCGGCGGGGGGAGTCGGTGTATCGAAACGCGGACCCTGCGGCAGCTTGGCTTGGATCGGCTTCTTCGCTTCGGCTGCGGGTGCGATCGGCACGACCTTGGGCGATTCTTCCTCCTCTTCCGGAAGCGCCTCGAACTCTTCGTCGCCCATCTCCTGCTCGTAGTCGTCCTCGAGCTCGTCCTCGTCGTAGACGCCCTTCTTCGGCTGCTTGGGATCGTCGTTGTCGCCGAGGCCCAGATCCTTCTCTTCCTCGTCGTCGTCCGTTTGCTCGTCGTCCTCGTCCTCGTCGAGTTCCGCAACCGAGTTCGTGTCCTCTTCCTCCGGCTTGGCCGTGCGGTTGGTGCGCTTCACGGTCTGACGGGGAGCTTCCTCCTCCTCTTCCAGCACGGCCGTGCCGCCGCCGGCCGTCTGGGTCGCGGGCTTGAGGCCTTCGGACAGATCCGCACCGCGCACGAAGTTCCACGCACCGACGCCGACAGTCCGCAGGTGTCCGCCCACGGCGGCGAGCAGGCCCTCACCGCGCTCCTCGCGGCGCTTCCTGAGCCAGTTCTGGAAACCTTGGACGGACGGATAGAAGGCCATTTCGGTCGCCAGCAGGAACGAAACGACGGTCAGCACGATCAGCATCAGGAAGAAGCCGACCCCGCCGAACTTGCTGATGAAGAACGGCGTCGACTGCATGGCGAGCCAGCCACCAGGCCCGTACGGCAGGCGCGAACCCACATTCGTCAGCGTCGCGTTCCCGGCGGCCTGCACCTCGGGCCCGAACACGAAGTGCAGCAGATAGGCCGTCGAGAACACAAAGGTCAATCCACCCACGCAACGCAGGCTCACCAGCGGAATCTTGCGTCCCGCGACGAGTACGGCGCCCCAGATGATCGCCAGCAGGGCCAGCAGCAGCGAGGCGAGTCCCAGCATGCGGTGCAGACCGTTGGCGAGATAGAAACCGACCTGCCCGCCCCAGTTGGAACCCTGCGCAGCCGGATCCTCGAACGGCGCATAGAAGCTGACCAGCGCAAGGAACACGAACAGCGTGAAGCCCACCAGCACGAGACCCTTGATCTCGCGCAGGCGTTCCCCTGTTTTCTCGTCCACTTCGCGCCCGAAAAAAAAGCTTCTCAAGCTGCTGAAGAAGCGTGCGACCGGATGTCCCCGCTCCGGTTCGGCTGCCTTGGCCTTGCGTCCCATCGATGTGTGTCTGGTAGTCCCCTCGAGAGCCTCAGGGGACCGGACTGCCCGCGAGGAGATTCAGCCCCCCGCTCCGCCGTCCCCTGCGACCTGCAAGGGGCGGGGATACCACTTTGGCGAGCCGAATCCAAGCACAGCGGCACGGCTTTCGGCTGTGGGTTGACGCGATCCCGGCCGCTGGTTAGGGTGACTTCTGAAGGGTTTGAGCTCGCAGCACGACCCCTTTTCCCTCTTCCGGTTGATCCCATGGATTTCTCGCCCCATGAATACCCGTCCGCTCGTTGGTTTCATTCTGGTTGCCTGCACAGGAGCCGCCGCCGCTCTGTGGTGGGGAACCCAGTCCGTGTCCCCGAACGCTCTCGGCCCGAACGCTCTGGAAGCGCCCGAAAGTCGGCAGAGCACGGCGCGCGCTCCTGAGCCCGTCCCGCTGACTCGGCTCGAGACCGAAGCAGCGGTCCGGGAAGCCGAGACGCCAGCGGCTCCAGAACCAGCCCCCTCCCCGTCCAACCCTCTGCCCAGTGCGCAGGCTCCGTCCAACGAAGCCCTGATCACCGAACTGCTGACGAAGGTCCGCGAGGACATCCGCGACCCGGACGAGAAGCAAGCCGTCGTCTCCACCCTGCTCTTCCAGAGCATCGCAACGATTCTCGACCGGCAGGGCCGCTATCAACTTCTCCGTACGGATGGCTCCTCCCCGTTTCAGTCGGGGGATGACGGCATGGTACTGATGGCCAATGGCCGACAGTACACGATCCAAAAAGGAGAATTTCCCGAGTACGACGCCTTCCTTGCGAAAGAGAAGGAAAAGCAGGTCTGGTACAAGGAGATGGCGAAGGGCACGACGTATGCCCCAATGCCCACCCTCAGCGAAGAGACCATTCAGGCCATCGAAATGCGGGCAGCACAGGCGCTCGGCCAGTAAGTCCGAACTCCAATGAAAACAGAAGAACCGGCTCTGTGCCGGGTTCTTCGCTTGATATGTTCCATGAATACTTGATTTCCATTTCCCGATTTTCCCAACACAACAAATCCACAAGCTCACATGAATTCCGTCCCGATCCTTTGTCTCGCTCTGCTTCCACTCGCACAGCAGCCTTCCGATGGCCTCACCTACGTAGATGAGATCGTCGAGACATGCCCCGAAATCTGCCCCGCATCGAACACCTTCAGCCAGACCAGTCCCAGCGCTCCTTGCGGGACGTGGTATCTGGCAGCCATTCCGCCCGAGAATGGAACGCACGATGGGAACTGCGTCACCTGCACGCCCTGCGAGCAGTCATTCTTCTTCTCCTACTATGGAGGCGCTTCCGGTTGCTGCGTTTCCGTGCAGGCGGCAGATGGGAACTGGTCCGCTCCGCGCAGCTCGTACGCTCGCAATGGCCGCCTGATCCAGAATTGCGACAACGACGGCTCACCGGGCTACTCGCAGTTCCAGGCCCGCATCGGTCCCTGCGACACGGACCCCGCCAGTTGGAATTGGACCGCCACGCTGCAACTCAACTGCGGCTGTCAGTAGTCCTGCCCCGGCAGACACCAAAAACGGGCCCGGCAAACGAAGCCCGCAAACGAAGCAAGGCGCCAGAGGGCGCCTTGCGTGTATTTGGAGCGGCTGAAGGGACTTGAACCCTCGACATTCACCTTGGCAAGGTGACGCTCTACCACTGAGCTACAGCCGCATAGGTTGGGCGAGAAAGGATAGCGCCAAGGGGCGCAAAGGCAAGTCCTCCTCAGCGCTTTCCTGCCGAGGCTGCCAGCGCCTCGGCTAGCCGACGCGAAGCACGGCCAGCAGCCTCCACGAGGCCCTCCTGACGGGCCAGACCGACCGCCAGCGTCGACGCGTAGCGGCAGCCAGAACCCCGCAGCTTGGCGCCCGGAAGGCGCGGATGCGCGTGCCAAAAGGGGCCCTCGCGGCGGTCGACCACCAGATCCATCACCGGATCCTCGCTGCCGTGCCCCCCCTTGAGCACCACCCCGGCGGCACCGGCTTCGACCCAGGCGCAAGCCCAGCGCAGGCGCTCCGCGAGATCGACCGCGAGCGGCTGTGCCGCGCAGCCCCTCAACTCCGCTGCCTCGGGCAGGTTGGGCGTCCAGACCACTCCGAGCGGGAGCAGCGCAGCGCCGTACTCCCGCACGCCCTCATCGTCCACGAAACGCCCCCCCGTGGAGCTGCCGAGCACAGGGTCGATCACGATCGGCAAGCCGACGCCCAGTCGAGCACGGGCGATCGCCACCAACTCGGCGGCCGCCCTAAGGTGCGCCCGACCCGGGAGCACACCGAACTTGATCGCGGCCGGCCGCTTTTCCAGCGCGGCGCAGGCTTCCCCCAGCCAGTCGGCAGCCGGCCGAGCGCCCAGTCGGCGAAAGCTCCTGCCATCCTGATCGGTGTGCGCCGTGAGCACAGGCAGGATGGCGGCCCCCTCGCCGGCGAGCGCTTCCCGATCGGCGTCGATACCCGCCCCGTGGGAAGGATCGTGTCCGGCGACGACGAGTATCAGAGGAGCGGAGCCCATGGCCGCCCATGCTACGACAGGCAGGAGCCGGGTCGCTCCTAGAAGCCGCGGTCGAGCAGGAACTGGACGGCGGCGAGGATCTCCGCGCGGCCGTGCCGCGGGTTGATCTCGAGCACACGCTCGGTGTTGCTGCCCACGAAATCCCGAACGAGCTTGAAGTCGACTTCGCCGGAACCGGGCGGCATTTCGGCGGTGCCTTCGGCCGCATCCTGCAGGTGTATTCCGATCATGCGCGAGGCGTAGCGGTCGAGCCACTGCCCTTGGGTGGGCAGGCCCGAAAGCTCGCGCAGATGGATTCGGCCAGTGTCGTGCCAGTAGCCCAGCCCATGCTTGCCCAGATCAGAGAGCACCCACTCGACGGCTTCGAAGTTGAGCAGATCGAGAAAGCTGTTGCCGGGTTCGATCGCGATGCGCGTCTGCGGCAGTTCGGTCAGCAGCGTGAACAGCGAGCGGCACAGATGGTCGATCTGGCGCTGGCTCTTCTTGTGGACGCGGCCCACAAGCTCGCGCACGGATTCCTTGAACTCGTCGCTGCGCTCTCCGCGCAGGAAGCGCGCGGTCAGCTTCTCGGCCTCCTCGCGCAGGTGCTTGTCCTCTACTTCGCAGCCGCGTACGAGCACGGTCGAGCAGCTGAAGCGCTGCGCCAGCTTGATGTGGCGGCGCAGCGAGTTGATCGCCATCTCGCGGTTGTCCTCAACCAGGCTGCCGAGCATCGTGCCGGAAATGTGCGCCGTGCGCGGGTCGAGGCAGCCCAGCACCACGGAGGCCACGGTGACGCCTGTCTCGCGATGGCTGTCCTCGAAGCCGTTGAGCTTGACCGGGGCTTCGAGAATCCCCAGCTCCACGCGACGGAAACCCATGGCGACGGCGGCAAAGGCCTGATCCTCAATGGTCTTGAGGCGCGCGCCAAAGCAACTGGTCGAGAGCGCGTAGGGGTTGGGGATTCCGGGTTGGGTGAGCACGGGTCCTTGACCTATCGGGAAAACCCTAGCCCGAGTGAAGCGCGAAACCCATCCCGGAACTGCGCGCCCGAAAAGAAAAGCTCTCGGATCCGCCAAGCCGCGCGAAGGGCGCGAAGCTCCAGCCTCCGCACAGGACATCGCATTCCAGGCCCGCGCTGTCCCGCCCGCGGGAGAGCCGCGCTCAGACGCGCACTTCGCCGCGGGCTCCCAGCAACGCGACGTGGCGCTCGAGGATCGGCTCAACCTCCTCCTCTAGGAACTCCAGCACCTGCTCAGGCGCGCGGCCGACATACAGGTGGCCTTCGAGCAGCCCGTCGAGGCGTCCTGCCAGGCGCGACAGCACCGGATCCTGCGCCAGCAGCCTGCGCAGCGGGTTCTCCTGACCGTCCTTGATCGCGCGCGCGGCCTGATGGCTCGCCTGACGGATTGACTCGTGCACATCCTGACGGTCCGCGCCAGCCTTGACCGCCTCCATCATCAGGTGCTCGGAGGCGAGGAAGGGCAGCTCCTCGTCGAGGTTGCGCTTCACGACATGCGGGTTGACGATCAGCCCCGAGGCGACGTTGAGGTACAGGTTCAGGATCGCGTCGGTGGCAAGGAACATCTCCGAGATCGCCAGGCGGCGGTTGGCGGAGTCATCCAGAGTGCGCTCGAGCCACTGATTCGCGGCCGTATGCGCCGTGTTGCCCAGCGCTTCGATCACGAAGCGGGAGAGCGCGCAGATGCGTTCGGAGCGCATCGGGTTGCGCTTCCACGGCATCGCGGACGAGCCGATCTGCTTGGACTCGAAGGGTTCCTCCAGTTCCTTGAGGTTGGCGAGCAGACGCAGGTCGGTCGCGAACTTGTGGGCCGACTGCGCGATCGAGGAAAGCACTTGGCAGACGCGGAAGTCCTGCTGGCGCGGATAGGTCTGGCCCGTGACGCCGAAGCGCCGCTCAAAACCCATCGCGCGGCTCACCCGGAGGTCGAGTTCGCGCACCTTCCCGTGGTCGCCGCCGAAAAGCTCGAGGAACGAGGCCTGCGTGCCGGTGGTGCCTTTGACGCCGCGCAAGCGCAGGCTCGCGAGCACGTGCTCGATGTCCTCGAGGTCGTGCACCAGATCCTGAATCCACAGCGTGGCGCGTTTGCCGACCGTGGTGGCCTGCGCGGGCTGGTAGTGCGTGTAGCCCAGCGTGGGCAGCGAGCGCCATTCCCGCGCAAAGCGCGCGAGCACGTCGATCGTGCTGACGAGCTGGCGGCGCAGCAGCAGCAGCGCCTCGCGCATGGCGATGAGATCCGCATTGTCCGTCACGAAACAGGAGGTCGCGCCCAGATGGATGATCGCGCGTGCGTTGGGGCACTGCTCGCCCCAGGCGTGGATCTGACCCATCACGTCATGGCGCAACTCGCGCTCGTAGCGCGCCGCGACATCCAGATTGAGGTCGGTGGCGTGCGCCTCAAGTTCCGCGATCTGATCTTCGCGGATCGAAAGCCCCAGTTCGCGTTCCGCGCGAGCCAGAGCGATCCACAGTTTGCGCCAGGTCGTGAAGCGGGACTGATCCGAAAACAGAAAGCGCATGGCCTCGCTGGCGTAGCGCGAGGAGAGCGGGCTCTGGTAATTGGTGGCATCCATCGGCGTGCAGAGCACCGGATTGTAGCCGCGCTCAAAGCCAATCCAGCTCCGGGAACAGGATTGTGCCCAGCGTCGCCGCGAGCGCGGCCGCAAGGCAGGCGCACAGTCCGCGGATCACGGTGCGCTTCAGCGCCAAAGCGTCGTGCTCGGCCACCCGGCGTGCGGCGGACAGCGCGCACCAGGCCCCCACCGTGTCCGAGACGACATCGAGCAGCGAGGCATTGCGCTCCGGAATGGTGCTCTGGTGCAGTTCATCGGCGGCGGCGAGGCACACGATCAGCGCCAAGAGACCGATCCTCGCGGGCGCATCGAGCCGCGGCCAGCCGTCGGTGCGCGGCAGGAGCAGCGCAAGCAGCACGGCCAGCACGCCGAACTCGAAGGGATGCGCCAGATTCCAGAAGACTCCGAACCCGAATCCCGATCCCGCCGGAGCCGCGATCGAGCGCGAAGACAGCTCCCAGATCAGCGCGATCCAGCCGGCCGCGGGCACCCAGCGGACGGGCAGCGGCAGGCAAAGCAGCAGCCGCCCGACGACGCGCAACGGGCGCATGCGTTCCTCAATCCGCTCTCGGCGTGAAACGCCTGCTCGCCAGGAAGGACAAGCCGCGACCATCCCGGCTGCGCGTCACCTCGAGGCGCTCCAGCAGCGACTTGATCAGGAAGAAGCCGCGACCGCGCTCAGACTCGTCGCCGGGAAGGCTCTCATCGTCGATCAGCGCCTGCACGCGCGCCGGGTCTCCGCCGCCCTGATCCTCCAACTGCAGCGTCCAGTTTCCGTCTCGAATGACGAATTGCAGGCCGATCCGAACGTGCTTGGGCGCCTCGAACAGTTCCATCGCGCGCGCGCCGCCGCCGTGGTCGACCGCGTTGGACAAGAGCTCGCTGGCGACGAACTCCATCGTCTGCAACTCATCCTCGGGCATGCCATGGCTGGTCGCGAAGTCGTGCAGGAGCTTGCGGGCGTGGCGCTCCACGACGTGGGCCGCCGGCAACTCCAGGCTCAGCTCGTTGGGGCTGTGGAAACGCGGCAGCAGGTTCACCGGGCGATCCCGTTGCCGGCCAGCGGCTCAAGATCCAGGGACAAATCGAGAGCGGGAGCCGAATGGGTCAGGGCACCGATCGAGATTCTGTCGATTCCCGAGCGGGAAACCGCCGCCACGTTGCCAAGGTCGATTCCGCCCGAGGCCTCCAATTCGACCTGCCGTCCGGCCGCGGCCGCCCGGGCCCGCAGCAGCGGGCACAGGCGCGCCATCTCGGAGGGACTCATATTGTCCAGCAGCACCACATCCGCTCCGCCATCGACCCCCGCCAGGGCCTCCGCCTCGTCGCGGGCCTCCGAGGTGATGCGCACGGAAGGTCCCACGGCGCGGCGCAGATCGCGCAGCACCTCGCTCAGCGGACGTCCCGCCAATTCGATGTGGTTCTCCTTGACCATCACCTCGTCGTACAGGCCGAAGCGATGATTCTCGCCGCCCCCGCAGCGCACCGCATACTTCTCCAGCGTGCGCAGATTGGGCGTCGTCTTGCGCGTGTCGAGGATCCGCGCCACGCCACCCGCCGCGGAGGCGGCCTCCACGAAACGCGCGGTGAGCGTGGCGATGCCGCTGAGCCGCTGCACGAAATTGAGCGCCGTGCGCTCCGCCGTGAGCAGCGCCCGCGCTGAGCCTTCGATGCGCGCCAGAACCGCTCCCTTCGTGAAGCGTGCCCCGTCGGGGAGCACGAGCTCTACGCGCGCATGGGGATCGACCAACTCGAAAGTGCGCGCGAACACGGCGACTCCGGCCAGAACCCCCGCCGACTTGGCGACCAGCGTGGCGCGCGCACGAGCCCGTTCGGGCACTGCGTGGATCGAAGTGAGATCGCCACCGCCCCGATCCTCCTCGAGCGCAGGGCGCACGAAGACGTCGATACGCTCGTTGGTGAGCGGTGCAGAGAGGCCCCGTCGGGGGGCAGGCAGCAAGGATTCGATCGCGCTCACGTTCCCTCATTATATGCTCAACTCCGGGCAGCCACCAACCCGCGACCCTCCCAACCCCGCCCCCGAACATGTGGATTCGACTGCTCCTCATTCTGCTGGCCTCGCCATGCGCCTTCGCTCAGGCTCCGGAGCAGCGTGCTCTGGAATCCGCCGCGCTGCTGCTCGCCAAGGGCGGCAGAGCCGAGGAAACCCGGGAGACCCTCGCGACGCTGGCAGCTTTGGGGATGGACTCGGCGACGCTCGCGAAGCTGGCGCAGGACTGCGAGAAGGCTCTTGCAGCCGCGAAGTCCGCCCTGCGCGAAATCCCCGAGGCCGAGGCGCGCTTGCGCGAGGCTTCTAGCGCGCTTGTCGGTCGCATGGAGTCCGCAACGGACAGGCGCCGGCTGGCTCTGCTGGCGCTGACGCTGGATGACGAACAGGCGCTGGCGCGGGCGGCACTGGGCCATGAGCGCACCGAGAGCGGCTGGCAGACGGCGCTCGACAGCCAGCTGCTGGCGCGACGGGTGCGCGTGCTGGATGCCATCAGCCGTGCACACACCTGGACTCCCGACATTGCGACCGAATCGAGCGATCATCCGTTGCTGAATGGGGCTGCTGCCAGCGTGGCTCGCTGGGGTCGGATGTCCGTGCATGCGCCCTGGCCGGCCGAACGCACGGCCGGGATGCTGCGCGAGGTGCTGCGCGCCTGCGCCGTCAGCGCGATGCTGCTCGACGACGAGCGGGGCATTCCCGAGGCGGACTGGTTTGTGCGTCCGAATGCGACCGTCGTGGTGGTTGAGAGCACCGACACGTACCAGGCCGCGCTCAAGAAGGCACTGGAGCTCGAGTGGATCGACGAGGCGATGTTCAAGGAGAGCAAGGAGCTCTCGGGATTTCAGGATCGCCGCGGGAATTCGGTCAATCTCGCGCGCAGCGATGTCCAGCATGCGGCCACGATGTTCTGCTGGCTCTCCCCGATCGAAGACGGCGCCAACTCGATGCTCAAGGCGGGCCATCTCGCCTTCGTCTGCCAGAGCTATCTGGGCACGCCGATGCCGCGCTTCGCGTATCGCAACAGTCCGCCGCCGAACTACGGCGGCACCTACATCAAGCCTTCCGCGGAAGAACAGAAGCGCGACCAGCGCCAGCTGGAACTCGCGCAGGCGGGCATCGCAGGCTCACGCGCCTATCTGGCCCACCGCATACGCTGCGGGGCCGACCCGGCCCTCGGAGAAATGCGCGTCGACTTCTTCGGCAAGCTCAACGGAGAGCAGTTGCTCAAGGCCGCTTCTTTCGCCGAATTCCTGCAGGAGCACGGCACGCTGCGGCCGCTCGTGCGCGCCGGCATGGAGCTTCCGCCGCAGCGGATTCTGGAGGCGTATGCGCGCGGCACCCGTCGCGAACTGGCCCAGCTGGAATCCCTGTGGCGCGAGTGGGCCCTGCGCGAGGCGCCCGGGCTGGCGCAGCGTGTCGGCCGGCGCGGCGAGACTGGCGCCAGCGCGTCGGGCAAGCGGCAGCAAGAGCTGCTCGCCGAGCTCAACGCTCTGCGTGCCAAGGCCCTGCCCCCGCAGCTCAAGCTCCCGCCTGTGGAACTCGATCCGCAGCTGGCGCCGGGTTGCCGGGCTCACGCGGAGTACCTGACGCTCAACCCGGGCACCGGCGAGAAGTGGCCCGAGGCCCACACGCAGACCCCGGATCGTCCGGGTTACTCCACCGCGGGCGTCTGGGCCGCGATGCACTCGGTGATCGGCTCGACCCGGGAGACGGCGCAGGCCACGCTGCAGCAGTGGATGTCCAGCTACTACCACCGCCTCCCGCTGCTGGATCCGGGCCTCGTGCGCATCGGCTGCGGCGCCAACAAGGACTACACCGTGGTCGACGCCCTCTCGCTGCGCCGTCCGCTGGAGCAGCCCTGGGTGGTGGTCTGGCCTCACGAGGACATGGTCAAGGTGCCGCTGAGCTGCGCAGGGGAGATCCCAAGCCCCATCCCCGGCGTCGATCCCGCGACGCTCGGCTATCCGATCACCTTGCAGCTCGGACCGGGCGAGTCTGGCGATCCCGGTCTGGGGGTGGTGCTCAAGCTCTATCTGGGTGACAAGCCGGTCGATTGCTGGTTCACGAGCCCGGAGAATCCGCTCAACCGCGAACTCGTGCCCGAGCGCAGCTACGGCCTGCTTCCCAAGCAGCCGCTCAAGGCCGCTCAGCGCTACACCGTGGCCGCGGAGTGGACCGGGAGCACCCGCAAGAAGGTCTGGTCCTTCCGCACTTGAGAGCCAAGAGTTCGGCATAATGGGGGGACTTGACCATGGCTCCCCTCCACTCTCTCTGCATCCTGTTCCTGACCCTGTTCGCCCTGCCCGCGGCCCACGCACAGGAAGAAGCCGCAGCCGCGCCGCAGGAACCCAAGCGCATCGAGGTCCCGCAAGCCGTCTGGACGCAGGTTGACAACATCGCGCGGCAGCTCGCCAAGGGCGGACGCGAGAAGGAGTTCCGCCAGTTCTGGGAGATCATCGAGCAGCTTCGCATGCCAGAGGCGCAAGCCAAGAAGCTCGAAGAAGCCTGCATCGGCGAGATGAAGAAGGTCACGAAGGTGGCCGAGTCGCTGCCCGATGCCGCCAAGCGGCTCAAGACAGTGGCACGCCAGGTTTGGGCGCTGACAGCGACCGCCGAAGAGGCCGAGAAGGTCCGGGTCGCGCGCTGGGTGCTGCGCATGGACGACTCGGTCGAAGAGGCGCACAAGCTGCTCGGGCACGAACTCGTCGACAAGCACTGGATGAGCGCCGAGGAAAAAGCCACACGCGCGCGCAAGGGCGAAATCCTCGAGGCGATGGGCAATGCGGGCCGCCTGAATCCGGAACTGGAAGTCTCCGAGAACGTGACCGACGAGCTGATGACCCGCTTCCACGGCGAGCCCTGCGTGCTCGTGCAGTACGGCAAATTCCGCTGCTTCTCGACGCTGAGCCTCGAGAAGACCCGGCGCATGGTCACCGAGATCCTGCGCGCGCAGGCTCTGTCGCAGTGGCTGCGAGGCGGGCCGCTGGAACTGCCCAAGAAGGGCACGATCACGGCGACCTTCTACATGATCGACTCGCGGGTCAAGTTCGACAAGGCCGTCGAATACGGCCTCGAGACGAAGGCCTTGACCCCTGAAGAGGTCAAGGAGATGGGTCAGGTCGGCAACTTCGGCGACAAGAAGGGCACGATCTTCCAGTACGGGCTCGCCGAGTCCGATTTCACGAGCGCGATGTTCGTGATCCTCAACTCGATGCAGCGCGACGCGCACTCCACCACGCTCTTCGCGGGGCACGTCAACTGGGTTTCGCTGGCGATGCTGGGCACGGAGATTCCCGGCTTCGTCTGGAAGAACAAGAGCACCGATCTGCCCCGGCAGAAGACCTACGTCGACAACCCCGCCGAGCGCAAGCTGCGCGAGGAGAAGCTGCAGCTGGCCCGCGCGGGCATCCTCGGCTGCCGCTCGTGGGTCTCCTATCTCGCGGAGCGAAACGAGGATCCGCGCTGGGAGAACACCTTCCTCGACGAACTCGGCAAGATCCGCGGCGAGGACCTGCTCAAGGCCACAACCGTGGTCGAGTACATGCAGGAACTGAACATCCTGAAGCCCACGCTCGACGCCATGCGCAAGGGCAAGACCACCGACCGCACCTACAACGTGATCCAGAAGGCGCTGGGCGTGGCCGTGACGGAGTTCGAGGCGCGCTGGCGCGTCTGGATCGTCGCCAAGAACGGCGGTCTGGCGCAGGCCGTCGACAAGCAGACCCGCACGGACTTCGACGGGGACGAGCTCTCGGCGCTGGAGTACCTCAACAATATCCGCAAGGTCGCGTTCGCCAAGGCCGAAGGCCTCCGTGATGTGCCCGACCTCAAGCTGGAGCGCGACCTGTGCGAGGGTGCTCAGAAGCACGCCGAGTACCTCAACATCAACCGCGAGCAGCTCGATGCCTGGCCGGATGCGCACGAGGAGTACCGCGACAAGGAGGGCTACACCTCAGAGGGCCACTGGGCCGGCACCCACGCCAACATCGGCGGCGGGCGCAACCCCGAGGAAGCCATCGACGGCTGGATGGGCACGTACTACCACCGGCTGCCAATGCTGGTGCCGGAGCTCAAGCGCATCGGCTGGGGTCAGGTGCTGCCGATCGCCGTAATCGACGTGCAGAGCTTCGTCACGCCGCCCGAGAGCCAGTGGGTGGTCGTGTGGCCCGCCGCCGACATGAAGGACGTGCCGACCGACTTTGCCAACGGCGTCAAGGAGCTGCCCAACCCCGTGCCTTCGGAGCCAGACCAGGACTTTGGCTACCCCGTGACGCTGCAACTCGGGCAGACCGATCCCAAGCAGCCCTCGCCGGAGATTTCCCTGCGCGTCTTCGAAGGCAAGGAAATCGACGCGGCCAAGGAGATCAAAGGCTGGCTCTCGACGCCGAGCAAGCCCTCCAACCCCGACAGCCCGACGCCCAACGCGTGGTGCTTCATCCCCAAGGGTGAGCTCAAGCCGGGCACGACCTACACCTGCTCGGCCGAATGGTACGTGGGCGGCAAGAAGCTGATCTGGAGCTTCAAGACGCGCTGATGTGCCGCTCAGCGCGGCTGGAGCACGGACTCCAGATCCTCGACTGTCCGCGGTCCGATGCCGGGGATGGCTTCGAGATCCTCCAGCCCCACCTCGGGCCCGTGCTCCCAGCGCCAGCGCACCAGATCCAGCGCTCGCTGCTGGCCGATCCGCGGCAGTCGGCGCAGTTCGCGGACGGGAGCATCGCGCAGGCCCAGCGCCGCGGGCTCAAGCCAGCCCTCGGGCACTCGCGCGCGCAGGGAATCGGTTGGAAGCACCGCCGGCGGCTGGTGCACGAGCACGCAGATCAGGATCCCGGCGAGAAAGGCGAGCGCAGCTTCCTTCAGGGTGCATGACATGGCACCCGAATGGACGGGTCGAAGGCCGGGTTCTCGCGGAAATATCGCTCAGGCCGGCGCGCGTTTGGAGGCGGGTGCGGCGATCGAGCGCAGCAGGCTGCGGCCCAGTCCGCGGGGGTGGACCTTAGCGAACTCCTGCTCGAGCAGCGCGCCGAGCTGCAGCAGCGATTTCGAGAGTTCCGACTCGGGGCAGCTGACCACCACCGGCTCGCGGGCGGCGACGCTGCGGACCGCCGCGCGATCCTCCGGCAGCCAGCCGATCAGGCGCGGTTCGCGCTGGAGAAAGCGGCGCGAAACGGAGCGGAAACGTTCGGCGACGGATAGGGCCTCGTCCCTGTCGGCGGCCCGGTTGACCAGCAGCAGGGGCGTGCAGTCCCCGCGGCGCTGGAGCAGCACCTTGAGGAAGGCGTAGGCATCCGTCATCGCCGTCACATCCGGTGTTGTCAGGATCAGAACCACATCGCTCGCCGCGGCAAAGCGTATGGTCTGCGGCGAAATGCCGGCCGCCGAATCCACCACCAGCGTGCGGTACTCCGGCTCGAGCTGCTCCAGCCCCGAGGCAATTAGCTGCATCTCCAGCGGAGAGAGCTCCGCCATGTGCGAGACACCCGAGCCCGCGGCGAGCAGATCGAGCTGCGGTCGGCAGTGGACCAGCACCTCGCGAGCCGAGCGCACGCCCTCGGCCACCTCCACGAGCGAATGCTCGGGCAGCAGGTTCTGTAGGATGTGCGCGTTGCCAACCCCCATGTCGGCGTCGACCAGCAGGGTGCGGCCCGAACGCGCGAACAGCGTCGCGATCGCCGAACTGACCACGGACTTGCCCGTGCCTCCCTTGCCGCTGGCGATGCACAGCGAAGACGCGCGCACGATGTGCAGCGCATCCTCTCGTGGTCTGGACGCTCTCAACGCTGGCTCCGCAGGAGTGCGACGGAGGGAAAACCACTGGCGTGCCTGATCCCAATTCATGCCGCTTGTTTCAAAGAGCGGACGGTTGCGACGGCTTGTCGCACCTGTCCGTGAGCGTCAGACTGCGAGCTCCGCGCGCCGATTCCAAGCCAGCAGCGTGGAATTTCAGTCGGAATCCAGCGCGCGGAAGGCCTGCAGCTCTTCGCGCGTGAGCACCGGCTCGCGTGGATCGAGAGCCTTTTCGGCGGAGATTTCGGCCGAGATGGAGGCCGAATCCGCCGTTCCGGCGGACGGAAGCCGCAGCCGCTCCCGCAGGGCCGCGTCCAGAAACTCGCGCTCCGCCTTGGCGCTGTCGAGCACCCAAATGCGACTTCCTGATCCCACGCGGGCTTCCACCCGCTCTGGGTGCAAGCTGAGCGAACACAGGAGTTGCCCCCCCATGAGAAACTCCCAGCGGTCGAGCCCCGGAACCAGTCGCGCGCCCAGGGCGGGCGCCTCCAGCGTCTCCGCCAGCCGCCGCGCGCGCTCGCCGAGCCCGCGATCCAGAGCTTTCAGTGCGGTTTCGCGCGTGATGCACAGCGGGGCCTCGGACACCTCGATGCGCTCCAGCGCCAGTTCCGATCCGCCAGCGCTGTGCCACTCGCGCCATTCCATGCAGAGCAGCGGACGCTGACAAAGCGGCGCCAGCAACTCGGCCACGGAGCGCTGCTCTGGCGCCAGCAGCAGCACGACGCGCAGCTCAAGCGCCAGATAGCGGCGCAGCAGCTGTGCTTCCAGTTGCCGGGCGGCGAGCGCCAGCTTCAGAGCCAGCTGTGCGCTCTCGCCCGGCTGCTGCAGGCCGCGACAGACGAGCAGCAGCAAACCTTCCCGATCGCGGCCGACCCAATCCACCCGAAGTTGCTCCGACAATTGCAGCGCGGAATCGAGCAATACCCAGCCGGGCCAGGCCTGTCGCAGCGCGTTGGGAACATTCGGCTGCATGAGCGTTCAGCGGCGAGCGCGCAGCGCGGACACCCGCTGACGCGTCATCCAGGCCAGCGCCAGCGCCAGCGCATCGCTGGCATCCAGCGGCTCCGGCGGCTTCTCCAGCCCCAGCGCGCGCGCGATCATGGCCGCAACTTGAGTCTTGTCCGCCGCGCCATGGCCCGCTGCGGCCTTCTTGGCGACGGAGGGCGGATACTGGACCAGTTCTGCTCCAAAGCGCGCCGCACAGGCCAACAGCACGCCGCGCCCCTCCCCGATCCGAAAGGCCGATTGCTGGTTGCGCGCGGCAAAGGCCTGCTCGACCACCACGATATCCGGCCGGACCTGTTCGAGCAGCTGCTCGACCGCCGCCTGGATCACCGCGAGACGCTGCGGAACGTCCAGCTTGGCTGCCGGCTTGATCACACCCGTCGCAAACAGCTTGGGTCCGCGCGAGTGGACCGCGATCGCTCCGAAACCCACGACGCGGGTTCCCGGATCGAGGCCCAGCACGATGCGTGCCTTGGTGTCATGCCGCAGGCGGGGCCCGTCGGCCGTTTCCAGGCTGTTCTTCATGGGTGGCGGGTGGAGCCCGCGCTGCGCTCACCCTACGCTGAAGGACCGAATGACCGCAAGCACCGCCACCACGGCGATCCTCGTAGCCGCCGGGCGCTCGGAGCGCATGGCCATCCGAGGATCCGAAGGAGAGTCTCTGCGCAAGCCGTTCCTCACGGTCGCGGGGCGCACCGTGCTGGAGCACGCGCGCAGCGCCTTCGAGAGCGTCGAGAGCGTGCGGGAGATCATCGTGGTCGCGCATGCGGATGATCTGTGGCGTCAGGACAGTCTGTCGCGCTGCACCAAGCCTTGTCGCTGGGTCAGCGGGGGCCGACAGCGCACCGACAGCGTCCGGGCTGGCGTCGCAGCCGCGGATCCGGCCAGCGCTCTGGTGGCGATCCACGATGCGGCGCGCCCGATGATCGCCCCGCACACCATCGCGGCCGCGATCGAAGCGGCGGCCCGCGAGGGCGCTGCGCTCGTGGCGATCCCGCTCCGCGACACGATCAAGCACAGCCCGGACGCGGCTCATGTCGACCAGACCCTCGATCGCTCGGTCCTTTGGAGCGCTCAGACACCGCAAGTGTTCGACCGGATCCGCTTTGCCAGCCTGCTCGAGCGCGCGCACGCCGAAGGCTGGACACCCACCGACGATTCCGCCCTGTGGGAACGCTATCTGGGACCGGTGGCGCTGACGGCCGGCAGTCCCACCAACTGGAAGATCACCACGCAGGAGGATCTGCTGCTCGCGGAGGCTCTGCTGGCTCAAGGCACTCGAAAAGCATGACGCAGCGCATCGGAATAGGATTTGACGTACACCGCCTGGTCGAAGGCCGCCCCTGCCGGCTCGGAGGAATCGAACTCCCGCATGCTGCGGGCCCCTTGGGGCATTCCGACGGCGATGCCGTGCTGCACGCCGTTGCGGACGCGCTGCTCGGCGCCGCGGGCCTCGACGATCTAGGGACGCTGTTTAGCGATAAAGATCCACGCTGGAAGGATGCTGACAGTGCGCGCTTGCTGGAGGAGTGCGTGCGCAGAGTGCGCGTGGCCGGCTACTTCCCGCTCAATCTGGACATCGTGATCGTCACGGAAGGTCCGCGCATCGCACCACACCGCGCGGCCATGCGCGAGCGCATCGCCGCATTGACGGGCCTCCAGCCGGATGCGGTCAACGTCAAGGGCAAGAGCGTGGAGGGCCTCGGAGCGCTGGCTGGCGGCGGCGGAGTGGCCGTGCAGGCCGTGTGCCTAATCCAGCGCGCCTAATCCAGCGCGCCTAATCCGGCGCGATCTCCGGCGAAGATCGAAGCGAAGATCGAAGCTCCGTATCGCGGCGGCGATTCCTGCACCGCTAGAGTATGCGCCATGAAGAACAGCAAGCTCACTTCCACACACAACCCGCTCCCGGCTCCCGCTCGTGCCAAGCTGGTCGAACTGCTCAATTCGCGGCTGGCGAGCGCGGTGGATCTCTCGCTGCAGGCGAAAAGCGCGCACTGGAACGTGAAGGGGCCCTCCTTCCAGTCGCTGCATGCGCTCTTCGATGCCGTCCACGCCATGGCGAGCGAGGCCGTGGACAGCATCGCGGAGCGCGCGGTGCAACTGGGCGGCGAAGCACGCGGGCAGATCGCCCATGCGGCCAAAACCACGCGGCTCAAGGCCTACCCCACCGGCCTCAGCGACGGCCTCGACCATGTCGACGCGCTTGGACATGCTCTGGGCGCCTTCTCGCTGCAGGCGCGCGAAGCGATCGAGCTTGCGGAAGAACTCGGCGATCCGGCCACAGCCGACCTGTTCACCGGCATCACGCGCGATGTCGAGAAGCAGCTCTGGATGGTGGAGGCCCACCGCCAGGCCGAAAGCTAGCGCGCGGACGGCTGTTCGATTTCCTCGAAGCCTTCCCAGCCGCCCCCCAGACTCTTGTAGAGCGCCACGGCGCGCACGCTGACCTGTGTGCGCGCCTGAGCGAGTTGGGACTCAATGCGCAACTGCTGGCCCTGCGCGTCGAGGACCTGAAAGAAGTCGACCACGCCGCGCTCGTGAAGCTCCTCGGCCAGCGCGACCGCCTTGCGGCCGGCATCCAGTGCCTGGGAGAGCTTCTCCACCCGCTCACGTTCGCGTGCCAGCGCGCTGAGCGCGTCCTCGACTTCCGCAAAGGCCGTCAGCACCGCTTTCTGCCACTGAAAGAGCGCACCGCGCGCACGCTCGTCAGCTGCGGCTGCGCGTTCGCGAAGATTCGTGCGGTCGAAGATCGGGTACAGCAGCCCGCCGCCGATCGACCAGGCGTTGCTGCCTGACTCCAGCATGTTCCAAAACTGGTTGGAATCCTGGCCCACACGCGCGCTGAGGCTGATGCGCGGATAGAGATCCGCCTGAGCGCCGCGCGCCAGTTCGGAAAAGCGTTCGAGCTCGGCGCGCGCCTGCCGCAGGTCGGGACGGCGCTCGAGCCACTGCGAGGGCGTTCCCATGCCGATTGCGGAACCGGGGATCGGCAGCTCGCCACCCGGCGCCAGCTCCACGGTCTGTCCGCCCAGCAGAACGCGGATACGGTTGAGCGTCGTCTGCCGGCGCGCCTCGATGGCCGGTATCTCCGCTTCGAGGCTGCGCAGCTGCGCGATGGCGCGCGAAAGATCCAGTTCCGTGGCGAGGCCGGCGTCGACGCGCGCGCGGGTCAGCTCCGCGGTCTCCGACTGAACCCGCGCGTTGTCGCGCAGCACGGCCAGCAAGCGCTCGGTCCCGCGTAATTCCACGTACGCGCCCGCCAGCTCGCCGAACAAGCTGACGCGCACCGCACGCAGGCTCTCCAGCGCGGAGAGTTCGGCCGCCCGCGCTGCGGCAATGCCCGCATCTAGGCGCCCGTAGAAATCCGGTTCCCAGCGCGCATCCAGACCCAGCTGATACAGATCGTCATCCCCGACGAAGGCTCCCTGGCGGGTGTTTTCGCTCGGCTGCGAGCGGCTGGCGGAAGCAGCCAGATCGACGCTGGGCTTGGCGCTCACGCCCTGGGCACGCGCGAGCGCACGCGCTTCCAGCAGGCGCGTGCGCGCAATCGCCACATCCGGATTGGAGTGCGCGGCCCGCTCGATCAGATCCACGAGCACGGGATCGCCGAAGGAACTCCACCAGCGCAGCTCCGGCGCCAGCACACTCGAAGCCGCGTCGCTCCAAGCCTCTGGAAGAACCGGCGTCGCGATTTCACGGCTCGCAGGAGCTGCACAGGCCACGAGCAGCAGGAACAGCGCAGCGAAAGGTCGGATCACGGGCGCACCTCGATGAAAACGTCGAGTTGCTGACCCACGTAGACGGGCAGGTGCGCCGGATCGAAGGCAAACAGCACCTGCAGCACGCGTGTATCGACGCGCTCGGTGCTCTCGCCCGTCAGCGAACGCTTGGGGATCACGAACGGATCCACCCGCACGAATTCCAGATCGGTGCCAAGCTCGCGATTGCCGCGCACCACGCCGCGCGCTTTCGAACCGGGCTGAAAGCGCCAGGCATCGTTTTCGTCGATGTCCACGCGCACATGGAGACGCTCGGTGTCTCCGAGCAGGATCAGTGCCGCAGGACCCGTCTGGGCGTACTCTCCGGGGCGTGCGTTGACCGCCAGCACGGTTCCGCCGACCGCGGCGCGAACGGTGCAGCGCTCGACCTCGGTGCGCTGCGCCGCGACCCGCGCCTCGGCCGAGGCGATCGCGCGACGAGCTAGCTCCAGTTCCGGAGCCCAGACTCCCTGCCGGGCCCGCGTCAGGGCCGCCTCTACTTCGAGCATCCGTGCGCGCGCGGTCAGCACGGCCGAGCGGCGCTTGTCGAGCTCCTGGATGGAGACGGCGCGCTTGTCCTGCACCCCTTCGAGCAGCGCGAGCTGGCGCTCGCCATCCGCCAGCTCGCTCTGCGCGGTCCTCACGCGCGCTTCGAGCGGCGGCAGGTCTTCGGGCCGCGGCAGGGCCTCCAGGCGCGCCAACTCGGCCCGCGCACTTTCGACCGCCAGCTCCCGCACGGCCAATTCAGCGCGCCGGTCACGGTCATCGATGCGAAACAGGGGTGCATCCTTCGTCACGCGATCACCCACGCCCACGAAGACCTCGGCGATGACTCCTGGAATCTGCGTCGCGATCGCGATGTTCTGAGTGCGCGCCTCAACGATGCCGGCCCCGGAGATCGTCAGCGAAAACGGCGAGCGCGGCGGCTGCACGATCGGCGGCGCCGCTTCGGTGGGTCTGGAAGTCTGCACGACGCGGTACGCCGCGAAGGAAAAACCGCTGACAGCCAGCAGTGGAAGCCCGTATTTGATGATCACTCCCATGTCAGTTCCGCTCCTCGTGCGCCGCCTCGGCCGCGTTCCGGACGACCTTCTGGATGCGTCCGTCGTTCATGTGCGCGATACGATCCCCAAAGCCGAACACGCGTGCGTCGTGGGTCACGACCACGAGCGCACGGCCTTCGCCCAGCGCGACTTCACGCAGAATTTCCATCACGCGCTGCCCGGTCTCCTGATCCAGCGCGCTGGTGGGCTCGTCGCAGACGATCAGACGCGGATCATGGACCAGAGCCCGCGCGATCGCCACGCGCTGCTGCTGACCGCCCGACAACTGACTCGGGAGCGAACGCGTGCGCTCTCCGAGCCCGACGCGGGCGAGCATGGCTTGCGCCCGGTCCTGAGCCTGCCTGCGCGGCACCCCCAGAATCAGCAGGGGCACCGCGACGTTTTCACAGGCCGTCAGCGCGGGCAGCAGATTGAACTGCTGAAAGACAAAGCCGACGTTCTGCCCCCGGAAGCGGGTGCGCGCCGAACCGCGGGTGGCCCGCATGTCACGCCCGAGCACCTGAACGGCACCTTCGTCCGGATCGAGGATCCCGGCGATCACCGAAATCAGCGTGGTTTTGCCGCATCCAGACGGTCCGACCAGCATCAGCAGTTCGCCGGTCCGCACTTCCAGATCGACGCCGCGCAGCGCCGGCACGCGCTCGCTGCCAAGCCCGTAAGACTTGGTCACACCGCGGCATTCGACGATCCGTTCGTGCGACATCCTCAGGCCTTGAAGACGATGGCAGGCTCCAGCCTCATCACCTTGATGATGCTGAAGACCGCGGATAGCACGCAGATCACGAGCACGGCACCCGCGCTGATCAAGAGCACCTGCCAGGGCATGCGAAAAGCCAGCTCGGAGTTGCGCGCCAGATAGCCGAACAGCGAGGCGGCGCCCACACCCAGCCCGTAGCCGATGGTACCCACCGTCATCGACTGCAGGATCGTCATGCGCAGAAGCACCCAGTTGCTGGCCCCCATGGCCTTGAGTGCGCCGAACTGCTTGAGGTTGTCCTGCGTGAAGTTGAAGAAGGTCATGCCGGCAATGGCAGTGCCGACGATGAAGCCCAACAGCACGGCGGTGCCGATGTTGATCGGAATGCCCGTGAACTTGATGAAGTACATCACCGTCTTCCACATGAAGTCCTCGCGGCGCACGGCCTGCAGTCCCGTGCGCTGCTCGATGCGCTCGGCGACGGCGGCCTCGTCATGCCCGGGCGCCACGCCGACCAGCACGAAGGAGAGCAGCTTGCGCTCGCGAGGGGCGAAGGAAGTCGCGCGCGTGAAGGTGGTGTAGATCACCGGCTGCGACTGGAAACTGCGCGTGGTGCGGCACAGCCCCACCACCGTGGCACGCCGGTCGTTGATCTCGAGCGTGTCTCCGATCCGCAGGGGCTCAGGCGGCATGTTCGGAGCGCTCGAGGGCTTGGCGAGGCGGGTCCGGGCCGCCACCTCGTCGACGATCACGCCGTCGGTCCTGCGCAGATCCTCGAGCCGTCCTTCGACCATCACGGCGGGCCCTCCCAGCAGCGTGGCATCGTCGATGCCGAGCACGCTGACCGACTGGAAGGTTCCGTTGGCGAGGCGTGCCCGCAGCAGTCCCTTGTAGAAGGGCACGGCCCATTCCACTCCCTCGACGGAGCGCACGCGGAAGAGCTGCGTGCTCTGCAGCGGCTTGATGTCGTCGATGTAAGCAACCTTGGGATCCATCACCCACAGCTGTGGCTGTGCGATGTCGGTGATGGTCGCGAAGGTCCGGTACATGATCCCGGTGAAGACCGACATCTGCTGGGTGATCAGCAGCGAGGCGAAGGTGATGCCGAAGATGATGCCGATGTACTTGGCACGATCCCCCATCAGCATCCGCAGCGCGATCCGGTTCATGTGTTGTCCATCGTAGCAGCGCGATGGCTCAGGATCGCCCGTTCAGCACGTGCAGGATGCGCCAAAAACCGTACGCCAGCATGGCGACGACAAGCGCCAGTGCAGCGATTCTCGCCCAGCGTTGGCTCACGAGCGCCAGATCCCAGTCGGGCCACAGACGCTGCCACAGCGGCGCGAGCAGCAGCACCACGGCCAGCAGCAGAAACACCGGGCCGAAGGGGTTGTGGTCGATCGCCGCGCTCCAGTCGCCGTGGACCGCGGCCCGCAGCGAGCGCGTCACCCCGCAGCCCGGACAAGGCAGGTCAAAGAGGTTCCGGAAGGTGCAAATCGTGCGGCCCTGCATCCCGTCGGGGACCGGGAGCAGGCTCAGCACGAGGACTGCCGCACCCAAGCCCGACCAGATCCAGCTTCGGCGCATCTGCATGGCGGGCACTCAGGCGGCCGCCAGCCGCGCGTACACTCCGTTTCGTGCCAGCAGTTCCTCGTGAGTGCCGATCTCCACGATCCGCCCGCCTTCGAGCACCGCGATGCGGTCTGCCTTGCGGATCGTCGAGAGGCGATGAGCGATCACGATCACCGTTCTTCCGCCCATCAGGCGCTCCAGCGCCGACTGGACGATGGCCTCCGACTCCGAGTCGAGCGCGCTGGTCGCTTCATCGAGCAGCAGCAGAGGTGCGGCCTTGAGGAAAGCGCGGGCAATCGTGATGCGCTGACGCTGCCCGCCCGAAAGCCGCGAGCCCGCATCGGCCACGTTCGTGGCGTAGCCGTCGGGCAGCGACTGAATGAACTCGTGGATTCCCGCCATGCGGGCGGCGGCTTCGACTTCCTCGCGCGAGGCGCCGGGCTTGCCGTAGCGGATGTTTTCCTCGATGCTCGTGTGGAACAGGAACGGGACCTGTCCGACCATGGCGAACTGAGCCGTCCAGGAGTCGATCGACAACTCGCGCAGGTCCACGCCATCGACCGTGATGCGTCCTTCCACCGGATCGAGGAAGCGCGCCACGAGATCGACCAGCGTGCTCTTGCCCGAGCCCGAGGGTCCCACCAACGCGAGCGTCTCGCCGGGCCGGATCGCCAGATCCACCTGGCTGAGAGCATTTCCGTCCCCGCCGGGATACGCGAAGGAAACCCGCTCGAACCGGAGGCCGCTGCCAAGGCCGTGCGCCCCCTTGGGCCGCGGATGTTCGAGGATGTCAGCGCGCTCGTCGAGCAGTGCCTGAATGCGCTCGGAAGCGCCGACCGATTCCTGGGTGTGCGTGATCGCGCGCGTGATGTCCTTGATGCTGCCGTAGACCGTGGAGATCAGCCCGAAGAAGGTCGCCATCGCGCCGACGTTCTCGAATTGACCACTCGCCAGCGTGCCGATCAGGAGCAACATCAGTCCCATGCCCGTGTAGCTGATGAACAGGGCCCAGGCATTCGAAAGCGCCATGGCGCGCACCATCTTCATGGTGCTCTTGAGGTAGCCCTGATTGATCTGCTCGTACTGGGCCAACTCGCGCTCCTCGGCGCGAAAGGCCTTTACCGCGCGGATTCCGGAGAACATCTGGGAGAGCGCCTGCACCGAGCTGCCCAGCTGGGTCAGAGACTTGGTGCTGCCCTTGCGCACGCGCTTGCTGAGCAGCGCCACAGGCACTGCGACGAGCAGCAGGCCGACGGTCACGACGACCGTCGGAAGCGGTGCGATCCAGAAAGCCATCAGCAGCGACGAGATGGCGAGCAGTGGCTCCTGAACGAGATCCTTGAGCGCGATGTTGAGCACGTTCAGCGTGCTGGTGACGTCACTCGAGATGCGCGAGAGCATGTCGCCGAAATGCCTTCGGCCGTGGTAGCTCATCGAAAGCCCCATCAGGTGCCTCGCGATGCGCATGCGCAGGTCCACGACCATCCGCACCGCCAGCCAGCGCGTCAACGTCAGAAAGGCGTACTGCGCCAGCGCGGTCAGCAGCGCCAGAACGCCCACGACCAGCGCAACCCGGCTCAGCGCAGCCAGAGGCTCCTTGCCCGCGCCTTGCATCAGCCAGTCCCAGGCGCTGCGCACGAACTGCGCGGCCGAGGATCCGTCCTGCTTCTGGCCGGCCTCTCCGGGGAACAGAATTTCGATCGTGGGCGCCAGCAGGAGCCAGATCGAGCGCTGCCCCAGAGCCGCGATCCAGCCCAGCAGCACCGATAGCAGGAACGCTCCGGCATGCGGGCGCGCGTGCGGCTTGAGGAGTTCCCAGGTGGTGCGGACGCTGGCCAAAGGTCCAGCAGAATGCGCTTCCTGTCGGAGACTGTCAAAGCAGCGGGCGGGCCGCGCTCGTCGCGCAGCCCGCCCGGATACGACACGGGGAGCAGCGGCGCTCAGCCCGCGTTGAAGCCGCTGACCTGAGCCTTGGCTACGGCTTCCCTGCTGTACTGGATGAAGGCCCAGCGCAGGTAGTCATCACGCAGCAGACCCAGATGCTTGGGATCGGAGAGGTTCAGCGGCCGCGAGGGCGGCGTGCGACGGTTGACGCGCGTCAGGTAGTAGCCCAGCGGCCCGCGGAAGGGACCCGCGATCGAGCTTTCCGCCTGGTCGAAGAACATGCGGTCGGTGATGCACTCGCCCGTAACCCACTCGCTGTAGGGCGTTTCGCCCACGAAGCCAATCAGGTCGTTGCGGTACTTGGGCCCGAAGCGACCCTTCTTCTTGTAGGCGACGTCCGATTGACGCTTGCCCGGACCTTCCGGCGGCGGCGGGTCCCAGTACTCGCTGTTGTCATCGACCAGCTGAGACCAGAAGCGGTACGGGTCAGCCACCTCGCGGTCGGCCTTGAACTCCTTGCCCTGCGCGGTCGCCTCGGCGCGCGCGGCGCGCTGGGCGTTGAAGTCCTGCACATTCTGATCGAGCTGCTTGCGCAGTTCGGCCGCCTTCGCCTTGGCCTTGTTCCAGCCATCGGGCTTCCAGCGGAAGCGCGGGATGTCCATTGCCGAAAGCAGGATCACCTCGCAATCGATCATGCCCAGACCCATCACCCGGTTGGCGCGCTCGTAGTACTCGCGCAGCGTGGGCGAGAGTTCGCCCGCGGGGCCGTTGGCGAGCTTGGGCTCGATCAGCTTGCGGAAGCCCTCCCGCATCGCGTAGTACTCCGAGAAGTTCTGCACGGAGGGGAAGAAGTAGTTGGTCGTCGCGCTCTGCTCCAGCGTGACCAGCGCGCCCTCGAAGCCGCCGGCGAGGTTCTGGATCGCGGCCTTGGCTTCCTCGTCGGTCAGGAGCGCGCCTTCGGCCAACAGCCGGTCACGGGTCGCCACCGAGGTGACAAACCACTGCTTGGCTTCATGGATCTCCGTCTCGTTGATCGTCGGCTCGACGATCTTCCACAGCTGCTCGATCGACAGTTCGAGCTCCGGCTTGCCGTCGCCGTTGGCATCACCCTGGAAGGCGACACCCGGGGGCAGCCCGTCCGCCGGCGTGCGGAAGGTCATCACGCCGAACATCGCGTCGCGCACGATCTGGCGCACGAGCGTCATGTACAGCGAGTCCTCCCGAGGCAGCTTGCCGCCGTTCTTCTCGGAGGCCTTGAGGCGCGACTCGTAGCTCTGCTTGGCGTCGTCGATCAGGAGCGCGCCGCCGCCCGGGTCATTGCGCATGGCTTCCAGCGTGGTGCTGGGCCAGAACTCCGGATTGGCGGGCAGGAACACCGCGTCGAAGTACATCGTCTGGCGCAGCTGCTCGCGGTACCACTCCACCGAGCGGAAGGCGCGCGAGATCTCGGCGCCGATGTCGAGCACCGGATAGTCCTTCGCGAAGGTGTCAATCGTGTGCTGGTACTCCTCCTCGAAGGCATCGTCCTTGACGCGGTACTTCTCCGTGAGGAGCGCCGTCTGGTTGGCGAGCGCCTTCTGGAAGGCCACGTCCCGTTCGCCCGGGCTTTGGAAGGGCTTGGCGGCCTCGGCCTGGGCGATCTCGGCCGCGGCGGCCTCGTGGGCCTGACGGCCGATCTCATCCTGGATGATCACGCCGACCTTGTAGAGGTCGACCATCATCCGACCGGAGCCGTAGATCAGCTGCAGCTTGATTTGGTCATCGCTGATGCGCTGGCCGTTGATGACCAGCGGCTCCCCGAAAATCGAAGTGGACGGGTCTTGAGCGGCAGCGGGGCCGACGTCCTGCGGGCCGGAGGCCACGGCGGAGGGCAGCGGCAGGGGCAGGAGCGACAGGCCGAGGAGAAGGAAGAGACGTCGCATAGGGGCTTGGGTGGGTCGGGGCGGATACTTGGGACCGACAGGGTACGCAGTGGCCCGGAGATTCGTGAAAGGGATTTTTCGGCTGGTCCCCGCGGGGGCTGTAGGGGCGGCGCTGCGGCCGGGGTCCATTTTTGGAAGCTCTTTCCTTGTAGAGGCACCCGCCACCGCCAAGACTCCTGCGTAGGGCCCATCCGCCATGCACTACAACCCGCGCACGATCGCGCTGCTCTCCGAACTGCACCACCCGCCCCTCTCGCCGGACCCCGGGCCGATCCAGCGGGTCCACAACCAGATGTACCAGGCCGGCAACCCGGCTTACTCCAGCTTTGCCGTGACCCCCGCCGGGGCCGTGCTGTCCAACCCCGTCGCCGTGCCCGGGGCCGCCTCCTACGCGGCCTTTCTGCCCGACCGCTTCCAGTTCCGGGAGGAGCTGACCAGCCTGACCGTCGAGGGCTTTGCCAGGCAGGTGCGCGAGGTCAGCGAGCAGGTCGCGCGCATCCGCGGGATTCAGGTGTTCACCTCCCAGTCCGTCACGGTCCGCACACTGGTCAACACGCGCCATTTCAAGGACAGCCGCGCCTACCTCAAGGAGGGCATGTTCGGCTTCAGCGTCGAGACCGAGAGCTTCGGTCGCGAACCGGAGCTGCTCGGCATCCGGATGGTCTTCCCCCCCGGCCAGGCGCGGCAGTGCGCCTATTCGCTGCGCATCGAATCCTGCGCCGGCGACCCGCGCTCCCTGTTCATCGAGAATCAGGCCAGCTTCGGTCCGCTGCTGGTGGAGAACTCGACCGAGTCGGTCGAGACGAACGTGATGGACGCCTACGAATTCGTGGTGCAGCGCACGCTGCACTTCATCAGTTGCTTTGACCTGCCGCTCGAGCAGGAAGGCGCCTCCGAGGATGAAGAGGGCTTCTAGATGGGCCGATCGCGGATCCGGGCGCTGATCGGCGTGCTGCTCGCGCTGCTGGCGGCCTGCGGCGAAGCGCCCGCACCCGCGCCGAAGCCCGCCCATCCGGCCGGGACGGTGCTGATCTTCGACGGCCTGCCGATCCGGGCCGAGGAAGTGGACGTCGTCGCCAGCTGGTTTGCCCAGTTGGAGCCGCGCAATTCCTTGGAGCAGCTGCGCCGGCTGGCGCTGACGAACGTGATCTTTCCGCGCCTCGCGGCGACGCGGATCGATCCGGCCCGGCGTGAGCAGGCCAAGCTTCTGGCAGAGTCCTACCGCAAGGCGCTTTCCGAAGGCACGGAACTGGGCGGCCCGCTGGCGGGGCCGCTGCTGGAGACGCGCTCGGGGCGCATGCTCGATCTGGGCATGGAAATCTGGAATGCCGCGCTGGAACTGCCCTTGGGCGAGTGGAGCGCGGTGCTTGAGACCGCCGGCGCCTTCCACCTCGTGCGACCCGTGAAGCACGGCGCCGGCGACACACCCGCCCTGATCGAGCTGACGGTGGAGGTCTACGACTTCCCCTACCTGGATCCGGAGCACGTGCGCACGCAGATCCGCGAACAACTCGACCGCTCGAGGCTAGAATCCGTCGATCCCGCGTGGTGGGAACTGGTTCCCACCGCCTGGCGCCACCGCCTGCGGGGGATTGACCAGAAGCCATGATGCTCTTCGCACTCTACGCCTGCCTGCTCCTGCCCTCTGGCCCGCTGCGCCCGCAGGCCCCTGCCGCTCCCGCCGCTCCCGCCGCTCCCGCCGCGATCAGCTACCTCGCCGAGTGGCCCAAGCCGGCGGCCAAGGACCAGCTGATGACCGACATCGAGCGGCTGGTCAAGGCGCGCACGGAAGAGATGGGCAAGCTGGCCTACGAGGCGCTGCAAAAGTGTGGCGACAGCGCGGTGCCCTTCCTGCTCGATCGCTACGGCAAGGAAAAGGACGAGGGCGCGCATGAGCGCATGCAGTCGCTGCTCATCGAGCTGATCCGGCCGGAACACTCGCGCCTGCTCGCCAAGCGCTTCGCCTCAGCGCAGCTGCACGAGCGCACGCTGGCGATGTGGCGGGCAGGCCTGCACAACGACCCCCAGATCCGCCCCCAGGCCGAAGCCGCGCTCGCCAAGGTCGAGAAGCAGGGCGAGAAGGCCGACGAGTTCGAGCGCTACGCCGCGGCGCTGGTAGCCACCGCCTCGGGCTCGATGCAGGGGCTCGACGAGTTGATGTCGACGGCGCAGAAGCGCTGGGACAAGCACGGACGGGAAATCCACCTCGCGCTGCGCGGCGTGCGCGGCGCCGAGGCGGCCGGCATCGTCTCCAAGGGCCTTGCCGACCCGGAGCGCAAGGCCAAGGTCGCGGCCTTGCGCCTGCTCTCCGGCTGTGGGGACAAGTCGGCGCTGCCCGCCATCAAGCCGCTGCTCGACAGCGACGACAACTCGCTGCGTGTGGCGGCGATCAATGCGCTGCGCGGCATCGTCGACGGGGCCGATCCGCTGCCCGAGCTTTCGGCCTTCGAGGCGATCGAGATGGCGAAGAAGTGGAAGGAGCGGCTGTGAGACTGGCAGCCTTGCTGCTCGGGGCTCTGGCGGTTGGCGCGGTCCTGTCCGTTCCGGCCTTGGCGCAGAAGAAGAAGGCCGGGCCCACGGACCCCTCGGAATGCCCCTATTGCAAGGGCGACCCGGAGAAGATGAAGGCCGGCGGCATCGTCTCGCACGGCCCGTTCCCCTTCGCCAAGAAGGACACGGCGGCGGTGGAGGCGCTGTTGCCGACCAGCGAAATCCGCTGGGTGGAGACCGACTTCTTCCGCATCGGCTTCGGTCTGCGCGAGTACAAGGTCAAGGTCGAGGAAAAGAAGAAGATGGTCGCGGAGCTGACGCGGCTGAAGCAGTTCTATCCGGAGATCAAGCCAGACACGGGCGTGCTCGACCCCTGGCTGCGCGTGCACATGTTCGCGCAGCGCGCGCAGGACTCGCTCGACGATTTCCTGAAACTGATCAACGGGAAGGACTCGAGCTTCGGAGCGGGCGCGGCGGGCGCTTACCGCGGCGAAGGTCGCTACCTTGGCATGAAGGAGAAGTACGAGTGGCTGGTGCTGCGCACGCAGGCCGCCCACACGGAATTCCTGACCGAGAACTTCGGCCTGCAGCTGAGAGTCGGCCATCGCGAACACCACATTCCGCGCGGCGTGCTCGGCTACTACTGCCATGCTCAGGAGGGCGGACTGCGCGAGGATTCGGCGCTGCACGGCAACCTGGTCTTCAACCTCACGCACAACTTCCTCGACGGACTCAACCACTACAACTACGACACGCCAGTGTGGTTCCACGAGGGCTTCGCGCACTGGCGCGAGCGCGAGATCAACCCCAACTACAACACCTTCGACTCTGGCGAGGGTGCCGTGGCGGACATGACCAGCAAGTCGAACTGGAGGGCGGAGGTGCTCGCCCTGGTCAGTGGCGGGGTCGCTCCCCGCATGGCCGAACTGGTGGCGCTCAAGAGCTACGCGGAGCTCAAGCTGCCCCACCACTACGCGACCTGGTCGATCGTCGACTTCATGATCCAGACCCGGCCCGAGGCCTTCGGAGGCTTCGTCTGGGCGCTGAAGTCCAACCTCGACTCGCGCGGCGTTCCGACCGGCGAGAACCTGCCCGAGCACGTGCGCACCAAGTTCAAGGAGCTGTTCGGGATGGGCTACACCGAGTTCGACGAGGCCTGGCGCACCTGGGTCCGGCAGACCTACAAGGCAGCCCCACCCAAGAGCGGCGGAGGACTCGTCCCGGGTGGCAGCCTCAACCCCAACAACCCCTTGGGGGGCTAGGTGGTCGGGCGCGAGAGGCGCCTTTCATCAGCAAAAGTCGCTACTCCCACCAAGGAGATGTCGCGCTCCCGAAGTCGGAACTTCCGGGTAGACTTGGCGGATCGCAGACAGGTCCGTGGCACCGCGTGCCGATGGAGCCTTGCGCCGACCTCCACTCCACTTGAATCGTACGCTTACGGGAGCTTTCAGGATTCCTAGCCAAGCGCGCCGATCCTGAGCCATCGACATGATCCAACGCCGCAAACGCATCGTGCTCTTCCTGCCGCACCGCGCGGATCCGGATCAGGGCGTGCGGGTCAGCGCCGACCTGACGCCGCTGGAGCTGCTGCAGATCGCCACCTACCCGGCGGCCAACGGCTACGAGTGCGTGCTGATCGACGCGATGATCGAGCCGGACTACCTGGCGAAGGTTCTCGAAGCCTGTGATGGCGCACTGTGCTTTGCCTCCTCCTGCATCCTCGGCTTCCAGGTGGCGCACGGAGCCCGGGTGGCTCGGGCGGTGCGCGAGAAGTTCCCCGAGCTCCCGATCATCTGGGGCGGCTGGTTCCCCAGCGTTCAACCCGAGATCTACTTCAGGGAAGGCATCGCCGATGCTGTCGGCCTGGGACAGGGCGAGCTGACCTTCTGGGAGGTCGTGCAGGCGCTCGACAACGGCGTCGACCTCGCCACCGTGCCCGGCCTTGCCGTATGGCGCGACCAGCGCATCGTGTACACGCCGCACCGCTCCGTGGTGGGCTTCGACCAAATCCCCGACGTGCCTTGGGAGCTGCTCGAGTTCGAGCGCTACGTGGCGCTGCAGAACGACCGCTCGCACAAGTTCAAGGTGCGCCACAAGTACGCGGATCCCTGGGATATGCCGGCGGGCACCCCGCTGCGCGGCTTCAGCTACTTCTCGAGCTTCGGCTGCCCGGAACCGTGCAGCTTCTGCTGCTCGCCGATCGTCACCGGCCGGCGTTGGAAGGCGATCCCCGGCAAGCTGCTCGCCGACCGCATCCTCGGGCTGCACGAGCGCTTCCAGTTCAACATCCTGCGCTTTCAGGACGCCAACTTCGGCGTGCACGAGAAGCGCACAGCGGAATTCTGCGAAGCACTGGTGAGCGCGGGTTCGCCGTTCTGGTGGAACGGCACCTTCGAGATCGAAACCATCGCGCGCTACAAGGAAGAGACGCTCGACCAGCTCGCCAAATCGCGCTTCCACCTCGCCCCGATGGGCGCCGAGGCCGGCAGTCAGGAACAGCAGAAGCGGATCAAGAAGGACATTCAGATCGAGCGCGATCTGGAGAAGGCCCTGCGCCGCCTCAACGAGCGCGGCATCCAGAGCGGTGTATCGTGGATCATCGGGTATCCCAATGAGACGCTGGAGTCGATGCAGGAGACGCTGCGCGTCGCCGCCGACATCAAGCACAAGTTCCCGAACTCGCCCTCGGACATCTTCCCCTACCGGCCGATTCCCGGCAGTGAGGACTATGAGCTGGCCGTGCAGCGCGGTTACCAGCCGCCGCGCACGCTGGAAGAGTGGGGCTCCAGCCTGGAGTACAAGTACGCCTACGACGACATCGGCCTGCCGCTGGAGATCATCCGCGAATGGAAGCGCTACGGCGCAGCCTCGGCCTTCTACGACGGGCTTGCCACCGAGGGCGCCGGCCCGGTGCGCTCGATCATGCGCAGGATCTCCGGCTGGCGGCTCAAGAACGCCAACTACACCTTCCCGATCGAGCAGAAGCTGTTCCACGTGTACGTGCGCCTGTCCGGCCATCGCACGGAAGCGGGCGCGGTCAGGAAGGACCAGACCTCGGGCGTGACGCCGCACGCTCCCACCACTTGAGTCACCGCCCATGATCGCGCACAAGAAGAAGATCGTGCTGTTCCTCCCGCATCGCGCGGACCCCACGCGCGGCGAGATGTTCAGCGCTGACCTGCTGCCTCTAGAGCTCTTGCAGATCGCCTCGGGGCCGGTCGCGGATGGCTACGAGGTCGTGATGATCGACGCGATGATCGAGCCGGATTACATCGCGAAGGTGCTCGAGGCCTGCGAGGGCGCGCTGTGCTTCGCCTCGTCCTGCATCCTCGGCTATCAGGTCTACGACGGCTATGTCGTCGCCAAGGCCGTGCGCGAGAAGTTCCCGAAGCTGCCGATCATCTGGGGCGGCTGGTTCCCCAGCGTCACGCCGCAGATGTACCTCGAGACTGGCATTGCCGATGCCGTTGGTCTGGGTCAAGGCGAGCTGACTTTCCGCGAGGTCGTGCGGGCGCTGGATTCCGGCCAAGATCTCGCCGAAGTGCCGGGCCTCGCCGTGTGGCGCGACAATCGCGTCGTGTACACCGCGCACCGCCCCGTGGTCGGATTCGACCAGTTCGAGCGCGTGCCCTGGGAGCTGCTCGAATACGAACGCTACGCCGAAATCCAGGTGCGCCCCACCAAGATGAAGGTGCGCCACCGCTTCCCGCTGCCGGGCCACTGGACGCCCGAGAATCCGCCGCGCGCCTTCAGCTACTTTTCGAGCTTCGGCTGCCCTGAGCCCTGCACCTTCTGCTGCTCGCCGCTGGTGACGGGACGCCGCTGGAAGGCCATCCCGGGCAAGCGACTCGCCGAGGACCTCGCCGAGCTGCAGCAGCGCTTCAAGTTCGACGTGCTGCGCTTCCAAGACGCCAACTTCGGCGTGTGGGAGAAGCGCACCAAGGAATTCTGCGAGACCCTGGTCGATCTCAAGGTGCCGATCTACTGGAACGGCACGATCGAGATCGAGACCATCATGAAGTACAAGGAGGAGACGCTCGATCTGCTCGAGGCCTCCAAGTGCCACCTGCTGTGGCTGGGCGCCGAGACCGGCACCAAGGAGATGCAGGAGCGCATCAAGAAGCACATCTCGATCGAGAACATTCCGATCGCGATCGGCAAGCTCGCCCGACGCAACATCGTCCCCGGCACGTTCTGGATCATCGGCTACCCCGGCGAGACGCGCGAATCGATGCTCGCCACGCTGAAGCAGGCTGCCGCGGTGAAGCACGCCTATCCGATCGCCGGCTCCGAGGTCTATCCCTTCCGACCGATCCCGGGCACCGAGGACTTCGACACCGCCGTGAAGCTCGGCTACGTGCCCCCGAAGGACTTCCACGAGTGGGGCAAGTGCTTCGAGTACAAGTACAACGCACACAACACGCCGCTACCTGAAGATGTGCGCGAAATCTGGCGCCTGTACAACAACACGGCGGCGATCTACGACAAGCACGTCACCGAGGGCCCGCAGTGGATGCGGGATCTGCTGAGCAAGGCCGCTGGCTGGCGCCTCAAGAAGGGACGCTACGGCTTCCCGATCGAGCAGAAGCTGTTCGACGTGTACGTCAAGGTCACGGGCCAGATCCAGCCCGGCGCCAAGGATTACACGCCTGCGATCGACGCCTGATTCAGGCGAGTCCGATCAGGGTCCGGACTTCCGCCACGGCGCGCTCCAGATCGTCGTTGACGACCACATGGTCGTACTTGACGCGCTCGCGGTATTCGTCGGCTGCCTTGTGCAGGCGGCGCTCGAGCACTTCCGGGGTCTCGGTGTTGCGCTTCACGAGGCGGCGGCGCAGTTCCTCGAAGTCCGGCGGCGCGATGAAGATGTACTGCCCCGGTTCATGGAGCGCCTTGAGCTGCAGCGCCCCCTGCACGTCGATCTCGAGCAGGTAGATCTGTCCGCGGGCGAGGGCCTCCTCCATCGGTCGGCGCAGCGTGCCGTAGAGATTGCCGAACACCTCCGCGTGCTCGATGAATTCGCCGCGCGCGATGCGCGCACGGAACTCCTCCTTGCTGATGAAGTAGTAGTCCCGTCCGTCGACCTCTCCGGGGCGCATGGCCCGCGTCGTGGCCGACACGGAGAAGGTGACTCGCGGATCCTGCAGCAGGCGCTTGCAGATCGTGCTCTTGCCGGAGCCCGAAGGCCCCGAGATCACCACCATCTTGCCCTTGCCGGCGCTCATTCGAGGTTCTGCACCTGCTCGCGCAGCCGCTCGATGTGCGTCTTGACCGCCACGACCGCGTGCGCCACGGTCGCGTCGTTGCACTTGGAGCCGATCGTGTTGGCCTCGCGCAGCAGCTCCTGAACGAGGAAATCGAGCTGGCGACCGATCGCGCCGCCCTGCCGCAGCAGCTTGTCCCACTGCGAGAGGTGGCTCGCAAGGCGGCTCAGCTCCTCGCCGACGTCCATGCGTTCGGCGATCAGGGCCAGCTCGCGCGGCAAGTCCGCGGGTTGGATTCGGGCAGCGGGCGCCAGCAGCTCGCTGGCGCGCTCGCAGAGCTTGCGGTGGTGCTCGCGCACCACTTCAGGCATGCGAGCCTCTACCTGCGCGCTGAGCTCGCGGATGGCGAGCGTGTTGCGCTGCAGATCCTCGACCAGCGAGCGAGCTTCCGTCTCGCGCATCGCGATCAGCGCATCCAGCGCCGCTGCCAGCGCCTTCCAGAGCAGGGCGGTCTCGCGCTCGCGCACGCTCGTGTCCTCGGCGGTGCCGACGACGCCGGGCAGGCCGAGCAGGGTATCCATCGTGACCGCTCCCGAAAGGCGCAGTTCGACGGCCAGTGCTTCGATCTCGGACTTGTAGCGCGCCGCGAGCGCGCGATCGATCGCCACGGACCGCGTGCCCGTCTCGACCAGACGCACGCTGACGGACAGCGAACCGCGCTCGATGCGAGCCCGCACGCGGCTTTCGAGTTCCGCTTCGAGCGCGGAAAGCTCGGCGGGCAGGCGGGTCTTGACCTGCAGGTGGCGATGGTTGACCGAGCGCAGCTCCACGCTGAGCTCGAAGCCCTCTTCGCGCAAGCTGGCTGCGCCGAAGCCCGTCATCGAGCGCAGGCTGACCGGATGGTGCGCTCCCGCGGGGGGCGCTCCCGGGACAGACGCCATCGCGCTCAGGCGCCCTTGGGGCGGCTGCCCGGCTTGATCGCCTGACCACCCGCCTTGCACAGCGGGCATTCCTCCGGCTTCCAGGTCTGGACCGTGACCGCGCACAGTGTGGTCAGCTTGAGCCCATCCGCGGCGAAGGGATTGCCTCCGGAGCGATTGACGATGCCTCCGACGGCTGCGGAGGGCACATCAAAGCTCTTGAGCACTTCCATCACCTCGCGTGCGCTGCCGCCCGTGGTGATCACGTCCTCGACGACCAGCACGCGCAGGCCCGGCTCGACACGGAAGCCGCGCCGCAGGCCCATCTTGCCATCGGTCCGTTCGGTGAACTGGCAGCGCGTGCCCAGAGCGCGGGCCACTTCATGCGCCCAGATCACGGCTCCCAGCGCCGGCCCCATCACCAGATCGAAGGGACGCGGGTCCTCGGCGCGCAGCTTCGCGGCGAGGCTCTGCGCGAGTAGTTCCGCACGACGCGGATCCTCCAGCAGCAGGGCGCACTGGAAATAGCGGTCCGAATGCAGACCGCTGGAGAGCTGAAAGTGCCCCTCGAGCATCGCGCCGCTCGAGCGGAACAGATCGAGGACCTGTGTTTCGCTCAGCATGGCGCTCACTTGGGCTGATCGGTGCCGCCGCCGGCCGGAGCGCCCTGACCGCCCTCCGCGGGCGCCGTCGTTCCCGGCGGAGCGGAGTCGAGCGGCACGACCGAGCTCGAGGACTCGCTGCGGTTGAGGAAGTGGATCCCCACGGCCGAGAGCAGGAAGATTGCGCAGGTCCAGCCGGTGAACTTGTGGATGCCGCTGGCTCCGACGCCGAAGGTCTGCTGGCCCTCGGCGCCCAGAGCGCCGGTGAGACCGCCGCCCTTGCCTTCCTGGAGCAGGATCACCACGACCAGAATGATCGCGGAGAGGATGAAGAGGATGTAGAGCAGCGTGCTGAGTAGGGGCGTCATGGGCGGGTGCCTCTGGTTGGAGGGGCGCAGATTATAGCCTCGGAGCCCCGTCGATGATGCCGAGGAAGCTCGAAGCCTCCAGCGAAGCCCCGCCCACAAGGCAGCCGTTGACATCCCCAGCCCGCAGCAACTCCCCGGCATTGGAGGCCTTGACGCTGCCCCCGTAAAGGATCCGGGACCGGCCGGCGACGGCCCCCGGGTACATGCCCACGAGCACGCCGCGCAGGTAGGCATGGGCCTGACTGGCCTGCGCGGTGGTGGCGTTGACCCCCGTGCCGATCGCCCAGACGGGCTCGTAGGCGAGGGCGATGCGCTCCATGTCAGCCGCCGCCACGCCGCGCAGCCCGGCCTGCAGTTGGGAGCCGATCACAGCTTCGGTACGGCGGGCTTCGCGCTCCGCCAGCGTCTCGCCGACGCACAGCATCACCCGGAGGCCGGTGCCCAGCGCCCGCTGCACCTTGGCTTGGATCAGCGCGTCGCTCTCCCCATACAAATGACGGCGCTCGGAGTGCCCGAGCAGCACCCAGCCCGCGCCTACATCGCGCAGCATCGCGGCGCTGACCTCGCCCGTGAAGGCGCCCCGCTCCTCATCGCAGCAGTTCTGGCCGCCGACCATGATCCTGGACCCGGCCAGCGAGCGGGCGATCTCGTCGATGTACACGAAGGGCGGAAAGACCGCGATTTCGATGTCTTGCCGCTGGCCCACGCGCTCGCGCAGCGCCGCCGCGAGCGCCAGCGCGGACTTGCGATCGAGATTCATCTTCCAGTTTCCGGCGATGAAGTGCATGCCCATACTCTGCCGCAAGGCGAGCCCGCTTTCCAAGCACCTCCAAGAATGGATACTGCTCCTCGAGCGGGGACAGAATCGGTATTGGGAATCGGATTTTCCGCGCGAGCGTGAGACGGCGGTCCCGTCTCCATAGATGCCGCGGCGCATGTTCCCCCCCGGCACTGGAGACACCGATGCAGAAGTTCATCCCGCCGGAATGCCCGTACCCCGCCTGTCCGAAAAGCCCTTTTCTGTACCGCCGCCGCGGCTACTACAAGCGACTGTGCGGG
>Ga0208361_1000044_pt1 | contig 51586 bp, 46 predicted proteins | sample LakMenEpi05Aug10_FD_150670 | JGI IMG/M metagenome (GOLD analysis project Ga0208361, IMG submission 150670) | Freshwater microbial communities from Lake Mendota, WI - 05AUG2010 deep hole epilimnion (SPAdes) | ecosystem: Environmental > Aquatic > Freshwater > Lake > Epilimnion/Euphotic zone ... | reverse complement strand
CGTTCGGCGGACCCATGCAGGTCTTGATGAAGGCCAGCGGGAAGCGGATGTCTTCCAGGCGCAAGTGGCGCAGGGCCTTGAAGCCGAACACGTTGCCGACCAGGGAGGTCAGCACGTTGGTGATGGAACCCTCTTCGAACAGGTCGAGGGGGTAGGCGATGAACGCATAGAAGGCTTCCTTGTCGCCAGGAACGTCTTCGATGCGGTAGCAGCGGCCCTTGTAGAAGTCGAGGTCGGTGAGGAGCTCGGACCACACAGTGGACCAGGTGCCGGTGGAGGATTCAGCAGCCACAGCGGCTGCAACTTCCTCACGGGGCACACCTTCCTGGCCGGTGCACTTGAAGCAGGCCAGCAGGTCGGAATCGAGGGGGACGTAATCAGGAGTCCAATACGTGTCGCGGTACTCCTTAACCCCAGCGTCGTACTTCTTTGCCATGGAGAATCTCCGGGTCGGTCGAGGGAAAGATGAGTTCAGAGGGATGAGCGGCCTTCAAAGGCTTGGCTCAGACCTCAGTCCTTCGAACCAACGAAGCCGGCGCTGCTGTTCAGAGCAGGCTCAACTTCACGGTGGGGGCGGGCAATGATGTGAGCGGCAACCAGGCCATCGCCCACGCGCTCGCAGGCATCAGCGCCGGCGCGCACAGCAGCGTTCACAGCGCCGGTTTCGCCGCGCACCAGAACGGTGACGTAGCCGCCGCCTACGAACTCGCGACCGATCAGGCGCACTTCGGCAGCCTTGGTCATGGCGTCGGCCGCTTCGATCGCGGGGACCAGACCCCGGGTCTCGATCATGCCGAGGGCGATACCCATGGTTTCGTTAGCCATTACCTGCTCCTGGAGGAGGGGTGGAATGTTCGCCTGCAACCATGCTCGGCAGCCGAGCCCCCCGTCAAGCCATTTGGGGAGAATGCACCATCACCGTCTTCGCATCCACTGATAAGCGGAGCTCATCAGTGCATCACAAAACTTTGGGGATGCTTCTGTCCTGGCCCTGACACACGCCTGGCACGGTCGCCGTCGCCACGGATCTCCCTGCGACTGCGGCACCGCCCTCACAGGGGTTCGGCCTCGGATACGTACGCCACGCCACCGTAGTAATCGAGCAGCGGCTGGATCCCCTCACGCAGCTTCGGCAGGATCCCGGGCTCGCAGAACACGATCACGTGGGCGTTCGCCCCGAGGCCGCTGAAGTCCATCGCTTCGGAAACCGAGCCGTGCGGCCCCTTGCCGGTGACGTGGCGCATCACCGAGTAACCGGGGGCTTCAGCCGCCTCGATGGCCTTGATGACGGCATCCAGTTCGCGTTCGCTCAGGATCAGATCAACACGTTTCATCGCGTCAGCCGGCAGCGGGGAGGAGTTTGTTGATCAGGGCCATGTACAGCGGAATGCCCACGATGATGTTGAAGGGGAAGGTGACACCCAGCGCCGTCGAGATGTAGAAGCTGGGATTGGCTTCCGGCACCGTCATGCGCATCGCGGCCGGTACGGCGATGTAGGAGGCGCTGGCGCACAGCACCGTGAACAGCAGGGCGTTGCCGGGCTCGAGCCCGAGAGCCTTCGCGATCAGAGCTCCCACCAGGGCGTTGCACAGCGGCATCAGCACGGCGAAGCCGATCAGGAAGCTGCCGGCACGGCGCAGGTCGTTGAGCCGCTGGGCGGCCACGATGCCCATGTCCAGCAGGAAGAAGCTGAGGACTCCGTAGAACAGCTTGTCGGTGAAGGGCAGCATCTTCTCGACGCTATGGGGGCTGTAGCCAGCCACCAGCACGCCGATCACCAGGCTGCCCACCAGCAGGAACACCGAGCTGTTGAGGAAGGCCTCGTTGAGTACGGCGCCCCACTGCATGCCATCGGCGCCGGGCCGTTGCTTGCGCGCCGGTGCCGCCAGTTTCACCAGCAGCAGCCCCACGATGATCGCGGGCGATTCCATCAACGCCAGGGCCGCCACCATGAAGCCATCGAAGTGCAGCTTCTGGGTTTCGAGAAAGGTTTCGGCGGTGATGAAGGTCACCGCACTGATCGAGCCATAGGTGGCGGCCACGGCGGCTGCGTTGAAGTCATCGAGCTTCAGCTTCAGCACCGCAAAGCTGTAGAGCGGCACCAGCAGCGACATCGCCACCGCGGCGGCGATCGTGGGCAGAACCGGCCCACCAAGGCCGCTGTGCTGGAGCTCCAGGCCACCCTTGAAACCGATCGCCAGAAGCAGATAAAGAGAGAACAGCTTGGGCAGCGGTGCCGGGATCTCCAGATCGGAGCCCACCAGCACGGCGATCACCCCGAGAAAGAAGAACAGAACCGGCGGGGTGAGCAGGTTCTGCAGAACCAGGCTGGTGTCCATGCGGGCCCGGTGTGCCAGATCAGGAAACGCTACGCCGCCTCCTGCAACGTGTCCGTCGCCGCACACATGGCGGCTGGAACGCTTGCCCTGGCTGGATCCCCTGCCTACGGTTCAGCTGAGGCAGGCACCCCTGGAGTTTTCCGGGGGGTGGAATGTTCAACCCAGCCTGCCTCTCACCCCTGCCAACGGCGGACCATCACCCGCTCGCGTCAACCAAAGGTCCAAATCAGTCCAGGGTCCACAATGGGCGGCTTCGCCGGCCCCCATTGCGTTCCGCGCGTCTTGCCACTCCCTCCACCATTCCCCAGGCGCCGCCGGTGCTGGTTATTGCCAGTGGCAATGCCTACAAGGTGGCTGAAATCAGCGCGATGCTCGACGCGGTTGGCCTGGAGGTGTGCCGGCAGCCCGAGGGGCTGGAGATCGAGGAGACCGGCCGCACGTACCTCGAGAACGCCCGGCTCAAGGCCGAAACCGTGGCCCAGCTCACTGGTGAGTGGGCCCTTGCCGACGATTCCGGGCTGGAGGTGGATGCTCTCGGCGGAGCGCCGGGCCTCTACTCCGCCCGTTATGCCCCCACCGATCACGAGCGCATCCATCGCTTGCTCCACGAGCTGGGCAGCACCCCCTACCGCAGCGCCAGCTTCAACAGCGCCATGGCGCTCGCCGATCCCAGCGGCACCACCGTGCTCGAGGCCCAGGGCATCTGCCGCGGCCAGATCCTCAGTGCACCGCAGGGCCATGGCGGCGGTTACGACCCGATCTTCTGGGTGCGCGAGGCCGGCCTCACCTATGCCCAGATGGGCCAGCACCTCAAGGACAAGCTGGGCAGCCGCGGCAAGGCGGCCCGAGCCCTCGCCCCCGAGCTCAGGCGGCTGCTGGGGTTGAGCCGCTGAAGTTCAGCGCTGGGCGCGGCGGTTGATCTGCTCCACCGAGCGCATGGCCGCCGCGGCTGCTTCATTCACATCGCCTTCCCAGCCGGCCAGGGTGAGGCGGCCGAATGCACCAACCGCCTTCACATCCACCACGGTGATGTTGCTGGCCTTCTCGGCTTCGTTGGCTGCCAGCAGCACGTAGCCGGCCGGTTCGGTTTCGAGGATGTACATGCTCATGCCGGCCTGGATCATCGAGCCGCGGCGGTTCTGGCGGTTGATCAGCACCGCATGGTCCGGCGTGATGGCGCGGATCACCTCGGTCCAGGTGACACTGCAGCGCGTGCGCTGTTCCACGCTGCTGCCGATCGCCTCCAGCACCACGTCGCCGGAGTGGAGCACGTTGCTCTGGTCGCGGTGGTAGAGCGCCAGCGAGCCGAAGGCCCGCTCCACGATCATCTGGCCGAGACGCACCGTGCTGGCCTTGAGGGCGATGTCGGTGACGCGGTGCACCGCCATCCCCGGCGAGACCTCCAGCCAGAGGCAGGCATCGCCCGGAATCGGCAGGAAGCCCTGGCTCACGGTGCCCATGTAGGCCGCCAGTTGCGGCTGCAGGGAATCGAGAAAGACGTAAGTACGCAGCTCGATCGACTCAACGGCGCTGGCCTGGCTCACCAGCCGCGCTTCGCTGTCGGTGGTGATCACGCAGCTGGCCGCCGACGGATGCAGCTCGTCGAGCGGGGTGCCGCTGCCGCTGAAACCCAGGGATGTTCCGGTGATCTGCACCGCGCCTGCGCGTCGCCTGGAGGTGCGGTCAGCCAAGGAAGGGGCGTGCTCCCGGGGTGGTTGGCGCGCCTGGAGAGCGCGGCCTGAATGGTTTCCGGCGGGCTCGGCAGCTGCTGGTCCTCAGCTGGCGGGTGGCAGGAGCCCGGAGATCTTACCGCTCGGGGCCTGGATCATCGGACGCTGACGCCGCCGGCAAACGGTGGCGCAGACCACAGCGATCGGCCGGGGCGTCGCTAACAAGGGCCTCACCGCCGTTGATCCGATGCTCACGCCTGCCACGCGCCTGCGTCTCCAGGAGATCCTTCGCCGCATCGGCGAGGACCAGCCGGTGAGCCTGGAGGAGCGCATCGACGTGCAGAAGTTCGCTGATCGCAACCAGGCTGTGGCCGGCTGGCTGCATCAGGCCCGGCGGCAGCAGCAGGCTCGCCGTTGTGACGGGGTGGATCGCCTGCTGGCGCAGCTGGATCTCGGCAGCGTGGATCCCGGCCCACTGTTCCGGCCCGATCCGGAGGATCCCGGCGATCTGGGCGACTGGTTTGGGCAGGAGTCGAACCGGCTGCGCCGCAGCTGATCCTGGCCCTTGCGCCGGCGCCTGCAGCCGGTAACTTCCGGCTATTCCCCCGCCGTTGTGCCCGTGGCTGCCAAGCGCTCCGCCTCCACCGGTTCCACCAACGACAGCCGGCCTCTGCAGGATGCGTCCTACGCCGCCGCCGCCGATGAGCTCAACGGTGTGAAGCCGGAGCAGGCCCTCGCCCTGGTGGGCATGGGTCTGATGCGCAAGATGGCTGCCAACGGCGAGCTGCCCTGGATGTGGAGCGAAGCTGAGGACGGCGGCAGCTGTGACGTGGCGAGCCTGCGCCAGCGCCTTGAGCTCACCGATCTCGCCCTGCGCACCGGCGCCCCCCTGTCCACGGCGGAGGTCACCTACTTAATGGGTGCCCGTCCCGGTGGCGAGGCGGTGGAGCGCGGTGGGCTGCGGGCGCGGCGCCTGAGCCGCAACGTCTGGAAGCTGAGCCAGTCGGAGGGCGCTTCCGGCAGCCGCGGCGACAACGTCAGTTTCGCCAGCTTCAACGACGGCCGCCGCCGTTTCGCCTAAGGGCGAAGGCTCAAGGCAGCTCACCGCCGGCACTGATCTCCCGGTCCCAGGCGGCCACCAGTTCATCGCGCAGCCAGCTCGCCTGCCCCAGGGCCGCATCCAGCCCTCCCCACCAGTTGATCAGCGCCACCGGCACCGGCATGGCGTTGCACTCCAGTTCGAACGACTGGATCACGTTGTCGTCGTCCGCCAGCACGGTGATCGTGAACTCCAGCAGCCCCTCCCGCCAGGGATGCAGGCTCACGGTGGTAACGGCCGTGCCCAGTTCAATCGTCCACCACGGGCCCGGTGGCGCAGGCCGTGGCACACCCGGCTGCACGTCCAGCTTCGCCCAGCCGCGCTGCACCAGCTGATTGAGCAGATCTCGGAGGCTGGAGCGCATCGGGGCAACCCGCGCTGCTGTGCCTCCGTCATGGCACCGATCGCTGCTGCGCAGCAAGCCGCCGCGGGGGATGCGGCAGATCGGCGGCCCATAAGCGGCGCTTTGCCGCTGCATAGGCAACGCCTTTGCAGCAGCAGGCCCAATGGCCTGGTGCTGTTTCTACCGTTCCCGTCACTCTGCGAACACCCTGCGTGTCCTGGATAGGAACAGCCTGGCTGGTTCCCCTCTATCCCCTGGTGGGATCGGCCTTCAGCCTGCTGTGGTCGCCGGGGTTGATCAAGCGCAGCGGCCCCAGGCCTGCTGGTTACATCAACCTGCTGATGGTGACGATCGCCTTCGCCCACAGCCTGCTGGCCCTGATCAGCCTCAACAACAACTCGGCGGCCGGGGCCTCAGCGATTTATGCCCCGCCCACTTTCGGCTGGACCTGGATCAACACCGCCGGCCTGCGCATTGGCTTCGATGGCCTGGTGAGTGAGCCGGCCCTGATCGCCATGACGGTGATCACCGGCCTGCATGTGCTGGTGCAGATCTTTTCAATCGGCTACATGGAGATGGACTGGGGTTGGCCCCGCTTCTTCGGCGGCCTCAGTTTCTTTGAGGCGGGCCTGTGCGCCCTCGTCCTCACCGATTCGGTGTTCTTCAGCTACGTGCTGCTGGAGCTGCTCACCATCGGCACCTATGTGATCGTGGGCACCTGGTACAACCAGTCGTTGGTGGTGAAGGGGGCCCGAGATGCCTTCCTCACCAAGCGCATCGGCGACATTGTGCTGCTGGCCGGGGTGATCGCCCTGCTGCCCCTCACCGGTACCTGGAATTTTCATGGCCTGCAGGGCTGGGCTGCCGACCTCACCAACAACGGCCAGCCTCTGCCCCCAAGCTTCCAGCTGATCCTGCTGGCTCTGATCGCCGGCCCCATGGGCAAGTGTGCCCAGATCCCCCTGCACCTCTGGCTGGATGAGGCGATGGAGAGCCCTTTGCCCTCCACGGTGCTGCGCAATTCCGTGGTGGTTCTGGGCGGGGCCTGGGTGTTGCTGCGCCTGGAGCCTCTGATTGAACTGAGCCCCCTGGTGCAGGGCGTGATGGTGGTGGTGGGCGGCACCACGGCCCTGGTGGCCGCCCTGATCGCCCTGGGTCAGATCGATGTGAAGCGGGCGATGAGCTTCCTGGTGAGCAGCTGGCTGGGACTGCTGTTCGTGGCCGTCGGCCTCGGCGGCATTGATGTGGCCGATCACCTGCTGCTCGTCTATCCCCTGCCGATGGCCCTGATGCTGATGGCGGTGGGGGCGATCGTGATCAGCAACGTGTCTCAGGACCTCACCCAACTGGGGGGCCTGTGGAGTCGCCGGCCTCTGATCGGCATGGCCTTTCTGGCTGGAGCCTTCGGCCTGATGGCGCTGCCCCCCTTTGGTGGGTTTGCCGCCCTGCGCGAACTGCTGGAGCTGGCCATGGCCAGCAAGGCACCCGTGCTGCTGGGCGGACTGGTGCTGATCACCAACACCCTGCTCTGCGCCTCGATGATGCGGGTCTTCGGCCTGATCTGGGGTGGCGTGCCCAAGGCCTTCACGATCCGCTCGCCCGAGGTGTTGTGGCTGATGGTGCTGCCCACCCTCTTCCTGATGGGCCTGGTGCTGCACATCCCGCAACTGTTGCTGCAGCTGGGGGTGTACCAGCTGAGCCCCCTGCCGGGCTGGGGGCCGCTCGGCTGGCCCCTGGTGGTGTCCACCCTGATCGGTGCCGGCAGCTCGCTCTGGTTCTATCTGCGTCCCCACCCGCTGGCCGAACTTCCCTCTGGCCTCGGGGGCATCCAGCACTGGCTGGCTGAAGACATGCACACCGAATCCTTCTATCACCGCACTGTGGTGGCCTTGGTTGTGGGTCTGGCCCGCTTCAGCGCCTGGAGCGACAAGGCTCTGGTGGATGGCTTCAGCAGTGGAACCGGTGGTGCCGCCATGGCTGGCGCCCGTCAGCTCAGCTTCACCACCAGCGGTAATTCCCAGGCCTATGCCCTCTCACTGGTGCTTGGTGTGCTGGTGATGTCGGCCTGGCTGCTCGCGCGTTGATCTGGAGGACACGATGACCCTGCTGCTGCTGTTTCTGATTCCTCTGGGTGCCGCCTGCGGGCTGCAACTCCTGCCGGCCGGAAGCCCCTGGATTCGCCGTACGGCCGTGGCCGCGAGCCTGGCCCAACTGGTGACCGGTGTTGTGGCCTGGCGTGTGCCCCCCAGCGATCTCTCGCTGAGCTGGCTGCCGAAACTGGGGCTGCGCCTGGATCTCGGCCTCGATGGCCTCAGCCTGCCGTTGGTGCTGCTGGCTTCCCTGATCACGGCCATGGCCGTGCTGACCACACCGCTCGAGCAGACACGCGCCCGCCTCTTCTACGGATTGATGCTGGCCACCAATGTGGGCCTGATGGGATCGTTCCTGGCCCGCAATGCCCTGCTGTTCGTGCTGGCCTATGAGCTGATCCTGATTCCCACCACCTTGCTGGTGGCGATCTGGGGCGGTGAGCGTCGGGCTGGTGCCGCTATCCGATTCCTGATCTACGGGGCCGTGTCCGGCATCGCCCTCCTCGCCGCGGTGCTGGCCTTCGGCTGGCTCAACCCAGGCGGCCTCGATTTCAGCTTCTCGGCCCTGGCCAGCCACAACCTCACACCGGATCAGCAGCACATCCTGCTGGCCCTGGTGCTGCTGGCTTTTGGCCTCAAGCTGCCGGTGGTGCCGCTGCACGGCTGGCAACCGCTCACCTACAGCCAGGCCCCCACACCGGTGGCGATGCTGCTCAGTGGTGCCGTGTCCAAGCTCGGGGCCTATGGCCTGCTGCGTTTCGGCATCGGCTTTCTGCCCGATGCCTGGACCGATTGGTCGGCCTGGATTGCCGCCATCGGCGCGGTGAGTGCCATCTATGGCGCCCTCAACGCGATCGCGCAGCTTGATATGCGGCGTTTGGTGGCCTACAGCTCCCTGGGGCACATGGGCTTCCTGCTGCTGGCCCTGGCCGCCGCCACACCCCTGAGCCTGCAGGGCGTGATGGCCCAGATCCTGGCCCATGGACTGATCATCGCCCTGCTGTTCTGCCTGGTGGGCCTGGTGGAAACCAAAACCGGCACGGCTCAGATTCCTGAGCTGTCGGGTCTGTTGAATGCGCAGCGTGGCCTGCCGTTCACCATGGGCCTGATGTTGCTGGCCCTGATGGCGGCTGCCGGCGTGCCCGGCCAGGCCGGATTTGTGGCGGAGTTGCTGGTGTTTGAGGGCAGCTGGGTGGCCTATCCCATTCCAACGCTTGTCTGCCTGCTGTCGTCTGGCTTCACGGCCGTGTACGCGGTGCGCCTGTTCAATCGTGTGGGCTTCGGTCGACTCGACAACGCCAAGGCCAATTGGGTGAGCACCACCTGGACGGAGCGTGCTCCTGCACTGGTGCTCACCACGCTGGTGTTGGCGGGTGGCATCTGGCCCACTCTGCTCACCGGCTTCAGCGAAACCGCCACCGCCCCGCTGGCCCTGCGCTCCAGTGAGTCGGTCACCGTGATCGCCCTCGCGCCTTCCTCCACGTCGCAGCTCCCCGCATGACCGCCACCATCGCCCCGGAGCGCACCCAGGCTCCGTTGATTCCCCCCTCCAGCCATCACTACGCCGAGGTGATCCATCGCCTCGAGGCCGGTGGTTCGATGCTGCCGGACACACCGGAGAACCTCAAGCAGATCATCGGCATCTACAAGGCCTATGCCGTGCCGATGGATTTTTACTGGCGCGATCTGCTCTACATCGCCGAGCGTGTTTTCCTGAATCCGCTGCCTGCTTTCAAGTACTTCATCTCGCAGGAGTACCTGGATCGACCCAACAGCTACTCCGGTGATCAATCGAAGCTGCGCATCTGGCGTGGCACCGAGAAGGCCCATCCGGAGCTGCTCGAGTTCATGGCCCGTGGCGAAACCCGCGGCATGCCCAAGCTGCTCCATCACCTCTGGCATGACCGGGTGAACATGGAGTTCGCCGAGGCCTGCATGCAGGCGATGCTCTGGCACCAGGGCATGGGCGGCCGCTTCAACGACTATCTGGAGAGCGACGCCTACAAGGCCAATGCCGACCGGGCGATCAAGGCCTACTTCCGGGGCAACCCGCTGATGCTGGGCCTCTACAAGCTGTTCCCGGAGATGTTCCTGGAGCAGGTGCGTCAGCTGTCCTATTACTCCAACCTCGGTCTGTTCTGGGAGGTGATGGCGCCCGTCTTCTTCGAGATGAGCGACATTTACGACGAAGGCGGCTTCAAGGGTGTGCCTGATGCGATGGATTTCCTGGTGAATGGCATCTTTGCCGTTGCCGGCCGGCCGATCTACCATCACCTCTATATCGGTGATGAGTGCTACGAGATCATCCCCAAGAGCGAAGGATTCACCTGGCTCTATGAGGCAGCCTTGCCCTATGTGGAGGCTGTCTTCTACCGAACCGCACCGTTCCGCGGCACCAAGAGCTACAACGCCCAGGCCGGTCAGGTGCCAGCCGATCAGGCTGACTTCCATTACGGCATTCTCTACGCCGACGTTTATCCCGTTGGTTCGGCCGGCATCCCGCCGACCCTGCTGATGCAGGACATGCTGCATTTCCTGCCCCCCTACCTGCGCGAGATCTATCGCGACCATCGCCGTGGTGAGGAGGATGAGCTGGTGCAGCTGGGCATCACCTTCCAGCGCTCGATGTACAACGTGACCTCGGCTGTGATCCAGGCCCTGCGCTGCGCCCTGCTCTATCCGCTCGACGACACCAACCCCGAACACCTGATGGCCAACCGCCGCTTCTTCGAAGCGCAGATGGACCGCTTCCTGCGGCCCGAGGCCCGTCTCCCCGACGTCCAGACCCAGGATTACCGCTGAGCCCCGCTGCGTCGAACCCGATGGCCACGATTCTCGACACCGCCGCATCCGCTGGCGCCTTCAACACCCTGCTGGCAGCCGTCGATGCCGCCGGCCTGCGCGGCGCCCTGGAGGGCCCTGGGCCGTTCACCGTGTTTGCTCCGGTGGACGACGCCTTTGCGGCTCTGCCCCCCGGCACCGTGCAGACCCTGGTGGACAACCCACCGCAGCTGGCCCGCATCCTCAAATTCCACGTGCTGGCGGGGGCCCATTCCCAGGCTGAACTGGTGGCTCAGCCCCAGTGGGACAGCCTGGAGGGAGCCCCGATCCCGATCCGTTGCAGCGAACCGTTCGAGGTGAAGAACGCCACAGTCGTCAGTGCCGACATCGTTTGCGACAACGGTGTGGTGCATGTGATCGACCGTGTGATCCTGCCAGGCTGATCCGCATCGCCAACACCGCGTGATCGGTTCCTCCCTGCTCAGCACCCTGCTGCTGCTGCTGATCGCGGTGCTGCTGGCTCGCCTCACCAGCTCACGCCTCGCTGGCTGGGCGGTGCCGGCCATCGTGCTGGAGCTGTTGGTGGGGTTCGTGCTCGGCAACACCGTTCTGCCCTACAGCCGCGTTCAGTCCCTGGCGGGTGTGATGGAGCTGGGGGTTCTCAGCCTGTTCTTTCAGGTGGGTCTGGAGGTGCGCGGTGGCTTGCTGGGTTCGCGGCCCGCTGCCGTGCTGCGCACGGTGCTGCTCTCGGCCCTGGCACCCCTGCTGCTCTGGTGGCCCCTGCAGCAAGGCTTCGGCCTCAGCCCCTCTGCCACCGTGTTGTGGCTGGCGGTGATCTGCGCCACCGGCACAGGCGTGACCCTGCGGGCCCTCTCTCAAGCCGGGGCCCTGCACACGCCATCGGGCCGCCTGCTGCTGGGGGTGTCGGTGCTCGACGATCTTCCGGCGATCGCCTTGCTCACCCTCTCGATGGTGATGGGTGGCCCTGCTGCCCAGCAGGGAACGATTGCCGCCGCCACATCTCCCCTGCTGGGCCTGACCCTGATGCTGGCCAGCTTGCCGCTCAGCCGCTGGTGGCTGCGGCGCCAGGGCCCCTGGCGTCCAGGGCTGCTGGGCGTGCTGATCCTGCTGATCGGCTGCAGCTGGGTCGGCGAGCTGTGTGGTCTCACCAGTCTGCTCGGGGCCCTCTGGGGTGGCGTGCTGCTGCAGCGGCTTGCGCCGATGGCGGAGGACAGCGGCGAAGCCCATGAGCTGCGCGGGCAACTGGCCTTGCTGTCCGAGGTGTTTCTCCCCCTCTATTTCATCAGTGTCGGCATGCGCGTCACGGCTGGCAGCCTGCTGGAGCCCCAGGCCTGGTGGATGGCGCTGGTGCTGCTTCTCCTGGCGATTGCCACCAAGCTGCTCTGCGCTGCTGGGATCAGCCCAGCGGATCAGGCCGCCGGGGTGGATCGCTGGATCGTGGCGTTCGGCCTGATCCCCCGCGGTCTGCCAGGTCTGGTGTTCGCCTCTTCGGCCTTAGCGGCCGGCGTGGTCACGCCTGTTCAGTACTCAGCGCTGGTCCTTATGGTGAGCGCCACCACCGTTCTCGGGTTGCTGATGCTGGGCCGTCGTCTTCAGCCCGCCACCCTGACATCCCGTTAGCTGGTGCGTCCTACTCCATTGCTCAGCGTTCCCTCGCCATTCCCAGACCGTCGCGCTCAGGCATGCCCGCGGGTACGGCACTCTCGCTTGGGTTTGATTGTCTTTGGCCTGTTGCTGGCCGGCTGTAGCGACAGTGGTGTGCAGCCCAGCGCCAGCCTGCGCATGTTCGACTGTGCGTTTCAGAGTGGTAAACATGTTCACCTGCACATCAGTGAATCTGAAGCTAGAGCCAGCCTGATCACCGACTATCGCCGGGGTACAGCTGATAGTCATGCCGGCGATCTTCGCGCCGGCCGTGAGAGTAAGGGCCGGCTTGAGGCTGCGGCAGGTGGCCGGCTGGTCATTGCGATGTTTCTGCTCAATGACCATTTCGGTGAGTCCGCCGGCGAGACTGTTTCACTGCACCTGGCGGCTGACGGCCGCACCCGCTTCGAAGCCCGGGGCAGTGGTGGGCAAACCCGCACCATTGATGCCGGAACCTGTTCGCCAGTCGGCCATCAGCCCCCGCTGAGTCGTCGCTGAGAACCCTGAGGCGTTCTCGCCCTTCGCCACAACGGGCGCTACGGTTTGATCATTGTGATCCTTCATGCCGTGAGGATCTCTGGCAGTGGCGGCCTGAGCGCGCTGGAATGAGCCCATGCAGAGCGTCCTTGCCCGCCTTGGTCTTGATCGTGTCTGGCGCTTGATCTGGCGGCCGGACACCGTGCTCTGGCTGTTGCTGGCCAGTCTGCTGCTGTTGCCGTTTGTGATGCTCACTTCGATGGGCGGGGCGAGGGTGGCGCAGATGAAGCTCCAGGCCGATGAAATCTCAACGCTTGCATCCGGTATCCGCTCCTATTACGCGGATAATGTGATTGCGAGGCTGCAGGCTGCCGATGGTCAGGCCGTCTACTCCGAGAGCTACCGCGATGTGCACGGCGGCATTCCGATTCCAGCCACGCTCTCGATCGAACTGGGGGCTCTGTTTGATAACGCCCATAGCGACGGCAGGATCTCCTATGAGTTTCTGTCCGACTATCCCTTCGCCAAACGGCTGAGCCATCCACTTGATGCCTTTGAGCGAAACGCTATCCAGGCTTTCCGCAGTGATCCCAGGCTGAAGACCTACACCCAGCTCAACGGCAATGGTCTGGGACGTTCCTCCTATCGGCTGGCCACCCCCGTGTTGATGCGCTCAGCCTGCGTGACCTGCCACAACGCCCACCCCGATTCTCCCAAGCGGGATTGGAAAGTTGGTGATGTTCGCGGCATCCAGGAGGTCACCGTACGCGGCATCCAGGCCGAGGGCTTCGGGAACCTCGCCGGCCTGTTTGGCTACGTCGGTCTGCTGGGCCTGACGTCTGTGGCGGCTACCGGTGTTTTTCGGCGCCAGAGCCAGAAGCTGACCAGCTTGAACCGTCAGCTGCTCGATTCCAGTCAGCGCGAATCCTCACTCTCTGCCCGTCTGGCTGATCAGCTGCAGGAGCTGTCGATCTTTGGCAGCGTCGTCGACGACTCGATCATCGGCATCACGATCGCCGATATGCGCAAGCCCGATGCGCCGCTGATCTACGTGAACAATGCCTTCACTGTCATCACTGGTTATTCGCGACAACTTGCAATTGGCTATAATTGCCGATTCCTGCAGGGCGCCGATACGGATTCGGCCGAGCTGGAGCGCATCAGGGAATCATTACGCTCCGGTCGCTCCTACAGCGGCGAGTTGATCAACTATAAACAGGATGGTACGCGCTTCTGGAATCGGCTGACCCTTTATCCGATCCGCATCGGCGATAGTGACACGCCTGATTACTACGTTGCCAATCAGGTTGATGTCACCAGTCTGCGCAATCCCAACGAGGCCTCGATTCCCGATCCTGAAGCTCTGCGCCAGGCCGTTGCGCAGGCAAGGCGGGCCCTTCACGATGCCGAGCGCTTCGGCAGCGCGCTGCACAATCATCTGGCAGCCTCACCCGATTCTTCAACCGTGGCAGCGGAGGCTTACCTCGTGGCGGATCAGCAGGCCCATGAACGTCTGGCCAGCCTGATTGCTCAGCTGGATCACCTGCTCGGCAAGGAAGGAACAACGGATGGCTGAGCTGCCCGTCAGCATCCGGGAATCGACTCGCGTTCTGCGTGCTCTGCTGCTTGGCTACTGGCTGGGTGCCTCTGCGTTGCTCACCATTCTGTTTGGAGCCGTTGATCTGGTTGAGCGGCATCGTGAGGTTCTTCATGATGCAGACCACATGCGCGATTTGGTGGCTGCTTCGCTGTTCCCACCTATGCGTTCCGATGACCGGCAGATGTTGCTGGAAACCTATTCAAATTCACCGCGTGAGGACAAGCTTGATGGCATGAACTTTCTGCTTGTTGTCAATGACGCTGGCAAGATCGTTTATTCCTCGCGCCGCGCCTGGCGGGGCTTGCCGATCACAGACCCTTTGCTGGCAAGAGTTGAAACCAGTGATCCGGACTTTGATGCTGTTGTTCACTGCTTTCTTCGCAACCCGGGTCAGTGTATGGATCTTTCATCCACCAACCTGAGGCTCAGAACTGGCAGTTTCACTGTGGTTCGTCCGGTTGCAAGGCCGGGGCGAGATCTTGGTCTTGAGCGGCAGGAGTTGTTGGTCGTTATCAATTACGACCCCGGGGTGGTGCTTGCTGAATTCGGACAGGATATCGCTCTTGGATTCCTGTTCAGTCTGATTATCTCGGGGCTACTCACGCTGTTGGTGTGGTACCTGCTGATCTATAGACTACTGCCACAGTTCGCTGAGGCAGCCCATACCGATTCACTCACTCGGCTGATCAACCGCGGCCTGTTCATGGATCAGGCCAAGGACTTGCTCGCTGAAGCCGAAGATCGCGGTGGCGAGATGATCTTCGCTATTCTGGACATCGATCATTTCAAGCGTATCAACGATACCTATGGCCACAGCTGTGGTGACGCAGCTCTTGCCCATGTCGCCGAGGTCTTCCGAATGGTGACCCGGCCAGACGATCTGGTCTGTCGATTTGGCGGTGAGGAGTTTGCGCTTCTGTTCAATGGCCAACGTGAATCGGTTGGCCGTGCTCTGGATCGTCTACGTCTTCAACTCGAGATGACACAGCTCAGCTACGCTGGCCACCAGCTCAAATTGAACGCCAGCATCGGCGCTGTGTCCACTGCTGACTGTGGCTACAACATTGATTATCTCTATAATATGGCAGATAAGGCGTTGTATGTCGCCAAGCGGTCGGGGCGCAATCGTCTGGAATGGAATGATGGACGTGTTTTCAGTCGTCTTGGACGGTGACTCGCATGCAGTTTCCACCAGTCCCTGGTGATGAAGATGCGCGGCTGGATGAGCTGCGAAGCTTCGGTATTCTCGATACCAATCCTGATCCCAGTTTCGACGATATTACTGAGCTGGCTCGTCAAGTTGCTGGTTCCGATATTGCCATCATCAGTCTCGTGGATGCGGACCGTCAGTGGTTCAAGTCTTGCGTGGGAGTCTGCTTGCCGCAGCAGCAGACGCCCCGCTCGATCTCCTTCTGCGCTCATACGATCCTGCAGCAGACTCCGCTCATCATTGAGGATGCCTGCGCTGATCCTCGCTTTGCCGAGAATCCTCTGGTGATCGGAGAACCCGGAATCCGCTTCTATGCAGGATTTCCGTTGATCAGTCCCAATGGGTTTGCTCTGGGCAGTCTCTGCGCCATCAGTCTTCAGCCCCATCGGCTCAACCAGCAGCAGATGGATGGCCTTCACCGCCTGGCCTCTCTTTCCGTCTCGCACCTCGTTCATTGGCGCGCGGCTGCCCTGCGCGGCGGTTCGCCGACTGGTTCCAGTGCTGAGCGTCTGCAGCCGGCTGCCTTTCGCGAGGGGTTGACCTCGCTGGATCGTCTGATGGCTCGCGACCAGCTCCTGCAGAAGCTGGAGATGATTCTGGCCATGGAGGTGGACTCCCCGTTTGCCCTGCTGCGCTGCCGCTTCCGTGATTACGACCGGGTGAATGCAACCCTCGGAGGGTTGATCGCCGAAGAATTTCTCGATGAGGGGGCTCGTCGCATTCTGGCGGCGGTACCACGTGGTAGTTCGGTGGCGCGCTTCGCCGATGCTGAATTGGTGGTCTTGTTGCCCTTTGGTGCTGACGATTCGGATGTTCAGCGCGTCGCTGAGCGGATCATCGGTTTTTCTAGTCAAGTGTATCGCAGTGGAGTTCATTCTCTGGCGATGGACCTTGCGATCGGCATCGCCATCTATCGCAACAACTACGACAATGTTGAGGCCATGCTCGCTGACACCAGCATGGCGGTACGCATGGCTCTGCGCTCCACCAGCAGTGCCTATCGCTTCATCGACAGCGAAGCGCGGGTCGTTGCCCGCGCCAGCTATCGGCTGGAGTCTGATCTGCGTGAGGCGCTCACACGCAAACAGCTGGACGCCTACCTACAGCCGATCATTGACCTCAGCAGTCGCGAACCCATCGGCTTTGAGGCCCTGGCCCGCTGGTCCTGCAATGGTGAGGTTCTGACGCCGGCATCCTTCCTGCCGATGCTCAACGAGAACGGCATCACCGGCGAACTGGATCTGCTGATCATCGAGAAGGCTCTGGCAGCCATCCCTTTGCTCGCGTTGCCGATTCCGCAACGCAGCATGACGATGAGCGTCAACCTCTCCGGCATACTTCTCGAGGATCCTGATCTATGTGCCCGCCTGCTCCAGCTGATTGATGAGAATCCTCTGCCGCTGGGCTGGACCCTGCAGATGGAGCTTCTGGAGGAAGCCTTTCAGAGCACAACCCCTGCATTCGATCGGTTCCTGCAGGATCTTGTTGAACGCTCGGTGCGTATTGCCATCGACGACTTCGGCACCGGCTATTCATCTCTGGCACGCCTGATCAGCCTGCCGATCCAGGCAGTCAAGATCGACCGCGCCTTCGTGCTCCGGCTTGAAGACAGTGGTGATTCACCGCGCAAGCTGTTGCGCACGATGATCACCATGCTCAACGATCTGGGCCTGTCTATCACCGCCGAGGGTGTGGAGACCAGTGCTCAGCTCGCTTGGCTGCTGGACAACTCGGTGGAGAAGGCCCAGGGGTATCTGTTCCACCAACCACTGCCGATCAATGAGGCGATCGTCCTGCTGCAGGGGCTCAACTATCGTCCCAGCGCCATTCCCGTGGACCCTCGCCGGCTTCAGGCCGTGCGCCGCCGGCGTCGCCGCTCGTCCTGGCTGTTGAGCTTCCTTGACCGACGTCAGAGCCAGGACTGAGTCCCTGGCAACCTCAGTTCACTGGCCTGGTGTACCAGACCCTTCAGAAGCAATCATTGCGGTAGGTCTGCCAGGTTTCCCCACGTGTTACTCCGGCAGCACTGATGTGGATGATGCCGCTGTCAGCCGGTTCATTCGGCGTCGAGCACTGGCGCAGGGTGCAGATCCGCCGCCATGGTCCGAAGTCGGTCTCTGCTGCATCCGCTGACCGACTTCCGGGTTTTCCGTCAGCAGTGTTCGCTTGATCGGTGTCGCTGGTCGGCGCCATCGAGTCGAGTCTCAGGGCTGGACCTACCCTCTGGATCTGCCCAGGGCGTTGACTGTCGTCGTTACGACTGGACCACGCTTCTTATTGACGCGCCAGAGAGGAAACTCCCTGCCGGCTTCAGGCAAGTTTCGGCAGCACATCCGCCAGAACGCCGTAGCAGCGCTCCAGCTGGGCGTCGCTGATGCTCAGCGGTGGCAGCAGATAGACCACGTTGCCCAGGGGGCGCAGATACACCCCCTGTTCCAGACACAGCTGCTGCAGCCGCTTGCCCACGGGGTTCAGATAACTCTCGGGGCCGATGTCCAGATCGAAGGCCGCCATCGTGCCGAGGCTGCGGGGCCGACGCACCAGGGTATTGCTGCTGAGTTGTTCCAGCAGGGGCCGGTGGCGGCTCTCGAAGTCCTGGTAGCGGGGAGGATCGGCCTGCAGCAGATCCAGGCTGGCCAGGGCTGCCGCACAGCCGAGCGGGTTGGCTGTGAAGCTGTGGCCGTGGAAGAAGGTGTGGCCCGGTGTTTCGCTGATGAAGCCCCGGTGGATCCGTTCGCTGGCCATCGTGGCTCCCATCGGCAGGAAGCCGCCGGTGAGCCCTTTGGAGAGGGCCATCAGATCCGGCTGGATGGCAGCCCTCTGGCTGGCGAACAGGGCGCCGGTGCGGCCGAAGCCGGTCATCACCTCATCGGCGATCAGCAGGGCGCCGCTGGCCCGCACCCGCTCCTGCACGGCCCGCAGGAAGGCCGGCCGCACCAGGCGCATGCCACTGGCGCCCTGGATCAGCGGCTCGAGGATTACCGCAGCGGTGGGTGTTTCGAGTGCCTGCTCCAGCTGATCGAGCGCCAGGCGCTCGCGCGCTTCCACGCCCTCGTCGTGCCAGTGGGTGTGCGGCCAGCCCACATGCGTCACCTCGAACAGCAGCGGTTCGTAGGCCGTGGTGAACAGGGAGCGCTCCCCGAGGGCCATCGCGCCAACGGTGTCGCCGTGATAGGCGCCGTCGAAGGCGATCAACTGGCGCCGCTCCGTCGCTCCCGTTCCTGCTTCCCGATTTCGCCACCACTGCCAGGCCATCTTCAGGGCCACCTCCACCGCCGTGGAGCCGTTGTCGGAGAAGAACAGGCGCTCCAGGCCCGTGAGCGCGCTCAGGCGTGTGGCCAGCAGTTCGGCGGGCTGGTGGCTGAAGTTGGCGAAGATCACCTGTTCCAGCTGCAGCGCCTGGCGGGCGATCGCTGCGGCGATCGCCGGTTCGGCGTGGCCGTGCAGCGTCACCCACCAGCTGCTGATCGCATCGATCAGCCGGCGTCCATCAGCCAGTTCCAGCTCGCAGCCCCGTGCCGATCGCACCAGCAGCGGTTCCGGGGCGGTGGCCACCTGGGTGGTGGGATGCCAGAGGTTGGGGTGCCAGCTCACAGTGTTGTCCTGCCTGTTCTCGTGGTGGGGTCCTGAGCGTTAACGGCAGGATTCCGTCCAGTAGCGCACCCGCTGCATCGAGGGGAAGAAGCTCACCCGCTGCAGGCTGCATCGCCGTGTTGCCTGCCCTGGAGCACTGATGCTCACCGACCCGCTCAGACAGGTGTACACGGGCATGCGGTAGGGCGACAGGCGCACGCTCTGATCCGCGCATTCGCTGATGTCCGCAAAGCGCAGACGCTGGTTGTTCGGCCAGTCGCGCTTGGCATTGAGCCAGCGCTCGAACGCTGATGGCACGGGATCGAAGGGCAGCGCCAGGGCTTGCTGGGGGGCTAACCACAGCAAGCTCAGCAACAGGCCAGATCCCACCACCGATCGGCGGACCACTCGGGGGGACGTCATGGAGAGCGCCATGCAGGACAGCTGCCGTCGTTCCGGTGTGCAGGCATTCAAGGGGACCAGGCTGGCGTCTTGGCGGGGCGCCAGCCCGGGAGCTTCAGTCTGCTTTCTCGTCTTCGTCGTGAGCGAAGCGGTTGTAGAGAAAGTCGAGGGCGCTGTTGCGCAGCTCGTAGTAGCGCGGGTCCTCCATGATGTCCTCACGGCTGCGGGGCCTCGGGAAATCGATCGTGAGGATCTCGCCGATGCCGGCGGCGGGGCCATTGGTCATCATCACCAGACGATCGGCGAGGAACAGGGCCTCGTCGATGTCGTGGGTGATCATCAGCACCGTGCATTTCTGGGTGTTCCAGATCTTGAGCAGCTCCTCCTGGAGCTCCTCCTTGGTGATCGCATCGAGCGCTCCGAAGGGTTCATCGAGGATCAGCACTTCCGGCCGGATCGCCAGGGCGCGGGCAATCGCCACGCGCTGCTTCATGCCGCCGGAGATCTGGGTGATCTTCTTCTCGGCTGCCGCCGTCAGGCCCACCATCTCCAGGTGTTCCATGGCGATCTCGCGCTTCTCGTGCTCGGGCAGATTCGGTTTGACGGAATCGATGCCCAGATACACGTTGTCATAGGCGCTCATCCACGGCAGCAGGGCATAGCCCTGGAACACCACCATGCGATCAGGACCGGGCTTCTCGATCGGTTTGCCGTTGAGCAGCACCTGACCCGAGGTGGGTGTGGCGAAGCCGGAAACCATGTTCAGCAGGGTGCTCTTGCCGCAACCGGAGTGACCGATCACGCAGACGAATTCACCCTGGTTGACTTCGAAATTGATGTTCTCCAAAACCGGATAGGGCCCGGCTGGCGTTGGGTACACCTTGCCGAGCTGCTCGAAGCGCAGCAGGGGGGCGGTCCCCGCCGGGGTGGGGAGGCCGCTGGGTTGTTGCAGGACGGAGGCCGTCATGATCAGGAGCTCAGAGAGGGGAACAGGACAGATCAGGCCGCCAGCGGCCGGGGAACTCCGAGCGGGATCTCGGCGACGCTGAAGTCGCGGTGCACGCTCACACTGTTGAGGTAGCCGATCGGATCGTTGCCATCGAAGGGATGGCCGTCGAACAGTTCGATGGCACTGCGCTGATAGGTCACGTCCTCGAAGCCGAGCTCCCGTGCCGCCGTGCTGTACACGCTGACATTGCAGATGCGCTCGAGGATCTCCACGTAGTTGCGGGGGAAGGGAATCTCTGCCCAGCGGGCCAGCTGGGTGAGGATCCAGAGGTGCTCGCTGCGGCTGGGACGGTTGACGCCTGCACCGAAGAAGAGGTGATGGGGCTCTCCCTGCTCGCTGCTGGTTGTCGGCCCATGGGAGCCCTCGGCCACCTTCGAGCCGGTGCTGAAGTGGATCAGGTCCGGCTTGATGCCCGGATAGCGCCGATCACTCAGAAGATCGGCCATTTCCGGCCAGTTGTTCGGATCCGAGCAGAACTGGCAGGCCTCAAGCAACGCCTTGGTCAGGGCGATGTGGGTGTTGGGATAGGCCAGGGCCCAGTCTTCACGCACCCCGAGAACCTTGCCGGGGTGGCCGTTCCAGATCTCCAGGTCGCCCGCGATCGGCACGCCGTGCCGGTCGCGGGAGGCGCGCAGATTCCAGGGCTCGCCACAGCAGAAGCCATCGATCGAGCCATCCTTGAGGTCGGCCAGCATCTGAGCTGGTGGCAGGGCCTGCAGATGCACGTCCTTGTCGGGATCGATGCCGCTGGCAGCCAGCCAGTAGCGCAGCAGCAGGTTGTGCATCGAGGCCGGATGCACGATCCCCAGCGTGTGCGGCTCGCGGTTGTGACTCTGCAGCCAGTTGCGGTAATCCTCCACGGAGTGGACGCCTGCATCGGAGAGGCGTTTGGCCAGGGTCACCTCGTTGCCGTTGCGGCTGATGGTGAGGGCCGTCACGATCGGCAGGGGATCACCGCCATGGCCACCGGCAGCCATCCAGGTGGGCATGCCCGAGGGCATCAGGGCGGCGTCGAGGGTTTGATCAACAAAGCCATCGGTGACTCCGCGCCAGCTGGTCTCCCGCACCAGCTGCACCCCATCCAGACCGTGCTTGGCGAAGAAGCCTTTGGCTTCGGCGATCGCCAGCGGCGCGCAGGCGGTCAGCGGGATGAACCCGAGGTCGAGGTTCACTTTCTCCAGGCCGTGGGCGGCCAGCACCTTGTGGGGCTTGGCCTGCCACTGCTTCACCCGCTTCTGGCGGTTGAGGAAGTAGATGATCTCCGAGCGCAGGCTGTAGTAGCTCGGGTGGTGCACGACCGTCATCCTCTGGCGTGGCCGCGGGATGTCCACCTCCAGGATGTTGCCGATCCTGGAGCCGGGGCCGTTGGTGAGGCAGATGATCCGATCCGAGAGCAGCACCGCCTCGTCGACGTCGTGCGTCACCATCACGGCGGTGAGCTGGTGTTCGTTGCAGATCTGCATCAGCTTCTCCTGCAGGTTGCCCCGCGACAGAGCGTCCAGCGCTCCGAACGGTTCATCGAGCAGCAGTAGCTTCGGCTTGATCGCCAGGGCACGGGCGATCGCCACCCGCTGGCGCATGCCGCCTGACAGTTCATGGGGAAGCTTGTGGGCAGCGTGCCCAAGCCCCACCATCACGATGTGCTCCTGAATCAGCGTGTTGCGCTCATCGCTGGCGAGCCCGGGAAACACTTCATCGATGGCCAGGGCGATGTTCTGCTCGACGGTGAGCCAGGGCAGCAGCGAGTAGTTCTGGAACACCACCATCTTGTCGGGGCCAGGCCGCTTCACCGTTTCGCCGTCGACGAGGACGGTGCCGCCGGTGGGCAGATCGAGGCCGGCGATCATGTTGAGCAGGGTGCTCTTGCCGCAGCCGGAGTGGCCGATCAGGGAGATGAACTCGCCCCTGCGGATCTCGAGATCGATGCCCTTGAGGGCCAGGTAGTTGCCGCCGCCGCTGAGGGGAAAGTTCTTTTCCAGCTGCTGGACGTCGACGAGGGTTGTGGCTGTCATGGTTGCGTTGGCAGTGGGGTTCAGCGAGTCAGATGCAGGGCCCACGAGCTGAAGCGGATCACCATGCCGCGCTTGAAGGCGGCCAGGCGGGCGTTGCGGACGACCTGAATTCAGGGGCCTGGATGGTTGTGCCAGCAGGGTGGGATTGGCCGATGTGGCTCACTGACCCGGGGAGATGCGCTTCTGCAGCCAGGCCATGAAGCGGTCGAGGATCAGGCCGATGGCACCGATCCAGATGACGCCCAGCACAATTTCAGAGACGTAGCCGTTCTGGTTGGCATCCCAGATGAAGAAGCCGATTCCGGGGGTGCCGGGCATCACGATCTCAGCGGCGATGATCGCCAGCCAGGCCAGACCGATGGAGATGCGCAGGCCGGTGAAGATGTAGGGAAGAGCGGAAGGGATCAGCACCTTGCTGAAGAAGCGGCCGCTGGACATCTGCAGAACCAGAGCCACATTGCGGTAATCCTGGGGAATCTGGCGGACACCCTCGGCCGTGTTGATCAGGATCGGCCAGATCGACGTGATGAAGATCACGAAGATCGCCGCTGGCTGGTTCCGCTGAAACAGCACCAGGGCGATCGGCACCCAGGCCAGCGGCGCCACCATGCGCAGGAACTGGAACAGGGGGTCGAAGGCCCGATCCAGCGATTTGTTCAGGCCCACGGCGATGCCGACTCCGATGCCGACGATCGCCGCCAGGGTGTAGCCGATGGCCACACGACCCAGGCTGCTCATGCTGTGATGAAACAGTCCTTTGTCCAGGCCGCCGCGGTCGTAAAAGGGATAGAGGAGCAGCTCACGGGTCCGCTCATCGGTCCACAGGCTGAGTGGGCCGGTCAGCTTGGTGAGCCCCAGGCTGGAGCTGAGCTGCCAGAACAGCAGAAAGCCCAGCGTGCCAAGCAGTGGTGGCAGGATCGATTGACGATTTCGCTTCCACCACAGACTGAGGGTGGAGCTGGAGTTGGGTGTTGTGGCCATGGTGATGCGGCTCTGAAGTGATGAGTTGTGGTGGAAATGGACTCTGAAGCTCTAGCTTGTCTGCGGAGTGCTCAGGGGTGGCTCATTTCTTGATCTTCAGGCTATTGAGATAAGCTTGAGGGTTTTCGGGGTCATAGGTCGTTCCATCGAAGAAGATCTCCTTGCCGCGGCTGGAGGTTGTGGGAATGTCTTTGGAGGGAACTCCAACTTCTTTCGCCGCCTGTCTCCAGAGGTCTTCGCGGGTGACGCGATCGTTGAGTGCCTTGGCTTCGGCAATCGTGTCGATCGTTCCTGGATAGAATTTCCAGCGCAGTGATTCGATCAGGAACCACAGCGTCAGGCTCTTGTAGGGATAGGAGATCACGCCACGTTCGCTGTTCCAGTACAGCGGACCCATGCTTGAATCGGTTTGGGTTGTCCCTTTGGCGCCCAGCTTGTATTGCCCCTTCAGTGTCTGCTCAAGCAGCTCCCTGGGTACGTTGTACCACTTGCGCGAGGACAGAATCTCAGCGGCTTCTGCCTTGTTTTCGGGCTTGTCAAGCCACATCTGTGACTCGATTAGTCCCTTCAGTAATGCCACTGTGGCTTTCGGGTGTTTGTCAACCCAGTCGCTGCGGATGGCCAGATACTCTTCTGGGTGAGCTTTCCAGATCTGGGCTGTGAGTGCTGCCAGATAGCCGATGTCCTGCTTGGCAATCCGGGATGGCCAGGGGTCGCCGGTCGAGAAGGCTTCCATCGTCCCGTTGCGCATCCCCTGCAGGGTCTCTGGCGCCGGCACGGTGAGCAGTTCCACATCCTTGTCAGGGTTCACCCCATTGGCTGCCAGCCAATAGCGGATCCACATGTCCTGATTGGCCTTGGGGAAGCTGTAGGACGCTCTGAACTTGCGACCCTCCCGATCTTCAAACTTGGCAAAGAAGCCTGGGGAAGAGCTTCTCAGGTCGGCGCTCAGATTGGCATCCTTCACGCTGTTGGCTGCAGCGATGCCATTCCCCTGGCTCATCAGCATGGCAAGGATGACCATCGGCACCTTCTTGCCGTTGGTGAGGGTCCCTTCGCTGATCATCTGGGGCATCGGCAGTTGCCACTGGCCGCCATCGATGCCGCCACCCTCCGAGCCGAGCACCACGTTGTCGCGCGCCGTCGACCAGCTTGCCTGCTTGCTCGCCGTCACCTGAAGGCCATGCTTGGCGAAGAAGCCCTTCTCAACGCCGATCACCAGTGGAGCTGATTCCAGAATCGGGGCATAGCCCAGGCTGATTGTTTTGGTTTCAAGTTTGCTGGCAGCCTGCGCATTGATTGGCGTGGAGGTTGCAGCGTATCTGGATGTTCGGCTCGGTGGATTGCCGAGACAACCTGCCAAGAGGAATGACGTGGATAGGGCTCCTGCAAGCAGGGCGAGGAAGGGGCGGCGCTTGGGCATGGAGATTCAGAGACAGGAGTACGATTGCTGGACGCATTGCGAGGGGCGGAACTTGCTGCCTTGGGGACTCAGATTGACGTCCCCTCTGGCTGCTGCGAATCGGTTGTTCGGCACAAGTTCAGATAGGGCTGTCTCAGCAGTTTGTGAGAGGGTTTTGAGGCAGCGCGGTCTCCGTTATTTGTCGTCGGGGAACGTTAGAGGTGTGGTTCCGGCGGCTGGGGAGGGTATTGCTAAGCAATGGCGACAGAGGTCATAAGATCTGGTTATGAAGCCGCTGTCTCTCATTCAGGCGATCTGGCGCATGGCGGCCCAGAAGCCAACCACCATCGCCAGCATCAGCAGCAGACGCACCACCAGGAAACGGATCACGTTCTCGCGCTTCATCAGCGTCGTTTCCACGGCGGTGATGCGAGCTTGAAGCTGTTGCAGGGGCGCCAATGTCATGCCGGCTCTCCGTACGCCTATGGAACAGGGCGCTGAAGAATAGGGATGCAGGCTTTCGTTTTGGGGCGGTTGCATCTGCAGCCACCCTCAACCCTCCCATCGGCACGGGTGGATCGTGATTATGCGCCCCATTTGTGCACCGGATGCGCTGAACTGCTTGGCATCCGAGCCACTCCCATCACGCCGTTGTTGTGATTGTCGTCGCTTCACATCGTTATGCCGGCCGCCAGATCGCTCTGCCAATGCGCCACGGCAAACAGCGCGTTCTGGCCAGGCCCCTCTGGCATGGGCTGGGCCTGGAGCTGCGCCATGCCGCCACGGTCGACACCGATACCTTCGGCAGTTTTTCCGGGGAGATCTCCAGGCCTGCCGATGCCCTCAACACCTGCCAACTGAAGGCGGAAGCCGGCATGCGTGCCCTGGCTCTGGATCTCGGCATTGCCAGCGAGGGGGCCTTCGGTCCGCATCCCGCCGTGCCGTTGCTGCCTGTAGGCCGGGAGTGGATGGTGTTCGTGGATCAGCGCGACCACCTGGTGATCAGCGAGCAGCTGCTCTCTCGCACCACGAATTACAGCTCCTGCCGCGCCAGCGATCCAGCCGCGATCACCGGCTGGCTGAAGCAGGTGGGCTTTCCCTCCCACGCCCTGATGGTGCGTGCCCACGAACCCTCAGCGCCGACGGCGCCCTGGCTGGCCAAGGGGGTGCAGGACCCAATCGAGCTGGCGGATCTGATGGCTGCCGCCGCACATCGCTCTCCGCTGGGCCAGGCCTGGCTGGAAACCGATATGCGTGCCCACTGCAATCCCACCCGGAGGGCTTCGATTCGCCAGCTGGCCTTTCAGCTGGTGCGCCGAGTGGCGAGTGCCTGCCCCGCCTGCGGCGCACCGGGTTGGGGGGTGGTGAGCCGTGTACCTGGGCTGCCCTGCAGCAGCTGTGGTCTGGGCACCGAGCTGATCCATTTTGAGCAGCTGGGCTGCGTGGCATGCGACCACACCCAGCTGCATCCACGCCGGGACGGCCTGATCAGCGCCGATCCCAGTCAGTGCCCGTATTGCAACCCGTGAAACGCTCAGGCTTCCAGGTAGTCGACCACCTTGAAGGAGCGCTCACGCACCGCTGCCACGGCCCGGCGTTCGATGCCCCTGGCGGTGTCGCGGGTCACCCCCATGCTGCGGGCTGTCGCACTCAGGGGCATCGGAGCCTGCTGGTCGATGCCGTAGCGGAGCCGCAGCAGCTCGGCCTCCTGGCTTGGCAGATCCTGAAGCACCTGCTCCAGATCATGGCCGAGCAGGTGCTGGGTGAGCCGCTCGTCGGGAGCCGTGGTGGCGCAGCGAACGCGGTCCAGCAGGCTGCCGTCGCCCTCCTCGCTGAGGCTGGAATCGAGGCTCACCGGCTGCTGGGCACGGAAGAGAGTTTCCTGGATGTCGAGCGGTTTCAGCCCGGATTCCTCTGCCAGCTCCTCGATGCTGGGCGTGCGGCCGAGACGCTGCCAAAGGCTTTGCTGAGCCCGCCGCAGGCGGCTGAGGCTTTCGCCCACATGCACCGGCAGGCGGATCGTGCGGCTCTTGTCGGCGATCGCACGGCTGATGCCCTCGCGGATCCACCAATAGGCGTATGTAGAGAATTTGTAACCCCTGCTGGGATCGAAGCGCTCCACCGCCTTGATCAGGCCCAGGTTGCCCTCCTGAATCATGTCCTCCAGCTCCAGCTGTCGGCTGGAGTATTTGCGCGCGATGCTCACCACGAGGCGAAGGTTGGCGGCCACCATGCGCTCCCGCGCCCGTTGGCCCTGGCGCTGTTGCCGGCGCAGCTGCTGCGGGCTCAGACCCGCTGCAGCGGCCCATGCCTCAGGAGTCGGAGCCTGGCCTCCGGAGCGAATGAGCAGCTCCTCGGCCACCTCCTCCAGTTGGCGCAGGCTCTGAACCCTGCGCGCCAGGGTGATTTCCTCATCGTGGCTGAGCAGCGGAACGCGACCGATGTTGCGCAGGTGCTGGCTGAGAGCGTCGCAGGTGCTGCGTGAGAGCGTCTGTGGCGCGGGCATGGGGTGGGGAGGTCCCGATTTTGGTTCGGGGGACCCTAATGACTGTTTTCGGCGATTGGGCCTGACTGGGCTGCACCGAGGCGCTGCTGATTAGGGCGATTGGTTGTTCTGATCAATGCTCCAGTCCTGCTCCACATCTTGTAGGGATCTGGCTGGAATCCTCAGCAAATCCAGTCGCTACCTGGATTCATGGCGTGATGCCTGCCGGGGCAGAAGTCTGGGGTCTTGGCATCGGGAATCTGGCTGGTAGCGCAATGGCCCTGCGGCTTGGGGCGCATCGAAGCAAAGCTGCTGACCGATCCAATTAACAACGCTGATGCAATCCCGACTCCCCCCGGCTAGCTTGCGAGAAGATTGCCGGGTCCGATTCATGCAGCTGATGCGGCGATGGGCCCCGGTCCTGGCCTCGCTGCCGCTGCTGCTGGCCGGTTGTCGGGGCCAGCAGGAGCTGACGGTGCCGATCGCCAGCTGGCCCGGATACGAATACCTGCATCTGGCCCACGAGAAGGGTCTCGACAAGCCGCAGGGCCTTGCGCTGAAGACTCCCGGCTTCCCCGACCCGCAGGACATCGTCAAGGCCTATGAGCAGGGCCGCTTCCCGATCGCCCAGCTCACCACGGTGGAGGCCGTTGATCTGTGCAGCCGCGTGCCGAGCCGCTGTCCGGTGGTGGTGCTGATCCTCGATGAGTCGCGCGGCGGCGACAAGGTGGCCGTGCGTCGGAGCCTCGGCTCGATCCCGGCGCTGCGCGGCCGGCGGGTTGGGGTCACCCCGACCACCCTTGGTCCCTATGTGCTCAGCCGCGCTCTCGCTGCCCATGGCATGGGCCTGGGTGATGTGCGCATCGTGGCGATGCCCCTCGCCGACATGGGTCGTCGGCTCAGCAGTGGCGAGATCGATGGTGCGGCGTTCTTCCCGCCGTTCAGCGATGAGGTGTTGGCCAACGGTGCGGCGGTGGAGGCATTCAGCAGCGCCAAGATTCCCGGAGAGATCTTCGATGTGCTGGTGGTGGATCCCGCCTTTTATCGCACCCATGTCGACGCGCTGTCCCGGCTGCTGCGGGTCTGGCAGCAGGCCCACGACCTGGCCCGGCGTGATCCCAGCGCTGTGGAGTTAATGGCGGCCCGCGAAGGGGTGACTGCCGAGGTGTTCCTGGAGATGGAGAAGGGCCTGGTGTACACCTCCCTTTCGGATCAGAAGCCGATGCTCGCTGCCGGTGGGCTGCTCGAGCGCAACCTGGCGGCGGTGATGGCAGTGCAGCGGCAACTGGGGTTGATCCGTGGCCCTGTGTCGCTGCCCAAGGTCTCAGACGCTCCATTGAAACGAGCGTTGCAATGAACCTGCCCGTGCGGGTGCGCTGGCGTTTCGGCTCTCTCTCACTCACCAGCCGCCTGATCCTGCTGCTGCTGGCCGTGGGCCTCACGCCGCTGCTGCTCTCCCAGCTGCTGGCCCTGCGGGCCTATCACCAGCGGATCGTCAACACCCATCTCGATGCCGCCCAGCAGGCCGCCATCGGCAAGGTGGATCAGCTGGAGGCTCTGCTCACCACCAGGGGGATCGCCCTCGATGAACTGGGTCAGGATGTGCGGCAGGACCCCGCCGCGCTGGAAAGGCGCTGGGGCCGCGAAGCGCGGCGCCTGGGTTTCGATGAGCTGTTGCTGGTGGATGGGCGACAGCAGCGGATCCTGGCGGCGGCCCTGCATCCGGAGTTGCGTGAGCGGCGGCTTGATCGCGGCTCGTTGCGTGAGTCCGGGCTGGCGACGGCGGTGAACGGGGTTCGTCCTTGGAGCAATGTGTCGGTGTCACCGCTCGATGGCGATCCGCTGCTCGGAGGCATGGCCGCCTGGGTGGCCGTTCCGTTTCGCTCGGGTGCCGCTTCTCCGCTGTTGCTGGTCGGCCGGATCGGGGCTGCATCCTTCCGCGAGGTGGTGGACACCCGCTTTCAGCGCCTGAGCTACGACGCGACCGTGCAACTGGTGAGCGAGCAGCGTCAGGGTGCTGCGCTGCGCTTCCTGCCTGTGCCGATGAACGGCCGCAAGGCTGCTCCGCTGCCGATCACCGCCGAACCCCCGGGCTTCGGCCGCTTCAGTTTCGACCAGCGGCTTGAGGGAGATGGCGGTGCCGGCTACCTGCGCAGCGCCGACGGTGCGCTGATGCTGGGGGCCTGGCGGGAGATCCCCCTCAGTGATGTGGTGGTGCTGGTCACCATTCCTGAGGTTGAATCCCGTCGCATCCTCGCCAGCCTCAGCCGCCAGCTGCTGGTGCTGCTGGCCAGCACCGCCGTGCTGGTGACGCTCGCCGGTGTGATTCTCGGCCGACGGCTGGCGGGGCCGATCCAGCGCCTGCATCGCTCGATCCAGGGGTTCGATCCTGCCGATGAGAGCAGCCTGCATCCGGTGGAGGTGCGCGGACACGACGAGATCGCCAACCTGGCGGGCACCATCAACGCGATGGCTCAGCGCATCCGGGAACGCACGCTGAATCTTCGCCAGACCAAGGAGCGGCTCGACACGTATATCCAGACAGTCCAGACCACGCTGCTCGCCGTCGATTTCAGCGGTCGCATCAGCCTGCTCAACCGCAGTGGTTGTCGTTTGCTGGGCATCGACGACGACGGCTGGGCCGGCCTCGACTGGCTGCATGACTGGGTGGAGGAGTCCGATCGGCCTCTGCTGCAGAGCTGGCTGGAGCGGGCCGCCAGTGGGGAACTGCCGGCCGGTGGCCAGCTGGACTATCACGTCTGCAGCCGTATGGGAGGGATTCGGCTGATGCGCTGGTCGCTCAGCCTGCTCGAGGGGGCGGACGGCCGTCCCATCGGCTTGCTGGGCTCCGGGGAGGACATCACCGATCGCCATGCCCAGGAGCAGGAACTGGAGCGGGCCCGGCGGGAGGCCGATCAGGCCAATGCCGCCAAGAGTGAGTTTCTTTCGCGCATGAGCCATGAGCTGCGCACGCCGATGAATGCGATCCTCGGCATGACGCATCTGGCCCTGCGCACCGATCTCGATACGCGCCAGCGCGATTACCTCCAGAAGATCAGCTCCGCCGGCCAGAACCTGCTGGGGATCATCAACGATGTGCTCGATTTCTCCAAGATCGAGGCCGGCAAGATCAGCCTCGAGAGCACCGATTTCCTGCTCGACAGCGTGCTGGCCGATCTGGCCAATCTGATCGCCGACAAGGTGTTCGCCAAGGGGGTGGAGCTGCTGTTCAGCATCGATCCGGAGGTTCCCGACCACCTCATCGGCGACCCGTTGCGCCTCACCCAGGTGCTGCTCAACCTGCTCTCCAATGCCGCCAAGTTCACCGAGCAGGGTCAGATCAGCCTGCGCATTTCCCTGCAGGAGCGTGGCGATGAGCAGGTGGAGTTGCTGATGGCCGTGCAGGACACCGGCATCGGCATGAGTGAAGCGCAGATGGCCAACCTCTTTCAGGCCTTCACCCAGGCGGAGAGCTCCACCACCCGCCGCTTCGGCGGCACCGGGCTCGGCCTGAGCATCTGCCAGCGGTTGCTGGAGCTGATGGGCGGTTCGATCAGCGTCAGCAGCAGCCCTGGCGAGGGTGCCTGTTTCACCGCCAGGGCCCGCTTCGGCATCGGTATCGGCGCCGGCGAGCGGCGACGCGTGGTGCCGGAGGCCCTCAATCAGATGCGGGTGCTGGTGGTGGACGACAACCCGCTGGCCCTTGAGGTGCTCAGCGGGTTGCTGGCCCATCTGCCCGTTCGCTGCGACCAGGTCGACTCCGGCGAGCAGGCCTTGGCCAGCCTGCAGGCGGCGGCGGACGGCGCCGATCCCTACGGACTGCTGCTGCTCGACTGGCAGCTTGGCGATGGCCTCGACGGCCTCGCGGTGGCCCATCGAGTGCGGCAGCTCCCGATCCCCCAGCCCCGCATCGTGCTGGTCACGGCCTACGGCCTGGAGGATGCCTCCAAGCAGAAGGATGTCGGCACCGTCGATGCCTTCCTGGGCAAGCCGATCCGCCCCTCGGATCTCATCGATACCCTGGCCGGCCTGTTCGGAGAAACACCCACCCCCAGTCCGATAGCCGCCTTCAGTCGCCAGGCGGATCCGCGCGTCTGGGGATTGCAGGGGCTCAGGGTGCTGCTGGTGGAGGACAACGCCATCAATCAGCAGATCGCCTGCGAACTGCTGGAGATCGTGGGGGCGCGGGTGAGCGTTGCCGCCCACGGATTCGAGGCTCTGGCCTGGCTGGATGCTCATCACCCGCCCGAGGCCATCGAGACCCCCTTGCCTTGCGATGTGGTGCTGCTGGATCTCAACATGCCGGAGATGGATGGCTGGGAATGCGCGCGTCGCATCCGCCTGGACCCTCGCTGGCAGCAGTTGCCTGTGCTGGCGATGACGGCCCATGCGATGCAGCAGGAGCGCGACCGCTGCCTTGCCCTCGGCATGCAGGACCACATCACCAAGCCCATCAACCCTGATCACCTCTACGCGCGGCTGCAGCATTGGTGTGGTCGACGTGACCAGGACCTGCCAGACAGCCCTCAACCCATCCGCGCCTCAGGCGATCCTGAGCTTCCGGCGCTTGAAGGGTTCGACACGGCCGGGGCTCTGCGGCGGGTTGCCGGCAATCGTGGTCTCTACCGCCGCTTGCTGATCAGCCTGCTGCACACCCAGGGCGATGCCCAGGATCGGCTCGACGCGGCACTGGCCGAGGGCGACCTGCGCCAGGCTGAGCACATCGTCCACTCCATCAAGGGTGTGGCAGCGAATCTCGGCGCCACCGACCTGGCCGATGCAGCCGCCAATCTGGATCTGGAGCTCAAGCAGGGCCGGAGTCCGGCAGCCCTCCAGGAGCTGTTCACCAGGGAGCTCCAGCACACCATGGAGCAGCTGCGCCGGGCTTTCGGCACCAACCCCTCGGCTGAGGATGTTGTGCTTCCGCTGAGGGGCGAACGGGCCAGCCAGGAGCAGCAGCTGCTTTTGGCGGAGCTGGACAGCTACCTTGCTGGAGCCGATGGCGAAGCCCTGGAGATGATCGAGCAGAGGCGGCCGGATCTCCTGCTCCTGCTGGGTTCTGAGGGCTATGGCCAGCTGGCTGGTCGCGTGCTCAACTTCGATTTCGCCGGCGCGCGGCAGGTGCTGGAGCGGTTCGCTCCCGCGGCCTGCGACGACGCCTCGGACCGCATGTCTGTTCCACACACCGACGCATGAGTGAGGCGCAAGTCGACGAGGGGGCTCTGAAGCCCACGGTGCTGGTGGTGGATGACACCGCCGAGAACCTGCAGCTGATGAATGCCCTGCTGCGGCAGAGCTATCGGGTTCGGCTGGCCACCAATGGCGTCGACGGCCTGGCCCTGGCGCGCCAGGCTCCCAAGCCCGATCTGATCCTGCTCGACATCATGATGCCCGGCGTTGATGGCTTCGAGACCTGCCGCCGTCTCAAGGCTGATCCGAGCACCCGATCCATCCCGGTGATCTTCCTGTCGGCCATGAACCAGGACACCGACCAGGAGGAGGGATTCCGCTGCGGCTGTGTCGACTACATCATCAAACCGATCACACCGACACTGACCCTCGCCCGGGTGGCCACACACCTGTCGCTCAAGCGGGCCAATGATCGTCTGGCGGCGCATAACCGCACCCTGCGGGAGGAGGTGGAGCGGCGCACGCGCGAGGTGCAGACGGTGCAGGAGGTGACGATCATGGCCATGGCCTCGCTGGCGGAGACTCGCGACAATGAAACCGGCATGCACATCCGCCGCACGCAGAACTATGTGAAGTCTCTTGCTGAGCAGCTGATGGATGCTTCTCCCTATGCGGATCAGCTTGATGAGGAAAGCATTGAGCTGCTGTACAAATCCGCGCCACTGCACGACATCGGCAAGGTGGGTATTCCCGATGGCATCCTGCTCAAGCCGGGCAACCTCAGCAGTGATGAATTCATGCTGATGAAGCGTCATGCCGCCATGGGGGCCGGAATCATCGCGTCGGCGGAGAAACTGCTGGATGCCCCCAGCAGTTTTCTGCGCTTCGCTCGCGAGATCGCCCATCGGCACCATGAGAACTGGGATGGCAGCGGCTATCCCGATGGCCTGGTGGGGGAGGAGATTCCTCTGTCGGCACGGCTGATGGCCGTGGCTGATGTTTACGACGCCCTGATCTCCAAGCGGGTCTACAAAGCGCCCTGCAGCCATGCTGTGGCCTGCGAGTTCATCATCGAGAACTCCGGTCGCAAGTTTGATCCTGTGGTGGTGGAGGCGTTCCGCAGCATCGCCGATACCTTTGCCGCCATCGCCACGATGTACGACGACAACGCCGCTGTACAGATCGATTCGGTGGTGCTGTGAGCCGCTGTCTTCCCCATCGGCGGGCTCCTCTGCCCCTGCTGCTGGTGCTGCCCCTGCTGGGATCTCCGTGCCTGGCGCAACCCGCAGCCGCGCCCGAGCCCCATGGCCATCAGCATCACAGCCATTCCGTCGGGCCGGCCGGTGCCACCTACGACCTGCGCTGGCTCGATGCGATGCAGCAGCACCACACCGGTGCGCTGCGGATGAGCGAACGTGTGTTCAACGGTGCCAGCCCCGGCGTGGGGGCCCTGGCGCGGCAGATCTGGCGGGACCAGGCCCAGGAGATCCGGGCGATGATCCTCTGGCGCCGTGCCTGGTATCCGCAGGCGCCGGTGTATCCCGTAGTGCTGCGTCCTGGCGGCGACCCCGACAACCTCTCCGGATTGGCCCGGATGGATACCGCCCAGCGTGAAGCTCTGCGCATGGCTGATCCGCCGCCGCCCGGCAGCGACAGCACCATCGCCTTTCTTGAGGGAATGCTGCAGCATCACGGCGGTGCCCTGGCGATGGCCCATGAGGCCCTCAGCCGCAGCCCGAACAGCACCATCCGCCGCCTGGCCCGGTCGATCGTGATCGAACAGCGGCGCGAGATCATTGAACTGCGGGGCATGCTTCACCACTCCGGGCTCAACAAGCCCGAATACCACCGCTTCGATACCCTGTTTCGGTTCTGAAGCCTCGCCCGGACTGGTCTGACCCAGGCCCAGTTGAGCTCTTCAGTCAGCAGAATCAGCCGACTTACTGCCGCGAATGAACTACACCCTGAGTTTTCTGGAGATCTTGGTGGGGATCCTGCTGCTGTTCGGCGGCGGTGAGCTGTTCGTGGCCGGATCGGTGGCCCTGTCGCTGCTGCTGGGTATTCCCCAGATCGTGATCGGTCTCACGGTGGTGTCGATGGGCACCAGCGCCCCGGAGCTGTTCGTGAGCCTGCTCTCCACCATCCAGGGGGGGGCCGGGGGCGATGCCATCGCTGTGAGCAACGTGGTGGGCTCCAACATCTTCAACGTTCTCATCGTTCTGGGTGCCAGTGCGGTGGTGATGCCCCTGCGCGTGAAGAGTCGGCTGGTGCGCCGTGATGTGCCGCTGTTGTTGGCCGTGTCGATGGCCACCTGGGGCATGGCCTCCGGGGGCCGGCTTACCTGGATCGCAGGGCTGGCGCTGCTCACCGGCACCGTGATCAACCTCCTCTGGGAGATCCGCTCGGCCAAGGAGGAGCCGGCTGAGGCCGCCGAGGAGCTGGAGGCCGATGGTGCATCCCCGGCTCCTCAGGCCGCAATCAAGCTTGCGGCTGGCCTCGGTCTGCTGGTGTGGGGCTCGCAGCTCCTAGTTAAAGGTTCGATCGCCGCCGCCCAGGGCCTGGGTGTCAGTGAAACGGTGATCGGTCTGACCATCGTTGCCGCCGGCACCTCGATGCCGGAGCTGGTGACCTCGCTGGTGGCGGCTTACCGCGGCAAGGCCGATCTGGCCATCGGCAATGTGGTGGGCAGCAACCTGCTGAACCAGCTTGTGATCCTTGGCCTCTGCGGCGTGGTTTCTGGTGGGCGTGGGCTCGCCGTCGATCCCGTGATGGTGGTGCGCGACTTCCCGATCATGGTGGCCACCACCCTGGCCTGTTTGCCCATTTTCTGGACCGGCGGCGTGATCACCCGCCTGGAAGGCTGGATTCTGATGGGCCTCTATGGCCTGTATGTGGTGGAGCAGCTCCTCTCCAACTCCGCCTCCAGCGCCACCGATGAATTCCGGTTGCTGGTGCTGGTGGGAGTTCTTCCCTTGCTGCTGGTGTTCTTGACCTGGGGATCGCTGCGGTGGCTGCGGCTGCGTCAGCAGCAGCCCGCTGGGTGATGATCAAGGCCTGAACCCGAAGGCCCGTCCCCTTGCTGCCACCTCAGGCCCTCGATCGCAGTGCCATGGCTCTGGGGCTCACACTGCTGGCGGGGCTCTCCACAGGGATCGGCAGCCTGATCGGCCTGGGGTCCCGTCCTTCCAGCCATCGTTTCCTCACCCTGGCGCTGGGCTTCTCCGCAGGGGCCATGGTGTACGTGTCGCTGGTGGAGATCCTGCCCAAGGCTCGGCTTGTGCTTGTACCGCTCCTGGGTGCACGCCTCGGTTATGCCGCCGCCGTGCTCGGCTTCTTTGTCGGCATCGTCACCATGGCCCTGATCGATCGCTGGCTGCCGGTCCACGATGCATCCGGTGCCCTGCAGCAGCTCGCCCCCGGCAGCGTTGCCTCCCCGAATGGGCCATCACTTCTGAATAACAGCGATCCGGCGCAGCGCCGCCGGCTCCTGCGAATGGGGCTGTTCGCTGCCCTGGCCATCGGCATCCACAATTTCCCCGAGGGTCTGGCCACCTTCCTCGGGGCCCTGGCTAACCCTCAACTGGGTGTGAGCATCGCCGTGGCGATCGGGATCCACAACATCCCGGAAGGATTGGCGGTGTCGGCCCCGATCTACTTCGCCACTGGCAGCCGGCGGCTTGCTTTCTGGATGTCGTTCCTTTCCGGTCTGGCCGAGCCGATTGGCGGCTTGGTGGGGTACGTGCTGTTCCGCTCCCTGCCCAACCCGATCGCCTTCGGCCTTGTGTTCGCTGGACTGGCCGGTGTGATGGTCTACGTGTCGCTGGATGAGCTTCTGCCGGCCGCACGCGACTACGGCGATCAGCACCTCACGATCCTGAGCTTGATGTTCGGGATGGGTGTGATGGCCATCAGCCTGGTGTTGCTGGCCTGAACCCTTGCTTCAGGTGCGAGGTTCCGGGGCGGCTGGCGCTGTCAGCCGGTGCACACTCAGGCCTGCTGCCAGGGCATCGTCCTGCAGATCCACGCTGGAGCCTGCGCTGATCCTCACCTGGCCCGAGCAGACCAGCTCCCAGGTGCTGGATTCGAAGTGGGTCTGCAGCCACAGCATGCCGAACACGCTGCCGGCGCAGAGCTGGAAGCTGTCACCCCGGCGGATCAGGGTCAGATCAGCGGCCATCGGCGCGTCATAAAAAAGCTCCGCCTATTGCAGGCGGAGCTGGAGACGGTTGTGGTAGCCGATGCGACCACTCGACCAGGATGTTCTCAGGCCTCGTTCACGGCGCTGGCGGCCTCGGCGGCACGGTGGTGATACACGTGGCCGCGGTAGTGGAGCTCGGTGCTGGTGTCGGCATCAGCAGCCTCATGGCGCAATGGAGCGCTGTAGTGCTGGCCGCGGTAGGCATGGTCCACCGCTTGGGTGGCGGGTTGCTCATGGCGGCTGCTGTCGTAGCTGACGCCGCGGTACTGGAGTTGGGACATGGGATTCGGGCCTCGAAGGTTGGTTTGGCGGTCTGCCGGGGCAGACGGGTCCGCTTCGTGGGAAGGAGCGTTGCTTCGCCTTGCGGAGGGGCTACTTCCGATGAGCCAGGGCCCGGGGGCGGCTCGTCCAACGTTTTGTCCTTCGATTCCATTATTGGCACTTCCTGCTGTTCATGGCGAACAAAATGGTGGTTCCTTCTTGATTCGTTGCGATTGCTTGTGTGCTCACGTGGACGTCGACGGCCCGAGAGCGCAGTGCCGAGGCAACTAGCACAGTTCCGAAATCTTTTGGTTTCGTAACGCCTGCTACCGCGATGCCCTGGCCTCTGGCGAAAAATGCGGCGCATGGTGGCCCGAGGCTGCCTTTCTTGTTCGCACAGTCCATTTCGGCTACCCCATGACCGTTGCCACCCCTGACGCCAGGCGGCCTCAGGTGCGCAGCCTCCAGCAGGCCAGCCTGCTCGACGCTCCGTCGCTCCTGCTGCGTAAGTTCCGAGGCCTTTCTTCCAGCCGTTCCCTCACCTGGCTGGCCTGTGTGCCGATCGCCCTCGCGGGTCTCGGTCTGTTCAACCTGGCGGCCCATGCTGCCGAGCTGCCTGAGCTCACGCCGGCCTTTCTGGCCAACAACACGTTCCTGCTGATCTGCGCCGTTCTGGTGATCTTCATGAACGCCGGCTTCGCCATGGTGGAAGCCGGGATGTGTCGCCAGAAGAACGCCGTCAACATCCTGGCCAAGAACCTGATCGTGTTTGCCCTGGCGGCAACCGCCTATTGGTTCATCGGCTACAAGGTCATGTACAACGCTGATTGGGTGATTCCCGGTTGGTTCAAGTTCGGCGGCCTGTTCTTTGACCCCACCGTCACCCCCGAGATGGTGACCGAGGGCAAGCTGGTTCCCAGCGTTGACTTCCTCTTCCAGCTGGCCTTCGCCGGCACCGCTGCCACGATCGTGTCCGGCCTGGTGGCTGAGCGCATCAAGTTCGGCGAGTTCATCATCTTCTCGCTGGTGCTTGTTGGGATCCTCTATCCCATTTCCGGCTCCTGGCAGTGGAACGTGGGTGAAGGCTGGCTGAACAAGCTCGGCTTCATCGACTTCGCCGGCTCCACCGTGGTGCACTCCTTCGGAGCCTGGGCTGGCCTGATTGGCGCCCTGCTGCTTGGCCCGCGCATCGGCAAGTTCGTGGATGGCAAGCCCCAGGCCATCCCTGGCCACAACATGGCCATCGCCACCCTGGGTTGCCTGATCCTCTGGATCGGCTGGTACGGCTTCAACCCGGGCTCCTGGCTTTCCATGGCCCCTGAGGTGCCCTACATCGCTGTGACCACCACTCTCGGCGCAGCCGGCGGCGGCATCGCTGCCACCCTCGTGAGCCAGTTCACCGGTGGCAAGCCCGATCTCACCATGACCATCAACGGCATCCTCGCGGGCCTGGTGGGCATCACGGCTGGCTGCGACGCCTTCTCCATGCCTGCGGCCTGGGTTGTTGGCTTCATCGCCGGCGTGCTGGTGGTGTTCTCCGTCGCCTTCATCGACAAGTTGAAGATCGACGATCCGGTGGGCGCCTTCTCCGTCCATGGCACCTGCGGCATCTGGGGCACCCTGGCTGTCGGTCTGTTCAACACCGACAAGGGCCTGCTCACCGGCCACGGCTTCACCCAGCTGGGCTATCAGATCGTCGGTGTTGTGGCGGTCGGCCTGTTCGCCATCGTGACCTCCTGGATCGCCTGGTCGGTCATCGGTGCCATCTTCGGTGGCATCCGCGTTACCGAAGCGGAAGAAACCGAAGGTCTCGACATCGGCGAGCACGGCATGGAGGCCTACCCCGACTTCGCCTCCGCCAAGTAAGCCCTCGCTTGCTGGATTTCCCCTCAGCGCCTGGCACCCCCAGGCGCTTTTTTGTGCCCGATCTCCAGAGATCCGCTGAAGCAGATCACGCAATGGTTCGTTCTGGACAGTGCGGGCGCCCCTGGCTCTTCATGGTGGTGACGTCGAGAAGACGGTCATGGCCTGTCCCCACTGCGGTGAGCACCTGCTTCACAAGCGCGATGGAGCCTTGCTGTGCTGTCGCTGCGGCCATGTGCGCCACGACCTGGCTTCCGTGCCGCTGCTGTCACTGCTGCAACGCCATGGCATCCTTCTCGCCGTGCTGCTCCTCGGTGCGCCCCTGGCCATGGGAACGGCCGCCATGGAAGGGATGCGCACGCAGGTGACGGAGTTGCCCGCGCAAGCGGAGGCGATGAAGCGAACCCGGCAGGTCGAGCAACCTCAGCTCGCTCTTCCCTCGACGGTGCAGCTTTCCCAGGCCAGGCCGGCTGAACCCTGAATCATCACCTCCCTCAGCAGCACGTCAGCGGTGCCGATGGCTGGCAGCCTGGGATGGTTGGCTGACGCGAGCTTTTTGGCCTGTCCTTCCTGCGGCGCTCGGCTGGTGGCCAAGACCAGTGATCGTCCGCCCCGTCTGATCTGTGTGAGCTGTGGCCGCCTGCTGCCCCAGACCACTCCGCAGCCGCTGCTGGGCCTGCTGGATCGCCACGGGATCGGGCTGCTGGCGCTGTTGCTGCTGATCAGCATGCCTCTGGTGCTCACGAGCCTGTCCCCCTGGCTCGAACAATCGCAATACCGAGGCAGGGATCACGTGCGTCGAACCCAGCGGCAGGGTTCGCTGGAACCCTCCCGCTGGGACTTCCGTACGGGGATTGTGAGGCGAGGCCAGCGCTGAGGGCGATGCCCTCAGGCATCAGCACTGGCTCCTCGGCGCCACAGCCGCCAGACCTTCTCCAGTTCGAGGTACAGGAACAGCAGCAGGCTGAAGCCCACGCAGATCAGCAGCTCGTGGCCGCTGAGGGGTTGCGTGCCGAAGAAGCCAGCCAGAGGCGGCACGTAGAGCAGCAGCAGCTGCAGGCCGGAGGTGAGCAGCACCGCCCAGATCAGCCAGGGGTTGGAGAAGGGTGCCACCTGGACCAGCGGCAGGTCGCTGCGGGCTGAGAGGGCATGGCCCATCTGTGCCAGGCAGAGGGTGGTGAACACCATGGTTTTCCAGTGATCGCCGCTGTGCTCGGAGGCGTAGAGCATCAGGGCGATCACGATCAGTGCGAACACCACACCGATCCGCAGGATGTAGCGGCCGATGCCACGGGCGAAGATCGATTCACCGGGTTCCGCCGGTGACCGATCCATCAGCCCCGCCTCGCCGGGTTCCAGGGCCAGGGCCAGGGCTGGCACGCCGTCGGTCACCAGGTTCATCCAGAGAATCTGCAGGGGGGTCAACGGAACGCCCACCAGACCCAGCAGCGGCGCGGAGGCAATGGTGATCAGCTCACCGACGTTGCTGCCGAGGATGTACTTCACGAAGCGGCGGATGTTGGCGTACACCAGCCGCCCCTCCTCCACGGCGCTGACGATCGTGGCGAAGTTGTCGTCGAGGAGCACCATGTCGGCCGCTTCCTTGCTCACCTCCGTGCCGGTGATGCCCATGGCCACACCGATGTGGGCCTGCTTGAGGGCCGGGGCGTCGTTGACGCCGTCGCCGGTCATCGCCACCACCTGGCCGTTGGCCTGCAGTGCCTTCACGATCCTGAGCTTCTGCTCGGGCGCCACGCGGGCGTAGACGCTGCAGCGAGCCACCGCCTCGCGCAGGGCCGGCTCCTCCATCGCCTCCAGCTCGCGGCCGAGGATCACCTCCCCGTCGCTGCTGGTCAGGCCGATGGCGCTGCCGATGGCACGGGCCGTGAGCGGGTGATCGCCGGTGATCATCACCGGCCGGATGCCGGCCTTGCGGCAGGTGGCCACGGCGGTGGCCACCTCCGGCCGCGCGGGATCCAGCTGAGCCATCAGGCCCAGCAGCACCTGGCCCTGAAGTTCCTGATCCGGGCTGGCGTGGTGAGGGGCGCAGGCGAAGGCCAGCACCCGCAGGCCGGAGCCGGCCAGCTGCCGGGCCTGCTCCAGCCACCACTGGCGCTGGGGCTCGCTGAGGGCCACCACACCGGCCCCATCAATCCAGCGGGCGCACTGGCTGATGATCACCTCCGGGGCGCCCTTGCTGATCAGCAGACGGTTGGAGCCTCGGGCGCTCTCGCCCAATGGAGCCTGCAGTGTGCCGTTGGGGTCGTCCACCCAGACGGCCATCAGCTGACGCTCGGAGCTGAAGGGAATCTCTGCAGCCCGCTGGAAGTGGCTGCGCAGCTCGAAATCGTCAATCCCGGCCTTGGCCGCCACCACCGAGAGGGCGCCTTCGGTCGGATCCCCCAGCACGTCCCAGCTGCCATCGTCCTTCTGCTTGTGCTCGGCATCGCTGCAGAGCACCCCGGCCTGCAGCAGCAGCTCGCGGGCGCCGGCCACGCAGCCGGCCGTGGCTCCTTCCGGAGGGGGTAGGAGGCTGGGGGTCAGGTCGCCGGTGGGCTCATAGCCCTGGCCGCCAACGGCAATCGCCTCGGTGCCCAGGCGGAGCTCCTGCACCACCTGACGGTTCTGGGTGAGGGTGCCGGTCTTGTCGGAGCAGATCACCGTCACCGAGCCAAGGCCCTCCACCGCCGGCAGGCGACGGATCAGGGCGGCGCGGCGCACCATGCGTTGGGTGCCGATCGCCAGGGTCACGGTGATCACGGCCGGCAGGCCCTCGGGCACGATCGCCACCGCCATCGACAGCGACACCTCCAGCAGGTTCAGCGGGTCCTGGCCCAGCAGCAGGCCGAGGCCCACCACCACCGCCACCAGTGCCAGGGCACTGCCCACCAGCACCTTGGCCAGGCCATCCAGCCGCTCCTGCAGCGGGGTGCTCTCGCCGCCGGCCGTGTTGATCAGTTCAGCGATCTGGCCCAGTTCGGTGGCCATGCCGGTGGCGCTTACCAGGGCCACACCGCGACCCCGCACCACCTCGGTGCCCTGGAACAGGCAGTTCTGGCGCTCCAGCACCGGGGTGTTCTCCTCGAGCAGCAGGCCCGGCTGCTTGAACACCGCTTCGGCCTCACCGGTGAGGGCCGCTTCACGCACCCCCAGGTCGGCCGCCTCCAGCAGGCGGGCATCGGCCGGAATCTTGTCGCCGGCCTCAAGGCGGATCAGATCGCCCGGAACCAGAAGTTCGCTGGACAGGCGCTGCCAGTCGCCATCCCGGCGCACCACCACGAGCGGCTGGGCCATATCGCGCAGGGCCAGCAGGGCCTGCTGCGCCTTGCTCTCCTGCAGGTATCCGAGCAGGCCGTTGAGCACCACGATCACAAGGATCGCCAGGGCGTCCTTGGGGAACTCCTGTTGATGCAGCGAAACAGCGCCCGATACGGCGGCCACCGCCAGCAGCATGATCAGCATCACGTTGCTGAACTGATCCCAGAGGATCTCCAAGGTGCTGCGGCCCGCCGAGAGCTGCAGCTTGTTGGCCCCGGTGTCAGCCAGGCGCCGGGCCGCGTCGGCGGTGCTCAGGCCTTCAGGGCTGGCCTTCAGCTCCTGCAGGCAGGCTTCGGGGCTGAGGGCATGCCAGGGGGCGGACGGTGCTCGGGACAAGATCCAGACGTGGATTCACATCCCGAGATTCAAGCGGATCACTGAGGGGATTTCGATGCAGCCCACGGATTCCACTCAGGCCAGAATGGTATCGGTTGCGACCATTTTCCTGTCGGTTGGGCAAGTTAGGTCAGCGCCATTGTGTTTGGGTCGGCAAAACGGTTACAGGGGCTACAAGATGCGGTCCTTCGCTGTCGGACTGTGACCTGGCGAACGTTGAAGAGGTTTTCCCCCTTCATGGCCCATGTCCCCTTGGCGAGCGGTGGTCCCACCCCGCTGGCTGTTTTTGATCGCTTCCGCACCAAGGCACTCGCCAAAGTTCAGGAGCCTGAGCTGAAGCGTTATGCCGTGATGCTGCTGGCTTTTGGTGCCGGTTTGCTGCCCCTGATGGCCGGCTCGGCCAAGGCTGCACTCACCAAGATGCCCACCAATGGCGCAGACACCCTGCTGATGCTGATGGGTTCAGCCCTGGTGCTGCTGATGACCCCCGGCCTCGCGTTCTTCTACGGCGGCTTCACCCGCGCCAAGAACGTGCTGAACACGATGATGATGAGCTTCTTCCTGATGGGGCTCATCGGTGTCGTCTGGGTGGTGATCGGCTACTCCCTCTCCTTCGACACCGGTTTCGGCAGCCCCTTCATCGGTGGCCTCGGCCAGATGTGGCTCAATGGCGTCGGCGGTGAGCTGGGTGATGCCCCGCTCGCCGATGGTTTCGCCATCTCGGCCACGTCCTTCGCCCTGTTCCAGGGCATGTTCGCGATCATCACCCCGGCGCTGATCTCCGGCGCCCTGGTGGAGCGCATCAACTTCAAGGCCTGGTTCTGGTTCTCCCTGCTCTGGAGCCTGTTCATCTACTGCCCCATGTGCAAGATGGTGTGGGGTGGTGGCTACATCGGACCATTCGGTGAAATCGGCGCGATCGACTTCGCTGGTGGCACCGTGGTTCACATCGCTGCCGGCGTGGCCGCCCTGGTTTCCACAGCCATCGTGGGCCCACGCAGCGGCTTCCCCGAGAGCAAGCGCCCGCCCCACAACGTGCCCTTCATCCTGCTGGGTGCCGGCCTTCTGTGGTTCGGCTGGTTCGGCTTCAACGGCGCCAGCTACTTCGCCGCATCGGCCGCAGGCCTCTCCTTCCTCACCACCACCTTCTCGGCCTCCACGGCCCTGCTCGTCTGGTGCCTGATCGAGTGGTTCCGGGATGGCAAACCCACCGCCGTGGGAGCCGCCACCGGCGCCGTGGCTGGCCTGGTGGGCATCACCCCCGCCGCCGGCTTCGTGTACATGCCCCAAGCGATGGTGATCGGTGCCGCCACCGCGGCTGCCTGCTACATCGCGGTGCAGGTGAAGTCGGCCATCAAGTTCGACGATTCCCTGGATGCCTTCGCCGTCCACGGGGTGGGTGGCACCGTTGGTGCTCTGCTCACCGGTCTGCTGGCGGTTCCGGCTCTTGTGCCTGCCGACTACTTCCCCAAGTCGGCCGAGATCCTGGCCAGCGGTGGCAATGCGGCCCTGTTCGTGGCTCACATCAAGGCCGTGCTGATCTCCTACGGCTTCGTGGGCATCGGTACCGCGATCATCCTCTGGATCGTCGGCGCCGTTGTTGGCCTGCGGGTCAGCCCCGAAGATGAGGAGCGCGGCCTCGACTTCGTCGCCCACGGCGAAGAGGCCTACGACCCCATGACCTACTGAGGCCCGCATCACCATGAAACAGATCACAGCTGTGGTGCGTCCCTCCAAGGTGGACGCGGTCAAGAACGCCCTCGTTGCCATCGAGGTGGTCGGTATGACCATCAACGATGTGCGCGGCTTCGGTCGCCAGAAGGGTCAGGTGGAGCGCTACCGCGGCAATGAGTTCACGGTGGATTTCCTCTCCAAGATCCGCATCACCACCGTCGTCGCCGACGACAAGGTGGACGCCGCGATCTCGGCCATCAGCGAGGCCGCCCGCACGGGCGAAATCGGCGACGGCAAGATCTTCGTCACCTCCGTGGAACAGGTGGTGCGCATCCGCACCGGCGAACGCGGCGACGCTGCTCTCTGAGCACGTCTCTCTGAGCACGTTTCTCCCGGGCGTCCCCACCTCCTTCAGGACTCAACCGTGTCCTGATTTCGCCCCCGGCACCGCAGCCGGGGGCTTTTTCATGGAGCCATCCGGCCCCGGCCGGATGGCGACGCCATCAGGGCTCGGACTCCTCAGAGGTCTGCTCGCCTGTCGTCTTGTCGGCAGGCTTGGACTGTGTGCCCTGCGGCGTCATGTCAGCCCCCAGCGCCTTGCAGGCGCTGATCGGATCCACACCCGGCGCCACACCGAGAGCCTTGCGCAGGGCATCCATCTGCGCCACCGACTGCATGTCGAGGTTGGTGGCGGCCTGCTCACAGGCCAGCTTCTGCAGGGCAGGGACATCGGGAGCCTGGCAGCCTGCCACCAGGCCGGTGACCAGGATTCCGCCCAGGGCGGCAGGGAAGCGGTGGCGGAACAGTGGGCGCATCGCGGTTGGATCACTCCTTGTTCAGGCTAGGGAAGCCCGGCCAACGGAACTAGGTTGCTGAATGGCACCCGATCGGAACGATGCCCCGCCTGCGTTTTGATCGGCTCAAGGCCGCCCTTGTCGGGGCGCCGCTGCCCACCAGCGCCCATGCCGAGGAGCGGCTCAGCAATGCCGAGGCGCTGGCGATCCTCAGCTCCGATGCCCTCTCCTCGGTGGCCTACGCCACCCAGGAGATCGTGCTGGTGCTGGGCATGGCGGGAGCGGCCGGCCTGGGCTTCACGCTGCCGATCACCGGGTTGATCGTGGCCTTGATGGTGATCGTGGCCATCAGCTACCGGCAGACGATCAAGGCCTATCCCCAGGGGGGTGGCTCCTACCGCGTCAGCCACGAGAACCTGGGCGCGATCACCGGGCTGGTGGCCGGTGCCTCCCTCTCGATCGATTACGTGCTCACCGTGGCGGTGAGCACCGCCGCCGGCATCGCCGCGCTCACCTCCTATTTCCCGGACCTCGCGCCCTATCGGGTGCCCCTGTGCCTGCTGGCACTGGTGCTGTTGATGGTGGCCAACCTGCGGGGGCTGCGCTCCAGTGCTCAGCTGCTCAGCCTGCCCACCTATGTGTTCATGGTGGCGGTGTTCGCGCTGGTGATCGGCGGCCTGCTGCGCCTGGCCCATGGCGATCTGGAGGTGTTGCAGGCCAGTCAGCAGAACCTGCTGATGGCCCGGGCACACGGGATGGCGCCGGAGCAGCTCGGCGCTGCGCTCACGCCGGTGCTGCTGATGCGCGCCTTCAGTTCCGGCTGTGCGGCCCTCACCGGCATCGAGGCCATCAGCGATTCGGTGCTCGCCTTCCGGCCGGTGGAGTGGCGCAATGCCCGCCGTGTGCTCACGGTGATGGTGGTGGTGCTGGCGCTGATGTTCAGCGGCATCAGCGTGCTGGCCCATCAGGTTGGTTTCGTGTACGAGGAGCACGGGCCGACGCTGCTCTATCAGCTGGGCCACGCCGTGTTCGGCGACGGTGTGCTGCTGCTGCTCCTGCAGCTGGCCACGCTGTTGATCCTGCTGCTGGCGGCCAACACGGCCTATGCCGATTTCCCTCGGCTGGCCAATTTCCTCGCCCAGGACGGCTACCTGCCGCGCCAGCTCACCTCGCTCGGGGATCGGCTGGTGTTCAGCAACGGCATCATTGCCCTCAGCGCCTTCTCTGGCCTGTTGCTGGTGGTGTTCAACGGCAGCGTCAGCCGTCTGATCCCGCTGTATGCCGTGGGGGTGTTCCTCAGCTTCAGCCTCTCCCAGGCCGGCATGGTGGTGCACTGGTGGCGGGATCGGGGCCGCGGCTGGCTTGCCAAGGCGCTGATCAACGGCTTCGGCAGCCTCGTCACCGTGGTGGTGACCGCTGTGTTGCTCTACAGCAAGTTCGGCCAGGGCGCCTGGCTGGTGTTGCTGGCGATCCCGCTGCTGGTGAGCCTCTTCCTCACGATCAAGCGCCACTACACGCAGGTGTCGAAGCGGTTGCGCCTGGCCGCCGACAAGAAGCTCATCCTGCCCCCGGCGCCGGAGCACGGCGGCGCCCCGGTGGTGGTGCTGGTGGGGCAGCTGCATCGGGGCAGCTTTGAGGCGCTGCGTTACGCCCGCACGATCGCCCGCGAGCTGGTGGCCGTGCACGTGGACCTGGGCCTGGGCCGTGCCGATGCCTTCCGCGAGCAGTGGGCGCGGCAGTTGCCGGAGATCGAGCTGGTGGTTCTGGAGTCGCCCTACCGCTCGTTGCTCGATCCGGTGCTGCAGTTTGTGCGCGAGTTCGAAGTGACCCACCGCAAGGACCGCGATCGTTTCTGCACCGTGGTGCTGCCGGTGTTCGTGACCCGGCACCGCTGGGAGAACCTCCTGCACAACCAGAGCACCATTGCCCTGCGCAGCGCCCTGCGGGCCCAGGGCACCCGTGTGGTGACCACCGTGGGCTTCTACCTCTGATCAGCTGGCGCTCTGATGCTGATCAGATGAAGTACATCGCCTGGGCCTGCAGCCGCTGATCCCGCTGCTCCAGCAGGTTCGCCAGGGTGGTGCTCTCCAGCTGGGCCAGGCGGATGCGGGCCAGTTCACCCGCCAGGGCATCGATCACCTGGAACTCGGGGCTGCGGGCCGGCTCGTCGGGGCTGACGGCCGGATCTCCCTCCAGGCAGTGGATCACCTGGGCCAGGGTCACCGCTTCCGGCGGCCTTGTGAGCTGATAGCCCCCGCGCGGACCGCGCAGGCTGCGCAGCAGGCCACCGCGACGCAGGCTGGTCATCATCTGCTCGAGGTAGCGCTCGGGGATGCCCTGGCGGCTGGCGATCTCAGCCACCTGCAGCACCTCGCCGCTGGCATGCACGCCGGCCAGCTCCATCAGAGCGGCGATGCCATAGCTGGTTTTGGCGGGGAATCCCAAGGCATGGCCGGTGCGATGCAGGCAGTCTGACCGATACCCCGGTTATCTGGTGGGAAACAGAGCCGACTGGCTTGGGCGGAAGCCGACGTCCGTGAAATCTCCTAACCCGATCCAGCTACCGGTGTATTCTGGGCTTCCGTCCAACGCCTTGCCCCATGGAGGCTTTTCTTGCGGCTGCCCGCGAACCCGCCGGTGCCATCACCCTGGCGGTGTTCGCGGTCTCGATCCTGTTGTTCGTGACCGGATGGCTGGCGCCGGAGGTCACCGCTCTGCTGGCGGCGGCCCTGCTGGTGGCCTTCAAGGTGCTCAAGCCCGATGAGGCGGTGCAGGGGTTCGGCAGCCCCGCCTTGATCACCCTGATGGGTCTGTTCGCCGTGTCGGCCGGGTTGTTCCGCAGCGGTGGCCTCGATCGCCTGCGGGCCCTGATCGCCAGCGATGCGGTGCGCAGCCCCCAGCGGATGATTGCCCTGATGGTGGGCGTCGTGGCGCCGATCTCCGGCTTCATCCCCAACACGCCGATCGTGGCCACCCTGCTGCCGGTGGTGGAGAACTGGTGCCATCGCCGCGGCATCTCCCCCTCCAAGGTGCTGCTGCCCCTCTCGTTCTCCACGGTGCTGGGGGGCACGATCTCGCTGCTGGGCACCTCCACCAACCTGCTGGCCAGCGATGTGAGCCGCCAGCTCGGCTTCGGCCCCCTGGAACTGTTCAGCTTCACGGCGATCGGCGTTCCGGTGTGGCTGCTGGGCGGGCTCTACATGCTGTGGGCCTCGGATCGGCTGCTGCCGGATCGCGGCCTCGACGATGGTGATCTGCTCGGCTCTCTGGCCCGCGAGGGCTATCTCACCGATGTGCTGATTCCCGAGGGCTCCGAGCTGATCGGCCAGTCGTTGCATCGCAGCCGCCTGCAGCGCCGCTTCGACATCGATGCCCTCGAGCTGCACCGCAGCGGCCAGACCATCAGCGCCCCTCTCGCCGACGTGACCCTCCAGGCGGGCGACCGACTGCTGCTGCGCTGCAACCGTGAGAACCTGCTGCGGCTGCAGCAGGAGCACACCGTGGCCCTGGCGGCTGTGGGTGATGAGCGCAACGATCTGCGCGAGCTGAGCGGTGGCCTCGACACGCCGATGCGGGTGGTGGAAGTGCTCCTGCCCAACGGCTCCACGATCGCGGGCACCAGCGTTCGCGATCTGCGCTTTCGCCAGCGCTACAACGCCACCCTGCTGGCGGTGCGCCGCGGCAACCAGGTGCTGCGCGAGCTGCTGGGGCGCGTGGTGCTGCAGCCCGGCGATGTTCTGCTGATCCAGGCACCCCTCGATGCCATTCGCGGGATGCAGGCCAACAACGATCTGGTGCTGCTGGATGAGCTGGAGAAGGACATGCCCACCACCAACCGCAAGTGGGTGGCGGTGCTCGTGGCGGCGCTGGTGATCGTGCTGCCGATGTTCAAGCTGCTCAACCTGATGGCTGCCGTGCTGCTGGCCGTGGTGATCATGGTGGCCACCGGTTGTCTGCGCCCCGGCGAACTGCAGCGTTCGATCCGTTGGGACGTGATCCTGCTGCTCGGTTCGCTCTCCTGCTTCAGCGCCGCCATGCAGAAGACCGGTCTGGCTGAGGCCCTGGCCAAGGATCTGCTTCATGGCCTGCAGGGCTGGCACCCCTATCCGGTGCTGCTGGTGGTGTTCGTGCTCGCCCAGGTGTTCACTGAGGCACTGAGCAATGGCACCACGGTGGTGCTGCTGATGCCGATCGCCACGGCCATCGCCACCGGCCTGGGCCTGCCGCCGATGGCCTTCATCTTCGCGATCACCATCGCCGCCAGCCAGAGCTTTCTCACGCCGATCGGCTACCAGACCAACCTGATGGTCTATGGGCCAGGCCGCTACCGCTTCCTCGACATGACGCGTTACGGCGCGCCGCTGACCATCGGCCTGGCCCTGGTGGTGCCCTTCCTGATCTGCCGCCACTTCGGCCTCTGAGCCCGGTGCCCTGCCAGACCCCGCGGCCGCGCCCGGGCCGCCAGCATGGTCGGGTCCTTTTGCTGGCTGCACGACCTCTCGGGTGATCGAACTGTTCCGCTCACGCTTCAACAGGGCCCGTCACCGACTGGGCAGCCAGCGCCCGCGCCGTCGGTGGCAGCGCCGCCTGCGGGCCTACCTGCGCTGGCTCTGGAGTCGGGAGGGGAGCCACGGCCAGCAGGCCCGTGGACTGGCCGTCGGCATCTTCACCGGCTGCTATCCATTCTTCGGGCTGCAGATTCTGCTGGGGGTGGGGCTGGCCTCGCTGGTGCGCGGCAGCCACATCCTGGCCGCGGCGGGCACCTGGATCAGCAATCCGCTCACCTCCCTGCCTCTGTACTGGTTCAACTACCAGGTGGGGAGTTGGCTGCTGGGCCCAGGTCCCGGTTTCCCCTCGCTGCAACAGGTGCAGGAGTCGGGGCTGTGGGATCTGGGCCTCGCCTTCAGCGGTCGCCTGATGCTCGGCTCCACCGTGGTGGGCCTGCTCAGTGCCATGGCGGTTGGGGGGCTGTACTGGTGGTGGATGAGGCGGCGCCAGCGCAACCGCCTGCACCCCTGAAGCTCACGGCCGGAGGGCCGCCCAGATGCTCAGGGCTGCTCCGCCGCCGGCTCGGGTGTGGCCACCCGTTTCCAGCCGGCCAGCACCCCCAGGATGTCGGCGGCGCTCACCAGCCCCACGAAGGCGCCGAACTCATCCACCACCACGCGGACGGCGCTGCGGTCGCCGCGGCGGAAGGTGGTGAGCAGTCGATCGGCACGGATCATCTCCGGCACGAAATGGGGCGGATCGCACACCTGGCTCACCAGCCGTGCGCCATGGCCCCGCAGCAGATGGGTGAGGGCTTCCTCGCGGCTCAGCACCCCGAGCACCTCATCCACCTCCTCCCCCAGCACCACCCACCAGGCGTCCTCCGGGGCCGCGATGATGTCGTCGCGCTCAGCTTCAAGGCTGCTGGCTCCCGGCAGCGAGGGGGTGGCCACCCGGGCCACCATCAGATCCCTGGCCGAGAGGTCGTTCAGGGCGAACACCTTGCCGATCATCGCGGCCTCATCCGCCTCGATCTGACCCTGCTGCGAGCCCAGCCGCGCCATCAGGTGGATCTCACGCTCGTTGGTGGTGAGTTCCGCCTCGGCGGTGATCGCCGGCATCAGTTTCTCCAGCAGCAGCAGCAGCGGCAGGCTCAGGCGTTCAGCCACCAGCAGCACCCGTGAGGCCACCAGGCTGATCGGCATGGCGAAGCTGTTGCCGATCGTTTTGGGCAGGATCTCGGCGAACAGGATCACCAGCAGGGTGAAGGCCACGTTGAAGGCGATCAGGCCGGCGGCGCCGCCGAAGCCGGCGTGGAACACCCCATCGGCCTGGCTGCCCAGCAGCATCGACCCGGAGATGTTGAACAGGTTGTTGGCCACCACCAGCAGCGCCAGGGCGCGGCCTGGCCTGGCCTTGATGCGCTCCAGCGCCCGCGCCCCCGGCACCCGCTGCTGGGTGAGGGTGTGCACCTGGATCGGATTCACGGTGAGAACCGCCGCCTCGACCCCCGTGGCTATGGCTGAACCCACCAGGATCACCGCCGCCAGGACGATGAGCGCAACAACCGGGTTCATGGGGGCGGCAAGCCTTCGTCCTGGACCGGACCTTACCTACGGTTTGGCGGTTCCACCCGCTTCGGCTGGATGATCAGCGCCACCAAGGCCAACCCGTTCCAGCTCCTGTGGCGCTGGCGCCACCAGCTCACGGTGCCTCAGTTCACCGTGGTCACCGGTCTGCTGGTGATTGTGGTGGGCACCTTCCTGCTGGCTTCGCCGCTCTGCTCCAGCGACGACGTTGGCCTCTGGCAGGCCCTGTTCACGGTGACCTCGGCGATCACGGTGACCGGCCTCTCGATCATCGTGGTGGACCGCGATCTCACCCTGCTGGGCCAGATTGTGCTGGCCGGATTGATCGTCACCGGCGGCCTCGGCCTGATGGCGATCACCACCTTCCTGCAGGGCTTCGTGCAGGGGCGCTCCGGCCTGCGCCAGCGGCTCGACAAGGGCCGCGCGCTCGATGAATTCGGCGTGGGTGGCATCGGGCCCACCTTCAACAGCATCCTGCTCACCGCCACCTGTGTGATGGGCCTGGGCACGGTGGTGCTCTACGCCTTCGGTTTCACGGACATCGAGAACCCGCTGCGGCGGCTCTGGGCATCGATGTTTCACGTGATCAGCGCCTACAACAACGCCGGCTTCGGGCTCTGGGCCAAGAACCTCGAGGCTTACCGCGACAACCCGGTGGTCAACGGCGTGATCGCCAGCATGATCGTGATCGGCGGCATCGGCTGGCGGGTCATCAATGATCTGTGGGTGAACAGGCTTCGCCTGAAGCGCCTGCACCGGCTGAGCCTGCATACTCGCCTGGTCCTTCGCACCACGG
>Ga0208361_1000043_pt1 | contig 52555 bp, 47 predicted proteins | sample LakMenEpi05Aug10_FD_150670 | JGI IMG/M metagenome (GOLD analysis project Ga0208361, IMG submission 150670) | Freshwater microbial communities from Lake Mendota, WI - 05AUG2010 deep hole epilimnion (SPAdes) | ecosystem: Environmental > Aquatic > Freshwater > Lake > Epilimnion/Euphotic zone ... | reverse complement strand
GGGTTTGTGGTGGCGGTAGTCGTTGCGGAAGGTCTGCGAGGAAAAGCGTTTTCCGCAGGTGAGGCATTGAAAGCGCGGGATGCGCTCCGTCCCGCAGAGGCGCTTGTAGTAGCCGCGACGGCGGTACAGAAAGGGGCTTTGGGGGCAGGCGGGATAGGGGCAATGCGGCGGGATGAACTTCTGCATCGGTGTCTCCAGTGCCGGGGAGAAGATGTGTCCCGGCACCCCTGAGGACGGCTCGGCCGACGGTGGCTCGCGCGGAAAATGCGGTTCCCAGTATCGATTCTGTCCCCGCTCGGGGAGCAGTATCTCAGTCGCCCGTCTTGACGAAGCCCACTTCCACAGCCGTGGGCTTCAGCACTTCCACCAGCACCCTGGGCTCGATCTCGACCAGAAAACCGCGCTTTCCGCCATTGATCACGATTTTCGGCAAATCGAGGATCGTGCGTTCCACGTAGACGGGCAAGGCTGTGCGTGTTCCGAAGGGACTCGTGCCGCCGACCTGGTATCCGGTCCACTTCTCGGCGATCTCGGGCTTGCAGGGCTGGATCGACTTGGCTCCCAGCAGCCGGGCCAGATTGCGGGTCGAGACCTGACGATCGCCGTGCATCAGCACGATCAGCGGCTCCCCGCGGTCGTTCTCGAAGACCAGCGTCTTCACCACGCAGTGTTCCTCCACGCCCAGCATGGCCGAGGAGCGGCTCGTGCCGCCCTTGTCGACGTAGTCGTACATCCGCGCAATGAATGCGACCCCGGCCGCGCGCAGGACGCGCACTGCCGGGGTCACCGGATGATCGACGCCCGCCATCAGCCCTGCCAGCTGATCTCCGCCAGGCGCTGCTTGCGCTCGACAGCGAAGCGCTGCATGCCTTCCAGCAGGTGCGCCGGATCGATGTGCGCTTCGACCTTGAGTTCCTCGACGCTGCCGCCCGTGCGCCAGCGATTGTCGAAGTCCGGGGTCATCGCATAACGCTCGGCGGCCTTGTGCGGCAGCCAGTCGTGCATCAGGCGGCGTGCGCTGTTGGATATCACGGTCGAGTCGAGCCAGTCTTCGCGCGACAGCACAGAATGGCGGTAGCTAGCCGGCTGCAGGCGGAAGAGTTCCGCACTCGTGGCCTGGACCAGCTTGAGATTGGGTGCGGAGCCATCTGCGAACTTCGAAAGCAGGGCGTAGACCGATTCGGTCGTGCTCGTACCCTGCACGATCACGCAGCCTTCTCGGGGGCGGGCGGGATCGTAGTCGCGCAGCACATAGGCTCCTCGAGCTGCGTCGAGATGCGAGGGGATGCCGAGTCGGGCGCGATCGGGAACGGCGATGTTGGGCCGCGTGAGATGCAGCGCGACGATCGGGATGTCGGTCGAGAGCGCCGCGGCCAGCATCGGAGCGACTTCATTGTGTTCCCAAGGATGCAGGTTGAGGATGTGGCCGTCGGGAAACAGGGTCGTCGTGCCAGGGGCGAAGATGCCAAAGTGCGTGCGGCTGTCCTCGGCCGTCTCCGGGCCCGAGTGGCCGGCGACCCAGATCACCTTGCCGACCTTGAGCGGACAGTCCTGCGCCAGCTGACTGAACAAGCGCATCATCCCGTACATCAGGTAGCTGAACGATCCGTACGTGGAATGCGCGCCCCAGAAACCGACGTAGCGGCGCTCCGGCTCGCTGGCCATGTTGACCGTGGCGAGGCCCGCCATGATGCCCGAGTTGGTGAATTCGGTGATCTGCTGAGGGAGCAGGGCTCCGTTGGGGTTCTTGCTGCGCTCGTACCAGCCGAAACCCTTCTTCCCCTGCCAGTCCTGTGCGAAGCCGTGGATCGAGGTCGATTCGGCCAGATCCGCCGAGCAGGCGATCACCAGCGGGCGGCCCATCCGCTCGTTCGCGAGCGTGTTGACCCAGGCGCCGAACTTGGCAAAACCCTCCTTGTTGGCGACCTTGGTGCCCGGTGCGACGAACAATTCCGCAGGCAGCTTGTCGAGTGCCAGCCACGAGCGATCCTCGTGCATGTTGGCGCTTGAGCCGAGCTTGAAGCGTTCAGGCTGGCGGGGGATGCTCTCGCCGAGCTCGGTCAGCGTGTCGGAGAGGTACTCGAGCAGCTCGCGGTCGTTGCGAAGCACGCTCATCACGGTCCGGAACCAGCTCTTCGACTGCTCCCTGCAGGCGGCTTCGCCCGGATCGCTCGTGTCGCCGTGTCCGGGGAAGGAAACCCCGTATTTTTCGGCGAAATCCTGCCGACAGCGCCAGAACAGCTCCGAGTTCCGGCCATGCGCCTTGCCGTGGCTGTGGTAGTCGAACTTGTGGTAGCCGCGGCCCTTGCGCGTCTTGACCCAGACCATGCCGGGGCGGCCCTTGGTGTGCTCTTCGTGCACGACTTCGAGCAGTGCGCGCGTGATCGCGGCATAGTCCTCGCCGTGGTCGGTGCCTGCCACACGCCAGCCGTAGGACTCGAACCAGTCCCGCGGCGTTCCGTGCACGACCTCGGAGTGGGCTCGATGGTCGATGCCGTGATCGTTCCAGTCCATCAGGTAGATCAGGTTGTCCGCGCCGAGACCCCACGCGGAGTGCTTGACCTCGTGGTGGGCGCCGGCGGTGTGGCCGCCCTCGCCTTCCAGCGCGAAGACCTTGACCTCGCCTGCGCCGGCATGCTTGAGCGCGATCGCCTCGCCCAGCGCCGCCGGCGCTCCGTGGCCCGAAGGTCCGGTGTTGAACTTGAAGAAGAGCGTCTTGCCCTCCATCTCCGCGTGCCCCGGCAGACCCTTGTTGTGGCGTAGGAACAGCAGGTCCTCCCACGTCAGCATCCGCTCCGCGGCATGCGGGACCAGGTAGCGGGGGTTCCCGGTCTGCTCATGGCGCGCACGCAGCGCTTCGTTGTAGACCGCGAGCATCGCGTAGATGGCCGGATTGCAGTGTCCCGCGATGAGCACGAAACGATCGCCGAAGGGGTTCTCCGGATGACGCAGATCCCAGCGCATGCCCGCGCCGAGCGTTGTGGCGACCAGCAGCGGGACCTTGGAGCGTGAACCGCCGGGGTGTCCGGACTGGCGCAGGTTGAGCATCAGATCGATGCACTGATCGATCATGTCCCCGATCTTCTGCCAGTGATGAAAATGCTTCGAGAGCTGTTCGAACGACGGCTTGGCGATGGTTTGCATGGGCGGGGCGGCAGTATACGCGCTCGCCGAAGCCCTCACTAGCGCGTCACGAGGCTCAGCCACGCGTGCGGCGAACGCAGGAAGGAGCGGTAGCCGCGCTCGCCGCTGATCACCGCCACCATGGCTTCGCAAGCCGCCTGTTCCCCGCGGCGCAGCACCCACTCCGCCAGAGCGCGGCGCCGGTAGACGAGCCCGGCCAGCATGCGCGCGACGCGCAGTTCCGGCAGGAGGCTCGCCTTCAGCGATCCGGCGTACTGCTTGTCCGGAGCGGGGCTCAGCGCCGCCCTGCCCGCCAGCGCGCCTGAGACGAGGGCCAGCGACAGGCCTTCAGCGGTCAGCGGATCGACTAGTCCGGCCGCATCGCCGACCAGCAGGCAGTTGCGACGCGCGGCCACGCGACGCGGACGAACCGGGATGACGTACCCGGAGGATTCGAGCCGCGCTCGTGATCCAAGGCCCGTCGACTCCAGCCAGCGCTCCAGATCGCCGCGCAGTCCCTGCTTGCCGCGCCGCATCGACAGGATGCCGACCGACAGCTGCCCGCGTTTTGGAAAACACCAGGCATAACCGCTCTCGATCCCCGCGAAATCGAACAGCGCTTCCGCGCCGTCGTGCTCACTCGGCTCCAGCTCGCATTCGATGGCCGGAATCGTGTCCAAACGCTCCGGCCAGCCGGCCATGCGCGCCGTGATTCCGCTGGCTCCGTCCGCGCCAATGAGCACGCGCGCGCGCAATGCCCCTGTCCTGGTGTGCGCGATCCACTGCCCGTCGCGGTATTCGAGGCTCTGCAGCGGACAGTTCTCCTGCAGACGCGCGCCCGCCCGCACCGCATACTCCGCCAGCGCATGGTCGAAATCGCAGCGCAGCGTCATCGTCACGATCGGCCAGGCACGCTCGACGCGCACGCCAGCATCGCCCCTGTGCCAGCGCAGACGGGCGGTGCGGCATTCCGTCTGGATGGGCAGGTCGAAATCGGCGGGCAGAGCCTGGCGTCCGCGCCACACAAGCCCTCCTCCGCAGGTCTTGGGCCTTGGGAAACGCTGTTTTTCGAGCAGCACGACCCGCGCCCCGCCGGCTGCGAGCACGGCCGCCGCACGCGAGCCCGCGGGGCCGGCGCCGACAACCAGCGCGTCGAGCGAGGAGCTCATTCCGCCCAGAAGCGCCGCAGTCCCTCGAGTTGCGCCTGCGTTCCGCGCGAGGAACCGAATCGGAAAGCGCGGAAGAGGTTGGCGAGCGCTTCCCTCTCTCGCGGATCCTCAAGCTCGAGGCGGCGCAGCCTCGGCCACACGACGCGCCACATCCGTTCCTGCTGGCGGCCGGTCAGATTCATTTCGCCCGCACAGGCCAGCGCGTTGATGCCGAGGGCGGCCTTGGCGTCGACGTCGGTCTCCTTTTCGAGGGCCTGCAGCAGCGCATCGAAGGCAGCGGTGGATCTCAGTTTCCACAGCCCCTTGGCCGTGGCCGCCCGGACCCGCGGATCCTCGTCTTCGAGGCGCTTCAGCCACTCGCGCAGGCACTCGGCCGACAGAGTCCGCTCGAGACGCTCCCGTGCCTCGCGCACGGGGATCTCGCGCTGATAGCGGTCGATCCAGCGATCGGCAGAGATGCCTCCATCCTCGCGCATCAGGTCGAAGGCGATCGCCCAGCCGAGGAAGTGCACCAGCACGTTCTCGCGCGAATCGGAGCCGTCGGCGGCGCGCAGCGACAAGAGTCGCTTCAACTCGGCATCGTCGATCCGCTGGTCGCGCAGCTCGCGCATCGGCCAGCAGGAAAGCCCGTCGATGACCCAGCGTCCTTCGGCGAGAAAACCATCTCCGATGAGACAGGCGATGCCTTCCTCCAGCCACAGCGGCAAGGCCTCGTGTTCCTCCGCAAAACGCGCGTGCACCAGCTCATGCGCCGCCGTTCCCACATCGGGATGGCTCATGTAGATCCCGCTCGACTCGCCCAAAGTCCCGCGGGTGCGCGTGTGCCAGGCGCGCACACGCGCGGGGCCGATGCCCGGGACATCGCTGACGCCGGCAGTCACGGTGCTCCGGCCCATCTCGGGTTGCGCGTCCGGCTCGACGACATGCACGCGCACCGGAGCACGGAAGGGGCCGAGCACCTCGCGGACCGCGACCATCGCCGGATCGAACGCCGCCTCGAAGCCCGGAACGTCGGAGGCTCCGCCATCCAGGGAATAGAGGTTCCAACCCTCGCCCGCGCCAACCGGCTTCCAGCTCTGACAGCCGCCGGCCACGAACAGGGCGAGGCCCATGGCCAACCCGATTCCGCGTCTGCGCCAAGCCATGACTCCCTCTATACGTGCGAGGCTCACTTCCGGGAAGGTCCTGGAGTATGATCCAGCGGCGATTTTTCGTTCCTCAAACCCTTTTCCGACAACCATGGCCAGCTTCCGCGTCGAACTCGATGCTCCCAACAACATCGTCCTCGTGATGGTCACCGAGGACGACGGCAGTGAGCACGACTATCAGTTCGACTTCGACCCCCGTTCTGGACGCTACGAATTCAGCGAAAGGGACCTGTTGGAGCGGGATTTCGGCCCCGATTGGGTGGAAGACATGGACCGGCAGGTCCGGGACATGATCCAGAAGGCCCTCGCGGGCCGGAAATCATGACGGCCGCGCCCCGAGCACCCTTCCGGCGCGTCTTCGTGCTGGTGCTCGACTCGCTGGGCGTCGGCGAGCTGCCCGATGCGGCGCGCTTCGGCGACGCCGGTGCCCACACGCTCGATCACCTGGTGGCCGCCGCCGGAGGACTCAACGCCCCCCGGCTGATCGAGCTGGGACTCGGTTGCGTTCCGGGCGTCACCTCGCTGCCCTGCCCGATCCAGCCCAAGGGCGCTTTCGGCCGCATGCGCGAGCGCTCCCCCGGCAAAGACACCTCCACGGGTCACTGGGAGCTGATGGGCTGTCCGCTGGAACAGGCCTTCCCCGTCTTTTCGCCCGGGTTTCCGCCCGCGATTATCGACGCCTTCGTTCGCGCAACGGGGGTGCCGGGAATTCTGGGCAACTGTGCGGCCTCTGGCACGGAGATCATCGAGCGGCTGGGCGTCGAACACATCCAGAGCGGCAAGCCGATCGTGTACACGAGCGCAGACAGCGTGTTCCAGATCGCCGCGCACGAACAGCATTTCGGTCTGGAGCGGCTGTACCGCTGCTGCGAAACCGCGCGCAGGATCCTCGATCCATACGGCGTCGGTCGCGTGATCGCGCGTCCGTTCATCGGCGAGCCCGGCCGCTTCCAGCGCACCTACAACCGGCGCGACTACTCCATGCCGCCTCCGCGCGACACCAGCCTCGTGCGCCTGTCGCAAGCGGGCATCCCGGTCGTCGGCGTGGGCAAGATCGAGGACATCTTCGCCGGCGCGGGCTTGAGTGAATCGATCCACACCGAGGGCAACGAGGATGGCATGCGCGCCGTGATCGCGCTCGCCGAGCGACTCGAGCGCGGGCTGGTCTTCGTCAATCTCGTCGACTTCGACATGCTCTACGGACATCGACGCGATGCGCGCGGCTATCGTGAGGCGCTGGAACGCTTCGATGTTCGCCTGCGCGAGCTGGAAACCCGGCTCGGGTCGCAGGATCTCGTGCTGATGACCGCCGACCACGGTAACGATCCCACGAAATTCGAGACCACCGACCACACCCGCGAGCATGTGCCCGTGCTCGCCGCGGGGGCAGGGGTGCGAGCAGGCGCAGAGCTCGGCACGCGCGAGAGCTTTGCGGACTTTGGCGCCACGGTGGAGGAGGCGCTGGGCCTCGTTTCGCCGGGACCAGGTCGTTCCTTTCTCGCCGAGCTGCGTGCGTGAACGCGCAATCGGTCATTCGCACCAAGCGCGATGGCGGGACGCTCTCCCCTGAGGAGATCCGCTTCTTCATGCAGGGCTATGTGGCGGGCCGGATACCCGACTATCAGGCGGCCGCGCTCGTGACCGCGATCTACGTGCGCGGGATGCAGCCCGGGGAGCTGGCCGAGTGGACGCGCGCGATGCTCGAATCCGGATCCCGACTCGACTTCGCGGGTCTCGCGCAGCCCAAGGCCGACAAGCACTCGACGGGCGGCGTGGGTGACAAGGTCTCGATCCCGCTGGCACCTGCTGTCGCGGCCTGCGGCGTCGCCGTGCCGATGATCTCCGGTCGGGGCCTCGGTCACACCGGCGGCACGCTCGACAAGCTCGAGTCCATCCCGGGTTTCCGTACCCAGCTCAACGAGCAGCAGCTGCATCAGGCCATCGAGTCCGCCGGCGTCGCCTTCGGAGCGCAGACCAGCGCACTCGTGCCCGCCGATCGGCTGCTGTATCAGCTGCGTGACGCGATCTCGATGGTCGAGTCGATCCCGCTGATCGCCAGCTCGATCCTCTCCAAGAAGCTGGCCGAGGGTCTCGACGCGCTGGTGCTCGACGTCAAATACGGCAGCGGCGCCTTCATCGTCGAGCCCGAGCGCGGGCGGGAACTGGCGCGCACGATGCTGGGCATCGCCGCCGGCATGGGCCTGAAGGCCAGCGCCTTCCAGACTGCGATGGACCGACCGCTGGGATTGGCTGTGGGGCATGCGCTCGAAATCGCCGAATCGATCGACTGCCTGGGAGGCGGCGGGCCGCCCGATCTGCGTGAACTGGTGCTGCTGCAGGGCGCGGAGATGCTCCGGCTGGCGGGCAAGGCCGCGACACGGGAACAAGGGCGTGCACAGATCCGCGCTGCCATCCAATCGGGCCGCGCGCTGGGCGTGTTCGAGCTGATCCTCCGCGCTCAGGGCGGCGATCCGCGCGTGATACAGGATCGCAGACTGCTGCCCAGCGCGCCCTGCGTCGATCCGTTCCGGGCCTCGTGCTCCGGCATGCTGGCCTTCCGGGACTGCCGCAAGGTCGGCTACGCGCTGATCGAGCTGGGCGGCGGGCGGGCGAAAATCGACGACAGGATCGATCCCTCAGTCGGCATCCTGTGGCGTGCGCAGGCGGGCGAGAGCGTGCGCGCAGGCCAGGTGATCGCCGAGATTCACCACCGCAACCACGGCGTCGAGGAATGCCGCGCGCTGCTGGAGCAGAGCCTGCTGATCGGCGACGAAGCGCCGCTGACGCCCTTGGTGCTGACGGAACTCGAAGGCTGACCCTCCCGCCGCTATCTTCACGAGCCAAAACATGCTGTATCTGCGCCTGCTGCTCGGCATCGCCTTCTTCCTCGGCATCGCGTGGATGCTGTCGAGCGATCGAAGGCGCTTCCCGTGGCGAGTTGTCATCGGCGGGCTCGCGCTGCAGTTCCTGATTGCGGCGGTGATCCTGAAGACGGGCGTCGGCCGCGGATTCTTCGAGGGAGCGGCTGACTTCGTCAGCAAGCTCGTTTCGATGGTCGAACCCGGCGCCAAGACCGTCTTCGGGCACCTGGGGGATTCGCAATCACAGCTCGGCTTCGTGTTCGCCTTCGCGGGCACGGGGCTGATCGTGATCATCTTCTTCAGCGCCCTGATGTCGATGCTCTACCACATCGGCCTGATGCAGCTGCTGGTAGGCCTGCTCGCCCGGCTGATGTCGAAAACCATGCGACTTTCGGGCGGAGAATCGATGGCGGCCGCCGCCAACATCTTCATGGGCCAGACGGAGGCGCCGCTGGTCGTCAAGCCCTACATCTCGAGGATGACGCTCTCCGAACTCAACGCGCTGATGACCGGAGGCTTCGCCACCATCGCGGGTTCGGTCATGGCGGTCTACATGTCGCGGCTGGGACCAGGCTACGCCGAGCACATCATCACGGCCTCGGTGATGAGCGCGCCGGCCGCCTTCGTGATGGCCAAGCTGATCCGGCCCGAGACCGAACACTCGCTGACCATGGGCAAGCTGGAGTTCAAGGTCGAGAAGAACGCGACCAACATCCTCGAGGCGGCCGCCAACGGAACCACGGACGGCCTGCGCCTGTGGCTCAACGTCGTGGCGATGCTGATCGCCTTCCTTGCGCTCGTCAACCTGATCAACTGGCCCATCGGCGCCGCGGCCGCGGGCCTGGGCTTCGAGAACGTGACGCTGCAGAGCCTCTTCGGCTGGGTGCTGACTCCCGTAGCCTGGTTCATGGGCGTCGAGGGCTCGCAGGATTGCCGCCTCGTGGGCGAGCTGCTCGGCACTCAGGTCGCCATCAACGAGTTCGTCGGCTACCTGCGACTGGTTGAGATGCGCACGGCCAGCCTGTTCGAGCACGAGCGTAGCGCGATCATGGCCGTCTACGCGCTGTGCGGCTTCGCCAATCTCGGCTCGATCGGCATCCAGATTGGCGGGCTCTCGGCGCTGGCGCCGGAGCGCAAGAGCGACCTGGCCCGTCTGGCGGTCAAGGCGATGGTCGGAGGTGCGCTGGCCTGCTGGATGACGGCGATGATCGCCGGGGTGTTCCTGTGAGCATTGCGCAGGACATCCTGCCGCTGACGAAGAGCCTGCGAGAGCACGGTGTCGAAGGAGCGCGCCTTGCGCTCGTGCTCGGATCGGGGCTGGGGGTGCTCGCGGAGCGCATCCAGAAGGCCAGAACGATCTCCTACGCGGATATCGAAGGTCTGCCGGGATCCGCGGTCCCCGGTCACGCGGGCCGGCTGATCATCGGCGAACTCGCCGGGGTGCGCGTGGTCGCGCAGCAAGGCCGCGTGCACCTCTACGAGGGCTGGAGCGTCTTCGAGATCACGCGCGCCGTGCGCGCCCTCGCCGCGCTGGGTGTCGGCAGACTCGTGCTCACCAATGCGGCCGGCGGCATCGCACGCCGCTTCAGGCCGGGCACGCTGATGCGCATTCGCGACCACATCAACCTGCAGGGTCGCACGCCGCTGACGCGCGAGCAGCGGGGAGCAGGTTCTCCGTGGGACGCGGGTCTTGCGGCGGCGCTCGAGCGGGCCGCGCTCAGCGCCGATGTGGCGCTTGAAAGCGGCGTCTATGCCGGCCTGCTGGGTCCCACCTACGAAACGCCCGCAGAAGTGCGGATGCTGGACTGGATGGGCGCGGACGCCGTCGGCATGAGCACCGTCGCGGAGGCGCTGGCCGGCCACGCCGCCGGCATGCGCGTCGCGGGCATCTCGTGCATCACCAACCTCGCTGCCGGCATTTCCGCGGGCCCGCTGAGCCATGAAGAGGTCATCGCGGTCGGCCGACAGACCTCCGCGGCCTTCTGCAACCTGCTGGAGCAGGCCGCGCCCGAACTGATCCGCGCCTGAACGCGCGCGGTTGACAGAACCCCTTCGCGCGCGGACTCTAGTGCGCTCATGATGCCCGAGCGGGATCTTCAGCAGTTGGTGAAGCGCGTCGCCGCCCGCGCGCTCGCCGAACAGGGTCGGGAGCATGCTCCGAGGGCCGAGCCTGAGCGCGCCAAGGGCGTGTTCGTCACGGTCGAGGAGCAGGGCGGACCCGATCGCCCGCTCGATGCTTCCGAGCGCCAGCATGCGCAGGCTCCCTCGACCGCTGGGCGTGCGCTGGTGACCGTCGAGTGCCTGCGCGGTGTCGCCAGCGGCGGACAGTTTGCCGTTCCCGCCGGGGCGCTGATCACGGAGCTTGCGCGCGAGGAGGCGTGGAAGCGACGCATCGCGCTGGTCGAAGGTGCGGCGCTCGTGCCCGGACGCCGCCTTGACGCTCGGCTGATCGTCGCCGTCGGCTGCGATCACGGCGGGTATCCGCTCAAGCGAGCCGTGCTCGAGTGGCTGCGCGAACTTGGTCATCAGCCGCTAGATCTCGGCACGCACGATGAGAACCCGGTTGACTACCCCGACTTCGCACACGCCGTTGCGCTTTCGGTGGCCGAAGGCCGGGCTGACATCGGCATCTGCATCGACGGAGCGGGCATCGGATCGGCGATGACAGCCAACAAGGTGCCCGGAATCCTCGCCGCGATGTGCTACGACGCCGTCACGGCGCGCAACGCGCGCGAGCACAACTGCGCCAACGTCCTGACACTGGGAGGCAAGCTCCTGAAGCCCGCCCAGGCTCAGGACATCGTGCGCACTTTCCTCTCGACTCCGCACGGCGAGGAACGCCACCGAAAGCGCGTCGACAAGATCCGCGCCATCGAACAGCAGCATCTCTACCGCGCGCAGACGAAAGCCTCCACATGAGCCCTACCCGCGAACCCATCGACGCCGCCAAACTCGAGGAAATCCTGTCCGAGATCGCGCGGCAGATTCTCGAGCATGGCTGGGGCAACTGGGGCTGCGGCTCCGTTTCCGTCGAACTTTGCCCCGAACGCGCCGGCGAAATGATCGAAGCCGGAGCCTGCCGGCTGGGCGCTTGCGGCCCGGGCACGGCGCTGCCCGGCAGTGTCGCGGGCGCGATCGACCACACGCTGCTCAAGCCCGAGGCCAGCTCCGCCGAGATCGACAAGCTGTGCGCCGAAGCTCTGCAGCACAAATTCGCTTCGGTCTGTGTCAACGGCACCTGGGTGCGGCGTTGCGCGGAGATTCTGCACGGCTCGCCCGTGGCGGTCTGCGCCGTGGTCGGATTTCCGCTGGGCGCGATGGCGAGCGAGGTGAAGTCCTACGAGGCTCGCCGCGCCATCGAGGACGGGGCCTGCGAGATCGACATGGTGATCAACATTGGCGCGCTCAGGAGCGGAGACCACGATTTCGTGCGCCGCGACATCGCCGCCGTGGCTCAGACCTGCCACAACCTCGGGGCGAGGCTCAAGGTGATTCTGGAAACCGCCTTGCTCAGCGATGCGGAGAAGGTACGAGCCTGCGAGCTTGCCAAGGAAGCCGGGGCCGACTTCGTCAAGACCTCCACGGGCTTCTCCAAGGGCGGAGCCACCGCGGCGGATGTCGCGCTGATGCGCAAGACCGTCGGGCCGACGCTCGGCGTCAAAGCCTCGGGCGGCGTGCGCGATGCCAAGGATGCCAAGGCCATGCTGCAAGCGGGAGCTACGCGGCTTGGTGCCTCGGCTTCCGTGGCGATTGTCACGGGCGGACAAGGCAAGACCGGCTACTGAGCTTCACGCCCATGCAAACCGGCCCGATCCGCGTCCTCACCACCGGCGGCACCTTCGACAAGGCCTATCTCGAACTCGAGGGGCGTCTGCACTTTCGCGACACGCACGTGCCCGAAATGCTCCGGCTGGGCCGCAGCATGCTGCCGATCGCGGTCGAGACCCTGATGCTGATCGACAGCCTCGAAATGACGGATGAACATCGCGCGCGCATCCTCGAAGCCTGCCGCCGCGCGGCCGAGGAGCGCATCGTCATCACGCACGGCACCGACACGATGGAGCACACCGCGCGCGTGCTGGGAAACGCGGGCCTGAAGAAGACCATCGTGCTGACGGGCGCGATGGTGCCCTACACCTTCGGCAGCTCGGACGGGCTGTTCAACCTCGGCAGCGCGCTGGCCTTCGTACAGTCGCTGCCCGTGGGAACGTATGTGGTGATGAACGGGCGTTGCTTCGGCTGGCGGGATGTGCACAAGAACCGCAGCACGGGCGTGTTCGAGGGCGGCGGCTGAGAACAGGAAAAGGCGGGGCAGGCCGCAGCCTGCCCCGCCGAATCAAGACGGGCAACATCAGTCATCCAGTGCTCAAGCCATAGCACGGCTCTCGACGGACCGCACGCTCAGGAGGTTGATCGCCGGGCAGTGTCCTCATGGGACCGCTCCAGCCAACTTTGCTGCTCATGCAAGGGTCTTCGCTGGCGCCGACCGCTGGTTTGGACGCGGGGATGTCACCCGGCTTCCGCCGTCACGCAAGTGAACAGCGGAAGCTTTTCATCAGAGATTTCCCATGCCGATGTGTTGGCCACAGCCACCGCATTGCGCAGACGGGAAGCCTTTTTCGAATACACAGCCGCCATCTGATTGGCTTGCTCGGTCGTTCGGCGGCGAATGGCCACGACGTCCGTCGCGGCTCGCCGCAGACCCTCGCTCGTGTTGTAGGGCCGTTCGATGTCCAGCAGTCCGCGTTGCGCGTAGCTGGTCCACATGTTGACCAGCTGCGCGTAGGCAGCCATCAGCTTGACGCCTTCGCTCAAGGTGAGCATGCGGCCCTCAAGCACGAGCGAATGAGCCCCGTTGTAGGCCTGCTGGAGCGACTCGAGTTCCGCCACGCAGCGCGAGGCCTGCTCGAACTGCGCGGCCACTTCCTCCGGTGTCTGCTTGTTCTCGTTCGGAAACGAAAATCCCGAATCGACGAACACCTTCGACAGGAGGAGCTTTTGAGCGGTCCAATGCTTGACCGCTTCTCGTATCTGAATACCTGTGACTTTCATGGAGAGCGAGCGGCCGAGGAAGTCGACCGTCTCGAAGGGCCGATCAGCGGGAAGGCGTCGCGAGGCGAACGAAAAAAAGCTGCTCGAGCGCTCAGGGCATCACAGGCGGTAGTTGAAGAGATCGGCGAGCTCGAGCTTCGGTGCTTCGGCCTGTGGCCGTGCATTGCTCTCCGTGCTGCGCAGGGCCGAGAGCAGCGCACGCCGCACCTTCTCCGCCGTGTTGCGCGTCAGGCGTCGGCCCTTGAGTGCGCGCGCGACCATCTTGTGTGTCAACTGTTCCTCGGAGGCGCGCACGAGGTCGGTCGGCTTGAGGCCGTGCACGGCCAGGATCGTCGCGAGGGGCTGGGGGCCGAGGTCGAGTTCTTCCGGATGCATGGGGACAGAGCCTAGCCCTCGAAGGCGCTTCTCCGATCCCCGCCGCTCGCCCCTGTCCTAGGGCAGCCCGGCTGTGCCGTCGGCGCCCGGACGGGAGAGAATCCTCAGGGCCTCCTCGTCGGCGAGCAGCTGGCTCACGATCAGGAGCTCGTCCGGGGGCCGACCCTCGGACAGGAGGTCGACCTCGCGGACCGTGCGGCCGCTGTGCTCGGCGGCCAGCCGGATGACCCTCAGGAGGTCCATGACCCGGTCCTCCAGACGCCGCCCGGCCGGCTCCTGGACCAGGAATTCGGTTCCACCCTCGAGTAGCTCCGCGGCGTCCGGCTCGGGCGCGTCGCAGGGCCCGAGCAGGCGCACCAGAGCCCGGGGGAGGGAGGTGTTCCGCCGGGCCGCCGCCCGCAGCCCGAAAAGACGAATTCCGTCGTGCGAGAGCAGACGGAATTCATGGACTTCCAGCCACGGATGGGACAGCTCCGGACGCGGTGTAAGGAACAGGGAGCTTGTCCCTAAGTTGTTGTCCGAAAGTCGCTTATGCCAGTAACTTCGGTCGAGCAGCAGGGGGTGCAGGGGTCGCTTGGACGGTTGCAGCACAAAGTGCAAGAGCCGCAGGGCGTGCTGTGGCGAACGCGCAATCGCGGAATTCCCGAGGTCGCCCGGGTCTCGCTGTGCTGCTTTTGCGACAAGGATTTAGCATTCCTGGGCCGCCCCTTGGGCCTCGCCTTCCGCTATCCTCACGCCCCGCTGGTCCGCGAAGGCCGTTTTGGTCTTCGGGGCACGGCGCCGTCCGAGGCCATTCGAGTGTCGCGGCCCCTTCGCGACCCCTCACGGCGACAAGGAGAAAGACGCATGTGGATCCAGATGGGCTGCCTCGCCCTCGCGCTGCTCGGCAGCGTGCCCCAATCGGAAAAGGACTCCAAGCCCGAGGCCAAGGCTCCGCAGACGGAGAAGCCGGCCAAGGAAGCTGCTCCCAAGGGGGACGGCAAGGCGGAATCCGGCGCCAACAAGAAGAAAGATGAAGCCAAGGATGCCAAGGCCAAGGAAGAGGCCCAACCCAAGGAGCCCCCCCGCGAGGTGCTGGCACCCCTGGCTCCCGGTCCTACGCTGTTCATCCGCGCCAAGCGCGTGATCACGCGTCCTGGGGTGGAGCTTGAGGACGCCGCCATCGTCGTTCGCGACGGCAAGATCGTCGCGGTCGGCAGCGGCCTGGAACAACCCAAGGATGCGCAGGTCTTCGATGCACAGACCGTTTGCGCGGGCTTCATCGATCCTTGGTCTGCGCTGGCGATCGACCCGGGTTCTCTGGCGGATGGCGGTCTCAGCCCCGCCAGCAAGAGCGCGGACGCCTTCGATCCCTGGGGTGGTGAGGAGCTGCGCCGCCAGGCCCTGCGCGCCGGCGTGACGCTGGCGCGGGTGCAAGCGGGCGCGACGGCGCGCGTCGGCGGCACGGGAGCGGTCGTGCGCCTCGCCCCTGGACTCGACGAGCGCCTGGCGTTGGTCTCCAAAGCGGGTTGCCTGACGATCAATGTCGGCCTCAGCGCCAATGCCGGCGGCGGCGGGGGCGGGGGATTCCAGATGGTCGACGGCCAAATGGTGCCGGTCGAGGAGAGTGGGCGCGGCATGGACGTTTTTGACCGGCTCGCCGACCTCGATCGCATCGCGGGCGCGCTCGAGCAGGGCAAGAGCTATCTGCAGGCGCAGATCGAGTACAAGCACGAGCTGGCCGAGTGGAAGAAAAAGATCGCGGAGAAGGACGCCGAGCTCGAGAAGGAGTTCAAGAAGGCGAAGAAGGACCGCGAAAAGGAAGAGAAGGACGCCAAGGAGAAGGGCAAGGCCTTCGAGGAGAAGAAGTACAAGGAAGACAAGCAGCCCAACACGCCGCGCTACGACGAAGATGGCGAGACGCTGGGACGGGTCTGGAACGGCGAACTGCCGCTGTTCGTGCAGGTGCACCGGCATGCGGAATTGCGCAGCTTCTTCAAGGCGACCGAGCCCTACAACCGCACGCGCATGGTGCTCGTCGGCGGCAGCGAGTCTCGCCCATTCGCCGAGCAGCTGAATGAACGGCACATGAGCGTGCTGGTCTGGCCGATGCTGATGGGCCGGGGTGCGCCCGATGAGTACGACGGCGCGGATCTTTCGCTGGCTGGCGATCTGGCGCGGGCAGGCGTCAACGTGCTGCTCGGCAGCGGTGGCGCCGATCCGGCGGCCACCCGCGATCTGCCGCTGGTGGCCCAGATGGCGATCGGCCACGGGCTGGATGCGGACAAGGCCTTCGAAGCGCTGACGATCGGCGCTGCGCGAGCCCTCGACATCGATCGTCAGGTGGGCACGGTGGAGCGCGGCAAGGATGCCGATCTGCTGCTGCTCGATGGTCGCCCGCTGCAGGGCGCCACGCGCGTTCTGCGCGTGATTTCGGCGGGCCGCGTGGTCCTCAACCCGGAGAACTGATCCATGCTGCTCACGCTTGCCATCGCTCTTTCGCTCTCCAGCCCCCCGGCTGCGCAGACTCCTCAGGTTTTCGCCGTGCGCGCCGCACACATCCTGCTTGACGACAGCACGGTGCTCGATGGCGGCATGGTGCTGGTCGAGGATGGCCGGATCCGCGCCATCTCCCGCGAAGTCGACCTGCCGGAGAACACCGCCGTGGTCGAGCACGACGGCTGGCTCAGCACCGGGCTCGTCGGTCTGCACTCGCTTGGATCCAACCCGGCCGAGATGCGCGACTCGACGCGTCCGGTCCTTGATGCCGAAGTGGCCTGGGCCTTCGATCCGCAGCACAGCGACTACGCCAAGACGGCTGCCGCGGGCATCACGACGCTCGTGCTGACGCCCTCCCCGCGCAGTCTCTCCGGCGGTGTCAGCGCGGTCGTCAAGACCGGAGGGGGCCGGATCCTGTCGCGCTCCGCGCATCTTTCGCTGGGATTCTCCAGCGCGGCGATCAGCCCCGCGGCCTATCCGACGAGCTTCGCCTCGGCGGTCAACGAGTTGAACATTCGTTTCGAGAAGCCGACCGGCGCCTTCGCGCGGGCCCGCGCAGGCGAGCTGTCCTGCCTGTTCGAGGCGGCCACCCGCGCCGATGTGCAGCGCGTGGTGGATTTCTCGCGCCGCTGGAAGCTGCGCGGCGCGATCTACGGCGCGGAATGGGCCGGCGAGCAGGCCGACGCGCTCCGAGAGGCCGGTCTCAGCGTGATCTTCTCACCGCTGTCCGTCGGCGCGGATCGTCGCTCGATCCAGTCCATCGTCAAGCTGGCCGCCAGCGACGTCGCCTTCGGATTCGGCGTCGACACTCCGGCAGTGAATCCTCAGGGCCTGCGCTTCACGGCAGGCTTGTGCGTGCGGGAGGGGATCGACAAGCAGCGCGTCTGGCGCGCCCTCACCACGCAGGCCGCCGAACTGGCCGGGGTCGCCAAGTCGGTCGGCAGCCTGCAGAAGGGCCGCGATGCGGACCTCGTTTTGTGGAGCGGACATCCGCTCGAACTCTCCAGCGGCGTGCGCGCCGTGTATATCGACGGCAAGCTCGTCCACGAGGCCAAGAAGCCATGAGCATCTCTCTGTTCGCCATCGCCATCGCGGCACTGCCCGCGCAACAGCTGCGCCATCCGCTCACACAGGGCGATGCGCCGCGCCAGAACTGGATCGTGCGTGCCGATCGCGTCTACACCGCGGCGGGACGCTCGATCAAGGACGGCGCGGTGATCGTCAACGGTGCCCGAATCGGAGCGGTATCTCCGGGTGCGTCGGAGGAAAACGGCAAGTACACCCTCAACGTCTACGCCGTCACTCCGGGCATGATCGACGCCAGCGTGCGCATCTCGCCGGGCTCCGCGGGCGTCGAACAGTCGAGCGAAGTCACGCCGCAGATGCGCATCGCCGATTCGCTCGATCTCTACGATGTGCGCTGGGATCGTCAGGTCGAATCCGGCGTCACCAGCGCGCTCGTCTGCCCTCAGGACGACAACGTGATCGGCGGGCTGGGCGTTGTGCTGAAGTCGGCCGGCAAGCCCGCGCTCGCGGACCGCATGCTCAAGGCTGACGCCGTGCTGCGCGGCTCGATGGGCTCGCAGCCCTCGGCGCGCAACTCGCCGGCCTTCCAGCGTCCGCGCAGCTTCTACAACCGTCGCCCCACGACCCGCATGGGCGTCGAGTGGGAATGGCGCAAGAGCTTCTACGAGGCCGTGGCCGGCAAGAACGATCCGGCGCGTGCGCAGCCGGGCAGCGAGCAGCTGCTGCGCGTGCTCGACGGCAAGCTGATGCTGTCGGTGCAGGCCTGGACCACGCAGGACATCCGCACAGCCGTGTTCCTCAAGGAAGAACTCGAGCAGGAGCCGCAGATCGCCGGCAAGCCGCGGATGTTCGTGGATGCGGCCGCCGAAGCCTGGAAGGAGCCCGAGCTGCTGATCCGCTCCAAAGTGGGCGTTGTTCTGCCGCCTTTCCCGGCGGAGGGACGCACGGGCGAAGGCTCCTTCATGGCGTGGAATGTGGCCAAGCTGCTGACCGACGAAGGAGTGCCCGTGGCGCTATCGGCGCACGGCGGCTCCGGGCCGATGAACTCGCTGGGCAATCAGGCCGGATACGCCATGCAGGGCGGTCTGGACTTCGACAAGGCGCTCGCCGCCGTGACCAGCGTTCCCGCACGTTTCCTCGGCGTCGAGGAGCGCGTCGGCACGATCGAGGTCGGCAAGGACGCCGATCTCGCGCTCTGGAACGGTGAGCCCTTCCAACCCACCTCCCGCGTCATCGGCGTGATCATCGATGGCGCTCTGGTGCTCGATCCGCGTCCTGATGACGCGCGCTGAAACCGCCTCGAATCCGCACACCCAACCGACACACCCTTTCGACTTCTCCGATGTTCACCATCCAGCAAATCATCCGCAGCGCGGTCTGCAGCACACTCTTCGCCTCGGCGGCCTTCGCGCAAGCCGGCGACGGACGCATCGTCATCAAGGCGGGTCGCGTCATCACGCAGGCGGGCCCGGAAATCAAGAACGGCGTGATCGTGATCGAAAACGGTCGCATCACCGAAGTCGGGGCCGACAAGCAGGGTGCCTGGGACATCGAAGTGCTCGAGTATCCCGAGCTGGTCGCCTTCCCCGGCTACGTGGAGGCGCACACCTCGCGCGGCATGGATCGGCCGAATGAGAACATCGAAATCGCGCCGTTCCTCGATGTGCGCGACTCGATCGACCCCATCAGCTTCTACTTCGAGGACATGCTGCGCGCGGGTCAGACCACGCTCAACATTCAGCAGGGCAACGGCTGCGTGATCGGCGGTCAGGGCATGGTCGTGAAGCCGTTCGGCATCACCATCGAGCAGATGCTCGTGCGCTCCGGTTCGGGCATCAAGGTGGTGGCCGGCCCGCGGCCCGGCCGCTCGCGCGCCACGCAGGCGCAGGCGCTTCGCAAGGGCTTCCTCGATCTGCGCCAGCATCTTGAGAAGCTCGTTCAGGACAAGAAGGACGGCAAGGACTACGCCCGCCGCGAAGCTCTCTTTCAGGGCCGCGACATGGAGAAGGAAGAGAACAAGAAGGGCCGTGCCATGGAGGGCAAGGCCAAGTGGAAGGTGAAGGATCTCGAGATCGTGCCGCGCGGCGAGGTCGACGAGAAGCTCGAGCCGCTGCTGCGCATGGTGGAAGGCAAGTTTCCGGTCTTCATGTACTGCGACAGCGCAGCCGCCGTGCGTCTGGCGCTCGACGTGATGCTGGAGAACGGCCTGCTCGACACGACGACGCTGGTGCTCGAAGGTGATGCCTGGAAGGCAGCCGACCTGATCGCCCTCAACAAGCTGCCCGTGATCCTTTCGCCGAATCTGGTCTATGTGGAGCGCGATCCGGTGACCGGCAAGGAGATCGAAACCTTCGTTCCTGGCGTGTTCGACAAGAAGGGCGTGCGCTTTGCGCTGCAGTCGATGGGCAACTCCTCGCAGGGCCTCTGGATGCAGGCCGCGACTTGCGTCGCCTGGGGACTCGACCGCCAGAAGGCTCTCGATGCGGTGACCAAGGTTCCCGCCGATCTGCTGAAGCTCGGCAAGCGCGTGGGTTCCCTCGAGAAGGGCAAGGATGGCAACGTCATCCTGCTCTCGGGCGATCCGCTCAAGGTCACGTCCACGATTCAATACGTTGTGCTCGAGGGCAACCTCGTTTACGACCGCAGCAAGGACACCCGCCTCAAGTTCCTGCGCGAAGGCATCGAGCAGCCGAACACCGCGCCCACAGCTTCGATGGTCGCCCGCAATCCCGCTGCCGCGGTTTGCTGCGAACATGAGGGCGAGCCCGGTCACGTCCACGTGCGCAAGCTCGATCCGGGCGAACGCGAGGAGCCCGGTGTTCAGCAGCCCGAGGACGATGGCCACGGTCACGGCGAGCAGGATCACAACGACGACGGGAAGGACGGCTGAGCAATCCCGATGGCTTTCACATCCATGCTTCTCGCGCTCGCGCTCGGCGCGGGCGGTGATCCGGGAGAGGCGCTGGTCGCCCTCAAGGCCGGAACCATTCACGTCGTCAACGGCGCTCCGCTGACCAATGGCACGATTCTCGTCCGCGGCAGCCGCATCGTCGCGGTGGGCGTTGACGTGGTCGTGCCGGCCAACGCCCGAGTCGTCGACTACGGCCCCGACGCGGTCATCACTCCGGGCCTGGTAGCGGCGGACTCCACGATCGGTCGCGTCGTCGCCTCGGACCGCAGTGCCGATCCGACACTGCTCGCCATCGACCAATTTGAGCCCGAGACCAGCTATGTGTTCGCCCTTCAGGAGGGCATCACGAGCTCCTACATCGCCCCGGCCCGCCGCCGCCTGATCGCCGGGCAGGGCGCGGTGGTGAAGCTCGCGGGGAAGGACGAAACCCGCCGGGTGCTCTCGGCCTCCAGCATGATTCACGGTGCGATCAGCGCCGAGGCGCGCTCCACGCCCGGCTACTGGAAGCCGCCGGTTCCGGCCGTGATCGACATCGGACTGGGTTACGAGAAGCCGCAGCTGCCGCGCACGCTGATGGGCGCCATGGTGGCACTGCGCGAGCTGGTCGAACAGGCCAACGGTGCGCCGGCAAACGGCGAGTTCGGACCTGAGGCCGCGCCCGCGCTGCGCGAACTGATGCGCCAAGGACTTCCCTGGCGCATCGCCGCGGACAATGCCGAGGAAGCCGCGGCGCTGCTGAGCTTCGCTCAGCAGATGAAGCAGCCCGTGATCATCGATGGAGGTCAGGGCACCAGCGCTCTGGCGACGCAGATCGCCAAGGCCGGCGTCAGCGTGATCGTCGATGCACCGATCAGCACCGGGGGCATGGGGCGCGACATGGGCAAGGGCCCGGACGCGCAGTGGCCGGAGTTCGCCGTCGCGGCCGCGCTCGAGAAGGCCGGCGTGCGATTTGCCATCACCACGCCAAGCACGGCACCTGTGTCCACCTTGCGCTATGCGGCAGCGGTCGCCTCGCGCGGCGGGCTGAAGGAAGCGGCGGCGCTGAAGGCGGTGACGCTCTCGGCTGCGCAGATCCTTGGCGTGGCGAGTCGGGTCGGCTCGATCGAAGCGGGCAAGGACGCGGACTTTGCGGTCTTCGCCGGTTCTCCCCTGAACGGTTCGGGCAGCGCGCTCGCCACTTGGGTTGACGGCGAGATCGTCTACAAGGCCTATGAGGCTGGCGCCACGGTCTTGTGTGTCGACGAGATCCACGTGGGCGACGGAACCGTGATCGCTCCCGGCGAGATTCTGCTGGAGAACGGCAAGATCCGCGCCGTCGGCCGCAAAGTGGGCCGTCCGGCGGGCGTCACCGTCGTGCGCGGCAAGGCTGCCATGCCCGGCATGGTCGATGCAATGAGCTATCTGGGCCTCGAAGGTTCGCAGCGCACGCCCGGCGTCCGTTTTGCGCTGTCGCGCATCCTCGAGCCGGGCGATGTCACCGACCGGCGCGTAGCTCAGGCCGGAGTGACCACCGTGCTGCTGTCGCCGCGCGGCGCCTCGCGCTCCGGCGTCTCGATGCTGGCCTACAAGCCGGCGGGCTCTGAAGTGGAGGACATGGTCGTCGCCGAATCGAGCGTGCTGCGCATCAACTGGACCGAACGCTATCGCCCCCAGTCGGGCGCCGTCGTGCGCGGTCAGCTGGCGAAGGCGGTGGACTACGCCAAGAAGTGGGACGAGTACGAGAAGAAGCTCGCGTCCTATATTCCGCCCAAGGAAAGCCCTCCGGCGGCGGAAGCGAAGAAGGATGAGGGGCCCAAGAAGGATGGTGAGGCCGCCAAGCCCGAGGAGAAGAAGGAAGGCGAAGCCACCAAATCCGAAGAAAAGAAGGAAGAACCCAAGAAGAAAAAGGGTGAGGAAGAGCCTGCCAAGCCGGTGACCGGCTCGTGGGAAGCCAAGCTCGCCTTCGGCGGATCCGAGCCCGCTCGCATGCGCCTGTACGTCAGCGATGTCGACGGGGTGGTGTGCGGCTCGCTGCGCTGTGCGGCGCTTTCCGACGAACTCATCAACGTCGATGGCAAGCGGACGGAAAAGCAGCTGCGCCTCGAAGGCGAAGGGACCAAGGGTCGCGTCGTGCTCGAGGCCGAGCAGCTCAAGGGCAAGCTCAAGGGCAAGCTCAGCATCGGGGAAACCTCCGCCGAATTTGAGCTCGAACAGAAGAGCACGGAGTACGAGGTCGCGGCCCGTCCCGAGCCTCGCAAGCCCAAGGAGGAGAAGAAGGAAGAGCCCAAGGGTGCTCCGCGCTCGCCCGGGCTTGACCCCGAACTCGAGCCCTATCGCCGTGCGATGAAGGGGCAGGGTGCCGTGATCGTCGGATGCGACCGCAAGGACGAGATCCTCGAATGCGTCAGGGCTTTCGAGGAGGCCGGCATCAAGCCGATCCTCTACTCGGCCAGCGATGCCTGGATGGTCGCTGACCAGATCGCGGGCCGCGTGGCCGGCGTGCTTCTGACGCAGCAGGTGCTCGATCTCGATCCGGAAACGGGAGCCCGGGAGCGCAATCGCTTTGCCGAGCTGCAGAACGCCGGCATCCCCGTGGCCTTCCACAGTGCGGCCGAAGAGGGCGCTGCGGATCTGCCGCTGATGGCGAGCTACGCGGTCTCGGAGGGCATGAGCCCGGAAGGCGCGCTGAGGGCGCTGACAAGCGATGCGGCCCGGATGCTCGGGCTGGCTGGGCGCATCGGCCGCATTGCGACGGGTCTGGATGCGGATGTGTTGCTGCTCGACGGCGCTCCCGCCGAGCCCGCGACCAGCGTGATGCGCGTGTGGGTCAATGGTGAGGAGGTGCGCTGATGACTCGACGGACTTTCCGACGACTATGGTGCGCCGCGTGCGCGTGCCTGCTGGGCGCCGTGGCGGCGATGAATGCCGCCGCGCAGACCGTGCAGGCCGGCAATCAGGCGACGATCCGCGTGAGTGCTCCCCCCAAGGCGGGTGAGAAGGGCGGCCCGGGCCTTGCACTCAAGGCGGCGAAGATCCTTTCGGTGCCGCTTGAGGGGCCGCAAGTCGTCGACAACGGCGTCCTGCTGGTTCGCGACGGCAAGATCCAGGCGCTCGGACCGGCGCGCACCACGCCGATTCCGGCCGGTTACGAAGTGATCGATCTGGGGCCGAAATGGCTCATGCCGGGGATGATCGACCTGCACAGCCACATCGGCGGCACTTTCGACATCAACGACATGGTGTACCTCGCCAACCCGGGGCTGCGCGTTTCCACGGCTGTGATCCCGCGCAACGAGGCGATGCGGATCGCTCTGGCTTCCGGCGTCACCAGCGTGCTGTTCATTCCCGGATCGGGCGTGAACATGGGCGGACAGGGCGTGTTGATCAAGACGGGCCACGAGCGCTACGAGGACGCGCTGATCCGGCAGCCCGGTTCGCTCAAGATCGCGCAGGCGGGCAACCCCGAGCGCTGGGTGATCAACCCGGGACGCACGTTCATGAACTGGAACCTGCGCAACACGCTGCAGCGAGGCCGTGAGTACGCCAAGAAGTGGAAGGCCTTCGAAGAAGGCAAAGGGCCGCGTCCCGAGCGCAACCCGGATTTCGATGTCTTCCCCGAGCTGTTCGGCAAGCGCACGCAGGTCAGCACCCACACGCAGATGTTTCAGGTGGTGTTGATGACCGTGACGATGCTCCGCAAGGAGTTCGGGCTCGACGTTTACATCGACCACGGAGAAATGGCGGGCTACCGCACGGGCGAGCTGGTGAAGGACACCGGCATGCAGGCCATCCTGGGCCCGCGAGCCGTCGAAGTTCCCACCGCTGCGTTCATCCAATGGACGGGCTCCAACCCTGAAGCGATGCTGGGCATCGGCGCCGAGTATCAAAAGCGCGGCGTCAAGATGATCGGCTTCAACACCGATGCGCCCGTGATCCCCGCCGAGGAACTGCAGTTGCAGGCCGGAATGGGCGGTCGCTACGGGATGGACTTCTCCAACCTCGAGGGAGTGCGTGGGTTGACCGTCGTTCCGGCCGTCACGGCGGGCATCGGCAACCGCGTCGGCTCGCTCGAGCCGGGCAAGGACGCCGACATCTTGGTCATCTCGGGCGACCCCGCCGATCCGCGTCGCTGGGTCGAGCGCGTGCTGCTCGACGGCAAGTGGGTCTACGACAGCAAGAACGAACGCCGCATCTGGTGAGCATGATCGCCTTCCGCCGTATCTTCGCCCTGGCCGCGTGCGCGCTTCTGAGCGCGTGCGCAGCCATGACCGCGGAGAAGCGCGCCGAGGGTGCCGGGTCCATTCCCACGCTCGCCGCGGGCGACAGCGGTCATGCCATCCGCGTCGCGAAGCTGATCGCCTGCGACGATGCTGACAGCCTGCATTCGCCCGGGCTTGTGGTGACCCGCAACTCGAAAATCGTGTACGCGGGACCAGTTCGAGATCTTCCGGCGGGCTACGCGCTGCTGGAGTATCCGCAGGCGATCGCGATGCCCGGCATGGTGGATCTGCACTCGCACGTGCAGAGCGGTGGCTTCGGCGATGTCAACGACATGGTGATGCCCGTCAATCCCGAGTACCGGGCTTCGGCGGCACTGCGACCCGGCAACCGACTGATCAAGCTGGCCTGCGCCGGCGGCGTCACCACCCTGTTTGGAATTCCGGGCAGCGGCACCAGCATGAGCGGCTTCGGCATTCTCTACAAGACGAAGCCCGGCAGCTCCTTCGAGGCCTCCGTGCTGCGCAATCCAGGCGGCGTGAAGGTCGCTCAGGCTTACAACCCCGAACGCCGGGCGGGCGACTTCGGCCAGACGCGCGCGGGGCTGTCGTGGATTCTCGAAGACATCAACGAGAAGGCCATCGGTGCCAATCGCGAAGGCCGCATCGACCCTGTGCTTGCCAACCTTCAGAAGGTCAACACGCGCGAGCTTCCGATCCTGATTCACTGCGCGGGCAGCGACAGCTTCCCCGCGGCAGCGCGCATGTGGCAGGAGCGCTACGGAACCAGATGCGTGCTTTCGCACGGCTGCTTCGATGCCCATGCAACGGCGCCTTACGTCGTGCAGACGGGCGCTCCGATCAATGCCGGGCCGCGCACGATGGACTACTTCTCGACGCGCGACGGAAGAATCACGGGCACGGCCGCCGTCTACCTTGCGGCTGGGGCCAGAAACCTCTCGCTCAACACCGATGCGCCCGTGATGCCTCAGGAAGAGCTCGCTCTGCAGGGAGCGATGTCCTCCCGCCTCGGGGCCGATTCCTATCAGATGCTGCGCGCGGTGACGATCCACCCCGCGCGCTCCTTCGGAATCGACGATCGCGTCGGCAGCCTCGAACCGGGCAAGGACGCGGATATCGTCATTTGCAGCGGGGATCCGCTCGACCCGCGCTCCCGCGTGGAACTCGTGCTGATCGACGGTCAGATCCAATACAACCGGCAGGTGGAAGGCCAACTCTTCTGAGCCTGCGCGGAGCCAAGAAACCATGATCCTCTCACTTCTACTCACCAGCTTCGCCGCGGCATCCGCTGATCAAAGCACGCCGACGCCCAATCTGTTCGCATTGCGCGTTGGCCGGGCCGAGACCATCGCCAAGGGTGTCATCGAGCACGCGGTCATCCTCGTCGAGGGCGGCAAGATCGTCACGATCGGGGAAGACCTTCCGATCGAGCGCGGCATTCCGGTCTACGAGCGCCCCGAATGGGTGGTGATGCCCGGTCTGGTCAACGCGTACTCGCGCTACAGCCTCGACAGCGAGGGCGGCGACGACAACTCGCCCGAGGTGCTGGCCAGCAGCGAGCTCTACGCCGACAGCGATGACCTCAAGCGCATCGTGGAGGTCGGCGTCACGACCCTGGGCCTCTATCCGCCGGGCAACGGCATCCCCGGTCAGGCGGTCGCCATCCGTCCTCTGGGCGAGACCAGGGACGGTCTGGTTCTGCGCGATGGCGTCTACCTGAAGGTCCTCGCCCGCGCGAACCCCGCCGCGAAGCGCATCATCCGAGACGGCTTCAAGAAGGCCGACGACTACGTTGAAAAGGAGAAGAAGGCCAAGGAGAAGTGGGACAAGGACAACGCCAAGAAAGGTTCCGACAAGTCGGAGAAGAAAGAGGAACCCAAGGCCGGTGAGGAGAAGAAGGAAGAGGCCACACCCGCGAAGGGCGCCTATGTGCCGCCGGAGCCGGAACCCAAGGCCAAGCCCTTCGTCGAGTTGCGTGCCGAGCGGCTGCGCGCCGTCGTGAGCGTTCAGAGCGCGGCCGAGTACCTGCATTTCCTCGACGCCATCGGCGAGGAGAAGTTCCTCTGGGACCTGCGTCTGCCGATCACCCGCGAGAGCGATCTCTTCTATGTTCTGAAGAAGAGCGAGTACGAACTGGACGTCGATGCCATCGGCGACAAGAAGGTGCGCTGCATCCTCGAACCGACGCTGAGCGTCATGCCCGGCACGCTGCGCGCTCGCAACCTCGCCAAGGACATCGTCGAAGCGGGCGGAAAGCTCGCCTTTGTTCCCCGCGGCGACACCTTCAATGACCACAAGGCTTGGCTCTCGCACGTCGGAGAGGTCGTCAACGCCGGTCTGGATCGCGCCGTGGCCCTGCGCGCCCTGACACTGGAGCCCGCAGCCGTGCTCGGCGTCGAGGCACGGCTGGGTAGCCTCGAGAAGGGCAAAGACGCCAACATGATCTTCTTCGATGGCGACCCTCTGGAGCCCAGCTCCCGACTGAAGGCCGTGATGCTCGATGGACGCTTCGTTTTCGGTGAGGTGAAGCTGTGATGCGCTTCTTTTTGATCCCGGGCCTGCTGGCCTCGTCGTTGCTGACCGCCTTCGTCCACGCAGCGCCTCAGGAGCAGGCGCCGGAAGCCAAGCCCGCCGAAGCCAAGCCCGAGGAGGGCAAGGACAAGAAGAAGCCCGACGAGGACCGCTGGCTGGCCGTGTCCGGCGCGGATGTGTACATCGGTCCGGGCGCCCTGCTGCGCGAAGCCACCGTTTTGTGCAAGAACGGCAAGATCCACAAGATCGGTCACGATCTGGACCTGCCGCCCGAAACCAAGATCATCGATGCCACCGGAATGCACGTCTATCCGGGGCTCGTGTCGCCCTCCTCCTCGGGCCTGCTTGGCAATACGGCCAGCGACTTTGAGGATTCGATCGACCCCTTCAACCGGAACATGATCCTCGGCCTCGCTGCCGGCATCACGACGACAGGCGTGGGCAACTCGGCGGTCAAGCTGAAGCGTTTCTCCATCAAGGACGCACAGGTGCGTGATCGTGCCTTCGTGACGCTGACATGGTCCGGCCGCAACCCGCAAGGCAAGAAGAACCTGCGCGAGAAGCTCACGGCGACATCCGAGTACCTGCGCAAGTACAGGGACTGGGAGGAGCGCGTCAAGCGCGAGAAGGATCTCAAGGAGCCCGCCAAGAAGGATGTGGATCCGGGTCTGCTCTCTGTGTTCAAGAACGAGGCATATGCCCGCTTCGCGGCCAACGATCGCGACGACCTGCTGGGCATCGCCCGTCTTGCGCAGGAGTTCGGCTTCCGCCCCGTCATCGAGGGTTGCACGGAGGGCTGGACCGTTGCCGATGAGCTCGGCCGCGCCGGCGCAATGGCGATTCTGACCATTCGCACCCAGTCGCCGAAGGATGAGAACCTCGTTCGCGCGGGCGGTTCCAGCATTCAGAATGCCTCGATCCTGCACCGGGCAGGCGTTTCGGTTGCGGTCGTTCCCGGCCAGGACAGCGTCAGCCTGGACGGCATCGTCGGCCGCGATATCCAGCACATCACGGTCGAGGCCGGCTTCGCCGTCCGCGGCGAGCTCCCCGATGACGCCGCCATCGCCTCGATCACCTCGGTGCCTGCCCGGATGATGGGAATCGGGCACAGGGTTGGCTCTCTCGATGTCGGCAAGGATGCCGACATGATCGTCACCGATGGCGAGCTGCTGCACTACAACACGCACGTGCAGTGGGCGATCGTGGACGGCAAGGTCGTCTACGACAAGGAGAAGGAGCTGTACTTTGCCCACATCCGGCCCCGCAAGCAGGCCACGCCGGCCGAGATCAAGCTCGACAAGGGCGAGACCGCACCCAAGCCCGAGGACTCCGCCAAGGAACCTGCGGACAAGGAACAGCCGAAAGAGGGCGAAAAACCGGCCGAGCAAGACAAGCCGAAGGATGGGGACAAACCCAAGGATGGGGACCAGCCGAAGGACGGCTGACTCCTGACCAACCCGGCGCCGTCAGCGGCCGCGAAGCCCGTGTGGGTTCGCGGTCGCTTCCGTTTCTGCGCCGCAGCGGGTATCCTGAGAAAAAGCCTGCATGAAGCTCCGTCAAGCGATGCGCATCCTCGGCCCGGGACGCAAGGACGGGCGCAACCTCACGTTCGAGGAGGCAGAGGCCGCATTCCGAGCCGTACTGTCCGGTCAGGAAAGCGAGATCCAGATCGCAGCCTTTCTGGTGATGATGCGCGCCAAGGGCATCACCGTGCAGGAGTTGACGGCTTTTGCGCGTGCCGCCCGGGAAGCGGCTCGCATTCCGTGCGCGGGCATGCAAGGGCTGGTCTCGATCTGCGGCCCCTCGGATGGCATCGAACATCATCCGCCTCTGGAAGTCGCGGCCGGCTTCATCGCAGCGGGAGCGGGCGTTCCGGTGCTCATCTTCACGGACCGCTGCGTGTCGCCGCGCCGAGGGCTGACGGCCGCCAGCGTGCTTGAGGGTCTCAACCTGCCCCTGCACTGGGATCCGGCCAAAGCGGAGCGCGACGTGGAGCAGCACTCCTTTGCGGCGATCGCGCTGCCGGCGATGCTGCCGCCGCTGATGAGTCTTCGTCGTGTCCGCGCCGAAGTTTCGGTGCGCACGCCGCTTTCGACGGTCGAGAAACTGCTCGCGCCGGCGGAGTCATCGGTTGTGCTGGGCGCGATGGGCGGACCGGTTCTCGGTTCGGCGGCTGAGGTGATCCAGGCGCTCGGTCATCCCCGGGGAATCGTCGTTCAGGGACCCGAGGGAGGCGTGATCCCGGCCCTGTCGAAGCGCACTCGCGGCGTGGAGCTCGCCGAGCGCTTTCTCGTGCCGATCCACATCGAGCCGGAGGATTTCGGCCTGATGAGCGAAGTGGAATGCGAATTGCCCCTGTTCAGCCTGCCTCCGGAGGAAATGGGCGCGGGAGACAATCCGGAACTGGTCCGCCGCTGCGCCGAGATCACGCTGGAGATTTTGGAGGGTGTGCCAGGACCGGCGCGCAATTCAGCGCTGCTCGGAGCGGCGCTGATGCTCAAGGCCTCCGGCCGCGCGCTCACGCTGGCCGAGGGTGTCGACGCCGCCGCGCACTCGTTGGACAGCTGGGCGGCGCGCGAAGTCCTGCTCAGGATCGCTCAGCGGTCCTGATCGATCATGGCCAACCTGCTCGAAGCCAGCGCCTTTCGACGCGCGGGCTTGCGATTGTGGGATCGCTATCTGCGCTATCTCACCAAGCGCGAGCGCCTGAGACCCTGGAACCGCGTGCAGCCGTACTTTCGCGGCGAGGAAGCGTTCGCCGCGATGCTGGACGCGATCACGGGCGCCAGCCGAACGATCCATTTGGAGATCTACATCTGGGCCGATGACCGCACGGGCCGCCGATTCCGGGATGCCTTGACCGAGCGCGCACGGGCGGGGATTCGTGTGCGTGCGATCTACGATTCGGTCGGTTCCTTCGCGCTCACGGACGCATTCTTCGCGCCGCTGAGGGCGGCGGGAGCCACCGTGCTGCCCTATGCGCCGCTGCTTCCCTGGCGCAGGAACTTCGGCCTCAACCGCCGCGACCATCAGAAGATCCTCGTGGTCGACGACAAGCTGGCCTTCGCCGGCGGCCTTAACCTGACCGATGAATACATGCCCATCGAGCAGGGTGGCGAGGGCTGGTATGACATCCACGCGCGCGTCGAAGGGCTCGCTGTACGCGATCTGGCGATGCTGTTTCGCCGCACCTGGGTCAAGAGCGGCGGAGACCGCTTTGCGGAGCCGGGTCCGGCTCAGCCGATCCTCCCGGTCGGCGAAGAAAGCGTGCCAGGCGTGCAGGTCTTCAGCAACGTATGGATGCGCAGCCGTTCGCACATGCGCCAGGCCTACCTGCGGGCGATTCGACGCTCAGACCGTTCGATCCACATCATGAATGCTTACTTCATTCCCGACCATGGCCTGCGCCGCGCGTTCGCTCTGGCTGCGGCGCGCGGGGTGTCGGTGCGCGTGATCGTGCCGTCGCGCTCGGATGTCCCGGCGGTGGCTCATGCGACGCGCCGACTGTACTCGCGGCTGTTGAGCAGCGGTGTGCGCATCTTCGAGTGGCCGGGTTCGATGATGCACGCCAAGGCCGGCGTGATCGACGGCATCTGGAGCACGATCGGCAGCTACAACCTCGACAAGCGCAGCTTCCTGCACAACCTCGAGGTGGGCCTGATCGTGGTCGACGGCAAGACCGGCGAGTTGATGGACCAGCGATTCGAGGAAGCCTGCTCGATTTCGCGGGAGATCATCCTCGAGGAGTGGGAGCGACGCGGCTGGTGGCCGCGCGCGAAGGAATGGTTTTGTTACCAGCTGCGCTACTGGCTGTAGCTCTCAGCGCTCAGCGCTCAGCGCTCAGCGCTCAGCGCTCAGCGCTCAGCGCTCGGCACTCAGCGCTCGGCACTCTGTACTCAGTAGTTTTTCGCGAACAGCACGCGTCGCGCGCTGGGCTTGCCGCTCTTGACGCACACACCGGGCTCGGCGGCCGGGCCCTGGCCGGGATAGGGCAGGCAGCGGATCGTGGCCTTGGTGGCTTCCTTGATCGCCTTTTCGGTCTCGCCGGTCCCGTCCCAGTGCGCGTAGACGAATCTGGAGCTCTCGCCCGCGAAGGCGTCGCAGAAATCCTTCCAGTTGTCGACCTGGATCGTGTTCGCTTCGCGGAACTTGAGAGCCCGCTCGAACAGGAACTTCTGGAACTCGTCGAGCACCTTGCCCAGCGCGACGCCCAGGCCATCCATCGAGAGCTTTTCCTTGACGGGCTTGCCGTTGGCGTCGACGGGCGCGACGCGGCGCTTGATCATGACGCTGCGCGATTCGAGATCGCGCGGGCCGATCTCGACGCGCACCGGCACGCCCTTGCGCTCCCACTCGTAGTACTTGTCGCCGGGGCGCAGGTTGTCGCGATCGTCGATCTTGACGCTCAGGCCGTCGTCGCCGAGTTCCTTGGCGATGCGGCGAGCGGCCTCGACCGTTGCGGTCTTCTCGGCCTCGCTCTTCCAGATTGGAACGATCACGACGTGGATCGGGGCCAGCCGCGGCGGCAGCACCAGCCCGTCGTCATCGCTATGCGCCATGACCACCGCACCCACAAGACGTGTCGAAACGCCCCAGGATGTCTGCCAGACATGCTCGCGTTCGCCCTTTTCGTTCTGGAAGGTCACGTTGAAGGCCTTGCCAAAGTTCTGACCGAGGTCGTGGCTGGTTCCGGTTTGAAGCGCCTTGCCATCCTGCATGAGCGCCTCGATGCAGGTGGTCTCCACCGCGCCAGCGAAGCGCTCGTTGTCCGTCTTGACACCCTGAATCACGGGCAGCGCCATGACTTCGTGCGCGAAGTCGCGGTAGACATCGAGCATGCGGCGCACCTCTTCCTGAGCCTCGGCGTGGGTGGCGTGTGCGGTGTGGCCTTCCTGCCAGAGGAATTCGCCGGTGCGCAGGAACAGGCGCGTGCGCAGCTCCCAGCGCATCACGTTGGCCCACTGGTTGATGAGCAGCGGGAGATCGCGGTAGCTGTCGATCCACTTGGCGAAGAAGTGCCCGATGATCGTCTCCGAGGTGGGGCGCACCACGTAGGGCTCTTCCAGTTCGTTCTTGAGCGTGAGCTTGCCGTCGGCGGCCTTCAGGCCCGAATGCGTCACGACTGCGCATTCCATCGCGAAGCCCTCGACGTGCTGGGCCTCCTTGGCAAGGAAGGACAGCGGAATCAGCAGCGGGAAGTAGGCGTTCTGGTGACCGGTGGCCTTGAAGCGCCGGTCGAGGTCGGCCTGCATCTTCTCCCAGATGGCGTAGCCGTGTGGCTTGATCACCATGCAGCCCCGGACAACCTCGGCGGGCTCCGCCAGACCGGCTTCCCGGAGGACGTCTTGATACCACTGGGCGTAGTCCTTGGAACGGGGCGTGATGCGTGCTTCGGCCATGATGTTGAAGAGCGCAAGTCTAGGGCTCCTCGGCGCGGGGAGCCAAACCAGCCCGGAGAAAGGCTCCGGAGCGGGGGTGCGGGGGTCTGGCCGAGGCCGCAACCGCGAAGGACTCTCCATCACCCTTACCTTTGCGGGAGAGTCTTCACCACCCGGCGGGAACGAGGCTAGGATTCTGGCAGAAGCCATGAGTACGACCCTAACCATCAACCCCTCCATGACCATGGAGGAGATCCTTCGCCTCGCTCCCGCTGCCCAGCGGGCCCTGTTCCAGCGCTACCACGTCGGTGGCTGTTCCTCATGCGGGTTCCAGCCTACGGACACGCTGGCGCAGGTCTGCAAGGATCACAACATCCTCGACATCCCCGAGGTCATTCGGACCATCCAGCACGCTCAGGAGGCCGATTCCCGCCTTCAGGTCGACTGCCGGACCGTCAAGGCCTGGCTCGATCAGGGCGAGGACTTCAGCTTCATCGACGTGCGCACGCCGCAGGAACTGGCCTTGGCCAGCATTCCGCAGGCCGAGGCGCTCGACTACGAGAACTCCGAGAAGTACATGAGCCTGCCGAAGGATCGCAAGATCGTGTTCTCCTGCAAGAGCGGCATGCGTTCGCTGGACGTTGCGGCCTACTTCGTCGGGCACGGCTTCACTCAGGTCCACTCCATGCGGGGCGGGATCGATGCCTGGCGGGCTGAAATCGACTCCAAGATTCCCAAATACTAGACCTCGGTATCGGATTCGAAGCAGCGTCGCTCAGGTTTGGGGGGGGCGCGCCGATAACTCCCTTGTCCGGGTAAAGAACCTGCCCTCCGAACCCGGACGCTGCGGCCTCGGTCGCAGCAACCTGAAATCACCCCTGCCAAATCAGATTTCAGGCGCCGAGCGCAGGACCTGCCCCCAGCCTCGGCTGTCGAGCGCTCTTCCCGAGCGCAATCGACCTCAGGAGCCGCCCCCCGAAAGGGCGGCTCCTGCTCTTGGCGGGCTACACTGCGGGCCCATGCACTGGTGGCCCTGCCTGCTGCTGCTGCTGGGCTGTGTGGGCAGCTCGCCGGCTCCCACCCCCCCGGTGGCCACCTCGAAGACGCCTATCGGAGTGCTCTCGTTCAACATTCGCTACGGCAGCGCCACGGACGGGCCGGATGCCTGGCCGCTGCGCCGAGAAAGCGTGGCGCAACTGCTGGTTACCTCGCATGCAGCGTGGATCGGCGTTCAAGAGGCGCTCGACTTTCAACTGGAGTATCTGGACTCGGTGCTGGTCCATCATCGACGGGTGGGGCAGGGCCGCGAGGGTGGCACGAGGGGTGAACACGCTGCGATCTACTACGACACGCGACGCTTCGAACTATTGCAGTCCGAGGATCGCTGGCTCAGTGAGACGCCGGAGCGGGCAGGCTCAGTGGGATGGGATGCGGCGCTGACGCGCATCGCTACCCACGCTGTGCTGCGCGAACGTGCCAGCGGTAAGGAATGGAGCGTGTGGAACACACACTTTGACCACCGCGGCAGCCGGGCGCGCACGGAATCCGCCCGACTGCTGGTCCAATGGATTCAGACCGATCAGCGACCCACCGTGCTGATGGGCGATCTCAATGCGGGCGAGGACAGCGCCCCGCTGCGCTTGCTGCGATCCGCGGGCTTGCAGGACACGTTCCGTACGATACACCCGCAGCGCGCGGAGGTAGGAACCTTCCACGGCTTCCGAGGAGGTTCAGTGGGTGACAAGATTGACTACGTGCTTGTAGACAACCGCTCCGAGACGCTCGACGCCAACATTATCGACAGCCGTGGGGCCCACGGCCGCTGGCCTAGCGACCACCATGCCGTTCATGCACTGCTGATGCCGACTGACTAGTGCAGCCAATCGAGCCAGCCGCGGTTCCGGGTCGAATCCGGGCGTAGGGCAATGCCCCGCCCCTTTTCGACCAGCACGGACCGCGTCTCGCCGCCATAGCTCAGAACGATCAGCGCATCGTGCTCGGCACGACCCTCGGCGTCGAAGCGCAGCACCGTGGCGCCGCCCAGCTCTGTCCTGGCGATGCGCACGCCCTCGAAGACGGCATCCGCGGAATACTTGCGCTTCACGCTCGGAACCAGCTCCAGCAGGGCTTCGGGACTGGGAGCCAGATCCTCCACGGCGTAGCCGTCGCCGTCCTCATCGAAGCGCAGCGCAACGGGAACGCGCAGCAGCATCGCGCGATTCTGGGCCGTGCGAACGTCATCGGCCAGCACCCGCGTCGCGTTGTGGAGAGTCACTTCGGTTTGCGAGAAGAAGCTCGTGATGGCGAGCAGCGCCACCAAAGTCAGCACGGCAAAGCTCAGGAGCAGCTCAGCCAGCGTGAAGCCCTGGCGGACGTGTCTGGTGGTGGAAGAAATTTCCGGGACTCGCATCGCACCTCGAGTGGTGGAGGGATCGTCAGGAAGCGTAGCCATCCTGTAGCGAAACGCACACGCGATTCTCAGATCAAATGGACCACCCAGAGCAGGATGGAAACGATTCCGTAGACGACCACGCTGACGACCATGCGCGAGCGGTCACGGGAGCTGGCAGGTTGGGGTGAGGGAAACACGAAGCACGCTTCATCGGAAAACCCGGTCGCAGACTTGAACGTCTGCGGAAACGGCGCCGCGTCGGGTACATTCGGCGCATGCGGACTCTGCTGCACCTGCTTCTGATCGTGATCATGGGTGTGCCTGCAGGCGCGTGGCCTGGGACGAGCCTCGAAAGCGCGCTGCAACGCGCCGGAAGCAATCGGGGGGAGCTCGAACGCGCGCTCCGCGGTGTCCCGGACGATCAGCGCGCGGGCCTGCAGTGGCTCATCGAGCGTATGCCTGATCAGGATCTGACGACGCTGTCCGGCGATTTTCTGGTTGAGCACTGCACGGGCGCTTACCGAGCCTGGCGGGAATCGCCCTGGCACGCCAGCGTGCCGCAGGACGTGTTCCTCGATGCGCTCCTGCCCTATGCCTGCGTCAACGAGCGCCGCGACGCCTGGCGTTCTGATTTCCGAACGCGCTTCGCTCCGCTGGTGAAGGATGCGCGCACTCCCGGCGAAGCGGCCGTCCGGCTCAACCAGCTGATCTTCGCCGCGAACAAGGTGGCGTACTCGACGAAGCGCAAGAAGGCCGATCAGAGCCCTTACGAAACGCTCGAGAGCGGTCTCGCTTCCTGCACGGGACTTTCCATCCTGCTGATCAGCGCCTGCCGCTCGGTCGGGGTGCCCGCCCGTTTCGTGGGAACACCGTTGTGGTCGGATGGCAGCGGCAACCACTCGTGGGTCGAGATCTGGGACGGAGAATGGAAGTTCACCGGAGCCGCCGAACCCACCGGAGAGGCGCTCAATCAGGGCTGGTTCGTCGATCGCGCGGCGGGGGCGAGGAGCGGCGACCCGCGCCATGCGATTTTTGCCGCCACGTGGCGCGAATCCGGCCTGCATTTCCCGCTGGTCTGGCTGCCTGAGAATCGCTCGGTGCGAGCGTTGGACGTCAGCGAGCGGTATCTGAAAAAGTCGGCGACGATCCCCGAAGGTTTGGCACGTGTGCGCTTCCGGGTGCGAGTGGGCGAGCTTCGCTTTTCTGCGGCGGTGCGGGTGATCGATCCTTCTGGCACCGTTGCCTTCGAAGGCTTCTCCAAGGATGAGCGCTTCGACGGGAACGATCACTTGACCGCCTTGCTGCCACTGCGCAGCCGATACGAGGTGCGCGTCGAAGGCGCTGATCCGGTCTCCATCGCAGTCGAGCGCGATGAACAGCTCGTCGAGCTGGAGCTCGCCTTGCTGCCGGCGCTGCATGGGGCTGTGGAACAAGGCGGGCTCGAAGCCCTGCTCCGTTCCGAGCTAGGCAGGTTGCCGCTGGGCAAAGGTGATGCGCAGTCGCTTTTGCAGCTGCTCGTCGAGCAGCAGGGAAAGCGCCTGACTGCGGAGCGCAAGGCGGAACACGAGGCTCGCCAGCTGGAGTGGGGCGGAGTCAGGATGCCGTTTTGGAGCCAGAGTTTCTCTGCCGCCCCACCGGGGCGGCGCTCGCTCTGGATTTCCATGCACGGCGGCGGTGGAGCACCTGCGGCGGTCAATGACCAGCAGTGGGAGAATCAGAAGCGGCTGTACACGCTCGAGGAAGGTGTGTACGTGGCTCCCCGGGCGCCCACGGACACCTGGAATCTGTGGCATCAAGACCACATCGATCCGCTGTTCTCGCGACTGATCGAGAACATGGTCCTGTTCGAAGGCGTGGACCCCGATCGCGTGTACATCCTCGGCTACAGTGCCGGTGGCGATGGTGTCTACCAGCTCGCGCCCCGCATGGCCGACCAGCTGGCGGCGGCAGGCATGATGGCCGGTCATCCCAACGAGACGCAGCCGGACGGGCTGCGCAACATCGGATTTGCGCTGCACATGGGAGCGGACGATTCCGCCTACAACCGCAACCAGATCGCGGCTCAGTGGAAGGAGCGTCTGGCGAAGCTCGCGGCCGAAGACAAGGGCGGCTACGCCCATCAGGTCGTGATCCACGCGGGCAAAGGGCACTGGATGGACCGCGAAGAGCGGGCTGCGTTGCCGTGGATGGCACGCTTCAAGCGCGTACCGGATCCCGAGAAGCTGATCTGGCTTCAGGACGACGTCGTCCACCGCCGCTACTACTGGCTCGCGGTCGATGAACCCAAGGCCGGGACACGCATCACGGCGGTGGTGGAAGGCCAGAACATTCGCATCGAGGGCGCCAAGGAGGCGGGCGTGCTCCGCGTGCGGCTTCGAGACGGGCTCGTCGACCTCGATCGACCTGTCGCCGTGTACCGAGACGGGCTCAAGGTCCATTCCGGAAAGCTGTCGCGCACCGCAGAGGTGATGTCGCGCTGCCTGCTGGAGCGCTACGACCCCCAAGCCGTTTACACGGCAGAAATCGTCACGGGCGCGCCGTGAAAGAGCACACACCGTCATCTTTCGGGGAGCTCGGTCTCAGTCGCGCACTGCTGGAGAACCTGCCCAGCCTCGGTTATCTGCAGATGACCGGGATACAAGCGCGATCGCTGCCGCACACGCTCAGCGGGCGTGATCTGCTGGCGCTCGCGAAGACAGGTAGCGGCAAGACGGCCGCGTTTGCATTGCCGCTCCTGATGCGCGTCGAACCCGGTTTTCATGGCACGCAGGCGCTGGTGCTGGCACCTACCCGCGAGCTTGCCGAGCAGGTCGCCGGAGAAATCCGCCGCCTCGCTCGGGGTATGGACAACGTCAAGGTGCTCGTGCTCTGCGGCGGCACCCCGATACGGCCGCAGCTTGCGAGCCTCGAGCACGGAGCCCACGTCGTCGTGGGAACCCCTGGACGCGTGCTCGATCATCTAGGGCGCCAGACGCTCCAGCTGAAGGCGCTGCGGACACTCGTGCTGGATGAGGCCGATCGCATGCTCGACATGGGCTTCCTGCCCGACATCCACCGGGTGCTTCAGCTGTGCCCTGAAGATCGCCAGACGATGTTGTTCTCAGCGACCTTCCCCGCACAGATCGAGGCGATCGGGCTGGAACTGCTCAAGGATCCCTTGCATGTGCGCATCGAGGAGCGGCATGCGCCGCAGCGTCTGCAGCAGCGCTGGTATCGCATCGAGGAGGCGCAGCGCGCGGAAGCTGTGCGTCGTCTGTTGGAGCATCAGCGCTGCGAGCGCGCCCTCGTCTTCTGCAACACCAAGGAAAGCTGCAAGCGGCTTGCCGAGCACCTTCAGCGCAATGGGCACGCCGCCCTCGCCCTGCACGGCGATCTCGAACAGCGCGAACGCGATCAGGTGCTGATTCGCTTTGAAAACCGGAGTGCCACGGTGCTGGTTGCGACCGATGTGGCCGCCCGGGGGATCGATATTCCCGACCTGGAGCTGGTGATCAACGCCGAGGTGTCACCGGATCCCCAAACGCACACGCATCGCATCGGTCGCACGGCTCGCGTGGATCGCGAAGGCCTGGCGCTCAGCCTTGTGAGTCGAGAGGAGCGCCACCGTGCGGAGCGCATCGAGGCTGAGAGCGGGCAGGCCTCCAGCTGGTCCGAATGGGCCGAGGTGCCGCGAGCCCATCTGCCGCCGCTTCAGCCGCGCATGGTCACGATCCAGATCCTCGGCGGCCGCCGGCAGAAGCAGCGACCGGGCGATATTCTGGGCGCACTGACCGCGCCTGGAGGTCTGAAGTCTGATCACGTGGGCAAGATCGAGATCCTCGACATGGCGAGCTATGTCGCCATCGAACGCTCCAAGTCCGCGCTGGCGCTTTCGATGCTCCAGAGCGGGGTCAAGGGCCGGGTTGCGCGGGCGCAGGTGCTGTAGCCGGGCTCGCGGAGAGCAACGCTTCGCCGATGGCCTCCTCGAGCTTCCTCTCGATCTCGACCGCTTTCCAGCGCATGGCTTCCAGTTACCGCAGCACTGTCAGCCGGGCCGACTCCGTTTCGAGCAGCAGCTGACGTGTGGTGACGCCCGCAGCCAGCGCTGCCCGCAGCGTCTCGCGCTGCCGATCGAGAGCGCTGAGCAACCCGATTTCATGCGTCTTCGATGGGTTTCCGTCTCCTGCAGTTGCCCGAGCAGCGCGAGGATCTCCTGCCGAACCCGCGCGAGTTGCTCTTCGCGCAGGGCCTACTGCTCGAGCAGGCGCTGTTCAGCAGCCGCGACGGCGGCAACGTGTCTGCCATTGAGCGGCAGCTCCAGCGTCGCAGCCGGTCCCAGAACCGTCGAGCCGGCTTCCGCGAGCCTCTCTGCCGAGAGTCCGACTTCCAGGCCCGTCCAGCACCCCTGCTTCGCCAGCTCCAGATCCGCCTTCGCGCCCTCGATGTTCAAAGCCGTCTGACGCAGATCCCGCCGCGAGAGTTCGGCACGAGCCAGCAGCGTCGACGCGTCCGACCCGAGCGCTTCCTGCCGCGGCGCGATCGCGAGGGGGACCGCTTCCAGCGAGCCCCCCCAGAAAAAACAGGCAGCCAGCGCTCTGCCGGCTTCGCGCGCCTCTGTCTGGGCCTGTTCGCTTTCGAGCATCCGCGTCGCGTGCGCGAGCACGTCCTGCGCCACGGCCTGCGCACTGATCAAGCCCAGCGCCTGCTGCTCCCGGCTCAGCGCCAGGCGCTCCGCGATCAAGGAAAGCTCACGAACAGCGGCTTGGACGCTTGCTCGGGCTGTCGCCGTTCCCATCCAAGCCGAGCGCGCTGCGCCGTTGGTATTGCGCGCCGCGACCGACAGATCCACCAGCGCCTGTTCCTGATCCACGCGCGCACGTTCCCTGCGCGGCGCCCGCAGCCACGCGTCCGCCAGCGGTTGCAGCAGGTCGAGCTTCCACTGCGAGCGACCAACTCCACTGGGAAAGAGCCAGCCCGCGCTCGCGAGCGCCGGCTGAGCGGGCCAGCTCCCGCTCCGCCAGCGCAAGCTGCACGCGCGCCAGCTCCAACTCATGCGCGGATTCCTGCTCGAGCAGCCGGGCCTCGAGTTCCCAGACGCGCAGCTGCGCAGCATCGCTCCCGCTGAGCAGCGGCTCGATCCAGCCGAGCTGGGAGCCCTGCTCCACGCGCTCGCCCGCGCTCGGCAGGCGCTGTCCCTCGAGGGCGGCCAACAGGCCGCCGACGCCCGCGGAAACGGTGGCATTGGCGTTGTCGTCGAACTCCAGCACTCCGGGGAACTCCTGCCGCAGCCGCACCCCGCCCTCGCCCGCGGGCTGCACCAGCAAGCCGACGCTCCACTGTTGTTTGAAACCGGAGCCCACGGCATCCGCCGGAGACCCAGGTTGCGCTGCGGGCACGAGCCGTTCGTTCTCATGCACCTCCACGATCCCCAGATCGAAGGCTTCGCGCAGCGTCACGTTTTCGAGCACCACTTGCAGCTTCTGCCAGCCGGATACGGCTGCCGCTCCTTCGGGAATGAACAAGCCATCCCGAACGGGCTTGTCGGTTTCCATGCGCTGCTCACCCAGTAGGATCTGAACGCGACCCTCGCGAACGGGCTCTCCGCTCGCCAACACGCTGAAATGGGCCAGAAAGCGTGCTGGCTGTGACTTAACCAGCGACGGGTGCTCAAGATCAGGCATCGGCTGCTTGCCAAAGCGGAGATGGCGCACAGGCTCAGGTTCCGACGCCTGCGCCTTCGGCTCGTGATCATGGGAATCGTGGGAGCAGCTCGAGCACAGCGCCACGAGCCCAGACGATGCGAGCAGGACGCTCAGGAAGGAATGTGGCTTCACGGGAGAACCTCGAACAAGACACGGAACCGGACCGGAAGACGCCGGCGTCTACGCCGCAAGGCATGAACGCTCGATCGAGTTCAGATCCGCAGCGCGTGGCTGGAGCGAAGAATCTGCTGGGAGCCGGAGCCGGCTTGTCTGGAGCGCTAGGGCGGACCACGCGGCGCGAGTGGAATCGGCGCTGTCGCCTCCTTGGCGCTGCCTTGCGGTGCTCCCCAGTGCCACGGGCCGAGTGCCGGCACCGCACCTGCACTGTAATCGCGTACCACTTCCCAGATTGGCAGGGAAAGCATGACCCAATGCTCTCCATCGACGGCTGCACAGGCCACAGGCCCGCTCTCGCCGCTCTCCGCGCTCGCGCAGTCTTCGTGGGAATGGCGATGCGTGCTCCGCATCCACATGCATCAGCAAGTGCAGATGCGTGCTCTGCGCATCGTGCGCGTGAACCAGCAGCGTGCCGCCCGCCAGCATCAGGAGCAGTCCGAGCATGCCGAGGAGCATGGAGGAGCCCTACCCCGGAGGTGTGCCCGCGCGCGCTCGACGGAAGTTCCAGAGCGGGGCATTCCCAGTATCGCGGCGGGCCGTGCCGGGCCTCAAGGGAGACTTCCCCCTCCGGGGGGCAGGGCCCACGGGGTTCGGCCCCAGGGGTACAATCCAGCGGCAATGGGCCCGACACTTCTTCCCGCACTGTTGCTCTGCGCCGCGAACGCGCAGGGAGCCGCGCCCGCGCAGCCAACTGCTGCGCTGCAGCCAACCATTCCCGCGCAGTCAACCGCCGCGGCACAGCAAGCCGCTTCCGCGCAGCCATTCGAGCCCGAGCGTGTCTTCTGGGACACCCTTGATCTCCAAGGTCGTCTGATCGGTGGGGAGCTGGAGCTGATGAGCCCCAGAAAGGGCAGCATCACCGCCGTGCAGCCAGCGCTGGTCACCACGCTGACGCCCTTCCTCGTGGCTCCCAACCCGGCCAACCGCATCGATCTCGTCATCGTGGGGGATGGCTATCCCTCGTCCCAGCTGGGCACCTACGCGACCCAAGCCGCCACGATCGCCACCAACTTCTTCAACAAGGAGCCCTATCTCACCTACAAGCCGCTGTTCCTTGTCCACCGCGTGGATGTGGTTTCGGTGGACTCCGGCGTCGACAACGACCCCACCCAGGGCATCCAGCGCAACACCGCGATGGACATGGGTTACTGGTGTAACGGAATCGACCGTCTCCTGTGCGTCGATGTCACGAAGGCCTACCAGTTCGCCAACAATGCACCGGATGTCGATCTCGTTCTGGCGCTCGCCAACTCCAGCACCTACGGCGGCGCCGGCTATTCCTCCAATGACCTCGCGACTTCCGCAGCCGGCAATGGTGCGGCGCTGGAGATCGTGCGCCATGAGTTCGGCCATGCGCTCGGCAATCTGGCCGACGAGTACGACTACGGCGGGCCTGCAACCTACAGCGGCGGCGAACCTTCCGCGCCCAACTCCTCCAAGCTCAACTCGGGCGCCATGCTGGCGGCCATGGCCAAGTGGCATCGCTGGCTGGGTGTCAACAACGCCGGCTTCGACGGCCTCATCTCGACCTTCGAGGGCTCCAGCTACAGCCAGTTCGGCGTCTACCGACCGACGAACAACTCCCTGATGCGCAGCCTCGACCGGCCCTTCAACCTGCCGAGCGCCGAGTCGATCATCATCGAGATCTACAAGCTGGTGAAGCCCATCGACGACGCCACGCCGACCACCGGCACGCTCCAGGGAACGGAAACCCTGTTCGTCACGCCCGTGACCCCGCTCAACAACCCACTCGCGATCCAGTGGAGTCTCAACGGTTCCCCGATCGTCGGAGCGACAGGTACGACGCTGGCACTGCCCTCGCTCAACCTCGGTGTCTGCGGGGCAACGGTTTCCGTCACGGTCACGGACATGACCACCATGGTCAAGGATGAGAACAAGCGTGCCCAGTTCATGAGCGAGTCACGCACTTGGACGGTTCAGCACGCCTCCGCCTTCACCAACCTATGCCCGTTGACTCCCAACTCAGCGGGACCCGGAGCGTCGATCCAAGCCTCCGGATCCAACAGCCTGGCGGCCAACAATCTGCAGCTGCTGGCAGTGAACTGCCCGCCCAGCGTCAACGGAATTTTCTTCTTCGGAACGGCGCAAACGCAGACGGCGCTCGGCAACGGGCTGCGCTGTGCAGGCGGCTCGATTTTCCGTTTCCCGATCACGCAGACCAACCTTTTTGGCGACGCGACGCAGCTCGTCAACTTGCAGGCGCTTCCCGGCGGGGCCGTGATCCAGCCCGGTGACACACGCTACTTCCAGTTCTGGTTCCGCGATATTCCAGGTGGCGGTTCGGGCACGAACCTCAGCAACACGATCAAGGCTCAGTTCTGTCCATGAACAAGGACGACCCCGGTTGTAGCCGGGGTCACCCACGCTGAGGCCCATTGCTCCTGTCAGCGCAACGCCACCGCCGCACCACGCGTGTGGCGGTAGTACTCCTCGGGAACATTCGTCGCTACGAGCTTGACTGACTCTGCGATCGCCTTGCGGATCGCATCGCCCATTGGCTTCTTCTCGTACTGCGAGAAGGCACCGCCGAGGATCGCGTCGCCGCCCCAGCCGAAGCCGCCGAAGGTCAAGCCAGTGGAATTGGCTTCACCGCGCACTTGGCGCGAGACCAGCTTGTCCCCGGTCTCGAGATCGATGATCTCGACTTGGACGACGACCTTGCCTTTCTGGGTGCTCATCCCGATCCCGCCCAAGAAGCCACCAATCAGGCCGCCACCGCCGCCACCGGAGCCGCCGGCATCATCCTCCCATTCGAGGACCGTGCCGCGCACGAGCAGGTCGGCGCTGTTGACCTTGCCCATCTTCGGTGCCGTGTCGCCGTTGAGGATGCCCTCCTTCTTGAGCTTCTGCTCCTGCTTGTAGCTCTTCAGCATCGCGCGATCCTGCACGATGAAGCGATTCGTCGACATCAGTGACTCGCTCAAGGAAGCCTGCAGTCCGGTCGTGACCTGCGTCTGCTGCATGGTGAACGAGCCGCGGTGGGTGTTGCCGTTTTCATCCTCCACTTCCCACTCGGCGCCGTAGTTGGCGCCGCCGACACCCCAGCCGAAGTCGTCGATCAGGATGCGGGCCTTGGGGCCGTTGTAAGGAGGCAGGTCAACCTGCGCCGAGGTCTCCTGGGTCGCGCTGGAGCTGGCGGTCGTCTGGCACGCAGCCAGGAACAGGGGAGCAAGCGTGGTCAGGCACAATAAGAGGGGCAGCTTCATGATGATTCCTCGATGACGGGTTAGGCAATGGGACTTCGGGTTGCACAAGGCATCACCCGCACCTTCCAAAAGGCACAATCTGGAGCCTTCTCACGGGAAAAATGGCAGAAACTCTTCCGGCAGAATTCACGGACGTTCTTGCGCGCTGTGAGCCTCGTGTTCCGGGGGGAGCCGTGGGGCCCAAAATCGCCCTGAGTTCAGAGGATTCGACCCGCAGGTGCAGTTCGCTGCCAACCAAACCGGGACCCCGCCGCTGTTCCACTCCGGCGTCGTGGCCTGTGTTCAACTCCGTTGAGTTACAGGCAGCTTGCCACCGCTCGTTGCCTTCGTGCTGTGCGAGTGAGGCTGCTCAGGGCGACTCCTGGGCGAAACATGCGACTCGAAGCAGGTCTGGCGCGGGGCTTGCCGTTCGACTCCGATATTGAGTGTTCGCGTACGTGCAGGCGGGCAAGAGTGCTCAGCGTGTAGAGTCCTGGACGCGGGCTGCCCGGAGCCGTGGAGAGAGAGGGATTGAGTGCTGGTGTGGGCTGGGCTGTCTGTGGGAAACGTAGCGCCAAGGAGCCTGACCAAACACGTGTCGGCTGAACCACAAGCCGGCTTCCGTGCGCTTGCTCCGTATTTCCACCCCCCCGGGGAATGGAGAGGGCGCCGAGTGTCGCTAGAATCCAAGGCGATGCGCCCGTAGCTCAGCAGGATAGAGCGGCGGTTTCCTAAACCGCAGGTCGGCAGTTCGAATCTGCCCGGGCGCGCCAGCCACTACCGTTCGGCACCTGGCCCTCGGGATGCTCTCGATTCGGAGCCGACAAGCCCCTGCAGTCCTTGCGCATGGAGAGTCGGGAGCCGCCTTGCGCTGCGCTGCTCAGCCGACACCAATGCTGTGCGTCAGTGCCCAGCCGCTTGCCACGGCGAGGCAGTCACCCACGGAGTTGCGCCAGGTGTCCTTGGACGCATGCGGGAAGATCCACGGCAGGTAGGCCTTCATCGGATTCTCGAGCAACTCCCAGCCGAGCGCGAGTACAGCCATCCACCACCACTCGAGGCCCAGCCATCCGTAGAGCACCCCGATGGCCAAGTGCACCAGCGTGAACCGATCGATCCAGTGGTAGTTGATCTCTCCGGGCAGTGCGGGGCGGGGCTGGCGCATGCTGGAATCAGTAGATCGGACGCGGGGGGGGCTTGTTCCCGACGACAGCCTCGATGCGCGCGACGACCTCTGGGGTCAGCTTGGCAACGGCCTCCGACGCTGCGAGATTTTCGCGCAACTGCTCAGGTCCGGTGGCGCCCAGGATGACCGTGCTGACATTCGGATTCAGCAGGCACCAGGCGATGGCGAGCTGCGAGACCGTGATGCCCAGTTCCCGGGCGATTCCCGCGAGTTGGGTGGTCTTCTGAACCTGCTCACGGCCGCGCGGGCTCTCCAGCTCGGCTCGCAGCCACTCCATGCCGCTCAGCGACATGCGCGAACCATCGGGAACACCCTTGCGGTACTTGTCCGTGAGGATGCCCGAGGCGAGCGGGGACCAGGTTGTGGTGCCAAGGCCGATTGTCTGGTAAAGGCGCGCGTAATCGCGCTCGACCTTCTGCCGCTCGAAGAGGTTGTACTGAGGCTGTTCCATGGTGGGCGGCGCGACACCGAGCGCACGGGCGATCCCATGGGCCTCGGCGATCTGGTCAGCCTCCCACTCGGAAGTGCCCCAGTAGAGCACCTTCCCCTGTGCGACGAGCTCGCCCATCGCGCGCACGGTTTCCTCCAGCGGGGTCTCGTGATCGGGGCGATGGCAGAAGTAGAGGTCCAGGTAATCGACCTGCAGGCGTCGCAGACCGTTGTCACACGCATCGCGGATGTGCTTGCGGGAGAGTCCTTTTTGGTTGGGTAGCTTGCCGCCCCAGAAGACCTTGGTGGAGACGACGTAGGCGCTGCGCGGCCAGCCAAGCTTGCGCAGGGCCTCACCCATCAGGCGCTCGGACTCGCCGGAAGCGTACGCCTCGGCGTTGTCGAAGAAGTTGACGCCGGAATCGAAGGCTTGTCGCATCAGCGCGATCGAGGCGACGAGGTCCATTTGCTTGTGGAAGGTCACCCACGAGCCGAAGGAGAGCGCGCTGAGCTTGAGTCCGGAACTGCCGAGGCGTCGGTATTGCATGGCGCACCATCCTAGGGGCTCCCGGCCAGGCGACCCAAGCTGAGGGCCTCATCGACCCGATGCGCGAGGAGGAAGTCTGGGAATCCCGGCTCAGCACGGCGGCTCAGCGCAGAGCCTCAGCACGGAACCGCCGAACTTCACCACTTTCCGCCGACGTGTCTGGCGTTCCCAGGCAAGATTGCGTGCTAAGCTCTCGCTTAGTACACTAAGCGTCATGACCTCCCGCTCCCTGAAAGGGACCCGCAGCCGACTCGGTTTGTCGCAGCAGCAGTTCGCGGACCTGCTGGGCGTCCACGCCATGACCGTCAGCAAGTGGGAGCGCGGGGTGCTCGAGCCCAACGAGCACCAGCGCGGTTTGCTGCGCGCGCTCGCGGAGGCGGCCGAGAGAGGCCTGCGGGCCTCGTCGAAGGGCTATGACCCCCTGCGATTTCTGGCCGAAGCGCTCTCGCAGGCCCGCGGCGGAACCCAGATCGACCTCGGCACGCTGAGCGCGACCAACCGCTACGCCGGCAAGATCGTGGAGATCGCACGCGGCGACGTGATGAGCAAGGTCGTGATCGAGGTGCAGCGCGAGGTGCGCATCGGAGCCGTGATCACCACGGATTCGGTCGATCGCCTGGGTCTGGAAGTGGGCTCCCGGGCCATGGCGATCATCAAGGCCACGGAGGTGATCGTTGGAAAAGGCTAAGGCGCTCGCCGCGCTCCTGCTGAGCCTCGCCGCAGGCTGCTCTTCGGAGCAGGAGCGTCCCCAGCTGCGCGTCTATGCCGCCACGAGCACACGCGATGTCCTGAAGTCGCTGGAGCCGGTCTTCGAGGCGCGGCACGGTGTCGACCTCGTGTTCAACTTCGGATCGTCGGGAGATCTGTCGCGACAGATTCAGGCCGCGGTGCAAGCGGAGGTCTTTCTCTCGGCAGACGAGCGGGAGATGGACAGGCTGGCTGCTGCGGGGCTGGTGGTGGAGGGCACCCGTCGCTCGCTGCTCTCCAATCAACTGGCCGTGATCGAGCCGCTCGATGGTCCAGCCGGCTTCCAAACCCCCTTTGAGCCCGGTCAGCTAGCGAGAGGCGGCGTACGGCGTCTCTCGCTGGCGGACCCGGACACGGTCCCGGCGGGACGCTATGCCAAGGCCTGGCTGGAGCGGGCGGGCATCTGGACAGAGCTCGTGGACCGCGTGCTGCCCGCCGTCGATGTGCGGGCCGCGCTGGCTGCGGTCGAGTCCGGCGGTGCGCAGGCTGGCGTTGTCTACACAACGGATGCGGCCAGCTCGAACAAGGTGCGCGTCGTGTTCGTCGTTCCACGCGAGGAGGGCCCGCTGATTTCCTATCCGGTGGCCGTGATCCAGAGCGGTCGCGAACCAGCGCAGGCCCGCGCCTTCTCCATGTTCCTCTCCGGCACCGAAGCGGCGCAAGCCTTCGAGGCGGCCGGTTTCCTGATCGTGCGCGAGTGAGGCTCCGTTGCTGGAAGTGCTGCTCACCACCCTGCAGGTGGCCGGCCTGGCCGGTCTGCTCGCGGCGCCCGCGGGGATCGCCTTGGGCTACGGGTTGGCGCGCCGTTCCTTCCCCGGCAAATCCCTCGTGGAAACCTGCGTGGCTCTGCCCATCGTGCTGCCGCCCACGGCGATCGGGTATCTGCTGCTGACCGTGTTCGCCCGCAACGGCGTCCTGGGAGCCTGGAGTCCCGCCGTGCTGTTCACGTGGAAGGCGGCGGTGCTTGCAGCGAGCGTGATGGCCTTGCCGCTGGTGGCGCGCACGGCGCGCACGGCCTTCGAGGAAGTCGACCCCCGGCTGGAGTGGATGGGTCGCAGCGTGGGACTCTCGCGCGGGCGCGTGTTCTGGAAGATCACGCTCCCGTTGGCGCAGCGTGGGCTGCTGGCGGCCGTGCTGCTGGGCTTTGGCCGTGCTCTGGGTGAGTTCGGCGCGACCGTGATCGTCGCGGGCAACATTCCGGGAGAGACCCAGACGCTGGCCTTGGCGATCTTTCAGGAAATCCAGCTGGGGGACACCCACGCGGCGCTGCGACTGGTGTTGCTGACCACCCTGATCGCTTTCCTGCTGGTATGGACGGTCGAGCGGTTGCTCCAGCGCAAGGAGCGTCCGTGATCGACTTTGGCGTTCAGCTGCGGCAGGGTGGCTTTCAGCTCGACGTGCAATGGCGGAGTCATGCTCGCACGCTCGGCATCTTCGGGCCCTCGGGCTCGGGGAAATCGAGCCTGCTCGAGGCTCTCGCGGGCTGGCGGCCGCAGGCGAGCGTGCGCCTGGCCGTGGGTTCGCGCTTGCTGGAAGGAGCTGTTCCACCCGAGCGGCGCCAGCTCGGCTACGTGCCGCAGGACGGACTGCTCTGGCCGCACCTCAGCGTGCTCCAGAATCTCAAGCTCGGCCCTGCCCATTCGGATCTGCTCCCGCGCACCGCCGAGGTCTTCGGACTGAAGGACCTGCTCGGGCGCCGGCCCGCGACTCTCTCGGGCGGTGAACGTCAGCGAGTGGCGCTGGCGCGAGCGGTCGTGCAGCAACCGGCGGCCCTGCTGCTCGATGAGCCGCTGGGAGCGCTCGATGCACAACTGAGACGCAGGATCCTGCCGTACCTCGTGCGCATGGCAGCCGAGTTCCGCATCCCGACGATCCTCGTGTCGCACGACCCGGTCGAGGTGCTGGCCCTGTGCGAGGAGGTGGTCCTGCTGGGCGAGGGACGGCTCGTGCGCGGCGGCGATCCGCGAATCCTGCTGCGCGAGATCGATTCCTCGCTGGGCTCGTTCGAAAACGTGCTGGCGGGAACGGCGGCGAGTGCCGGCTCCGGCACGGCGCTTGTCGACCTTGACGAGGGCGGCCGGATCTGTGCGCCTTGGACGGAGTCGGGCCCTCAGGGGCCGGTGCTCGTGACGATCGGTTCGGATGAGATCCTCGTGGCGCTGGAGCAGCCGTCGCGGATCTCGGCCCGCAACGTGCTGCCGGCGCGGATCACGGCGGTGAGCCTCACGGGCGCGGGCAGCGTGCGCGTCGATGCGCGCCTGGACTCAGGGCGTGGCGCCCTGCTTTCGGCCAGCCTGACGCAAGCCTCCGCCGAGGAACTGGGTCTCCGTGAGGGCCTCGGAATCTGGCTGCTGTTCAAGACGCAGTCCTGCCGCGTCCTGCGGCGCTGAGTGCGGCGCCCTCGATCGTCCCTAGCGCTGTGCGAGCACTGGCTCGCAGCGAACCTCGGTCTTGACCGAGTTGGCGATGAAGCACTCCTCGTGCGCTTCATGGTGCATTTCCGCGATCTCTTCCGGCGTCGGGATCGACGCACCGGAGAAACGGACATCCGGTCGAAGCGTGACCGTCAACAGCGCCTCACGGCCGGCCGCATCCTTGCCCATCGTTCCGACGGCGGCGTCGAAGTAGCGATCGACCCGGAACTTGCGCCGGGCTGCGATGGAAAGGAACCACAGCATGTGGCAGCTCGAGAGGGAAGACACGAAGGCTTCCTCGGGGTCGACCGCCGAGGCGTCGGACATCGGCAGCGGAACGACGTGGGGCGAGGACGAGCCGGGCACCTCGACGCCGCCGTCAAAGCGCAGCAGGTGGCGCCGGCTGTAGCGGTTGTCGGTGAAGGGCTGCTCGCCGCGGAGCCAGAGGATCTCGGCAGTGTATTGGGCCATGGGGTCGTGCTCGGATGCAAGAAAGCCGCGGCGCCGTAGAGCGGCCCCGCGGCGGCGAGCGTAGCAGGGGCTTTCGGCCACCGTCAACGCGACGGTCCGGCTCGCAGGGCCCCGGCTTTCAGGGCACGAGCGTGAACTCCAGACCAGCGGTGAGCCCAATGTTGTTCGGCGCGGCAAAGCCCGGATCGCGGCTGTAGAACTGAGCTTGAACCGTGGTGCCAGCCACGAGCGCCGGATCGGCGCCGCTCGCGATCCAGGCCGCGAAGTCCATGCTGTACACGCCGCTGCAGTTGAGGCCCTGCAGTGAGCCGCCCGAGTTCAGCAGCGGAGTGCGGCGCAGCGGCTGGGCGAGGCAGAGTGTCCCGCCACCGAAGGGAGTGCTGGCGCGGCCCGCGGTCGTGTACAGCAGCATGCCCGACACGCGGTTGATTTCGCTCGTGGCCTGCAGGAAGAAGCCGGAGCCGGCACTGGTGCTGGGAGTTCCGAGCCAACTGATCGAGGGCTGGCAACCGACCGAATTGGTCTTCGGCGTGCAGTACACGGTCGGCGCGTTGCCGGTACCCTCGGCGCGGATCATGAACCCGCCGTGGAACATGCTCCCGAGTATTTCGATGTGGTTGGGGTTGTTCCCACTCATGTTGTTGGGGTTGAAGCCGCCGGGGAAGGAGGTCGCGAACCAAGCCCGGTGGGTCACCGAAGCGTTGGTGTCGATCAGGGCCAGCGCCCCGTCGTTGCCATCGGTCGTGAGGTAGGCGCCGATGAAGAAAGTCCCGTGAACCGTTGCGGAATTGGGCAGCGGGAAATCGAGATAGCTGAGAGAGGGCACCACCGGCACCGTGGTGTTGAGCTGGGTGACCAGCTGAGCGTCGTAGGGATCCAGATCGTCGTTGGGATCCTCCCAGACGCAGATGTGCAGCGGTGTGCCGACCGCCAGCGAACCCGGCGCCAGCATCAGGCGCACCTTGGTGATCGAGTCGACTGATCCGACCGTCTGGAAAGTCTGGAACCAGCCGAAATCGCCCGCCATCTGGTAGCTCAGGCCGGTGTTGGGAGTGCCGTCATCGAGCACGTACGAAGACTGGGCGGAAGCGGAAGCAGCCATAGTTCCGAGCGCCAGCATGGGCGCCACCATGGGGAGTAAGTTCTTCATGCAGACAGCTTGGCCGCTGCGGAGGCTGCTGCCGCTGCCTCGGAGAGAGTAGCTGGCTCAGGCGAAGTGCGTACGGCCCTGGCGCGCCAGCCGCCGCCGCAGGGTGGTTACTTTGCCCTAGCGCGTGGTAGTTCACGTACATCCGCTCTGCATGCGCTCCAAACACCTGTTTGTCGTCGCTGCGGCTTTGGCCGTGGCTGTCCTTGTTGTGGCATGGCTGTTCAGCGACGCCGATCTCGGCGCAGCCGATCCGATGTCTCGCGAGCGTGACGCCGGCACCCGAGCCCCTTCCGCACTCGATGTACCCGACCCACGGACCGCGCCGCCGCCCTCGTCGAGCGACGACTTCCCACGCACCGCGGCCGCTGTCGCCGACGCGCCGCAGCCGAGTGTCGATGAACGGGCGCCGCGCGGACAGGAGGTCGTCCCCGTGCGCGGCGCGCGTCGCGAGCGCGTGGGCGAGGCGGAAGTGTGGTACTGGCCGTTGAGCCTGGCCGAGGAGCGCTCCGGAACCTCGAGCTTCGCGCGCGCCGAACGCACGGGGACGATCGACGAAGGTCTGACGCAGTTCGCGCAGTTGCTCGAGCGCCAAGTGGACGGACGCTGATACGCGCCACAGGCTGGCGAAGGCCGCCTCATCGCGCGGGCGAGCGGGCTGTGGGGATTGGCCGAGATCGCCCGCAACAGCGAGGCGCCGCTCCTGATCGCGCTCCAGCCCGAGGCCGAGGTCCATGCACGCGTGCTCGACGGCACCGGCGCTGCGGTGCCTGGCGTGCGCGTGGCGCTGCGCCAGTTCTGGGACGCCGCGTCGTTCACCGACCGCGGCTCGGCGCTCTCTGGCAGCGACGGAATCGCGCGACTGCGGCACCTGCGCCATTTGGTCGGCGGTGATTGGAACTTCGACGCGCGCTTCGCCGTCGCGATCGACGAGCCTCTGCTCGCCAGCGTGCACGTCGAGATCGACATCGTGCGTCCGCCGAGTGAAGTCTTGGAGCTGCGGCTGCCGGCCTTCGGGAGTGTGCAGGTGGAGCTCGTGGCCGCGCCTCCGGACAGCAAAGTGGCGATCGAAGTCTACGACCTCGACGAACATCCCGACGCGATTGAACGCGACCGTGACTCTCACCAATGGCTGCCACTCGAAGACGGCAAAGCGCACTTCGGTTGTGTGGAGGTGGCCGCCAGCTGCTCGTCTGGCTGCGCAACGGATCCTTCCAGGCGCCTGTCGACGAGGTTCTGCGCCAAGGGCCGCGCGCCCAGGGCGAGAGCGTCGTGCTGCGGCTGCAGGCGCAGCCGGTGGGGGTGACGTTTGCGGGACGCGTCGTGGATGAGCAGGGTGCGCCGCTCGGGGACGCGTACTTCGAGGTGGATCTGTGCGCCGTCCAGCAGAGTAGGAGCGAGATCTTGACGCGCGAGCGGGGTCGCACGGCATCGGACGGGCGTTTGGTGTTCCGCACGACGGAGGACATCAGCTCGGCGAGCCAGTTCGAACTCAACCTGCGCGACGAGCGCAACGTCTTGCTGGGCACTGCGCGAATCGCGATCGCGCCGCCCGCCGCGGGTGCGAGCGTGGAACTCGGCGTCGTGCGGATCGTCGCTCCCACGGTTCTGGCCGCAGGGCGCGTGCTCGACGTGGCGGGCCAGCGCGTGCCGCGCGCGTGGGTCGACCTGCACGAGCCCGTGCACGGCACGGATCGCGACGGCAGCGTGCGCACGGACTGGGTGGAGCGCTCGAACCCGGTGCGCGCCGATGAGCAGGGGAATTTCGTGCTGCGCGGCGAGTGCGAGTCCGGATCGATTCGCCTGCGGGCGCGTGGGCACGGCGCGAGCAGTCCGCTGCGCGAATACCCTGTCGGCGCGAGCAACGTGGAGTTGCGTCTGGACCACG
>Ga0208361_1000042_pt1 | contig 52892 bp, 48 predicted proteins | sample LakMenEpi05Aug10_FD_150670 | JGI IMG/M metagenome (GOLD analysis project Ga0208361, IMG submission 150670) | Freshwater microbial communities from Lake Mendota, WI - 05AUG2010 deep hole epilimnion (SPAdes) | ecosystem: Environmental > Aquatic > Freshwater > Lake > Epilimnion/Euphotic zone ... | reverse complement strand
CGCCATGTACGAGCAGGGCGCGAAGGAGATGAACGCCTCGATCACGATCGGCGGCGTCACGGTCAGCAATGCCGTGTTCGGCGACGAAGCCGGCGAGCAGCAGAACCTGTATCTGGTGGGCACCAACGCCAATCCGATTCAGCTCAACGGCCCGGTCGTGGTGCGCGGCCACGTCATGATCCGAGGCGTGGTCACGGGGCGCGGGGCGATCTACTCGGGTGGAAATACCTACGTGCCCAACTCGCTCACCTACAAGAACGGCCCCTCGACGTCGCGGCCGGCGAACAACTCGCAGGCCGCGACCGAAGCCTGGCTCACGGCCAACTGGAACAAGGACTTCCTTGGCCTGTTCTCGCGCGAGAACATCGTCGTCGGCAACCACACGGACAGCACCTGGCGCTACTACGTCGACTGGTGGATGAAGCATGCGATGAACGCCTCCAAGGAGGACCAGGGTGCGGACGGGATTCCGCACACCAAGAAGGGCCGGGACGGCATCGCGGGGACGGCGGATGACGACGTGCTCGAGGGTGACGGGGTCTTCACGGTCAGCCGCTACACGCAGGCCGATGCGGATCTGGGCCTGATCCCGCCCGGCTTCAACATCAACGACATCATTCCTGGTTCCGGCGAGGACATCGACGGAGACGGGAAATACGATGGTCAGAGCTCGCTCGCCGACATCGACCTCAACGTGCCGCTCAACCAGGCCAACTGGGGAGGCAACATGCCCACCGGAGGCATCGGCTCGTACAGCTCCATCTCGAGCATGCAGGCGCACCGCCTCGACGCGGTGTTCTACACCAACCACGCCTTCTGCTGGACGGTGCTGGGCAGCCAACCGGCCACGATCAACGGAGCGCTGGTCAGCCGCAACGAGAACATCGTCTACGGGACCCCCTCGATGGTCGTGAACCACGATTCGCGGCTGCTGGGCGGCTCGGCGGGCCGCGCGTCCAACCTGCTGCCCTTGGTGGTGCAGCCGATGGAACTCCTGCGCTGGGCTCCGCTGGAAGCCGATCCGCACATGGCGATGCACGTCCCGTCCGCTGACAATCTGGGAGGTGGCTAGTGCCGCGAGTCCCCGCGATCGCGCTGTGTGCCTGCGCGCTGCTGTGGTGCGCAGGCCCGGCCTCCGCGCAGCAGGCGCCTGGGGCTCAGGACACCGAGGTGGCCCGCGCTGCGAAGCAGGACTACGACCGGCTCTACGAGCGCAACCGCGCCGAAATGCATCCGGGTGATCCGCTCCTGGTGCGGGGGATCGACCAGGAAGACAACAACTCCTGCACGGGGACCCCCCTCTTGGCCACGCGCGTGAGTTCCGCGACGCAGGTGGACACAGAGGAGTTGCGGCGGCGAACGCTGGACATGTACGAGTCGCGGGCCACTTTCCGGTCCCCGCTCCAGACACCCCAGCGCAAGCCCGCCCGGGAGACTCGGGCGCCGCGCACCCGTGTGCCGGAAGAGCAGCCTCAGCCGGGCTCCGGCGTCGGGCCCTGGCTCACGGCCGCGCTGCTCGTGGGGGCGATCTTCTGGTGGCGCACCCGATCTCGCGCCGCGGGCTAGCGCCGCGGGCTAGCGACACGGGCTAGCGACACGGGCTAGCGACACGGGCTAGCGACACGGGCTAGCGACAAGGGCTAGCGACAAGGGCTAGCGACAAGGGCTAGCGACACGGGCTAGCGACGCGGGCTAGCGACACGGGCTAGCGACACGGGCTAGCGACACGGGCTAGCGACACGGGTTCGCGACGCGGGTTCGCGACGCGGGTTCGCGACGCGGGTCGCTCCGTGCGCCCGCGCGGGGCTCACTTCGCGTCGGCGATCTTCCGGAGGTACTTCTCGGGGTCCTTGTGGAAGGTCTTGATGCAGGACTTGCAGCACAGACGCACGAGTCTGGTTCCATACAGAATCTCGACAACCTCGCCCATGCTGCCGAGTTCCTCATCCATGACCACGCAGGTCTTGAGCTTGTAGGTCTTGCGCTGCGCCTCGATGTAGGCCTTGTCGAGCTGCGCCATGTAAGCCTTGGGATCCTTCTGGAAGGCCGTGACACACTTCTGACAGCACAGTCGCATCAGCCGCGTGCCGTGCACCAGATCCTGGACGCCGTCGGCCAGCTTCTCGCCCGAGATCGGACAGATCTGGAGCGGGTAGTCCTGCTTCTGCGCGGCGATCACGGCCGCGTCCACGGCCTGGATGTGCTTGGTCTCCACGCGCTTGACGCAGCCGTTGCAGCAGACGCGCACGAGTCGGCCATCCTTGACGACGTCCACGGCGTCCTTCGTGAGCTCCTCGCTGGTGATCGGGCACTTCGTCAGCGGATAGGAGGGCTTCTGCTCCTTGATGATCGCGGCATCGTCCTGCTTGGCGGTCTGCGTGCCCTTGGCGTCCGCGACAGCGGACTGCTTCTGCCGGGTGTCTTCGGACAGGAAACTGGAGGCCAGCAACAGGACGCACAGGGCGAGAAGGAGGTTCTTCATGGTGATGCGGTTCGTGAAACGGGCTGCGTGGAGAACAGGGGAGGAATCCAGCCTGGGATTCTAGCCCAAGGCAGCCGTGGCCGGCATGCAGGCGGCCGATCTGTCGGCTAGGATCCAGCCACAGTGGGCTGGATGCGATCTGTGACCGCAGCGTGGCGCATGGCAGCGTGGATGCTGCTGACTGCCGTTTTCGCGCTGCTGTGGTGCGTCGGCGCGCTGCCGGCACTGCTGCTCGGGCAGAGCCGGATCTGGCGCCGTCTGTGCTTCGGCGGCTGGGCGCGCGCCGCCCTGTGGAGCAGCGGGGTGCGCATGCGGCGCGTCGGCGCTCTGCCCGAGGGCGCCGGATTTCTGGTCGCCAACCACCAGAGCTGGCTCGATATTCCCGTGCTGGCCGCGAACTTCGACGTCGTCTTCATCTCGATGGCGGAACTGGCGCGCTGGCCTCTGATTGGCCTGATGGCGCGCGCTTTCGGGACGATCCTGATCGATCGGAGCGACAAGCGCTCGTTGCCGCGGGTCAATCGGGACGTCGCACGCGCACTCGAGCGCGGCGAGCGCATCGCCTTCTTTCCGGAAGGTCGGATCACGGATGGCCGCGAAGCCGTGTCCTTTCGGCCCTCGCTCTTCGCCGTCGCCGCCGATGGGCGGCAGGGCGTCGCCTGCCTCGCCCTGTGCTACGCGACAGGTCCCGGCGATGATCCGGTCGAGGAATCCGTCGTGTGGGGGGCGCGTCCGTTTCTTGCGCAGGCCTGGCGGTTGCTGCGCCAGCACCGGATCTTCGTCGAACTCTGCATCGCGGCTCAGCCGGCGCGCGGCGCCGATCGCAAACGGCTCGCCCAGCAGTGCGAGGAGCGGGTTCGCGCTGCTGGGCGAGCGGCGGGGCGAGCCCAAAAAGCCTGAAGGCGCCGTCGCCGGCGCCTTCAGGGTTCGAGGAAGCGATAACTACCGCTTCGCGTACTTGACCCCTCAGCCATAGGCCTTGGTGTCAGGGCGCGAGACCGGCTTCTTGGCCTTGATCTCGGCGACCGCCGCCTCAACGTAGTTGATCAGCTGCTCGCCTTCGGCCGGCTTGCCGCGGGGAGCGTTGTCGATCGCTCCGCGATAGACGAGGTTGCCCTTTTCGTCGATCACGAAGCAGTGCGGCGTCGTCTTGGCGCCGTAGGCGCGGCCGATCTTGCCGTCGGTGTCCATCAGCACCGAGTACTTGTCGAGCTTGCGGCTCTTGAAGAACTCGATGTTGGCTTCGACCTTGGAGTCGGGGTGACCCGCATGGTTGGAGTTGATCAGCAGCCAGACGACGCCCTCCTTGGCGAGCTTCTCGCCGGTGGTGAGGCAGTTGCCCTTTGGCTCGTAGCCGGCCACGCAGTAGGGGCAACTCGGCTGGAACCACTCCAGCACGACGATCTTGCCCTTGGTATCGGCCAACTTGACGGTCTTGCCGTGCATGTCGGTCAAGGTGAAGTCCGGGGCAGGCTTGCCCAGTTCGGCGACGGAATCCGCCGGCTTTTGGGCCGGCTTGTCCTCGCCGGACTTCTCCTTCGGGGTTTCCGCCGGTTTGGGCGGTTCCTTGTCCTGGATTCCGTAGGCGCTTCCGAAGAGGAAGAGACCCGCGAGCACCAGGCTCGAAAGTTTGATGAGGTTCATGGGTTTTTCAGACAGGAAAACAGTGGAGACGACGAATCTCCGGATGACACGAAACAAACGCTCCCATGCTCCCGCTGTTGCTGGGGCATGGGAGTGATCGCCACGGATCGGATGGAATGCCGGGCGTCCGCCCGGCATCAGTGATCGCTCAGGGCTTGGCTTTGCCGTACTTCACGCTGCAGCCGTAGGACTTGGTGTCGGCCTGCTCCACCGCCTTGCCGTTCTTCAGGGCGGCCACGGCGGCCTCGACGTAGTTGACCTTCTCCTTGGCGTCCTTCTCCTGCGCATTGTCGATCGCTCCGCGGTAGGCGAGGTTGCCCTTGGCGTCGATGACGAAGCAGTGGGGGGTGGTCTTCGCGCCGTAGGCGCGTCCCACCGTGCCCGGGGTGTCCATCAGGACCGTGTGGGAGAGCTTGCGCTCCTTGAAGAAGTTCTTGTTGGGCTCGATCTTGGAGTCGGGGTGCTCCGCGTTGTTGGAGTTGATCAGCAGCCAGACCACGCCTTCCTTGGTGAGCTTCTCGCTGGTCGTGCGGCAGTTGCCCTTCTCGGAATAGCCCTCGACGCAGTAGGGGCAGCCCGGCTGGAACCACTCCAGCACGACGATCTTGCCCTTGTGGTCGGAGAGCTTGACGGTCTTGCCGTCGAGATCCGTCAGCGTGAAATCGGGAGCGGGCTTGCCGAGTTCGGCGACCTGCGCCTTGGGGGCGTCCTTCTTCTGCTCGGGCTTGGGCTCTTCAAAGGCGCGGACGCCCGTGACGAGACCCACGGCTGCGATGGCCAGCAGGGACAATGCGATGAGTTGCTTCATGTGTTTGGTTGCGTGTCGAGAGTTGAGGGAAGGAGCCGTTCGTCGGCGGTTCCTTCCACCGGCGCGGACGGACACGTCCGCACCGGTGGTCATGTGGCGCTAGCCGCCTCCTTCGAAGCTGGCTTGGAGCGCGTAGTGTTCGAGGCCCTTTTCGCCGGTGAGCGAGAGGATGCCGTACATGGAGAGGCTCGTCTCTTCCGTCGGCGCCTGCTTGAAGCGCCAGCGGATGCGCGCCTTGGAAGGATCCTGAGCGTCGATCTCGAGGCCTTCGAAGCTCAAATCCTCTTCCGTGCGGGGGAAGAAGTCGGCGAAGCGGGCGCCCGGAGCCGTCAACTCCAGAATGCAGCGCTCGCGCGCGGGATCGGGGACGAGCCTTGCGGCGAGCCCCGCGCGCTGCGACATCGCCAGTGGCTGCTGCGAGCGCGCCAGACGGAACTCCTCGGCATGGGCCTGCCGCTGCTTTTCGAACTCGGCTGCCTGAACGGAGTCTGGCGCGCCGGCGGGAGCGACAACCGGCAGCGACAGTCGCGCGGAGCCGCGCCCGGGGTAGCACTGCTCGATGCACACCAGCCAGTCGGAGTCGACGCCGAATTCAAAGCTCGCGCCCGGCCGGGCGTCCTTGGGCACGCTGCACTCGGTCAGCACGTAGACATCGCCCTCGAGCTGGAAGGTCGCGATGTCACCGGGTTCGAGGTGGCGCTTGGGCACCGGGAACCGCGGCGGCGACTGTCCGAAGCCCTCGGGAGTCGTGACATCGACGCTGGTGGGCAGGCCGCTGTCGCCGGGGTTCTCGCCCCAGTAAATGTGCCAGCGCGGCGCGACCTTGAGCCGGGTCGCCAGCAGAAAGCGTTCGCCGGGGACCAGCTGCGAGCGGTCGGCGAGCAGGCTGACCTGCACCAACTGGTTGCCGTCCGGCGGGGGCGGCGGGGCGGTGTTGGGCCGCTGCTGGGCGGTGAGCGCGAGGAGGAGCAGGCAGAGGGTGCTCATGGGGGATGAGGATAGCCCCGCGGGGCCGCCAAGCTGTTCGCCTTACACAGGTTTTGGAGGCAGCCTGCGGCTATTCTGGCGGACCCCCCATGGCCCCCCGCAAGCGCTACTCGGTCCTGCGCGACCCCGTTCACGGGGACATCTACCTGTCCCACGAGGAGCTCGCGATCCTCGATACCCGCGAAATGCAGCGGCTGCGCGGCATCAAGCAGCTTGGAACCGCCTACCTCGTGTTCCCCGGAGCCCTGCACACCCGCTTTGACCATTCGATCGGCAGCCTGCACATGGCGGCGCGCATGATCGAGTCGATCAACCTGTCGGCGGAGCTCGATCCGGCCGGCTCGAGCGGCATCAGCGAAGAGGAGGCGCGCGTGATCCGGACCGCCGCGCTGGTGCACGACATCACGCACATCCCCTTCGGACACTCGATCGAGGATCAGGACGGCATCTTCGGCCGCCACGATCGGCCCGAGCGCTTCCAGAAGCTCCTGGGCGAGGGCGGCGAGGCGGGTCGCGTGCTGCGCGAGCAGGGGCTGGCCGAGGACGTGCTGGCGGTGCTGGGCGCCAATCCCACGCGGCGCATCCCGCCCTGCTGGTCGCAGATCGTCGGCGGCACGATCGCCTCGGACATACTCGACTATCTGGCGCGCGATGCCTATTTCACGGGGCTCAGGCTCTCGGTGGATCCGCGCGTGACAAGCTATTTCAAGATCGACCGCTTCAGCGGCAATCTGTTCCTCGATCTCGCCAAGCACGAGCTCCTGCGCGAGGACATCCTGTCCGAGATCGTGCGGCTGCTCGAAGCGCGCTACTACTTCTCCGAGCGCGTCTACTACCACCATGCCAAGGTCAGCGCAGGGGCGCTGCTCGCGCGCGCGGTCGAGATCGCGATCGCCTGCGGAGCGCTGAAAGAGTCGGATTTTCAGGAGCAGGACGATCACTCGGTGCTCGATCTGCTCGAACGCTCGATGGAAGGGCGTGACAAGGCGGATCGCGCCCGCGTGCGCGAGCTGGTGCAGCGCTTCCGCCTGCGCAGGCTCTACAAGCGTGCGTGCGTCTTTCCGCGCTACGACAATGAGGCGGCGCAGGAGCGCCTCGTGAGCCGTTACTTCGCGCCGGGTGGCCGGCTCGCGCGCAGCGAGGTCGAAGGCAGGATTCAGGATCTCGTGCGCTTCGCCACCGGCCGGACGGTCGAGCTGATCGTCTACTGTCCGGCCAAGCAGATGCAGCTCAAGGAAGCGCGCATGCACGTGCGCTGGCCGGGCATGAAGGAAGTGCGGCCCTTGAGTGAATTCGCGTCCAAGATTCCGCGCCTGGCTGACCTCGAGCGCAGCTACCGGGAGTTATGGAAGTTCTACGTGTTCGCGGACACGGCCGATCCGCGCCTGCTCGAGGAGGTGCAGAAGGCGGCGATGGCCGAATTCGGGGGGCTCTCCAACGCCTACCGCGTCTAGGCCGCGGGCGGGGGGTGGCCGGAAGAGTGCTCGCCGGTTAGCATAGGACGCTGCATTTCGAGCTTCCCTGACCCCTCCTCCCCCCCCCTCCCATGTCGGACATCGTCATCATCGGCGGCTGCGGCCACGTCGGCCTGCCGCTCGGTCTAGCCTTCGCCAAGGCTGGCAAGCACGTCATCGCGCTCGATATCGACGCCCGAAAAGTCGCGGAAACCAACGCGGGGCGCATGCCCTTCATCGACGCCGGTGCCGATCAGCTCTTGCTCGAGGTGCGCCGCTCCGGCAAGTTCGAGGCCACTACGGACGCCGCCTGCATCAGCCAGGCGGATGTCGTCGTCACGGTGATCGGCACGCCGCTGGATGAGCACCTCAACCCGCGCCTCGAGGTCTATGGCGACCTGATCAAGAAGGACCGCTCCAAGCTGCGCAACGGGCAACTGCTGATCATGCGCAGCACGGTTTATCCGGGCACCACCGAGCATGTCGCCCACGCGCTGAAGAGCGCCGGCTTCGAGGTCGACGTGGCCTTCTGCCCCGAGCGCGTCGCGCAGGGGGTGGCGCTGGAGGAGATTCACTCGCTGCCGCAGATCATCTCCGGGGTGAGCCCGAGGGCAGTCGAGCGCGCCAGTAAGCTGTTCAAGCTGCTCACGCCGGATCTGATCGTGGTCCCGACGATGGCCGCGGAGCTGACCAAGCTCTACAACAACGCCTGGCGCTACATCCAGTTCGCGGCCGCGAACCAGTTCTACATGATCGCCAACGAGTACGGTCTCGACTTCTACGAGATTCACAGGGCCATGACCGAGAAGTACCCGCGCGCCAAGGGCTTCCCCAAGGCCGGTTTCGCGGCGGGTCCCTGCTTGTTCAAGGACACGATGCAGCTCTCGTCCTTCCACGAGAACGCGTTCTTCCTCGGCCACTCCGCCATGCTGGTCAACGAGGGCCTGCCCAACTACATCGTGCGCCGCGCAGCGGCCAAGTACGACTTGCGCAACCTGACCGTCGGCATCCTGGGCATGACTTTCAAGCCCGACTGCGACGATCCGCGCGACTCGCTCTCTTACAAGCTCAAGAAGTGCCTCGCCTTCGAGGCCCGCGAGGTGCTCTGCGCTGACCCGTACCTTGAGCGTCCCTGGATCCACAAGCCCGAGGAGGTCATCGAGCGCTCGGGCCTGATCTTCATCGGAACTCCCCACACCCCCTACAAGAAACTCGATTACAAGGGCAAGCCCGTGATCGATGTCTGGAACGCCATCCCCGGCGGAATGACCACCATATGAAAGCACTCGTCACCGGTTCGAACGGATTCATCGCAGGCTATCTCGTCGCCGAGCTGCTCAACAACGGCTACGAGGTCGTCGGCATCGACAACTTCAGCAAGTACGGCAAGGTCTCGAAGTCCTACGACTCGCACCCCAAGTACAAGCTGGTCGAGGGCGATGCCAAGGACGTGGAGTTGATGAAGAAGCTCGTCGCCGACTGCGACCACTTCGTGATCTGCGCCGCGATGATCGGCGGCATCAGCTACTTCCATACCTATGCCTACGACCTGATCGCGGAGAACGACCGCATCACGGCGGCGGCCTTCGATACGGCGATCTGGGCTCACAAGCACGCCAGGCTGAAGAAGGCCACGCTGCTGAGCTCCTCGATGGTTTTCGAGAGCACCAAGGAATTCCCGACGCCGGAAGGGGCCGAACTGCGCTCGCCGCCGCCGCTCTCGACCTACGGTTTCCAGAAGCTCTCCTGCGAGTTCTACGCCCGCGGAGCCCATGAGCAATACAAGCTGCCCTACACGATCGTGCGGCCCTTCAACTGCGTGGGCATCGGCGAAGGCCGCGCCCGCGGCGAGCACGAGATCATCTCCGGCAACGTCAAGCTGGCGATGAGCCACGTGGTGCCGGACATCGTCCAGAAGATCCTCAAGGGGCAGGATCCGCTGCATATCCTCGGCGATGGCAAGCAGGTGCGCCACTACACCTACGGCGGCGACCTTGCGCGCGGCATCCGCGTCTGCATGGAGCACCCGGCGGCACTCAACCAGGACTTCAACATCTCGACGCCCGTGCCGCACACGGTGCTGCAGCTCGCCGAGGCGATCTGGAAGAAGATCCACGGCAACAGGAAGCCCTTCCGCTACACCTCCGACAAACCCTTCGAATACGACGTGCAGATGCGCACGCCGGATGTCAGCAAGGCGAAGCGCCTGCTCGGCTTCGAGGCCACCACTCCGCTCGATACGATCCTCGACGAAGTCGTGCCGTGGATCGAGGAGCAGGTGAAGCTCGGGACGATCTGACTCAGCCGGGCTTGCGGGCGACCACTAGGAACTGCTCCCCGAAGATCTGCCAAAAAAGCGGCATCCGCAGATACAAACGAACGATCCAGTCCGCCTTCGGCGCGCTGGATCGCGTCGTGTAGGGCAGGAAGCGCGGCACCCTACGCTCGATGCGCAGGCCCGCGAGGATCAGCGCCTCGCAGATCGAGTTGTCGGTGATCGGCACCATGTGATCCCAGAAATCCCAGTAAGCGCCTGGGATCACGCGCATGTTGGGGCCCATCAGGATCAGCCGCCCGCCGGGCTTCAGCACGCGCGCGGCCTCGCGCAGCGTGGCATCGACGGCCGACTTGTCGGGTAGATGCTCGAGGAAGTTCGAGCTGAAGACCACATCGACGCTCCCGCCCGCGAGGAACGGGAGTTCGCGGACATCCGCGGCGTGGAATTCGATGCCGGCTTCGAGGCGCTTGCCGTTGTCGGGGTTGAGATCCACCCCGATGCGCCGCGCGGCGCGCACCTGGTTCAGGAACTCGCCCTGGCCCGAGCCCAGATCGAGCACGCAGGAGTGCGGGGGGATCAGCGGCTGCAGGCTGATCTCGACGATGGCCTGCCAGATCCGGCGCCGCTTGGGCGCATCATCGGTCGGGAAACGGAAGCGGTAGAGCTCCTCGAGGTAGTCCGCCTTGGTTTGGGATGAGGATTCGCTCATGAACGCCTGACCGTCACTTCCTGCCAGTATGCCCAATCGCAGTTGCCGAGCCCAGCGGGGCCCACGGTGCAGCGCAGAATCAGCGCCCCGCCATCGGGCAGCTCGAAGCGGTGTGTGGCGGAGCGAGTCTCCTCCGAGGGCTTCAGCAGTGGGTCGAGCTGCAGGATGCGCAGCCGGCCGACGCGCGGCTGGAGGAAGAACTGGAAGCTGACGCCGTCGCTGCAGTTGTCGAGCCAGGCCTCGGGCAAGAGTCCGTAGCGGGCGGACAACTCGTAAGAGCCCGGCTCCAGGTCATAGCGCACGGTGCCGGGGGCCTGGAAGATCAGCGCCATGCGTCCCGCGATCTCCTGCTGGCGCAAGGGTCCGGAGGCGGCCACGGTGGTCGGTACCGGATCGAAGCAGGTGAACAGGATGCGCGCCAGCAGGGCATCGTCCCGCGGCACCAGCAGGCCCTCGATGGACTCCAGCTGCACTTCGGCGAAGGCCGGCAAATACGGCTCATGCCCCGGCTGGGTCACGAGGCGCAGGCGGCGGACCTCCGCCAGGCTCTGACCGCTCCACATTCGGCACCAGCCGTCCTGATCGTCCGCGAAGGGCCGCAGCAAGAAGCCATCCTCAGCCGGGCCCTTGCAGAGCCGTCGATCGAGCATCGTTCCGTCCGCGAGCTCGAGTTGAATCCTCAGCGGCGCGCCGTGCAGCAGCAGTGAGCGCAGCTTGCCTGCCGGAGTGGGCGACCATCGGATGCGCATCCAGAGCGCTTCCAGAGCAAAGGGCTCCAGATCCAGCCATTCTCCCAAGCGGAGTTGGCGGTCGAGCAGCGTCGTGCGACGCAGCGGAGCGGGCTCCTCGGCCTTGCGCTCGAGCAGCACGTAGCCCTTCTCGCCGATGCGCGCCTGGTAGCGGTGCAGCAGCTCCAACAACGCCGGGGAGTCATCCAGCGCGCTGAGTCGATCGTCGATGCGATCATGGCGCAGCAGCACGAAGCGCGGCGCTCGCGGTCCGGCAAGGTAGGCTCGATTGAGTTCGCTCAGCTGCGGAGCGTAGGCCGCGTAGCTCTGGAAAACCGGCCGAGGCGCGTATTCAAAGCCGTTGATCAGCGCGATGGCGGCGGCGGCATGCAGCACGTCGACGCGCTCATGACCGACGATCGAGCGGATTTTCGGGAGATCAAAGAAGCGCGCGATGCCCCGACGTCCGTTCTCGCGTGACTCGCGCAGTCCGGGCAGTTCGGCCAGCTCCGCCAGCCGTGCGATGTGGTGGTAGCGCATTTCGACGAAATAGTTGCGCGGTTGTCCCGGCCGGGCGATCGAACTCTGGAAGCCCAGCGCCGCCAGTGCCAGCAGCAACAGCACGAGCGCGTGCTGCAGCTGCAAACGCCATCCGCGCGCGAGCTGCGACTGCATCCATGCGCCGAACACCGGCGCGCAGGCAAACAGGGTCATCGAGTTGCCCATGTGGCGCGTGAAGCCGGCCTTGAAGGCCAGAAAGGAGGCTCCCAGCGCCAGCAGCGCCGCGGCCAGCGCCGGCCGCTTGGATCCGGACAGCTGCGCTTGCTGGAAACCCAGCCAGGCGATCGTCGCCAGGCTGAGGCAGGCGATCATGAGCTCTCCGGGCGGCCCATCGGCCGACATGGCTTCGTTGTAGCCTCCGGCGATCAGCAGCGAGGTGCTCAGGTATGCGGGCAGATGGCTCAGCGACTGGCCCAGGAGGAGCCAGCTGCCAAGAAACAGCAGCACACCCGTCGCGGCGAGTCGCAGTCCGCGCGCGCGGCCGTGCGCTGATGCTGCGCACAGCAGCATGAACCCGTACAGCATCAGGTAGCTGAACTTGACCTGAGCCAGCAGCACCGCCGCCGTCAGGAACAGCAGTTCCCGCGCGCGCGGCAGCTCCGCTCGCCGGATCAGCAGCAGCCCGATGCTGCCGATGGCGATCAGCGCGAAGGCATCCAGCCCCGCCGGGATCCACAAGAGCGCCAGCGCGGCCAGCACCCGCTGCGTGCGGGTGCTGAGCGCGGCCACCAGATCGACACAAGCGAGCGCGCACAGCCCCTTGAGGCCCAACTCGAAGCCCCACAGCTTGAGATCGAACAGTTCGGGTACGTGCGGAGCGGCGTAGAACCAGCCGAGCGGGCCGTAGGTGAAGACGCTTTCGGTGCCCAGCTGGACGGAATGCAGCAGTTCCCAGCCCTTGACCGCCTGCCACGACTCGTCGAGCCCCGGGGTGGCGGCCCGAGCGGGCAACGCGAACTCCTTGAACAGGATCGCCAGCCAGAGCAGGGCCCGCCAGAGGATCTCAACGCGCAGGGAGGATGCGGACCCCTGACCACCAGAACCAGGCATTCCTGACAGTATCCGTCTCCTCGAGCGTGGCCGCAAGCAGCACGAAATCGGCCTCACCGGCGGGCAGATCCAGAGCGAGGCTCTGGGGGCCGCGATCGCCCGGATGGGCGGCAGGCTCGAGCCAACGCTCGAAAATCAACCGCAGCTGACCGCGCTCCACCACGGCGACGCGCACGCCCACGCGGCGGCTCTCCGCGGCGCCGTCGGGATCGGCCTCCAGTCCGAAGCGCGCTTCCACGCGGCGATCCGTCGGCTGCAGCGCGAAGGTCAACGAGGAGGGCGCAAAGCTGAAGACCTTCTCGAGGCCAGCGTGCTCCGCCCGCAGCAGATCGCGCGGGGCATCGACGCCCACGGGCATGCGCTCGAATAGACTGGCGCCGATCCTGGATGCGAGTCCGCTCATCGGCTCGCGCTCGAGCTTCGCGCGGTGGAACCCGACCCCGATCGTCTCGGACTGAAGGCTCGCGAACGCAGGCGGGCAGACCAGGCGCACGCGGCGCGCGCGCGGCAGCGGCGAGCGCTCGTACAGCGCCACGAAACCCTCGTTGCCCAGCACGAGCGGGCTGAGCACGAACGGTTCGCGGGCGAGCTCGGGTACGATTCGAAAGCGTCTCACGCGCTGCTGGTCATCCTCGACCTCCAGAGCAAGTTCGGCGCTGCGGTACAGCAGATTGACGATGCGGCCCGCCCAGCCGGTCCGGATGTCGAGCGACATGCGCAACTGGTCCGCGCCCGCATCGGGAACCTCGATCCATGCATCCCAGCTGGTGGTCCGCTCCGCGATGGGCGTGATCGTGAGGGCAGCGGCCTGCGCGCTCTGGCGCAGGAGTAGATCGCCCCGCTCGCTCAGCACGGGCTCGTACGCGCGGAGGTAGTGATCGAGCAGGCGCGAATGCTCGTGCATCGGGAAGCGCTCGTCGATCGTCGCCAGCCGGAAGAGCACGAATTCCGGCCTCAGCTCGCGATAGCGCTCCACATCGAGCTGCTGCAGTTGTGGCGTTAAGGCCGCGTAGCTCTGCGGGATGGCGCGCGGCTGATAGCTGAACCCGTTGAGCAGCGCGACGCCCTGATGGTGGTTGTAGACATCGAGCGGCGTGTCACCGACGAGGGCCCGGATCCGGGGACGATCGAAGCGTGCGGCGCGCTGGGCGCGCTGGGAGTCGAGCGCCGCGCGCACGTGCAGCGGGGTCAGGCCCGCCCACGCGCGCCGCGCTGCGAGCACTGGCCACTGCGTGGGAGCGGGGCGCGAGACCTCCGGCGCCAGCGCCAGCGCGAGCACCGCCAAGGCGCTGGCGGCGAGGCGCAGCGCGGGCAAGCGTTCCGACCCGCACAGCCAGGGCGCGAGCGCGGCGAAGCCGAGGAAATAGGGGGTGTGGTCATCCCCGCGCGTCAGGCCCGCCTTCCAGGACACGAAGCACAGCCCCGCCAGCGCCAGCCGCAGCGCGGGCGGGGCAGGGCAGCGCCACAGCACGATCGCCTGCAGCGCGAGAAAGACCAGCGCCAGCAGCAACTGATTCGCTTCCGGAGCCCTGGATAGTCCGGAGCCGTACGCAGCCGCGATGCGCGCTGAATGGTGAAGCCAAGGCAGCAGGTTCCCGAGTCCCTGCCCCAGCGCCAGCCACAAGAGCAGGATCGCACCCAGCCAGACTCCAAGATCGAGCGCCGGTGCGCGCCACGCTCTGCGCAGACACAGTGCCCCGAGTGCGCCCAGAGCCGCGACCAGCAGCGTGAACTTGATCAGCGCGAGCGTCGCGAACAGCGTCAGGATTCCGGCTCGCTGCCAGGCTCGCAACGGGCCGGCCAGCAGAACGCTGCCCGCAGCCAGCAGGGCGATCGCATGGGCGTCGAACTCCAGCGGCAGCAGCGCCAGCAGCGCGACCCCCGTCCAGCGCTGCCAGTCGCGTTCGAGCCGCCACAGCGTGCCGACCAGCACGGTGCTGGCGGCGAGCCGCCACAGCAGTTCGAACAGGAACAACCGCTGCCACCACAGGAGTGGCTCGTCGACCACGGTCGCGAACCAGCCCAGCGGCCCGTAGGTGAAGGACCAGTCGCGGCCGGCCTGCAGTCCGAGCGCGAGGTATTGGCCGATCGCCTGCGACCACGAGGGGTCCAGCGCATCATCCGCGATCACCCGCGGCAGGGAGAGCTGGCCCATCCAGACGAGGATCAGCGCAAGGAGGAACAGCGCTTGCCGCTTCATCTACGTTTGCGGACGCGAACGCTACTCCAATAGCACCAGTCTTGCACGGTGTTCTTGTCCTTGCCCGGCAGGGTCATCAGGAGCAGTTGGCCCCGGGCCTTGAGTTCGAACTCAAGTTCGACGCGGCGCGGCTCGCGATCCTCCGCCTGCTGCGCCGGCAGCATCGAGAAGCGCTCCAAGAAGCGCGGGGCCTCGTCGAGCTCGTCACGCACCAGCACGAGGAACTCCGCGCCGTCGCTGGCGGACGGCCCATTCTCCGGCAGCAGCATGCCGCACGCGGCGCTCAGCGACCAAGAGCCGGCCTCCAGCTCCCACGCGATCCGGCTCGGCGCGTGCACGAGGCGGGCCGGACGATCCTCCACCATGATCCGCGCATCGCCTGACTCGCTCAGGATCTGTCTGGGCTCCGGGATGAAGACCACGGCCTTTCCGGCCGCCTCGAGCAGCTCTGGCGAGGGCTGTGGCTGCAGCCCCTCGGTTTCCCACAGGCGCAGGCGCACGGGCGAGTGCCACAACCCGCGCCATTCCTGCGCCACGACGAGGCGCAGGCGCTGGATGCGCGGCAGCGGCGCGCCGGCCATCCAGAGCATCCAGTCCTCGGGATTGCTCGGCAGCGGATCGAAAAGCACCGGTTCCCGCAGCATGCCCGGAATCAGACGGAATTGGCGGCGCGAGCCGTCGGATAATTCCAGTTCGGCCAACACCGGCGGCGTGCTCAGCGCCTGCGCTCGGAGGCGGCCTGCCAGGCTCGGCTCCAGATCCAGCGTGAACAGCCGTTCCCGCCCCTCTGGGGGCAACAGATCGACCCACTGGTTCCACTCCAGCGGCAGCGTGCGGGGTTCCCCGCGTCTGAAGGCGCGCGGCTCCGGTCGCCGGGCGAGGAGCATGTACTCGCGCTCGACCATCAGCGCTTCGAAGTGGGTCGTCATCGCGAGCAGGCTGAGACCATCCTCGCTCGCCGGCCAGTGCTCGTCGATCGATTCGATGCACGCGATCAGGTAGCGCGGCCCTGAAGGTGAGAGCAGGTGTTGCGCGTTGGCCCGTGCATGGCCGGGCGTCATCGCACAGTAGCTCTGGAAAACGGGGCGCGGCTTCCATTGGAAAGGCAGCAGGGTCATCAGCCCCTGCCGATATCCGAGGAGGTCGACCGTGGCCGCTCCGACGAGCGCACGCATGCGGGGCAGATCCAGTTGCGCGCGACGCGCGGCCTCCTGTGCCTCCAGCTCCGCGCGTTGACGTTCCGGGTGCTCCCACCGCAGAAAATTGTGGTGGATGCGAACGGCGGCCCAGCTGCAATCGGAGGTCAGGTCGCTCCATCCGTTCCCCCGCAGATCGCTGGCGTAGAAACCGAAGCCGGCCACCAGTGCCGTCGAGACTCGCACCAGGCGCGCAGCGCCCGCGAGCCATCGGCGACTTTCTTCCGGCGGAGGCAGCAGCAGCGCACCCAGCAGCGCGAAACCGAAGAAAAAGGAGTTGTGATCGTATCCGCGCGTGAACCCGCTCTTGAAGCTGAGGAACACGACCCCGGCCAGCATCACGGCGGCCGCATGGCCGCGCCATCCCCGATGCAGCAGGCCCATCGCCAGCGCCACGAGCATCCCGAACGCAGCCCACATACCCAGCTGCAGATACAGGGGCGAGCGCACTTCGCTGGACATGGCTTGCGAATAGGCGCTCGTGATCTCCAGCGAAGTGCGCAGGTAGCCGACGATGTTCGAAAGCCCCTGCCCGCTCGCTAGCCACAGCGCCGCCAACGCCGCCAAGAAGCCCAGCGCGATGCGCAAGCCGACGCCGCCGGGCCGCAAGCACACCAGCGCCATGACGGTCAGCAGGGCGCCGGCCAGAAACGTGAACTTGGTCAGCGCGAGCGCCGCCAGCATCAGTACGCCGAGGAACTCCCATGCCGGGCCGGCGCGCTCGCGACAGCCCAGCACCAGCACGCTGGACAAGAAAAAGGTCGGCGCCCAGGCGTCGACCATGAGGAAGGGAATGATGGCTCCGGCCAGCAGCAGCGTGCGCTCCAGCCCGCCCGACAGCCGCAGCGCCGCCCGCAGCAGGAACAGCACCGAAGCCGTGCGCCACAGCCCTTCCCACAGCAGCACCTTCCACCAGTAGAGCTCTCCGTGGTACAGCGGCGCCGTCAGCGGGCTCAGCGGGCCAGCCGTGAAGTACCAGTCCACGCCGGCCTTGCGACCTTCCGCCAGAAACTGCGCCAAAGCGGCGTTCCAGCCGGTGTCCAGTCCCTCGTTCGCCACCTCGATCGGCAGCACGGACTGGCTCAGCCACATCGCCGCGCCCGCCAGTCCCAGACCCACGACCGACAATAGCCCGACCAAGGCCGGCCGATTCTGGCCTGAGGGAGGCCGCCTCGATGGCGGCCTCGCGAGCAGCAGCAGGGCCGCACTGGGAATCGCGCTCAGAAGCAGCGCCGGCCGGGGTGCCACGAACAGCGCCGGACCCAGCCACAGCAGCGGGTGCGCGAGATCGGTCCAGGTGTTGCGGCCGCGCAGCTGGCGCGCGAGCAGCAGCACGAACACGAGCGCGATCAGGAGCAACGTCAGCATCGGTCGGGAGGCCGGGGTGCTGTTCTGCAGCCATCCGATGCCGTAGAGCAGCAATCCCAGACCGAAGCACGCGAGCGGTGCGGCGACCGCCAGCAGGAACCAGTGCAGGTAGTTCGGCAGCCATTTCCAGAGCTTGAAGTTGCTCTTGCCCGCGCTGCGATCGGTCCAGGAACTGGGCACTTCGCCCACGCCCAGCCCCAGCAGGTGCGCCTTGACCGTCAGCTCCAGCGCGATCTCGAAGCCGCGCTGGCTCTCGATCTCCACTTGTCGCAGGAACTCCGCCGAATAGGCGCGGAAGTTGGTGGTCGCATCGCGCGTTCCCACTCCGGCGACATCGTGCAGCAGGCGACCCGCCACGCGCGACAGCGTGCGCTTGAGCAGCGGTCCGCCGCTCTGCGAGCCGCCCGGCATGTAGCGCGAACCGGAGACGACGGCCTTTCCTGCGCGGATCTGCTCGGCCATCGGCAGGATCACCTCGGGCGGGTCGGAGAGATCGGCCATCGTGGTCACGACCACGTCGCCGCTCGCCGCTCGAAAGCCGGTGCGGATCGCGTTGGGAGCGCCGCGGCCGATCGTGTTGCGCGTCAGCTTGACCGTGGGCGACAGGTCCTGCATCGCCCGGATGGCCGGCAGCGTCGTATCCTCCTCGAAGTCGTAGCAGACGAGGATCTCGTGCTCGACACCGCGCAGGGCGGCATCCAGCCGGTGCAGGCACTCGACGATGTTCTCCCCCTCGTTGTAAACGGGCAGAACGATGCTGATGCGGCGCTGGGACATGGGGGGGGAGGCGGGCATCATAGCGTCGTCACTGCAGGCGCAAGTTGCGGATCACGATCCACGCGCGGGCGATTTCCGAGGGCTCGTCCGAGGGCTTGGCGAACTGCAGGCTGAGCGTGCCGGTCGCGCCCGCCGGTAGCGCCACCTCGCGCGCGATCGGTTCGCTCAGCGATCCTTCGAGCAGGACCTCGACCGTGCCGTCGGGTCGCTGCCACGCTACCTTCCAAGGCACGCGGACGGCGCGGTCGATGACCCTCAGCCCCAGAGGCGGCTCGATGGCGAGCCCCAGGGAATGCTCGGAACCCCACAGCTTCCAGACGAGTTCCGAGGGCGCCTGAATCACCAGGACGACCTCCGAGTCCATGCGGCGCAGGATCAGCTGATTCGGTCCGCGCGTCTCATCCGGTGGCGTCTCCAACGACAGGCTGGCCCCATCCATCGGATCCGCGGGATCCGGCTGACCAAAGGGAGGCATGCCGCGGCGACGGAATTCCAACAGCAGCTGCCGAATGAACAACGCGTCGCTCGCCAGCGCGATCCGCTGATAGCGCTCGGCCAGGACATTCAGGCTGGTTGCGGCATCGGCGAGTTCCTGCACTTCCTGCGCTTCCGCGGAGCGGATCGTTCCGACCAGATAGGCTTCCTGATTCCCCGACGGCTGGGATTGGATCATTCCCAGTGTCAGCGCCAGAGGAATCAGGAAGCGCACGGCGATCCAGGGCGTGGTGAGTGCTGCCAGCAGCGCCGCGCACAGAAAGGGCAGCGGAAAGGGCATGTAGCGGTTCGCCACCATCCAATCCAGATAGGCCGGCCGCGCATGGCTCATCGAAAACCCGTAGAGCACCGACGCGCCCAGCACGCAGAACAGCGCGAGTTGCAGGCCGTCCTTGCCCCGGCTGCGTACCAGATTCAGGCCGCTCCAGGCGAGCATGCCCAGCAGCACCAGCGCCAGCGGATACCAGAGCCACTCGCGCAACTGGCCGGAGTAGGGTCCGAAGGCGATGCCCCAGTGCACCGGAACGTGCCTCAGCAGCGTGGTCCACGCGTGCTCGTATCCGGCGTTGTAGGGGCGCTGATAGTCGACGAAGTAGAGACCCAGCGCGAGAAGCGGCAGGGTTCCGCCCGCGAGCAGCAGTTTCCCGCTGGCGCTATTCCGCGTGATCCATCCGCGCCAGACGATGCATGTCGTCAGCGGCAGCGTCAGGATCAGGCCGTATCCGCCGCACAGCGGCAGCCCCGCGATGCACAGCACGCACAGCACCGAGCGCCACGGCGCGTCGGCGCCGACAGGCCGTGCCAAGGCCCAGATTACGGTCATCACCAGCAGGACGGGCATCGCGATGCAGATCTGAAAGCCCATCAGCAGATTCTCGCTGTTGGCGATTTGCAGAAAGGCGATGGGAAAGAACAGATCCGACAGATCCGGCGCGCCGCGCAGGCGGACGGCAGCGCTGCGCCCCAGAATCGCGGCGATGCCGAGCAGCGCCACCTGCGCATACATGCCCGAGCGCACGTCGCCGCTGATCAGATACAGCGGAAACCACAGGAGCTTCGGCAGAGGTTCGCGGTGCTCGTTGTGCAGCGACCAGAGCCAATGCCCGAACCAGCCATTTTCGAGCCCGCGGATGCCATCGATCAGCGTAGTGTCATCCGCGAAGAAAATCGGCGCGGAATGGCAGGCGATGAATTGCGCGGCATCGAACGCGCACCAGGCCAGCATGAGCCAGAAGAGCACGGAACACAGCCGTGAGTAGCTGCTGCGAAGGGAAGTCAGCTGCATCCGCTTCGATCCTACTCGATGCGCTCGACCCTCATATCGCCCCAGTAGGTCCAGTCGCAGGCGGCATTCCCCGCCCCGCCGTTGGTCGTGCGCAGGAACAGCTGGAAGGGCGTGGAAAGCTCGATTTTCAGGTCCAGCTCCTGAATCTCGCGGTCCGCCTCCCGGATTCCGGGCAGCAGCTCTCGGCGGGTCCACTCGCGGATCGCTCCGGCCTGATCTCGGGTGAGCACCACGAAGTTGGCTCCGTCCGTGCAGCCGGAGGCCCAGGCATCGTCGAGCATCCCGAAGGAGCCGCGCACGCGGTACCGGCCCGGCTCCAGATCCCAGCGCACGGTCGAGGGTGCGGGCATGAGCGTCACCTCGATGCCCCGATACGGCACGCGGTTGGGCTGCGGCGTCGCCGCCATCTGCGCGGGTTTGGGTTCAAAGCCGCTGGAGTCCTCGCCCAGGACCTCGATGGTGCGCGGCGGCGGCACGAGACCCTCGACGCGCCGCACGCTGAAGGTGAACTCCGGTTGAAACTGGCTCGCAAAGCGCGGGTCGATGACGAGCCGGAAGCGCCGCACACCGGCGGGAGCGTCGCCGGCGAACATGCGGACGATCTCCGGCTGCGACATCAGATGCGGGCGCAGCAGCGTGCCCGCCCGGAAGGTTCGCGGAACGATGCGATTGCGCGCCACCTGGTTGTCGTCGAGTACGAATTCGCCCCAGACCAGCGCCCCGCGGACGAGGAAGGTCCAGGCCCTGCCGATCAGCGTGGGCTGGAGGTCGACCGCCACGCGCAAACCCTCGCCGGGGAGTGCTCCCAGATCGATCCACTCCCCGAAGCGGGCGGTGCTCTCGAGCACGGTCTCCTCGCGGACGGGACGCGCGGGTTCCTCACTGCGCTCGAGCAGCAGCCAGCCGCGCTCGATGAAGACCGGCTGGTAGCGGCGCAGCAGCAGCTCCAGGGTGTCGCCCTCGGCCGCCATCGGCATGCGCTCGTCGATGATCCCGCACTGATACAGCACGAAGCGCGGAGCTTCCGGGCCGGCGTAGTGCTCCGCGTTGATCGCGGCCAGCTCCGGAGTGTTGGTCTTGTAACTCTGGAACACCGGGCGCGGCGCGTAGTTGAGTCCGTTGAGCATCGCGATCGACTGACCGACGTCGAAAACATCCACAGTTTCGCCGCCGACGCGCTTGCAGGTCTGGGGCAGCCGGAAGTGGTCGCGCACCCGCCGATCGGAGATCTTGAGCCGCTCGTGAATCTCCTCCAGACTCGTCAGCGTCTTCCAGCGCCCGACGCACAGCTCCTTGCAGGCGTAGTAGTAGAAGATCGGACCGTGCTCGTAGAGCCGGATGGTGTGCAGAAAGCCCATCGCGCAGGCCGCCAGAGTGCCGGCGCGGCCCACGGTCACGAACCAGCGCACCGGGGCCGAGAGATCCTGCACGCAGCTGAGCACGAAGAAGCTCGCGCCGGGCACGACCGCGAACAGGATCATGGCGTTGCCCAGATGCCGCGTGAAGCCGGCCTTATAGGCCATTCCGGCGCCGATCAGGGCCAAGAGACCCATCGCCACCACGCGTGGATTGCGCCGTTCACGCCAGCACAGCAGGCCGACCATCAGGATCGCCAGACCCAGCAGCGCCCAGGCCAGCAGCAGCTCCGAGAAGGGGCCGTTGAGCGACATGCCGTCGTTGTAGCCTTGAGTGATCCACCAGCTGGTGCGGATGTAGGCCGGCAGGTCGAGGATCGACTGTCCCAGCGCAAACCAGATGAACCAGAACACCAGGGCGGCGCGCAGCAGGAAGCTCAGCGCGCGCCGGCCTGAGTCGGAGCGCCACAGCGCGGCGGCGATGATCAGGATCGCGAGGAAGAACACCAGCGTGTAGGTGAACTTCACCATCGCGATGAGTACCAGCAGCGTCAGCGCGAGGATTTCCAACGGCCAGGCGCGCGTGCCCGGTTCCAGCAGAAAGCGCAGCAGAGCCAGCGTCGCCAGAAACGCGAATCCGTCGAAGCCGGCCGGGACGACCAGCAGTGCCAGCGCGAAGAGCAGTTTCGTGAGCGCGCCGGGTGTCAGCCAGACCGCGCGCACGCAGAACAGCACCAGCAGGCCCTTGAAGAGGATCTCAAAGCCCCACAGCTTCCAGTTCCACAGCCCCTCGATGTAGTTGGAGGAGTGAAACCAGCCCAGCCGGCCGTAGGTGAAGATGCTGTCCACGCCCAAATGCGTGCTGCGCAGCAGCTCCATGCCCTTGATGAAGTGCCACGACTCGTCGAGCGACGGGGTCGCGGTGCGCTCCATGGGACTGAACTCCTTGAACCACAGCGCGAAAGCCAGCGGCAGCAGCCACCACAGGTTCCAGATCAGCGAGGGTTGCGCCCGGCCAGCGGAGTTCGCGGCCATCGGGTTTCCTTTCTACCTGCGGGCTTGCACGGGCCGCGCGGGGTGTCGCTGCAGGAAGCTCTCCAGCCGTGTGAGCGCCTTCTCGATCACGCTCAGCGAAGTCGCGTAGGAGAAGCGGATGTGTTGGTCGAGGCCGAAGGCCGAGCCTGGAACGACCGCCAGATTCTCCTGCTCCAGCAGATCCTCGCAGAAGCCGGTCGACCCGCGCTCGTCGAGATAGGGCGCCACGCTGGGGAAGGCGTAGAAGGCGCCGCGCGGCATCGGTGTCTCGAGTCCCAGCGCGCGCAGCCCGCCGACGATGCGCTGGCGACGGGCATCGAACTCGGCGCACATGCGCGCGACTTCCGGCGGCTCCTGCACCAGACCGGCCTCGAAGGCCATCTGCGAGACGTAGTTGGGCGCGCCGGTCAACTGGCTGTGCAGCTTGCCCACGGCCGAGGCGATCGCTCGCGGTGCCGCGACATAGCCGATGCGGTAGCCGGTCATCGCCAGCGTCTTGCTGGCCCCGTCGACGATCACGGTGCGCTCGCGCAGCTCGGGCGCGATCTGCACGGGCGAGAAATCGCGCTCGCCCTCGTAGATCAACCGCCGATAGATCTCGTCGGAAATGATCCACAGATCGTGCCTGCGCGCCAGCGCTCCGATCGCGCGCACTTCCGCCTCGCTCATCACGTAGCCGGAGGGATTGCAGGGCGAGTTGATCAGGATGCCCTTGGTGCGCGGGGTGATCGCCCGCGCGATCGCGTCCAGATCGGGACCCAGATCGGCGCGCGCAGCCACGCTGACGGGCACTCCGCCCGCGAAGCGCACGATCTCCACGTAGCTGACCCAGGCGGGCAGCAGCATCAGGACCTCGTCGCCTGGTTCGATCAGGGACAGGCAGGCGCCCGAGAGCGCATGCTTGGCGCTGTGGCAGACGGTGATCTCCTGGGCGGCGTAAGCAACCCCGCGAGTCGCGCTGACGTGCTCGGCGATCACCTTGCGCAGCGAGGGCGTGCCCTCCGCCGGGGTGTAGCGCACCTTGCCGGAGCGAACGGCGCTGACCGCCGCGGACTGCACCGCCTCCGGCGCGTTGAAGTCGGGCTCGCCGACGGTCATGTTGACAACGTCCCGGCCGCTGGCGACCAGCTCCTTCGCCCGGGTGTCGAGGGCGATGGTGGTCGACAGGCTCATGCTCGCTACCCGCTGGTTGGGCCTCATCGCTTTCATTCTCGGAAGTCCGGGGCGGGGATCAATAGCCTGAGCGCTTTGGTGAGGGGGAGGGAAGATTCGGGCTTCCCGGACGTCCCGGGGAGGTTGAAGGCGCCGGGAGTCGCTATCGTACCCGCGCCCTCGAGGCCCAACGCCCGCCATGCCCAAATCCTTCCTGTTCCGCGTGTTCGCCATCGCTTCCGGCGTGCTGCTGTTCGTGGCCTTCTTCGCATTCAGCACATTCTTCTACAGCCCCTTCGAGTCGGATCTGGAGGTCGATCTGGCGGCTCTGGCGCCGCGGGACGTCGATTTCTTCGCAGCCCGCGCCGATCTCGAGGGCGTGATCGGCGAGTTCCCCCGGCTGCGGATCGAGCCGGAACTGCTGGCTCACCCGGCCGTCGTCGCCTGGGCCGACTCCCGGCCCGGCCGCGAGCTCGGCCAGCAGATCCAGACGACCTTCGCCCAACTGAAGGCCCAGAATGAGCTCCTGCCCTTCGGCATGCAGCTGCACGAGGTCTTCGGCGGCGAGGATCTCGCCGTCGCGGGCTACTTCGGGGGGGCTGATCTGGCCGCCGCCGACTGGGTGGTCTACGGGCGCACCAACTGGCTCGGCAAGCTCGGCGCGGCCGCCGTGCGCCATCCGGGCCTGATCGGTCTGGAGAAGCAGGGTTTTCAGGTGCGCGTCGAAGAGCAGTTCACGGAACTCAAGGGCTCGCAGCTGCCGCGCACGCTCTACATTGGCCGCATCCGCGACGTCGCCCTGATCGCCACGAAGCCGGAACTGGTTCAGGCGGCCTTTGATCTGCAGTCGAAGAGCTTCGCCGACAGCTTCTACCAGAGCGCGAGCTATCACGACTGGATCCAGAACGCGGAGCGCTCCAGCGCGCGCGACGAACTGGAGCTGTACCTCAACACTCGCAAGCTGCTCGAGAACCTGCGGATCGCCGGTCCGCTACCCAACACGGCTTCGCAGGATTTCGCTCCGGCCCTGCTCGGGCGCATGTTCCAGCTGCCGGCGCTCAAGCACCTGATGGGCACGCTCAGCACCCAGGACGGACTGCAGGCCGACCTGCACGGCGAGTTCTCGTCCGAGAAGATCAGCGACGACATGCAGCGCCTCTACCGCCTGCGCGGCTTCGAAAAGGCCGATTTCGATGAGGTTGCGCGCTATGCCCCGCGCAACACGGGCCTGTTCGCCTACTTCCACGCGCCGGTCAGCACGCTGCTGCGCATGACCGTGGCCTCGATGGAGCCCGCCATGCGCCAGAACCTCGAGGACACCTTCCGCAACACGGGGCGTTATCCCAAGCTCGAGGCCCTGATCGACGACCTCGACAAGGGCTTCAAGGACCGCTTCGCGCTCGTCGTGCGACCCAACGACTACCCCGAGGATCCCGCGGGACCGCCCCACAACAAGGTCGTGGTTCCGGCGATCGGCCTGATCCTCTGGAGCAAGGATCAGGGCACGATCGACTCGATCCGCGATCTGATCGGCTCGCAGGGTCCCCGCTTCGGCCTCAAGGGCCGCAACAAGAACGAGGCGGGCTACTACAAGTATCAGGAAGCGGGTTACCAGACCTTCGAGTTCTGGTCGGAGCTGATCGACGGCACGGGCGTGATCGTGATGGCGAAGTCGGGCGAGGTGAACATCATCACGAACTCGATCGGCATGCTCGGTCACATGATCAAGACCTTCTCGGTGGGCGATGAAAAGTACCCGCGCCTTTCGGAGGATCCGCGCTTCACGATGCAGCTGCAGACGGGCCTTGAAAGCGCGAACTTCGGCCTGTGGCTCAACCCCTCGACGATCACGCCGATCCTGCGCCAGACGGCCGCCGAGCGCGCTCGACTCTCGATCCGCGTCGATTACGCCAGCTTGCGGCCGATTGAGGAGCGCAAGCTGCTCGATGCCAGCTACGGCGGTCGCAAGCTCTCGGATCTGTCGCCGGACGAGCGCGTGCGCTTCGACGCGGAGGTCAACCAGCGGCTCGATGGGATGCAGGCGCAGGTCATGCGCGAGCAACTGCCGGCGCTGATGGGGGACGAGGAGCGCTGGTTCAAGACGGCCGAATCACTGGATGGGGCTCTGCTGCTGCTGCGCTGGGACCCCAAGAGCGTCGACCTGAGCTTGCGCTCCCTGATCCCGCTGAAGCGCTGAGGCCCGGCGGATCGGGGTCCCTGCGACGCCGAGGAGCATCAGAAGCCGATCACGGGCCGGAAGCCGATCTTGCACGATGCATGCGCCGCATGGGCGCGCCAGCGGAAGGCGCTGCGGCACAGTTTCAGTCCGTCGGCAAAGGAGCCGCCCCGGATGACCCGCTGTTCACCGTCGTGGCAGACGGGATCGACACGGACCTTGGACTGGTAGTACTTCTGCGAGTAGCGGTCCTCGCACCATTCGTACACATTGCCGAGCATGTCGTAGAAACCCCAGGCGTTCGGCTCGAAACGGCCCACCGGCGAGGTGTACAGATGGCCGTCTTCGAACGGGAAGTTGGGCGGAACCATCTCGAAGCGCCCAGCAAAGCGCAGATCCCCGAAATTGCCACGGCCGCGTCCGTCGCGCGGATCATCGCCCCAGAAATACTGTGTCGCGCTGCCGGCACGCGCAGCGCATTCCCACTCCGCCTCCGAGGGCAGACGGAAGCCGTAGTGATTGTTGAAGTGGGCCGCGTCATCCCACGAAACCAGCGTCACCGGATGGCGCTCGGGTTCCTCCATGCCGCTGGTGTCGAGCAGTGGTAGCGGGTTTTCCCAATGGGCGCGGGCATGCGCAAGCCACTGGCCTTCGAGGTCGAGCGTGATGCCCATCTGCGTACGCTCAGCCTCGCTGTGAAAGTGCGTGGCGGCCACGAAACCGCGCCACTGCTGGATGGTGACCGGGCACTCGGCCAGATAGTAGGGGTGGGGTAGACGCACATGGTGGCGGGGCCGCTCGCGCTCTTCGCCGACCCCGTCCGGAGAGCCGCGCACGAATTCGCAGGGAGCGACCAGCAGGAAGACGATCCCGGATTTCTCGTGGTGAACGCGCCGGGCGAAGCCTTCGTGGCCGAGTTGGGAGTCAAGCGGCGTGCAGCCGACGGGAGCCTTTCCCTTCTTGCGATAAAAGAGCGACTGGAGCTTGCCGACGACACCTTCCTGCACGAAATACACGACACCCGTGGGGCGCCGACGCGCCTCCTGAAGCACTCGCGAGGCCGAGTCGGGGCGCGCGGCCGGATCCTGATCGAGACTGCGCACGAGGATCGCGTCGAGCTGATCGGATCCGCTGTTTGGATTCGCGGGCCCACTGGCGGCAGGCAACTCGCCGGTCACGAGCTGGTACAGGGTTGCACCCAGCGAGTAGATGTCCGAGGCGGGCGTCGGCTGCGAGCCTCGCGCGAGCTCCGGAGCCATGAAGCCGGGGGTTCCGCCGAGGGGCTTGCGCCCCATGCTGTCCTGATGCGTCTTGCCGCTGGCGCGCACGGTCAGGCCCAGATCCGTCAGCTTGACCATGCCGCGACCCTCACGCAGCGGGAAGCTCAGCGGCGCGCTGAGCATCATGTTCCCCGGCTTGAGATCCTGATGCACCAGACCGCGCTGATGGATCAGATCGAGGGCAGGAACGATCTGCTCGAGCACCCACTCGACATCCTTGTAGGGCAGGCGCTTGTTGCCGCGTTTCTTCACCGTGTCGAGGACTTCGTGCAGCGTGGGGCCATCGAGGTACTCCATGCTGAGGAAGGCGAACTCGCCGGCCCTTGCGATGTCATGAATGCGCACGATCCGCTCGTGGGACAAAGTCATGCCCCGGCGCGCTTCACGGACGAGATCTTCCCAGGCATGCGGATCGCTGAGCAACGACTTCGACAGGAACTTGAGCGCGACCTTCTGCTTGGTGAAGCGGTCCTGTGCCAGCTAGACCTCGCCCATGCCGCCGCGTCCGAGGAAGCGCACCAGCTCGAAGCGGTCGCCGAGCAGCCTGCCGGGGTCCAGCGCTGCCGGAATTCCGCGCAGTTTCTCGAACAACTGCTCGGTCGATTCCGGCAATCGCTCGGTACGGTCCTGATCCTCCAGATCAGAATGCGGGTCGGGTGAAGCGGTGGTCATGGGGGCCTCTCAGCCACATGGATGTTAGCGGGGCACAGCTCTCCTCGAATTCGGGAAAAATAAAAGCGCCTGCGCCGCAACGGGGAAATCGAATTTCGCCGCAGAGACGGGCCTGTACGGCGGCATTGAGTTCTCAGGGGGGCAGACTCCCGAATCCACATGCCTTCCTTCACTTCCCAGCCTTCTTCAGGGATCCGTCGCCGCCGCCAGAGGCCCGGGCGGCTTGCTGCGCGCGGGCTTCGAGACAGAAAATCCGGAAAAGGGCGAGAGGTCCTCCGTTGGCGCGCCTTTCTCCACTGGCTGCGTGCCTGGTTCCCGGTCTCTGGAGTACTCTCCATGTCCCGACGTTTCATGAGCAACCCTCCCCCCCCGTCCTCATCCTCCGCCCAGGGCTCGGCCAGCCGCAGGTCAGATTCGCGCCGCGAAGCCAAGAAAGACCTGCTGCGCAGCGCGATCATCGAAGCTGGCCGCGAGACTCCCACTCCGGCGGAAACGGTCAACCTGATCGACCGGGTCCGCAATGGCGAAGGCGGCGCGGCGGACGAGCTTGCGCTGCGCTATCGAGACAAACTCGTGCGGTACCTGCGCGTGCGCATGAGCGCCGGCGAGCGGCGCCATTTCGACACGGACGACATTTTTCAGGAAGTCCAGGTGCGGATGTTCGAGAACCTCGAACGCTTCGAATACCGTGGCAAGGGTTCGCTCTACGCCTATCTCAAGGCCATCGCCGACAACATTCTGCGCGGACAGGCTCGCTCGCCCAGCGCTTTTGGCCGCGTTTCGGGTGAGGCGGCCGAACTGATCCTCGAAAACCTCAAGCAGGGCGGGGTCAGCGCTGAAGACGAACTCGGCGCCGCGGAGATGAAGCAGATCCTCGATGAGGCGGCCGCCAAGCTGCCCGAGAAATTCCGTGAGGTGATCCTGAACCGCTTCTATCTGGAAGCCCCAGCCAAGGAGGTCGCCGAGTGGATGGGGTATGACGACCCCCACAGCATCGATGTGCTCTACTCGCGCGCACGGATGAAGTGGATGGAGTTGGCCGAGCCGCACCTGAGGCCCTGGCTCGAGAAGGAATGAAGCGCGGGCCGGCGGGAGCTGCTCACCCGCCGCCTGCCGGTGGAATCGGATCGGGGGGGAGCCGCAGCCAAGCTGGGAGGCGGAGCGATGTGCTGCCCGCGAGCATGTGCTGCAGGCCTGCTGGGGCAGAGGCGGATGTGATGCAAGCCAGCTGGGCTGCCGGCGAATGTGCCGCCAAGAAATCGGCTGCGGGCAATGCGGCTGCGGGCAAATCGGCTGCGGGCAATGCGGCTGCGGGCAATGCGGCTGCTGGCAATGCGGCTGCCTAAAACTCAGCCGCAGCGAGTTCCGGATCCAGAGTGGTGCCCCGGACTGGAGTCGAACCAGCAAGGGTGATTAAGCCCACTAGCACCTCAAGCTAGCGCGTCTGCCAATTTCGCCACCGGGGCACTCAGGATCGGATTGTCAGGGCGGAGAGTGTAGTGGGCGCCCTGCCTCCCTGCAAGCGGTCTCCCGTTGCTAAAGTGAGCCCATGCCCCAGACCCGCGGCCATGTCCTGATCGGTCAAGCCGGCGGCCCCACGGCCGTCATCAACCAGAGTCTTGTCGGGGTCATCGAAACGGCCCTCGACCACCGCTCCGTCGGCGGGGTGATCGGCAGCCTGCACGGCATCCAGGGCGTGCTCAAGGGCGAGTTGGTCGATCTTTCCAAGGAGCGCCGCAAGACGCTGGAGTCGGTCGCGCGGACACCGGGTTCGGCGCTGCGCTCGGTGCGCAAGAAGCCCACTCAGGATGAGTGCCAGCAGATCCTGAACCGTCTGAAGCAGCTCGATGTGCGCTGGTTCTTCTACATCGGGGGCAATGACTCGGCCGAGACGGCCCTGCTGCTTTCGACCATGGCTGCCGATGCCCGTCAGGATCTCGTCGTGATGCACGTGCCCAAGACGATCGACAACGATCTGATGGTCACCGATCACTGTCCGGGTTACCCCAGCGCGGCGCGTTTCGTGGCGCTGGCGCATCTTGGGGACGACATGGACAGCCGCAGCCTGCTGGGCGTCAAGGTCAACGTGCTGATGGGGCGTCATGCCGGCTGGCTGACGGCTTCGAGCGCGCTGGCTAGGGTGCGCGAGGACGATGGGCCGCATCTGATCTACTGTCCCGAGCAGGAGTTCTCGATGGACGCGTTCTGCGCGGATGTCGATCGCGTGATGCAGCGGCTGGGACGCTGCGTGGTCGCCGTCAGCGAAGGCATCCACGACAAGGCCGGCAATCTGATCGGTGCCAGCGGCGAGCGCGACAGCCACGGCAATCAGCAGCTTTCGGGCTCCGGGCATCTCGGCGATCTGCTGGTGGCCGCCCTCAAGTCCAAGCTCGGCTCGAAGCTGCGCGCCCGCGCGGACACGCTGGGCTACCTGCAGCGCAGCTTCGCGGGGGTGGTCAGCGAGGTCGACGCCAAGGAGGCGCGCAAGGCCGGTCGCTTTGCCGCCGCGAAGGCGCTCGCCGGCGCCGGCAGCCACTCGGTCTCGATCGTGCGCAAGCCGAAGAAGCACTACCGCGCTGACTTCCGGCTGAGCGCGCTGGAAAAAGTCGCCAAGGATCAACGTCGGATGGATCCGGCCTTCTTGCGCGGAACCAACGATGTCAGTCCGGAGTTCGTCGAGTGGCTGCGTCCGCTGGTTGGCAAGCTGCCGAGGATGGGGCATCTCGCTGAAGTCCGCTACGAGGTCCACGGATGATGCTGTGGATGCGGCATCTGGTGCACGGAATCGTCGGTGGATTCTTGCTGTTCGCCTGGTCCGCTCTGGCGCACTCGGTGCTGGGGCTGGGGGGCGTCGGCTGGAGCGCCCTGCCCTCGGAGCCGCAGCTGCTCGCCGCACTGGAGCAGCCTGCCATCGAGCCGGGCCTGTATCTGTTTCCAGGCGATGCGTTGAAGCCGGGGCTGGGCGTCAAGGAGCGCGAGGAGGCGCTCGTGCGCTCGATGGAGCGCGCGAAGAGCGGTCCCGCGGGCATGCTGCTGTGGCATCCGCGCGGACATGACTACATGTCGCACGCCCAGTTCGCGCGCGAGTATCTCAGCGATCTCCTGTGCGCGCTGCTGGCTTCGGTGTTCCTCTCGCTGACGGTCTTCCGCGTGACGAGCTTTTGGTCGCGCACGGGCTTTGTCGCCCTGCTGGGGCTGTTCGCAACCCTCGCCACCGAGGTGCCGCTGTGGAACTGGTACGGTTTTCCCAGTGCGTTCCTGCTGGCCTCGATGCTCAAGACACTGATCGGCTTCACCCTTGTCGGATTGTTCCTTGCGTGGAGAATGAAGCCGCTGCTGCGCATACCCGCGCGTCCCGGACCGAGAACCTGATCATGCTGAACCTGCTGCTTGTGTCACTCCTGTTCGCTTCCTCTGCCCCCGTGCAGGAGGCCAAACCCGCTCCCCGGATCGTCGGAAAGGTGCGTTTCGATGGCGAGCGCCCGCAGATCCAGCCGCTTGCGATCGATCCGGAGAAGAGCAAGGGGTGCTGCAAGGAGGGGGAGGTGCTCAGCGCGGTCGATCCCACGCTGCTGATCGACAAGGACGGCGGGCTGGCCAACGTGGTCGTGACCGTCGACGTGCCCGGCGCCAAGGTCAAGCCGGCCGAGAAGCCGGTGGAAATCGACCAGAAGAAGTGCGCCTTCGAGCCGCATGTGCAGATCGTGACCGCAGGCACGAAGGTCGTGTTCCTGAACTCCGACTCCGTGGTGCACAACGTGCACACCTATCCGATGAAGAACGAGCCGATCAACAAGACCACGGCGCCCGGAGGCAAGGAGGAACTCCTCATGGAGGTCGGGGACCGGGTCAAGATCACGTGCGACTACCATCCCTGGATGTCGGCCTGGGTCGTGGTGAGCGAGACGCCGTACTTCGCGCTCACCAAGCCGGATGGCAGCTTCGAACTCAGCGGCTTGCCGCCGGGAACCTACAGCGCCACCTTCTGGCATGAGCGGCTCGGCCGCGTGAAGCAGGAAATCACGGTGGCGGCGGACGGCAGCGCCGCGGCGATCGAGGTCAAGCTGAAGGAAAAGAAGAAGGAAGCCCCGAAGTGACACTGCTCCCCTTCCGGGGACCTCGACTCGAGATTGCAATGTCCTAAGCCGTGAGCGAAAAACGTCCTTTACAGCCGATCACTTCGGACACGCGGAGGCGTCTTTGGATGGGCCCCAGCTTGCTGGCGGCGCTGGGGCGCGGGTCCCGGTCGGTGCGCGGCCGCAAGTCGTTCTTGCAGCCGACGTAGATCGAGGAGTGCTCCTGCTTGCGCTCGATGCGCTTGCTGTAGCCCCAGTTGCGCCGCACGAGGCGCCAGATGCTGCCGCGCGGCATCGTGAACGGGTGTTGGATCGGAAACAGCGAGTTCCTGGGGTTGCGGGCGACCTGGCGCTGGGAGACCTTCGAGATCAGCAGATCGACGATCCCGAGGTTGAGGCCGGGCTTGTGGTGCCGGTAGCCGTTGCGGAAGGTCGGGGAGGCTGAACGCAACCGGCAGGAGCGCGGGATGCGCTCCGCACCGCACAGGCGCTTGTAGCGGCCTCGGCGCCGGTAGGGAAAGGGGCTTTTGGGACTGGCGGGGTAAGGGCATTGCGGCGGGATGAACCTCTGCATGGCGCGCTCCATCACCGAGGGGGGGGGAACAGGTGCCCCGGCACCCATGAAGACGGCTCCACCTGCAGTGGCTCGCGCGGAAAATCCGCTTCCCAAGATCGATTCTGTCCCCGCTCGGGGAGCAGTATCGTCGGAGAGCGGTATCGGCTACGCCTCGGTCTCCGGCGGCCGCTCGACATCCCGCAGCCGATGGCTGATGTCGAGCAGGGGTTCGCTGGGGCTCCAGTCGTGGAGCACGCGTGCCACGGAAATCAGGATTTCCTCCTCCCGAGTCTGGTGGAGGCGCTCGCTCTCGGGCATGCGCTGGGCCTGCTCGCGCAGATTCCGATCCACCAGCGTCAGGATCCGATCCCGAACCTCGCTGGGGGCCTCAAAGGCCCTGCGTACCAGCGGAAGCAGGCGCTGACCTTGCGAATAGGGGATCGAATGGTGCTCGCACAGCGTGCGCAGAAGGGATTCGGGCGTCATGGGAAGTGCTGAACCGGGATCTGGGTGGTTTCAGCAGGGGGGGCAGTAGTTTCCTCTGGCTTCAGCACAACCCTACCCTGCCGATTCCCAAGATGTCGGATCCGCGAGGCTGACTTCAGGCCTCCTCAGGCCATCGAGCCGACGCGGGCCACGAAGCGTTCCAGACTGTCCCAGAGCGCGTCCGGGGGCAGCGACTGCGAGGCGATCACCTCGCGCACATTCTCCGGCAGGGTTCTCCAGTCGGGCTTGACGTGCAGTTCGAGCGCATGGACCAGCAGATCCGCGGTCTTGACCAGCGCGGCGACGCCCTCGACGGCCGCGTCATGGTGCTGTCCAATGGCGATCGAGGCCGAGGGCGGCAGGCCCCACTGCTCGGCCACGAGCGCGCCGACGTCGGCATGCGAGAATCCCAACTGGGCGATCTCGACAGCGTGGCGGGAGAGGTGTTGCGCCTCGGCGTGGATGACCAGCGCGATGTAGTTCTTTCCGAGTGCCTCGAGCAGAATCAACTGGCCCACATCGTGCAGCAGGCCGCAGGCGTAGAGTTCCTCCGGCATCAGGTCCATGGGCTGTGAACTCTGGCCTGCGAGCCGCGCGCAGACATGCGCGGTCAGCAGCGAATGGCGCCAGTGAGCATTCACGTCGAACTCCTCGGAGGAGAGATGTTCGAACTGCTGCATCACGGAGGCCTGCAGGATCACGTTGCGCAGCACCTTGAGCCCGAGCACGGAGGCCGCCTGCTGAACCTTGAGGCAGCGCTCCTGCAGCCCGTAGAAGGCGCTGTTGGCGAGCTTCAGCACCTTGCCCGCCAGCGCCGGGTCTTCCGCGATCAGTGCGCCGATCTCGCTGACGCCGACTTCGGGGTCCTTCAGCATGGCTGTCAGCCGTTGCATGACGTCCGGCTGCGAAGGCAGTCGAACCTTGGAGGAGACCAATTGGCGTGCTCGAGTGGTGACCATGGCGCTAGCGCACCTATCGGCCGCGCGATATGCGCTCTTGAGATTTTCAGGAGCCTTCGGGAGCGGCCCGGACGCGCTCAAGAATGGCCGTGCGGCGATCCGAATTTGTTTCGACATGAAGCGCGCGTTGCCCCCCCTGCTCGCGATCCTGCTGGTGCTCCCGCTGATCGAATCCCGCTCGATCGAGTCCTTGCCCGTCGAGGCCGGCTCCAGCATCCCCATGGAATGGGGCTCGCTGGCCGACTCCTGCGAGCACGCGCTCGAGGGCAGCGTCGAAACAGTCCGCTCGCGGCGCACGCCGCAAGGCGGCATCGAGACCGAGATCCGCATGCGGGTATTGCGGCGCCACCAGGGTCGGGGAGGCGTCAGCGAGACCTTCCGCATTCCCGGCGGGATCCTGCCCGACGGCAGCGGCCTGCTGATTCCCGGCATGCCGCGCTTCACGGAAGGCGAGGAACTGCTGCTGTTTCTCAGCGCGGAAAGCCAGCGCGGTCTACGCGTTCCCGTGGGGCTCGATCAGGGCGCCTGGAGGATCGTCCGCGATGCACAGGGGCGCAAGCGGCTGGAGCGGCCGAGCGCACCGCTGGCGGGCGTCGACTACGAGCCGGCGCTGCTGGCGCTGACCCGCGCCCTCGAGGCCCGACGCATGCGCGAGGCGCGGCGATGATGCGCACGCTGATCCTGGCCTGCTTGCTGGCGAGCCCCGCGCTGGCGCACGTGCGGCTGCTGAATCCCTCGACCGGGGCGCCCCTGCGCTGGGGCCAGCCCGGCTCCGTCTCGGTGATTTACCAGATCGCGGGTTGCAGCGATCTGGATCCGCTGTCGCATCTGCCCGCGCTGCGCGGAGCGGCCCGCAACTGGAACGGTGTCGAGGAAACGGCCTTTCAACTCGTGGAAAACACCGTGCCCGCGCAGATGGCGCGCACCGACTGGGGCAGTGACTCCCTGCACATGGTGTACTTCGACGAGGACGGTTCGAGCGGTTATTTTCCGGTCGGTTCCGGACTGGTCGCGCTGACTTTGGTGTGGTTCAGCGGCGGCGGCTCGATCACCGACGCCGACATACTGTTCAACGCACGCGATCATCAGTTCAGCGTGCGCGGCGATGCGTACCGATTCGACGTGCAGGACATCGCCACGCACGAGCTCGGCCACCTCGCGGGCCTCGACCACAGCGGGGTGGCGGGCGCGACGATGTATCCTTACGTCTACCCGGCGGAGACCCTGCACCGCTCCTTGAGCGCGGATGAGCGGCATGCGCTGCGCAGCATGTACCCGCTCGAGCCCGGGGCGCGCCTCGAAGGGCGCCTGACGCGCAGCGGCGGTAGCGTCGTCAAGGGTGCGCATGTCGTCGCTCGCGATTCCGGCGGCGAGCCCGTCGCCGCGTGCCTCAGCGACAACTCAGGCGAGTGGACGCTTCAGGGCCTGCATGCGGGCAATTACCAGATCTACGCGACGCCCCTCGACCAGCCGGTCGGCGCCATCAACCTCGGACCCGGAAGGACCGTGCACACCAACTTCAGCACGACCTCGCTCGGGGAAGTCACGCTGGGCGCCGAGCAGAGCCTCGACATCGGCACGCGCATGGTGGCTCCGGATCTTCCGATCCTGCTCGGGCGCAGCATGGAGCAGTTCCCAAAACGCATCACGCGCGGACAGCTGCAGACGATCACGATCTACGGCAGCGGACTCAGCCCCGACTGCAGCATCCAAAGCAGCGACCCGAGCGTGCCCGTGACGCCGCTCGCCTGGAACGGATCGCACGTGCAATTGCTGGTCGATGCCAGACTTGCCGTGCGCGACGGGCACTTCGATCTCACCGTCACTCAAGGAGGGCTCTCCCACACGCTGGTCGGCGGGCTTGAACTCGCTCCGTCCGACCCGTCGGTGCTCGCGGTCGATCCCGACGAGGCGAACCATGCCGGAGGGGACTTCGTGACGATCACGGGCAGCGGATTTCGGAGCGGGCTGCGAGTCGTGATCGGCGAGCAGGAATACGCCGAGGGCGAGGCGGGCGGAGTCGAGCTTCTCAGTGCGACGAGCCTGCGCCTGCGACTCAAGCCGACGCAGGTTGCCGTGCACGATGTGGTCGTGATCGACTCCAGCGGCGTCGAAGGGCGCCTGCCCGCCGCCCTCGAGGTGCGTGCCCTGCTGCGCGTCGACAGCCTGTTTCCAGCAGCCGGATTCGCCGGGGGCGGAACCGAGCTGACCGTGCGCGGCGCGAACTTCGACCCCGCCGTGCGCGTGAGGATCGCAGGCGTCGAGCAGACGCAGGTGGTCCGGGAAAATTCCGGCCTGCTGCGCGTGATGACGCTGGCCGGAAGCGTCGGATCGCAGAAACTCGAGGTCGAGAATCCCGAGCAGGAAAGCGCTGAAGTGAGCTTTGAGTACACGGCGCATCCCGATCCCGCGCTGCTGGCCGTCAGTCCCTCGAGCGGTCCTTCCGCAGGCGGCACGACCGTCTTCCTGCATGGCGAGAACTTCCGTCCCGGCAGCGTCGTGCGCTTTGGCGTCGATCCGCTGAGCGGCGGCGGGGGCACAGAGGCTGTTGCCGCCATCGTGCGCGAGAACGGACTGCTCGAAGTGGTCACGCCCTCGCACGGATCGGGCCCGCAGGCCGTGCTGGTGACCGATCCCCAGACCGGACAGAGCACCTTGCTCAGCGGCGCCTTCACCTACCACGGTTCCGGTTCAGGCGGCGGCGGCTGCAGCGTCGTGCCGTACGCTCCGCCCGCTGGCCCGGGTGCGAATCTGAGCGCGGGCTTGGGCTGGCTGCTCGCTCTGGGCGCGTTGCTGTGGCAGCAGCGCCGGGTTCGTCGTACGGCGTAGGAACGGTTTGCGGCGCAACGCGCTACGATGGGCCGCCATGACACTGCCCGTCATCGCCTTCGACATCGAGGTCGCCGGCTTCCCGTGGGAGGAAGTGGACGAGATCACGCGCGGCTACCTGATGCAGCGCGAACACGACGAGGAGCGTCGCGCCGCCGTTCCTGACCGGACGGCGCTCTACCCCGGCTTGGGCCGCATCGTCGCCATCGGCATGTGGCTGGTCGGCAAGGACAAGGACGGCCGGGAGCTCGACCGAGGCATGATCCTGCTCGAGGGAAAAAGCGCCGAGGAGAAGGTCTGGGAGAAGGTGCCCAACTCCAAGATCTTCCGCGGAGAGGAGTCCGAACTGCTGACGCGCTTTTGGGAACTCGTGGCGCGCACCAAGGCCGGTCTGCCGCGCGTCGTGACCTACAACGGGCGCGGGTACGACGGCCCTGTGCTCTCGATTCGCTCGGCCCAGCTCGGCATCAAGCCCTCGCGCAATTTGGTGCCGAGCCGCTGGACGATCGCCGAACACTGCGATCTCTCCGAGATCTTCAGCTTCCAGGGCACGCTGCGCGAACGCTACTCGCTCGACTACTGGTGCCGTCGCTTCGACATCGAGAGCCCCAAGGGCTCGATCGACGGCTCGCAGGTTGCGCGCGCCTACCGCGCCGGCCGCATCGAGGACATCGGCGAATACTGCCTGCGCGACGTGCGAGCGACGGCGCTGCTCTACAAGAAGCTCGAATCGACGCTGATCCCGCTGTTCCAGGGAGCCTGAGCCATGGTTGATGTGGAAAAACTGAAGATCGAGCGCAAGGACGCGCTCGCCGATCTGGGAACGCGGGGACCCCGCTGGACGAGCTGGGCGATCTTCCTCCTGATCGTGATCCTCGCGGTGTTCTTCCTGCGCGGTCCGCTCGGCGAGGCCCTCGATCGCCTGCTGCGGCCCGAGGTGCGCGTGCAGCGCGTCGAGCTTCGCGCGCCGGCCAGCGCGGCGGCCGTGGCGGGGGCTTCGGCCAACGGCTACATCGTGGCGCGCACGCGCGCGGCGCTGAGCGCCGACACGCCCGGTCGCATCGTCGAGATGAACGTTGAGGAAGGCTCGCGCGTCAAACGCGGCGATGTCGTCGCCCGGCTGTACGCCGACGAATATGCCGCCGCGCTGGCGCGCGCCGAAGCGGATCTGGCCTTCATGCAGGCCGGGGTGCGCCGCGAGGAGGCTTCCGTGGCAGTCGCGGAGCGCGAACTGGCGCGTGCCGCCAATCTGGAGGAGAGCAGCGCCGCCGACCTGGCCCTGCAGCAGGCCGGTCTCGCCGTGGCCGAGCTGGAGTTCCACCGCGCGGAGGACCTGCTGGAGAGCGGCGTCGAAAGCGCGCAGCGGCGGGATCGTGCGCTCGCCGAACGGGATTCCGCCAAGGCGCGGGTGCGCGCGGCCGAAGCCGCGGTGCGCACGGCGGCCAGCGCCAAGGCGACGGCCGCGGCGCAACTCGGCGTCTCGCAGGCGCTCGTGATCGAATCCCAGACGCGCGTGAAGGTCGCCGAGGCCGCGGTCGTGCTTGCTCGCGCGACACTCGACAAGACGGCCGTGCGCGCGCCCTTTGACGGCGTGGTCGTGCTGAAGGATGCGGAGGTGGGCGAGGTCGTCAGCCCCAACGTGCAGGGCGGATCGAATGCACGCGGTTCGGTCGTGACCATGGTGGATTTCGCAACGCTCGAGGTGCAGGCCGAAGTGCCCGAGACCAGCTTGGCGGCCGTGAGCAAGGGCGCGCCGGCGACGATCTTCCTCGACGCTCATCCCGAGCAGGGCTACCGCGGGCGTGTCGACCGCATCTGGCCGACGGCCAATCGCACCAAGGCCACGGTCGAAGTGCGTGTGGTTTTCGATCGGCCCGACGAGCGCCTGAGGCCTGAAATGGGGGTGCGCGTCGTGTTCGGCAGCAGCGATCGGGCGCCCACCGATCCCGAGCAGCGCGTGCTGCTGATCCCGGACGCCGCGCTCGTGACACGCGAGGGCCGACAGGGCGTTTTCGTGCTCGAGGGCGAGAGCCTGCGCTTCGTCGAGCTTCGACTGGGCGAGCGCCGTAGCGGCAAGTCGATCGTGCTCGCCGGGCTCAAGGAGGGTGAGGAACTGGTGATCGATCCATCCGCGGAGCTCAAGGCGAGCATGCAGGTGCGCCGCGCCGCGCAGTCTCCCTGAGGAGCCGATGATGAGCGCCGAAGCCCTGATCCAGCTGAAGGATCTCACGAAGACCTACACCCGCGGCGGGGAGACGCTGCGCGTCCTGGACAACCTCGCGCTCTCGATGGAGCGAGGCGGCTTCTACGCCTTGATGGGGCCCTCGGGCTCCGGAAAGACCACGCTGCTCAATCTAATCGGCGGCATCGACCGGGCCGATCACGGCGAGATCCGCATCGGCGGCATCGATCTGGCGCATCTTTCCAACGCGGAACTTGCTCGCTGGCGCGCAGCCAGCGTCGGTTTCGTGTTTCAGGGCTTCAATCTGATGCCCGTGCTGACGGCGCTGGAGAACGTCGAGTTGCCCCTGCTGCTGACCGACCTCTCGCGCTCGCAGCGCCGCGAGCACGCCCGATATGCGCTGGAACTGGTCGGCCTTTCCGATCGCATGCACCACAAGCCCGGACAACTATCGGGGGGTCAGGAGCAGCGCGTGGCGATCGCCCGCGCGATCGTGACCGATCCCACGCTGATTCTCGCGGACGAACCCACCGGTGATTTGGACCGCAAGTCCGCTCAGGCAGTGCTGGAACTGATGACTCGGCTCAACGTCGAGCTGGGCAAGACGATTCTGATGGTGACGCACGACCCGGCCGCGGCCGAGGTGGCGCGCACGGTGGTCCACCTCGACAAAGGCCGGCTCGGCCGCATCGAAACCCGCCAGCGGGAAGCAGCCGGTGCCTGATGCCTCCGGTGCGTCTGGTATTCCGCAATCTGTTGAAGCACCGCACGCGCACGGTGCTGACAGCTGCGTCGCTGGCGGTCGCCATCTTCCTCCTGTGCGTTCTGCGCTCGCTGCTGGTCGTGCTGGAGTCGGGCATCAAGGCTTCGGCCAGCAATCGCCTCATCGTGCAGTCCTCGGTCAGTCTGTTTGTGCTTCTGCCCGAGTCCTATCAGGCCAAGATGAACCGCATCGAGGGCGTGGAGCGGACGGTTCGCTGGAACTGGTTCGGGGGTTACTACCAGGAGCCCAAGAATTTCTTCGCGCAGTTCGCCACCGATGTCGAGGACCTCTTCGAGGTCTACCCGGAGATCGTGTTGGTCGAGGGTTCGCAGGAAGACTTCTTCAACGACCGCCGGGCATGCGTGATCGGTTGGGAGATCGCGCGCAAGTACGGCATGCGCGTCGGCGACACGATGCCGATCATCGGTGGGTTGTACCCGCGCACTGACGGAGCGCCGTGGGATTTCCGGATCGCGGGCATCTATCGCTCGGTGAAGCCCAACGTCGACAACAACACGCTGTTCTTCCACGCAGACCTGCTCGAGAAGGCGATCGAGTCGGGTGCGGCCAGCGGGCCGGAGGGCGTCGGTGTCTACGTCCTGCGCCTCTCACCCGATGCCGATCGCGTGCGCGTGGCCGAGATCGTGGATACGCTGTTCGCCGGCGGCCCTCAGCGAACGCAGACCGCCAGCGAAGCCGAATTTCAGGCGCAATTCGTCACGATGATCGGGAACGTCCCCTTCTTCGTGGGCTCGATCGGCGGCGGCGTGCTGATCGCGATCCTGCTGGCTACGCTCAACACGATGCTTATGGCGGCGCGCGAGCAGACACGCGATGTCGGCGTACTCAAGGCGCTGGGATTCCAGGACGGCACCATGTTCAGCCTGATGCTGGCGCAGTCGCTGATCCTGACCACGGTCGGCGGAATGTCCGGGCTGCTGCTGGCCTTCGCCACCCAAGAGCCGCTGGCGGGCGTGCTGGGGACCGTCTTTCCCGGCTACCACATCACGACGCGGACGGCGCTCGAAGCGCTGCTGGTTACGCTGCTGATCGGGGTGCTCGCCGGAATCGTCCCGGCCCTGCGCGCCCGGCAGCTGAGCGTGCTCAACGCACTGCGGAGCGTCGGCTAGCCATGGCGCTGGTTCCCTTCGCTTACAACCTGCGCAGCCTGATCGTGCGCTGGCCCTCGACCGTGCTCACGGTGCTGGGCATCGCCGCGACCGTCGCGGTGATCGTCGGAGTGCTGGCCTTGCAGCAGGGCTTCACCTCGCTGTTCCGCGAGCAAGGCCGCGAGGACATCGCCGTATTCCTGCGGCAGGGAGCTACCAACGAAGGCGACAGCGCGTTCACGCGCGAGCGTGCGATGATCCTGATGAAGACGGTGCCGCAGATCGCCGAGGATGCGCAGGGCCGCCGTCTGGTCTCGGCGGAGTGCTACCTCGCCGTGCGCCGGAACAAGACGCAGGGTGCCGGCGAGACCAACGTGTCCGTGCGGGGCGTCATGCCGATGAGCTTCGAGATCTACGGTTCGGACATCCGTTTCGTGGAGGGACGCAACTTCGTCCCGGGGACGGACGAGGTGATCATCGGATCCAAGCTCGCGAATCGCATCGAGGGTGCTCGGATGGGGGAAATCCTGCAGTTCAACACGACCCCCTTCCGCGTCGTGGGCATCTTCGACCACGACGGGCCTTTCAGCTCCGAGATCTGGGGCGACCACGATCGCATCAGCGAGGCGCTCGAGCGCCCGGTCTACAACCGTGTGGTCGCCACGCTCAAGCCCGACACCGACTGGGCGGAGCTGGCGCAGCGCATGGATCAGGATCCGCAGGTGCCCTCCAAGCTGCTGACGGAACGCGAATACCTCACCTCGCAGACGCGCGTCTTCTCCTTCGTCCTCAGCGCACTGGGAGTCGTGCTGGCGGTGATCATGGGCATCGCGGCCGTGTTCACGGCGACGAACACGATGCTGACCGCGATCGCGGCGCGCACCGCCGAGATCGGCATCCTGCTCTCGATGGGCTTTCGGCCGCATGCCGTGTTTCTGGGCTTCATGCTCGAAGCGCTGCTGATCGGCGTGATCGGCGGCATCGTCGGCGCCTTGGCGGTGATGCCGCTCAACGGCATCCAGACCGGCGCGATGAACTTCCAGACCTTCACCGAGGTCGCTTTCGCATTTCGCGTGACACCCCCGATCGTGGCAGGCTCGATCGGGTTTGCGGCTGCGCTGGGCGTTCTCGGCGGAGCGATTCCGGCGTGGCGCGCAGCCCGTCTGCGGCCCACCGAGGCGATGCGACGGGGCTAGGGGGCGAGCTGCCAGCCCTCGGCCCGATCCCAGCTCAGGCGCAGGCTCGCGCGCCGCAGGCCCTGCATTTCGTGGCTTTCCGGCCGCAGATCGCGGCTGCTCTGGTACGCGTAGCCCAGATCCTTGCCGGCCGCCTCGGGCAGCAAGGCCACGCCCCCCGCGGGGACCAACTCCCGCAGTCGAGCGGCGCTGGCTTCGGGGCTGGGCAGCGGGTGTTGCTGGAGCCGCTGTTCGAAGCGCCAAGCCCCGAAGCCTCCGAGGCCCGCTAGGACCAGCGTGCACACCCAGGCCGTGCGCTCCGGCAGGCGTGCCAGCAGCGCCGAGACGCACAGGCCGATCAGCGGCAGGATCCAGAGCTGGAACTGCCACTGCTCCTCGGCCGTATGGCGGTAGAAGGCGAGCCAATAAAGACCGACGCCCGCGAGCGCGGGCAGGAGCAGACGGCGAGGCGCAAAGTACGCGCCGGCCAGCGCCACGATCAGCCATGGCAGGCCGACCGCCGCCGCGGCATGGCGACCCTGAATCAGGAGCCATTCCCAGGGCGGTACGCTCCCGTCGAGCAGCGGTTCGATCAGCTGCAGCGGCCGAGCGTGCAGCGAACCGAGCGCGCTGGCATTCCAGGCGTGCACCAGCAGCGGCAGCAGCGCCGCGCCGATGAGCAGGAGACCCGCGCGCCACTGTCGGGAGGCCACACCCAGCGCCAGCGCGAAGAACAGCGGAGCGAAGGTGACGCTCGCGGCGAGTAGCAGGCCCGCCGCGGCCGCGAGCAACAGGCGGGTCTGCCGCGTTGTCTGCCAGCGGGCGAAGGCTCCCAGTGCCAGCAAAACTCCGGGCAGTGCCGGATTTTCGAGATTCGGCAGCGCGCCATGGTGCCAGGCGATTGGGGTGCTCGCGGCCGCCAGCAGGCCCGCCAGCGCGCGCGCGGATCCCCACTCCGCCGCGAGCCACCACCAGATCAGGAGCAGCGTGAGCAGATGGGCTAGCAGAAAGGGCACAGCCGCAGCCTGATGTCGCTGCGGCGAGTCGAAATCGCTGCCCAGCAAGCGTACGCCCAGCCAGCCCAGCCAGAACGCGGTCGGCGGATGGTTCTTGTAGACCAGCGCGGGGCCGGCGGAGTCCTCGGCTCGCACCAGATCGTCCATGCCGCCGATGCAGGGCAGTCCCTCCGTCAAGGCCGGATAGCCGCGCAGGCGCAGCAGTCCGTGCTGCTCGTACTGCGAGGCACTCAGGGCGAAAAAGGCGCTCTGGTAGCCGCTGAAGTCGCGTCCGAGGGGCTGTCGGATCGAGTGGAGACCCGCCAGCAGCGCGGCGAGAAGCACCAGCGCGAGCACTGCGAGTGTGCGCGAGCGGCTCACTCCGCCAGCTTGAGCTCCGATTCGGTCAGTTCACGCGGGAGCGCGACATCCGCCAGATCGACCCTGGGGCACTGCGAGTAGAGGCCGTCGAGATCGTAGTACTCGCGTGCTTCCGGCTGCAGCACGTGGATCACCACGTCGATGTAGTCCAACAGCACCCACCAGCCCAGGTCGCCGCCCTCCATGCGACTGTGACGCTCGCCCAGAGCCTTGAGCCGCACGTGCAACTCGTCCGCGATGGCCTTGACGTGCGGGCGCGAGTGGCCGGTGATGATCACGAAGTAGTCGGCGACCTTGAGGTGCTCGGAGACATCGTAGATGCGGATGTCGGCGGCTTTCTTCTGCTCGGCGATCCACTTGGCGGCCGCGGCGATCTGTTTCGGTTCGATGGCGAAGGACTCCTTTGGTCTGGCCGAGTATAGCGTCAGGCTCCGGAATCCGTCTTCTCTCCGGCTTGGCGTCCGCGCCAGTAGCGGTACAGGAGCCAGCCCGCGGCTGCCACCAGCACCGTGATCATCAGTCCCACGAGGAACTGGTGCACGCGCTCCTCGGCCTTGGCTTCGCCCAGCTTGAGCGTGATCCAGTACGCCGCGTAAATCGAGGTCGGCACCGAAATCAGCACGCCGAGGCCGTCCAAGAAGAGGAAGCGCGCGTAGCTCATCTTCATGGTGCCGGCGAGGAAATAGCCCGGAATGCGCAGGCCCGGAAGGAATCGGCAGGTGAAGATCGCCCAGTTGCCATGCTCGGCGAAGCGCCGCTCGAACTTGGCGAAGCGCTCTGGATGCAGCACCTTCGCCACCCAGCGCAGCCGCAGCACGGAAAGTCCGTAGCGGCGGCCGAGCAGGAAGGGGATCGAGTCGCCCAGCAGGATGGCGAAGCTGCACACCAGCGTCACGGGCCAATACTCGACGTTGCCGCGCGCGACCATGATCCCGGAGGGGATCAGCGCAGCCTCCTCGGGCAGCGGCGCGCCCAGCCCACACAGCATCAGCAGCGTGAAGGGGCCCCAGTAATGGAACCTTCCGAACCATTCGAGAATATCCAGGGCCGCCAGCACGTTGGGGCCGACATGCTAACGGTCAGCACCCCCGGCATGCGAGTACTGTTCCTCGGCGGCGGCCTGCAGCGCTGCCGCCTGCGGATGCCCGTGCGCTCGTGCGGATGCGAAGCGCCGACCCGCGGTCTGCCAGGCCTCGGCGCTCGAGCAGCGGATCGGCCTGAGGTCCGCGGGCAAGCCCGCCCAGCCGGCCCAGACGGCACCCTCGTAGATCAGGATCTCACCCGGGTCGGGCAGACGTGCGCGCGCCCGCTCGAGCACCTCGAGTCCCGCGCGCGCATACGCCTCGCGCTCGCCGGCCTTGAGTTCCCGCGTCGAGCGCGCCTCGTGGAACAGCAGGTTGTGAGCGTAGTAGATCCACCCGGCGCTGTCCTGATCCGACCAACGCAGCGCCGCTTCGGCGTGGCCGTACGCACGCCAGTTCTCGCCGGCGCGCAGGGCCTCATCCGCGCGCACCCACTCGATGCCGGCGACGAGCGTCCCCACCGGGGCCAGCCAGCGTCGCCACAGATCCGGCTGCCGGCTCAGCGTGCCGAACAACAGCGCCAGGCCCGCGCCGACGAGCAGAACTCCGAGCACGCGCCTCAACGCCGCCTCCGTGCCCGTGCGAGTCCGTGCGCGCCCAGCAGCGGCGCCGCAATCCAGGCCGCCAGTCCCGCGAAGAGCAGCGCGCGAGGCGGCCAGTGCGGCAACCAGCCCCGGCGCAGGAATTCATCGGTGAGCCCGCCGTCGGCCGAGGCCGCGAGCACCAGCAATGCCAGAGTGCCCAGCGCAAGCGCCAGCGACGCGCGCATCCACAGGCCCGCGATCAGGCTGACCGCCATGCCGACGCTGATCCAAATCCACCAGCTAAGCAGCACGCGCGGCACCGTTGCGCGCGGCGAGGCGCTGCAGAGCACATACGAGTCCCGCGGCGCCCACAGCACCGCCGTGCCCTCGGGAGCCGTGCTCAGCTCGAGCACAGGCGCGGTGCTGGTGGAAGGCATGGGCAGGGTGAGCCGGCCTTGCGAGCTGATCTGTGCGCTTGCGGAGAGCTCGCCCTCGATCCAGCGCGCCTGCAGCGTCACCTGCGGTGCGCCGCGCGTCGCGGCCACGGAGAGCGAGAGTGTCTCGCCTGCCGGCAGCTCGGTGAGCCGCACGCGCTGCGGCGCGCTGGCATCGATCCAGAGCGCGTCCGCGCTCTCGATCCGCGCCAGCGGCAGCGCGGCGCGGCTGGCCGGTGTGCGCGATTCGATCCAGAGCGCCGAAAGCATCAGCCAGGCCAGCGCCGCCAGTAGCAGTCCCGTCCAGACCGCCAGCGCCACCCCTCCCGCGGAGGCGGGACGGGTGCGCAGCCAATCGAGATCGCGCTGGCGGAGCTGCTGGGAAAACCAGGCGGCGCGTGCGCACAGGCCGCAGCCGAGCAGCACGCTGGTGAAGCTCCAGGCATCGGCGCGCGCGTTCCACGCCAGCCAATCCTCGCGCGCGAGCGTGTCGCTGACGGAGGCCAGCCAGCCGGGTGCCGTGACGCCCTGATGGACCAGCGCCCACAGCCACACGGCATGCAAACCGAGCAGTTGCCAAGGCAGGCTGCCGAGCAGCACCCAGCGCAGCAATCGGCGCGGCATCATCCGCGCGCCTGCCGATACGCCTCCAGCAGGCCTCCCTCGGGAATCAAGTCGCGGGGCGGTCCGCGTCTGGCGATCCGTCCGTCGAGCACGATCGCGAGCTCATCGCAGTGCTGCAGCAGATCGCCCGGCAGGTGCGAAGCCAACACGACGCTGGTGCGCTGGGCGCGCGCGCGGGCGAGCAGCATGACCAGTACCTCGAAACCCTGCGCATCGAGCCCCGCGGTCGGCTCGTCGAGCAGAACCAGCTCGGGGTCGGCGAGCCAAGCCTGCGCCAGCCCAAAACGCCGCAACATGCCTCGCGAACATCGGCCCAGACGCTGTCCGGCGTGTGCCGCGAGCCCGACCTCTTCGAGGCGGCTCTCGACCCGCGCCTCCAGCGTCGCCCGCGGCAGGCCGGCGAGTTCCGCCAGCAGCCGCAGCAGCGCCCGCAGCGACAATTCCGGCGGAAAAGGCGAGTCCTCCGGCAGATAGCCGACGCGTCGCTGCACGCTGGCCTCGCCGGGCCGCCCACCCAGCAACTCGATCGTTCCGCTTTCGATCGGCTCCAGGCCGGCCAAAGCGCGCAGCAGGCTGCTCTTGCCCGAGCCGTTGGGCCCGGCGATCCCGAGGAAACGTCCCGGCGCCAGCTCCAGATCGACGGCCTGCAGCACGCGGGTGGCGCCCAACCATCCGCGCGGATAGGCCAGCGAAACGCGCGTGAGCTTGAGGCAGGCTCTTTCGTCCACTGGGTGAGAGGATAGCTCCCGGGCCGAAAACGGACTACCTTGGTGCGCGCATGGCTCGTTTCTATGTGCTGAGCGGTCCCGATCTGGGGCACAACGCGCAACTGCAATCCGGTCAGACCATCGGCCGCAGCGAGAGCTGTGCGCTGGTGCTGCACGACAACTCCGTCAGCCGCACGCATGCGCGCCTCGAGCAGCGCGGCGAGCGCTGGTTTTTGGTCGATGCGGGATCGCGCAACGGCATCACGGTCGCAGGCCTGCGCCAGTCGCAGCTGGAGCTCTGCGACGGACTCGAGCTGAAGCTCGGTGAGGTGGAGTTGCGCGTGCGACTGGCTCCGGCCGCTGCGCGAGCACCGGCGCCGCTCGTCGAGGAAGAAGTCGAGGAAGAAATCGAACTGGAGCCGGAGCCACAGGCGTCAGCCAAGCCTGCACCTCCGCCGGCCCCGGCGCGGCCAGCGGCGCCTGCACCTCCGCCGGCCCCGGCGCGGCCAGCGGCGCTCTCGCCTGCGGCGGCGCGGGCCTCCGCGCCCAAGCGCGTGGCGGTCGGCGGCGTGGAAGCCAAGGACCGCGGTATCCTGCAATACCATAAGGTCGCGAACCGCGGCGGGCTGATGCACAGCGACCTGGCTCAGGCGCCGTGGTACACGCGCCTTGGGCTGCTGATCGGCGTGCTGCTGGCGAGCGCGGCACTGGCCTTCTTCGCGTTCAAGGCGACGAGCCTGCTCAAGTCGAAGGCCGCGGGCCCGCCGATGACCGAAGAGGGCTCGGAGGAGCCGCGCTAGGCGCGGCATCCGTCGGCGCGCCGCGGGCGAAGATTGCCCCGATGACGCAACGCATCGTGATCTACGGAGCCACCGGCGGAATCGGTTCGGCCCTCGCTCGTCTGCTCTCGCGCTCGGGCACGCCCCTGCTGCTTGTCGGGCGCGATGCGGCGCGGCTGGGTGATCTCGCCCGCGAGTTGGAGGCGCCGATGGTCGCCGGCGATGTGCTCGATTCCGGGTTGCACGAGCGCGTGGCCGCCGCCGTCGCGGGACAATGCGCCGGTCTGGTCTACGCGGTGGGCAATCTGCGGCTGACGCCGCTCTCCCGCACGGAAGCCGAGCAAATGACAGCCGATTTTCAGCTGCATGCTGTGGGCGCCGCGCTGGCGGTCAAGGCGCTGCAGGCGGCGCTCAAATCCGGGGCCGAAGCGGGCTCGGTCGTGCTGTGCTCCAGCATCGCGGCGCGCAGCGGTTTCTCCAACCACGTCTCGGTTTCGATGGCGAAGGGCGCGCTCGAGGGCCTCACGGTGGCCTTGGCCGCCGAACTGGCGCCCAAGGTGCGCGTGAATGCCGTCGCCCCCTCGCTGACGCGCACGCCGCTGGCGGCCGGCCTGACAGGCAATGAGAAACTGGCGGCGGGCATCGCCGCTCTGCATCCGTTGCCGCGTCTGGGAGAGGCCGAAGATGTGGCGCAGGCGATTGCCTTCCTGCTCTCGCCGCGCAGCAGCTGGATCAGCGGACAGGTGCTGCCCGTCGACGGCGGTCGCTCGAACCTGCGCACGAAGGGCTAGGACACGAGCATGGCGAAGATGCGCCGCAAGTCGGAGCTGCCCAGCAAAGACTGTCTGGTCTGCGGGCGGCCCTTCGTCTGGCGCAAGCGCTGGGAGCGCGTGTGGGACGAGGTCAAGTTCTGCTCGGAGCGCTGCCGGCGTGCGCGCGGCACCAGAAATCCACCAGTGCCGCCGCCGAGCGGTCCCACGAGAAGCGCTCGGCCTTGAGCGGCGCGGCGCCGCCGCTGAGCGCCGCCCGGATCGCGCGGACGCACTCGGCCGGGTCGTCGGGGGCAAAGCTCGGCGCCTGTGGCGCGATCTCGCGGTGCGCGGGAATCCTCGACACTGCGGTCGGGCAGCGAGCCCGCAGTGCCTCGAGCACTCCGATCCCGAAGCCCTCGACGAGCGCGGGAAACACGGCGGCCGCCGCGCGCGCGTAGAGCTCGGGGAGTGCCTGTTCCTCGATCGGTCCGCACCAGCGCACGCGCGCGGCGACGCCCAACTCCTCGGCGAGCTTCCGCAAGCGCTCTGCTTCGCCGGCCTTGGCCGCTCCATGGATCTCAAGCCGCGGCAGTCCGGGCTCCAGCGCCAGCGCGCGCAGCAGCAGCGCCAGATTCTTGCGCGGTTCCAGATGGCCGAGCGCGATCAGCGGAGCATCCGCGAGCGGTGCGCGCGGCAGCAGCGGCAGATGATCGGCAGCGTTGGGGATCACGCGGATGCGCCGCGGATCGACCCGCAGCACTTCGATGAGCTCTGCGCGAACCGCTTCGCTGACCGTCGCCAGCGCGCTCGCGCGCGCCAGCGCCTGACGGAGCACCATGCGCGCCAGCCAGCGCCGGTGAACGGGGTACAGCGCGGGTTCGAGCCGCCGCAGATCGTGCAGCAGCAGCGTGCAGGGCAGCGCGTGTCGACCCGCGAGCGGCAGGTGCGCGCCGTGCACCAGATCGCAGGCGCCGTGCGCCAGCGCGGAGAGGAAGCGATTCTCCGCCCGCACCCGCGCCAGCGGAGGACCGGCGGGGATGTCGGCGCGCACTCGCGCGCATTCCTCGGGCAGCGCAAAAGCGATCCCGCCGCGGCCCTCCAGCACGATCAACTCGCCGCCGCGCTCCGCGAGCAAGCCGGCTGCGCGCGGCAGAAGCTCGGCGTTGTGCCGCCGCACGCCGCCGGCTGCCTGACCGAGCACGCTGCCCAGGACCAGCACGCGCGGAGCCTTCATGCGAGCACTTCCTTCCACAACTGCTCGATGCCCGCCGCCGTGCGTTCCCAGCGAAACTCGGCGGCGCGCGCGGGCCCGAGCGCGTTGGGGCGCTGCGCACAGCGCTCGAGCGCCGCGCACAGGCTGGGCAGATCCTCGCGAACGACGCGCTCCGCCGCGGATCCGCCCACCTCGGCCTGCGCACTCTGCGGCGGCACAAGCACGTGCGTCGCGCAGGCCAGCGCTTCCAGCACCGGCAGTCCGAAACCTTCGCTGCGCGCGAGCATCGCGACTGCGCTGGCGCGCTGGTATTCGCGCAACAGCTCGAGCTCATCGAGTTCTCCGAGGAACTCGAAGGCCACCCTTTGGGATCGCGCCCGATCGGCGAGTGCCTTCGTCCAGTCCTGCTCCGCTCCGGTCACGGCGAGCGTCCATCCGCCGAGCCGCGCCAGGGCCGGCAGCAGCGCCTGTGCCTGCTTCTTCGGTCGCGCGCCCCCGGGAACCAGCACCCGTCGTTCGCGCGGGACGCGGGCATCCTCGGTGAAGTGCGGGGACACACCCCAGGGGATCACAGCCGCCCGCGAGGCGAGCCGACCCAGGCCCGCGCGCGTAAACTCCGATGGCGTGATGACCCGAGCGGCACGGAGCGGACCCCACAAGGCCCAGAAGCGATGGCGCCAATCGCTGTTTTCGCGCTCGCCCTGGCGCCAGGGCAATTCGTGCAGCGTGGGGATGCAAGCCACGGGGCAGCGCAGCGGAAAGGAGGACACGAAGGAGTGCAGTCCGTCGAGCTCGCGCGCAGCTCGGGGCAGTTCGCGCTGCCGCCAAGCGCGCAGCGACGCCTCTGGCGCGGGCGCCAGGCGAACCACCTCGAGCACCGCGCGCCGTTCCAGCTCGAGCAGGCTTTCTCGCGCCACGCGCACCACGCCCGGCGGATGCGGACGAGCCAGCACGGAGCAGTCAAAGCCGATGCGCATCGCTCCAGAGTACGTTCCCGGGCCCGATTTTCGTATAAGAACGGCATGCTGCGACCCCTGCTCTCGTGTCTCTTGTCGATGCCTTTCCTGTCGGGCTGCTTCCTCGCCCGTACGACGACCAACGAGCCGCTCTCCGCGCAGCGTATGGAGGCCCTCAAGGCCGGGGAAAGCACGGCGCAGGATGCGCTGCGCATTCTGGGCGCCCCGCACGATGTCGTGCAGCTCGGCAAACGCTCCGCCTGGCGCTACGACTTCACCAACACCAAGCGCGCGGGTTTCTCGGTGATCGTCGTGACGCTGCTCAACGAGGACAGCCGTTCGGACCGCGCGTGGCTGTTCTTCGACGAGAATCTGGTGCTGATCGGCGCCGGCACGACGCTGCAGGCGTCGGACAGCGAGTTCGCGATGCCCTGGAGCGAGGTCGGTGGGCGGTGAAATCCGCGCCGATGGTGATGCTGCTGATCTGCAGCGGCTGTGTCAGCGTCAGCTGGGAACGCAAGCTGCGGGAGGTCCCGCTGCCCGCGGAGCGCCACGCCGGGCTCCAACCCGGCACAGCCACGCTGAATGACTGCCTGTGCGAACTGGGTGCGCCGCTGCTGGTCTGGGAGCTGAGTCAGGGCCGCTTTGCCATCGCTTACGGCTGGGATGAGAATCGCGAAGTGGGTCTGTCGGTCAGCGTGCCGCTCGCGCAGCGCCAGAGCGCCAACTTCGACTACGAAGAGGTCAACCTGCACACGCGGGGCGTCGTGTTCTTCTTCAATGCCGAGCTGGTGCTCGAATCGAGCCAGACCGGGCGCCTGAACGCGATCCGCGAGCAGTCGCGTCGTCGGCCGGACCTGGTGGAGCCTTAGAAACATGGAACTGGGACTCAAGGACAGGGTGGTGCTGATCACGGGCGCTTCCGGGGGCATCGGACGAGCGCTGGCCGTTGCCTTCGCGGAGGAAGGCGCGCGGCTGGTGCTGCACGGCGGCAGCCAGATGGGCGGGTTGGAAGCCTGGCTCGGCCGGCAGGCGTGGCAGGACCGCGCGCTGGCGGTGCACGCCGAGATCAGCGACGCGGCCTCGGTGGAAACGCTGTTCCAGCGCGGGCTGGAGCGTTTCGGTCGTATCGACGTCGCGATCGCCAATGCCGGGCGTTGGACGCCGGAGCATCGGCTGGCTCACGAGGCCTCGATCGAGCGCGTCAAGTCCAACCTAGCGACCAACCTGCACGGCGCGCTTTGGACCACGCAGAGTTTCTTCCGCGCGCTCGCGCGCACCGGCCCGCGGCCCGGCGAAGGCGCCAGCCTGATCCTCATCGGCTCGACGGCCGGACATTTCGGCGAGCGGGGACACATGGAGTACTCGGTTTCCAAGGCCGGCCTGTACGGCATCCTGTACAGCGGCAAGAACGAGATCGTGGAGCTCGATCCCTTCGGGCGCGTCAACCTGCTCGAGCCGGGCTGGACGGTGACCCACATGGCGCGCGAGGCTCTGGAGCAGCCGGGCCTGATCGGGCGCGTGCTGCGCACGATGCCGCTGCGGCAGCTCGCGCGCGCCGGGGACATCGCGCAGAGCGCGCTGTTCCTCGCCTCGCCACGCGCGGCCCGGCATCTATCGGGACAAGTGATCACGGTCGCGGGCGGGATGGAGGGCCGCATCCTCTGGGAGAACGGGCAGATCGACGAGGCGGCCGTGCGGCGCCGCGCTCAGGAGGAGTGAATTCATGAATGTGCTGGTCAGCGGTGCGAGCGGCTTCGTGGGCAGCGCGCTCGTGCCGGCGCTGCGCCTGCGCGGACACGCCGTGCGTGCGATCAGCCGTAGGCCCGGCGCCGATCACGACTGGTCGCCCGAGAGCCTCGCGCAGGGAGTCGCCTGGGCCGATGCGGTGATCAACCTCGCCGGCGAACCGATCTTCGCGCGTCGCTGGGATCCGGTGTTCAAGCAGGAATTGTGGCGCTCGCGTTTCGAAGGCACGCGCGCGCTGGCGCAGCTGGTGGCCAGGCATCCCGGCTGCGCGATGATCTCCGCTTCGGCGATCGGCATCTACGGTGACCGGGGTGACGAGGAACTCGGCGAGGATGCCGCTCCCGGCCGGGGCTTCCTCCCGGAACTGGCCCGCGACTGGGAGGAGGCGCTGCAGCCGGCGCAGGTGGCCGGCAACCGTGTGGTGATCCTGCGCATCGGCCTCGTGCTCGGCGATGGGGGCGCGCTGGCGCGCATGCGCCTGCCCTTCCGCCTCGGCCTGGGCGGAAGGCTCGGCAGCGGGCGGCAGTGGATGTCCTGGATCGATCTAGACGATCTGGTCGCGATGCTGCTGTGGTCGCTGGAGCACGCCAGCGTCCGCGGCGTCTACAACGCCACCGCGCCGACACCGCGCACCAACGCCGAGTTCACGCGCGCGCTGGCGAGCGCTCTTCGCCGGCCCGCGATCTTGCCCGCGCCCGCCTTCGCCCTGCGTCTGGTGCTCGGCGAGGCGGCACAGATCCTGCTCGAGGGTCAGCGCGTGCTGCCGAGGCGCGCTCTGGCCGAGGGCTTCGTGTTTCAGGAGCCCGAGCTCGAACGCTGCCTGCGCAGGCTGGTGTAAGCAAGCGCCACAGCGGCAATCGCGAGCGCGA